>Ga0075464_10001646_pt1 | contig 10086 bp, 9 predicted proteins | sample DEB19_08_DNA_5_FD_75068 | JGI IMG/M metagenome (GOLD analysis project Ga0075464, IMG submission 75068) | Aqueous microbial communities from the Delaware River and Bay under freshwater to marine salinity gradient to study organic matter... | ecosystem: Environmental > Aquatic > Marine > Coastal ...
GCGCTGACGAATGCGCTGAGCCGCTCTGAATCGCGTGGCGATCCACGCCCTCCGCGTCAAACCGACGGGGCGCCAGGCAAAGGCCGCACAGGACGCGGTCCGCGGCAAGAGCGTTCACGCGGCCATCGGGGCGAGTCCGTGCAGCGCCAGCCTGGCGATGCCCAGCGGGGAGATGCGCCAGAGCCTTACGACTTGCAGCCACCGCCCCAGCGGCAAGATGGCGGTCGCGATACCGGCCGTGGCAGAGGTCCCGGCTCCGGTGGTCGTGCGCCTGGCCCGGGCGGCCCACGGGGTGGTCCGCGTCAAGGTAACTTTGGCGGCGGTGGCGGCAATGCGAACCGGCAAGGTCAGCCGCGCAGCGGTGATCGTTCTGCCCGGTCGGATAACCCGCCAGGTGGCTCTCAGCCAGACCCGATGAAAACCTCGTTTGGCTACATCGGTGCCGAAACCTTCACGCGGCAGCGCCAAGCGCAGGGCCAAGGCCAGCGTCGAGGCGGTGGTGGTGGTTATGGCGGCGGAGGTGGAGGCGGTTATGGCGGCGGTGGCGGTGGCGGCACCGGTGGCCCACGCCGGGGTGGCAGTGGCGGCGGCGGTAACCGAGGCGGCAGCGGCGGTGGCGGCGGTCGAAGCGGAAATCGCTGAACTTCAAGACCTTTCAGTGCCGCCTAGGGCGAACAAAAGTGGTGCGCTCAGGTTAAACTCTATGGCTTTGTTCATTCTGAACACTCCCTCGAAAATTCAAAAGTTAAGGATCCCTCATGGCTATCGAACGTACTCTCTCCATCATCAAGCCTGACGCTGTCGCTAAGAACGTCATTGGCCAGATCTACGCACGTTTCGAAGCTGCTGGCTTGAAAATTGTGGCTGCTAAATTTGTGCATCTGTCACGCGGCGAAGCCGAAGCTTTTTACGGCGTGCACCGTGAACGTCCTTTCTTCAAGGACCTGGTTGATTTCATGGTCTCCGGCCCAGTGATGATCCAAGCCCTCGAAGGCGAAAACGCTGTCCTGAAGCACCGTGACCTGTTGGGCGCTACCGACCCGAAGAAAGCCGCTCCAGGCACCATCCGCGCTGACTTCGCTGAAAGCATTGATGCCAATGCCGTTCACGGCTCTGACGCTGTTGAAACAGCGCAAGTCGAGATCAGCTTCTTCTTCGCTGGCATGAATATTTACGCACGCTGATATGTCGGCCCCACAGCTTCACCGCCCGCCTTCGGGTCGTTGCTGGCCTGGGGCCGAATCTCATGGTTGGCCGATTCGGTGTCAGCCATGACCACCAATCTTCTCGACTTTGACCTTGACGGGTTGGCCGCATTTTGCGAGCAACTCGGTGAAAAGCGTTTTCGCGCGACCCAACTGTTCCGTTGGATTCATCAGCGCGGCGCGACTGACTTTGAACAGATGACCGATCTGGCCAAGTCCCTGCGCAGCAATCTCGCCGGTAAGGCCCACATTCAAGCGCTCACCGTGCTGTCGCGCCATGATTCTGCTGATGGCACGATCAAATGGTTGTTCGACGTCGGTGCGGGCGATGTCATTGAGACCGTCTTCATTCCTGAAGCTGACCGCGGTACCTTGTGTATTTCATCCCAAGCCGGCTGTGCTGTGGGTTGCCGTTTTTGCTCGACCGGTCATCAAGGTTTCAGCCGGAATCTCAGCACCGCCGAAATCACGGCGCAGCTGTGGTTTGCTGAACACTTCTTGCGCAAGCACTTGGGCAAACATGAGCGCGTCATCTCCAACGTGGTGATGATGGGTATGGGCGAGCCACTGCAAAATTATGCGCAGTTGCTGCCTGCCTTGCGTGTCATGTTGGACGACCACGCTTACGGACTCTCGCGCCGCCGCGTCACGGTCTCGACTTCCGGCGTGGTGCCGATGATCGACCGGCTCGGCCAAGACTGCCCGGTCGCATTGGCAGTGTCTCTGCATGCGCCAGACGACACTTTGCGTGACAACCTGGTCCCGCTGAACCGCAAATACCCGATTGCCGAGTTGTTGCAGGCCTGCGCCCGTTATCAGGTGTTTGCACCGCGCGACTTCATCACCTTTGAATATTGCATGCTCGACGGCGTGAACGACCAGCCAGAGCATGCGCGCCAGTTGGTCGCGTTGATGCGTCAGCACGCGGTGGACGGCCTCTCTTGCAAGTTCAATTTGATTCCTTTCAATCCGTTTCCTGCTTCTGGTCTGACGCGATCGGCCATGCCGCAGGTGCTGGCGTTTGCCAAAATTTTGCTGGATGCCGGCATCGTCACCACCGTGCGAAAAACCCGTGGCGATGACATTGACGCTGCGTGCGGACAACTTGCGGGCGACGTGCAAGACCGCACCGATGTGCAAAAGCGCATGGCGACACAGCGCCAAGGCATGTTGGCCGGCATCAAAGTGGTTGTTGCACCGGTCAAGCAGCCATGACGCTGAACGCCACGCTCACTAGCGGAATTGTCTGCGCGCTGGCCGTATGGCTGTCCGGTTGCGCGCAAGGGTTCCCTGTGCCTGCGTCCTCTGCCCGCGCCGATCTGCAGACGGAGTCTGACGAAACGCCCAACCAGCGTCGGGCGCGTATTCGGCTTGAGTTGGCTACGGCTTACTTCCAACAAGGTCAGACGCATGTGGCGCTGGATGAAATCAAGCAGGCGATTGCCATTGACCCGGCCTATGCAGATGCTTACAACCTGCGCGGGCTGGTGTATTTGCGTCTGAATGACTTGCCCCTGGCTTCGGACAGTTTTCAACGCGCATTGGCGCTGAGTCCGCGAGATGCCGACGCAGCCCACAACTATGCCTGGTTGCTTTGTCAGCATGCGCAATACGAGGCATCCGAAAAGCTCTTCGCTCAAGCAATTGCGAACCCGACATACGCTAATTCAGCCAAGAGTTGGATGGCTCAGGGCTTGTGTCAGTTGCGTTCAGGGCAAACCGCCGATGCTGAGATCAGTCTGTCCCGATCGTACGGGTTGGATGGCGGCCATCCAGTGACCGCCTACAACCTAGCCAAGTTGTTGTTTGAACGTGGTGAAATTCAGTCTGCGCAGTCGTACATGCGTCAACTTAATGCCGGTCCTTTAGCCAATGCAGAGACCTTGTGGTTGGGTATCAATATTGAGCGGCAGCTCAACAATTCGGACGCAGCTGAGGCACTGGCTGATCAGCTGCGTGGCCGTTTCGCGCAATCCAGCGAGTTGATCGCTTACGAAAAAGGGGCTTTTCATGATTGAAGACAGCGTTCAAATCACGGATCAAAACCCGGAGTTTGTCGTGGCGCCACCAGAATTGACGGCCGGTGCGCAGATTCGCCGCGCACGCGAGGCCTCAGGCCTGCACATTGCGGCGCTAGCGGTTGCACTCAAGGTACCTGTCAAGCGGCTTGAGGCTTTGGAGTCTGATCGCTTTGACCTGTTGACCGATGCGGTTTTTATCAGAGCGTTGGCCGGTAGTGTGTGTCGCAGCCTGAAGCTGGATCCGACGGAGATCCTACGACTGTTACCAAGTCAGCCGACGCCTCGTGCTGAGCTGCAAATTGAAGGCCGTTATGCCATCGAAGGCGCAACGATATCCAATCATAAAGCGGCTTTTCTCAGCACGATATCAAGACCAGCCGTTGTTGCTGGCGCGCTGCTTGTGGTGGGTGCATTGGCGTTGATTTTTTTGCCGCCTCTCGATCATTTCTGGCCAAAGACCGAAGCGGTCGAGGTAGAAATTGGAAGTGCCCCGCCGCTGCCGGTGATGGCTGTTGAGCCGACGGCGCCAGGGCCGGTAAGCGCCGGGCCGGTGGCTGAAGAAATCGTTGCTGGTGCTAACGCCCTTGCGGCTGCTGCCGGCCCTGTTTTAGCGGCCGCACAGGGTGTTCAAACTGGAACCCCGTCAGCCACTGGCATGGTGATCTTTAAGCCAACGGCTGCATCTTGGGTCGAAGTGACAGACGCCAAAGGCGCTGTTTTGTTGCGTCGCAAGTTAGTGGCAGGCGAAGTTGCCGGGGCAACAGGTGCTTTGCCTTTGAGCGCTATCGTCGGCCGGGCTGATGTGACCCAGGTGCAGGTTCGTGGTCAGGCGTTTGACCTGACGCCCGTCACCCGCGACAACGTCGCTCGTTTTGAGGTGAAGTAAAAATGCAGCCGTGTCTCCCGATTGAATCCGCCGAGCCACTGGCCCGTCGGTCTGCGCAGGCCCGCGTGGTCTGGGGTTCCCGTGTGGTCACCGTGGGCGGCGATGCGCCAGTGCGTGTGCAGTCGATGACAAACACCGACACCGTTGATGTCATCGGCACCGCTATTCAGATCAAGGAACTCGCTGTGGCGGGTTCTGAAATGGTCCGCATCACGGTCAACACGCCAGAGGCTGCCGGGGCCGTGCCGCATGTGCGCGACCAACTCGATCGCATGGGCATTGACGTGCCGTTGATTGGCGACTTTCATTTCAATGGGCATCGGTTGCTGACCGATTACCCGGCTTGCGCCGAAGCGCTGTCCAAGTACCGCATCAACCCTGGGAATGTTGGCAAGGGCAACAAGCACGACAAGCAGTTTGGCCAGATGATTGAAGCGGCTGTGCGCTGGAACAAACCGGTGCGCATTGGCGTCAACTGGGGCAGCCTCGACCAAGAGTTATTGGCCAGCCTGATGGACCTGAACAGCTCGCGAAGCAACCCGTGGGATGCCAAGCAAGTGATGTACGAAGCACTCATCACATCAGCGCTGGACTCTGCGGCGCTGGCCCAACAAATGGGCATGGCGCATGAACAAATTATTCTGTCCTGCAAGGTCAGTGGCGTGCAAGACCTGATCTCGGTTTATCGTGAATTATCCAAGCGCACGCAACATGCTTTGCACTTGGGCCTGACCGAAGCCGGCATGGGCACCAAGGGCACGGTGGCGTCGGCCGCGGTGTTGGGCATCTTGTTGCAAGAGGGCATTGGCGACACGATTCGCGTGTCGTTGACGCCTCAGCCGGGCGAGTCGCGAACGCAAGAGGTGTTGATCGCGTCCGAGATTTTGCAGGCGCTGGGTCTGCGCAGTTTTGTGCCGAGCGTGACAGCTTGCCCGGGCTGCGGCCGCACCACCAGCGACACTTTTCAAGTGCTGGCAAAACAAATTGACGACTTTTTGCGTGGACAAATGCCGGTCTGGCGTGAGCAATACCCAGGCGTTGAAAAACTCAAGGTGGCCGTCATGGGTTGCATCGTCAACGGCCCTGGTGAGAGCAAACATGCCGACCTCGGCATCAGTCTGCCGGGCTCCGGTGAAGCGCCCGCAGCACCGGTCTTTATTGACGGCGAGAAGCGCATGACACTGCGTGGCGACCGGATCGCCGAAGAGTTCCAGGTCATCGTCGAAAACTACATTGAAAACCGCTTCGGCCGCAGTTCTGCGACGACTGAAGCCGCATAAAAAAAACATGGCTGAAAAACTGCTTGCCGTCAAAGGCATGAACGACATATTGCCGCCTGAATCGGCGCGTTGGGAATGGTTAGAGGGCAAAGTCCGGGACCTGATGGCGCGTTACGCGTATCGCAACATTCGCACGCCGATTTTGGAGCACACGCAACTCTTTGTGCGCGGCATTGGCGAGGTCACGGACATTGTCGAAAAAGAGATGTATTCCTTTGAAGACCGCTCCGACAAAAACGGTGACCACGCCTTTTTGACCATGCGGCCCGAAAACACCGCCAGCTTGGTGCGCGCCGTGACCGAGCACAACCTGCTGTACGAAGGCGGCAAACGGCTTTACTACATGGGCCCGATGTTTCGCCGCGAACGTCCACAGCGCGGCCGTTACCGCCAGTTTCATCAAATCGGTGCCGAGGCTTTGGGCTTTGGTGGCCCGGAAGTCGATGCTGAATTGATTTTGCTGGCCGCCGCACTCTGGAAAGACATCGGCATCACCGATTGGCGACTCGAAATCAATAGTCTGGGACAGCCAGACGAGCGGGCGCTGCACCGGACGCAGCTGATCGCCCACTTTGAGCAGCATGCTGAGACGCTCGATGAAGATGCACGCCGTCGCCTGCACAGCAATCCGCTGCGCATTCTGGACACCAAAAACCCCGCCATGAAAGCTGTGGTCGAGAGCGCCCCGCGTTTGATCGACTTTCTGGGCGCGGCCTCACTGGCCCACTTTGACGCGCTCAAAGCCATTCTGGATGCCAATGGCGTGCCGTGGACGCTGAACCACCGGCTGGTGCGCGGGCTCGACTATTACAACCTCACGGTGTTCGAGTTCGTCACCGACCAACTCGGCGCCCAAGGCACCTTGTGCGCGGGTGGCCGTTATGACTATTTAATTGAGCAGATTGGCGGCAAAGCTGCACCGGCCGTGGGCTGGGCGTTGGGTGTTGAGCGCGTGCTCGAATTGGTTCGCGAGACAGGTCAAAGCTTGCCGGCCTTGGTGCCCGACGCATATGCGATCGTCCCCGACGCTGCCGCCGTGCCGGTGGTTTTGCAGACCCTGCAAGCGCTGCGTGCCAAAGGCGTGAGCGTGCAAATGCACGCCAGTGCCGGATTTGGCGCAGACGGTATGGGCAGCATGAAGTCGCAATTCAAAAAAGCCGACGCCAGCGGCGCGCGTTTTGCCCTGATTTTTGGCGAGACCGAGCTGGCCAGTGGCTGCGTGGCGGTCAAGCCCTTGCGCGGCAGCAAGCTTGAAGCCGCAGCGGAGCAATCCTTGCGAAAACTTGACGACGCGTCGTCTTGGGCCGCTATTTTGCGCAGCTGAACAAAGCTCGGCCCCTACAATCCATCTTTCTTTTGGCATCGCGAACAAGACCCATGGCAAAACATTTAGACCTCGAAGAGCAGGAACAACTCGCTGAGTTGGCGCATTTTTGGAAGCGCTACGGCAACGCCATCTCTTGGGCTTTGATCGTCATATTGGGTGCTGTGGCGGCCTGGAACGGCTACCACTACTGGCAGCGAAGCCAAGCGGCGCAATCCGCCGTCATGTATGACGAAGTTGAGCGGGCTGCAGTCGCGGGCGATATGCCCAAACTGGATCGCTCCTTGGCAGATATGCAAGAGCGCTACGGCCGTACCGCTTATGCCGAACAAGCCGCGCTGTTGGCGGCACGGGTTTATTACGACAAAGGCAATCTTGATGCGTCCAAAGGCGCGTTGGGTTGGGTTGCGACCAAAGCGTCCGACGAAGGTTACCAAAGCATTGCCAAATTGCGCTTGTCTGGCATCTTGTTAGAAGCCAAGGCCTACGACGATGCTTTGGTGCAAGTCTCTGGCGCCATGCCCAAGGCATTTGCCGCGCTGGCGGCTGATCGCCGCGGTGACATTCTGGCGGCACAAGGCAAAAAGGCGGAGGCCACGGTGCAATACCAAACCGCTTTCAGCGAGTTTGATCCGCAGTCTGAATACCGCCGTCTGGTCGAAGTCAAACTCAATGCCTTGGGCGTCGATCCGGTCGGTGGAGCTCAAAAATGAAACTGATGTTTAAGTCGTCCTTTGGCACTTGTGGCGTTTCGCGCAGCTTGCGTTTACCGGTGAGCGCTGTCCTGTTGGCCTTGCTGGCAGCCTGCTCGGGCGGCTCCAATTCGCCCAAGCCGGCTGCACTCAAATCAGTCGTGCCGGTGGTTGCCGTAAAGCAAGTCTGGAGCGCGCGACTGGGTGCGGTGAACTTCCCTCTGTCGCTCAGCGTTTCCGGAAACACCATGTTTGCAGCCGCGAGCAACGGTACGGTTGCCGCTATCGATGCCCGTAACGGTCAGGACATTTGGCGTTTGAGTCTCGCCACCCCGTTGGCGGCTGGTGTCGGTAGTGATGGGCGAATCGCAGCGGTTGTGACCCAAAACAATGAATTGCTTGCAGTTGCTGATGGCCGCGAAATATGGCGTGAGAAGTTACCCGCGCAGGCTTACACAGCACCGTTCGTCGCGGGTGGACGCATCTTTTTGTTGACGGCTGACAGGGCGATTCACGCTTTTGATGGCAACAGTGGCCGTAAGCTCTGGATGCAGCAGCGTCCGAACGAGCCACTGGTGCTGCGGCAAGCGGGCGTTTTGCTGGCGGTTGGAGATACTTTGGTGGCCGGGCTTGCGGGGCGCCTGACCGGCTTGAACCCTGCCACTGGTGGTATTCGTTGGGAGGTGCCGATTGCCTCACCCCGCGGCATCAATGATGTGGAGCGTCTGGTCGACCTGGTCGGCCCGGTCAGCCGGCTGAACGATGTCGTCTGCGTGAGAGCCTTTCAAGCCAGTGTTGGCTGTGTGAATGCCGAACGTGGCGTCATGCAGTGGACCAAGCCGTCTGATGGCAGCGTCGGCCTGGACGGCGACGAGCGTCTGGTCTTTGCCGTCGAGTCGGATGGCAAGGTTGTCACTTGGACGCGCGCCAATGGCGAGAGCGGCTGGAGCAGCGAGCAATTGCGCTTTCGTGGTTTGACCGCACCGCGTGTCGTCGGCCGCTCAATTGCCATTGGTGACGCAGCCGGTTTCGTGCATTTGTTGTCGCGCGAAGACGGCAGCTTGATGAACCGCTTGACAACCGATGGTTCCGCCATCGTCGCAACGCCAACGCTGGTTGGTGAGACGCTGGTGGTGGTCACCCGCGCTGGCACTATTTTCGGCTTTCAGCCCCAATAAACAGGCCCTTCAATAGAGCGCCCGTCTTAAGATTTTGATGAAACCTGTAATTGCCCTGGTGGGCCGCCCGAATGTGGGCAAATCGACGATCTTTAACCGCCTGACCAAATCGCGGGATGCGATTGTGGCTGACTATGCCGGCCTCACGCGGGACCGTCACTATGGCAATGGCCAATTGGGTTCACAGGAATACATCGTCATCGACACCGGTGGTTTTGAGCCTGACGCGGCCTCCGGCATCTACAAAGAAATGGCCAAGCAAACGCGTCAAGCGGTGGCTGAAGCGGACGTTGTCATCTTTGTGGTCGACGCCCGTGCCGGTCTTAATGCGCAAGACTACGACATTGCCAAATACCTGCGCAAGCTGGGCATCCCCACGCTGCTAGCCGCTAACAAGGCCGAAGGCATGCAAGAGGGCGGTGTGCAACTGTCCGAGTTCTTTGAACTGGGTCTGGGTGAAGTGCTGGCGGTTTCGGCCTCACACGGCCAAGGCATGCGGATGCTGATTGACATGGCGTTGGAGCCGCTCAAACTGCCTGACCCGGATGAGAATAAAGAACCCGATGACCCGACCGTGATCAAGCTCGCTGTCGCCGGCCGGCCGAACGTCGGCAAGTCGACGCTCATCAACACCTGGTTGGGTGAAGAGCGGCTGGTGGCCTTCGACATGCCGGGCACCACCCGCGATGCGATTTCGGTGCCGTTTGAGCGGGCCGGGCAAAAATTCGAGTTGATCGACACCGCCGGTTTGCGCCGTAAAGGCAAGGTCTTTGAGGCGATCGAAAAATTCTCTGTCGTCAAGACTTTGCAGGCGATTGAAAACTCAAACGTCGTGCTGCTCTTGCTCGACGCCACGCAAGGCGTGACCGACCAGGACGCGCACATCGCCGGCTACATCTTGGAGTCGGGCCGGGCCGTGGTCTTGGCCATCAACAAATGGGATGCCGTCGACAGCTACCAGCGTGAAACGTTGGAACGCTCGATTGAAACGCGTCTGGGCTTTCTCAAGTTTGCGTCAATCCACCGGATTTCCGCCATCAAGCGGCAAGGTTTGGCACCGGTCTGGAAGTCCATCATCCAGGCCCATGCATCGGCCAATCGCAAGATGTCGACGCCAGTCCTCACGCGTTTGCTGCTTGAAGCTGTGCAGTTCCAGCAACCACAGCGCTCCGGCATGTTCCGCCCCAAGATGCGCTACGCGCACCAAGGCGGCATGAACCCACCGATCATCATCATTCACGGCAACTCCTTGGAGCATGTCAGCGAGTCCTATAAGCGCTATTTGGAAGGGCGCTTTCGCAAAGAATTCGACCTGGTCGGTACGCCGATGCGGATTCAGATGAAGACCTCGACAAATCCCTTCACCGACAAAGATTCGGACTAGGACTACAGGTTATCCCTGTAGTGCTGTGGTAAGGTTAAGAGTCTTAAACAACTACTCTAGAACACGGAGAATATCGTGAGCAATAACAACAACAAAGGTCAGCTGTTGCAGGACCC
>Ga0075464_10001647_pt1 | contig 10084 bp, 11 predicted proteins | sample DEB19_08_DNA_5_FD_75068 | JGI IMG/M metagenome (GOLD analysis project Ga0075464, IMG submission 75068) | Aqueous microbial communities from the Delaware River and Bay under freshwater to marine salinity gradient to study organic matter... | ecosystem: Environmental > Aquatic > Marine > Coastal ...
CTGAGTCGGTCTAGTCTTCGCCGGGTAACCGATGCCTTGCTCAACCATTGGAACGATCACCGGGAGATCAGGCCTGGCATCAGCGAGAATATGCGCGTCAACGTGGTAATGACTCACTGAGTAGAAGTCTTTAAGCCCGAGCGCCTCGCCGGATCTGTTGATACAGACTGTCGTTTTGTCATCGAAGAATCCTCGCGGTACATGATCAAGTGTCGCGCCAGAGCCAACAACGTAGATCGTTTCTCCAGAGTGCCTGCGTTTAAAGTCTGTGTAATGCTCAGCCATCAATCCCATGAATTCACTCGCCTTCGCTCAAGACTCCAGCCGCCTTCGTTCGGCTTCTCTCGCTTCCTCTGCCAGTAGTCAGAGTTATTCGCGTAGGTAGTGTTATTGCGCTCGCCGAAGTATTGAAGCGTCGAAGAATTGTGATGAATGATGGGGATCTGAGAGCGAGTGATCTTCACTCCTTCCAGCATCGCGCGTAGTTCATAGTCGTTGTCTTCAAAGTAGGCAGGATGAAAGCCTTCATCAAATAGCCCGATGCGTTTCACTGCATCCTCAGAGAGCGCAAAGGCGCTCCACGGCTGCGGAGATTGAGCGAGCATGATTCCTTCTCCAGCCTGCTCACAGAAGGCTCTGAGCGATCCTGCGGGCCATTCAACGTCGTAGTTGGCAATGAGCCACCAAGGAGAGAACGGGTCAGCCTTAATGCCTAGATTCCATGAACCGGCGACACCGAGATTCGCAGGCATCTTAATTACCTTCGTTGACTGGACGTGCTCTACCGGCCAGCCAATGGAATGCCTAAGCGCATCCCCGTTGTCAATGATGATTAGCTTTCGTATTGGGTAGTCGATTGTCTCTAGCATCCTGTAGAGGATCTCTGGCCCGGCGAGAATAGGAACGATCATGCAAGGGATCACCGCAGAGCCTCCATCGCTGGCAGCCAATAATTATCAAACACGAAATCTGCGCCGTACTGCGCCACGAAGTCCTGCGCCATCTGAGATCTGCCCCGGCCCCGAGCGTAAGCCGCCTCCATCGCTTCGATGATCGAAGGAATGCCGGGAGTAGTCATCCAAGCGCGCTGCGGAGAGTCCCAGAAAGGCTGCCCCTCCACTAGCCAGCCATCGCCTAGAAGCTCGGGGGACGCGCTCGCATTAGTGCAGATAACTGGAGTTCCGCAGGCCTGAGCCTCTATCTGCGGAACGCCGAATCCCTCGCCCATCGAGCAGATCACAAGCGTATCCATAGCGGTATAGATGGCCGCTAGGAGATCGTTGCCGATGCCTGACCTATAGACGTACTGGTCAACGAAGACGATCTGATCATCGGGGATGTTGCATGCTGTCGCGAGCTCGCGCAGGTTGATTCCTCCCATGCCGCCGCGATCCTCAGTGTGAATGTAGAGGACTGCATCCGAATGATGCTTGGCAAACATCGAGAAGGCTAGGAAGGTCTCGGGGAATGCCTTGCGAGGTGGATACGCGCCTTTATTCGCGCTGACCATTCCGAACACGAAGCGATCATCAGGAATGCCCATGAACGCGCGCCCGGTGAGATCCTTGCCGCCTGCGCTGATCGACTCCGTAGGCTTGAAGATCTCCTCTATCGCGTGCGGCACGTACAGGCAATCGATGTCGGCATGATTCAGGATCGCCTCCCCGAAGCGACTCATCGCGATAGGAGTCACGTTCGGTCGCCTGCACCAAGCCGCAACATCGGGAGGAACCGGCGCATGATCGATGGGAACCCATGAGGCGATCTGGTCAACGTCGTCCCACTGCTGGCCCTTGAAGATGTATACGTCATAGAGAGTGATGAGCAATGGATCTAGCCCAGAGTGCTCATGCCGCCAGGCTTGATAGTTGGCCGGCACTACATCGTTGGAATGCAGTTCGAACCCACGCGGATACTGCCTGATCCCGTGCCAGTCGAGCGTGGTTCCCTCTAGGCCGTAATTAGAGGAGACGGCTACCTGATGCCCTGCCGCTTGGAGTCTCGTGATCGTTTGCGCAGTCTGCGCTCCGTAGCCGGTCCTAGCCCACGGGCTATTGGAGTTCCAGAGGATCGCCCTAGATTCACTTCGCTTCTTCAGCGGCTTACTTGGCTTGCGCTTATTGGACATCGCAGAATCCTTTCGCAGGTTGACCTAGTCGGGGCTCCGCACCCTGCGATAAATACGGAGCCCCGACTAGGGGCAGAGAGGGTATTACTAGGAAGCGCCGCCGATGAAGTACTTAACGTGCGACGTCTGCGGCAGATCCCCATCAACGCGGAAGGTGCACCTGAACGTTACGAGATCCGCACTGAAGGCGAAGTCATCTGAGCGATCCAGACGAATGCCACCAACAGTACGAACGTAGTAGCTCGGGAAGTGACCGGCGATGACAGACTTCGCGCTGGTAGCAGCCGCAGCCATTGCCGGATTCTCGATGAGCGGAACACCGAGCACCCGGTCAGGCGTGCTCTCCGACATTGACGGCTGGAAGACGAAGCTTCCGTTGCCATCCTGAAGGGTGCGCATTGCAGCAATGCTGGAACCCTTCGCCATGAAGCCCGTTCCCGGGAGTGCCCGAGCGGCGGGATCAAGCGAGTAGTAGAGGCTGACCAGATTCGCATAAGTGAATGCGCCTGCCACGCCGGTTCCACCAGTGACGCCAGAACCCGCAGCGGTAACAATGCCGTTCGGCTCCGTTGTGTCGGTACCGGTCGTGAGCGCGGTATTGACCGCAAACCCGAGAGCGTTACCACAGTTCATAGCGAGGAGATCCAGAACATTGATACCGCTATCGTTCAAAAGCTCCGAGCTCACCTGCGTGAGGAAGCCGTACTTGAAGGCATTCAGTGTGATAAATGCAGAGAAGGCCGGGTCAGACTCGCCGAGCGTGGCAGCCTCAGCATTCACAGTCCCGGTACTGTACGTCGCCAGTCTTGGAATTTGTAAATTTTCTCCCCCGGCTGTGTTGAGAGTAGTTCCAACGCTCAGCATCGGACCGACAGCGCGAGCAAGCATGATTACCTGGTCGTAAAAACTGGTCGGCACCGGGGCGCCCGTCGAAGATCGGCTGATATCGCGGCGCTCGGGTGCGAACTCTGCCGAGCGGATCTCGCCACGCGCAAGGCTGCGAATGGTTTCAACATCGTTGATCGACCGAGCCTCAGGAGCAGCAACCGGGCGAATCTCATTCTCGTGCCCGGCCTGCGCTGCGCGAACCTCAGACTCGTGCGCAGCCATTGACTTAATCTCATCGATCATCTTCGTACGTCGTGAGAACTCCTCATTCGCACGATCAAACGAAATCCGCTCATCAACGGTCATCGCGCGATCCTCGCTCGCGCAAGTGTCCACGATTGCCTTCGCTACTTCAAGATCCTTTGCGCGCGCTTCGTACTGCGCCTTCAGAACGTCCATTACGTTATGCCTTTCGGATAGATGTTTGCCGCAGGTATTTAGATTGGAGGCGGCTCCGCATCCATCGTTAACGGCACCGTTAACGGTTTATAGGGATGATGCTACATCAAACTTGCATCTCCATGAGTGCAAGCAACTGCTTAGCGACGATCAGAGAATTATCAGGCTTCGATTCCTTCGGCGCGAGCTGATCGACTATCCCGCGAATGAGATCAGCCTGCGCGGAATCTAGTTCAGCGCCGCTCTCCAATTGGGTTAGCGCATCGGCTAGAACCTGCTCATCAATGGCAGTACGCGCAGCGAGTTTCCTAACCGACGCGGAGGTTGATGCATACGCTGGCATTCCGGTGACGGCCGAGACCTCATGGAGGCGCACTTCTGTAAGCGTGCGGCGCATTCCATCTTCGCTCCACATATCTCCACCGCGCGGGACAGAGAAGCCGAACGACATTGAATCTACGATGCGCTGCTCTATAAGGATGCTCAGATTCCTACCATCAGTAGTCATCGGTAGATCAGCCTCAGCCAGAAGACCTTTGGAATCTTCCTGAAGTCGCAAGGTTCCCGAGCGAGTAGAAGCAAGCAGCGCCGAATCATTGTGATTGACGTACATCCGAATATTGTTACGGCTCTTCAGGGTGCGAGTGAATGCGCCAGGCCTGATCTGCTCGATGAACGGAAGCGGCTCAGAGTCACTATCGAAGACAGCGGCATAACCTTTGAAAGTCATCTTGTCACCTACTGCCCTGATCTCCATGTCTTCCACAAAATGTGCGCGAGTCTCCACTATCGTTTTCGCCTTTCTCGTAACCGGTGGCAGATCAGAAACAGTGACAGCCTTAATACCTAGCGCCCGATACATGCGGCGCATGGAAGGATTATTGTCTATTGCGAGCACTACGTCGTACTCCTCAAGGAGTCTCTGCGCCATCGCACGCTTAAAATTGAGCGTGTCGGCAGTAGATCCGGGATTCATCAGAAGCTCTTCATACTCGACGCCGGCAGCCGCTAGCGCTTGCTCCGTTGCTGCGCGTTCCGACTCATTGCGCCCAGTAATGATGTAGAGATCTTCCTCCGACTCCTGCACGAATTGGACCGTCGCAGCAATAGGGCGTGATCCATTAAGGAGCGTTCCGTCAATGTCGCAGATGATGACCGGCTCGCCGCCTGCAATGCGAGTCATCTTCCTGCCGTCCTGAATGATCGCTGCCTGCCGAGCGAACCAAGCGCGCGCCGGCTCAGGATCCAGCGGATCAATGCCCCAGAGGTAATGAGCAACGGCACCGGGGCCGGGAAAGCCATCATCATTCGCATCGTTGTTCTGCGCTGATTCCAGATCCACCGCGTGCCGAGCGGCCCAAGCATTAGCGCGAATCACTTTGTCATCAGTGATGGAACCTGAAGCCATCAGCCGCGCTTCTCGAATTGTCCCATCGGTTATGCCATCGCCTGCCTTGCCTTCAGAGAAGTATTCCAAACCCTTCGTCGCGGCATCCTTCACATAGCCGGGGATCTCGCCGGTAATGCGGAGTTCGCCGCCTGGCTCCATATCCTCATCCAGTGACAGCGCGACCATTTGCGCCACGGCATCATCCTTGGTGGCATGGCAGGCCATCACTTCTCCATCTTCCTTTACGGTTGCCCAAACGGGGCAATCAGGAGACTGATCAGTAATGAAATATGGCATCTCTACTCATCCATTTTCTGCCGAAGGATGCCGAGCTTTAAGCCTGAAGGATCGCTGAATGCGTAGAGCGCTTCCCCGCGATTCAGGTTTAGCTGAATGGTTTCGCCTACGTCGATGTGAACGCCATTCGCTAGCGTTACATCCTTATTGCCGAAATAGATCAGCTTCGTTGTTCCCGTGGCCTGATTGTGGAGGAAGACGCGCTGAGGATTGCGATCAGCCGGGCAGACTAGTTCGGCCACGGTTCCTAGCGTGAATTGATTCTGGCTGATCGTCATGGGTACACGCTCGCAGGATCAGCCGGATTGATGGATGCGACGCTCTGAACAGATGTCGGAGGGATGCCCGTATGCATGATCGCTGGCATATCTAGAGCCTTAAGAGACTCCGCAGGATCAAAGCCCGCCATGATCAACCTAGTAAGCATTTGAGTCTTCCTGTCAGTCTCAACAATATTTGCGGCTGCCAGGTTGACGTTAGCGAGCGGCACGCGGTATTCGTCCCCGCCATCGGCGGGCGGCATATCTTCCAGTCTGTGAATATCGTTGACCGAGAGAAACCCGGCGAGCTGGCCGGTTGAGTAAGCAGCAAAGCGAGTCTGAATGTCACCGCGCAGGATCGCATCCAGATTGAACTTCACGAATGCCGGTCCGGGCAGAAGACTGGACAGCGCCGTCTCAAACTTGCTGATGATCGGGCGGAGTGTGTACTGCGCAAATTGAATTGCGTTCTGTTCCACGCTCGCATAACTCATCGCGCCCGGTGTCGATACCTGCAAGAGATGCAAGGGGCAGCGGAAGATTCGTGCTATCTCCTCCACCGCGAATTGTCGGCTCTCCAGCATCTGCGCTTCGTTGGGATCTACTCCAGTCTTTACGAACCTAGCCCCACCGAATAGCACGCCGGGCCGATGGGATCGCTTCAGCCCCTTATGACCTTCCTCAAAGCCTGCAGCGAGATCCTTAGCCTGCTCGCGAGTGAGGTTACCGGGCCACTCGATAATTCCGGCGGTGACACTTCCGCTGCCGAAGAATCGTGCGCTAAATTCCTCCAGCGCAGCGGCTAGCCCTAGCGATTGCTTCACCTCATCAATGCGCGACACTCCACGGAGTGCGCCAGGCTTCCGAAGTTCCGTAATATGCAGAACCTCATCCGCTCGAAGAGTCGTGCCAGTGCCAGCGTCTAGGAGGTACTCAATCTCTCGCGTTGCCAGATTCCTGCGCACTTCTACGCGCGTCGGATCTAGTACGACTAGGGAGATGATCTCGCCGGTACGAGTGCGGAAGATCCGAATGAACACGTTCCCGTCAAGGAGCAGGGAGACCATCGCCTGCTGGAGGAAATCCTCCCGAGCCGTCCCGATGTCGGGATTCTCCACCCATAGCGGCTTGGGCCGAAAAGGCTTCCGTGCGCCTCCCTCGCGGTAGAACGTGTCCACTGGAAGGGTAGAGATAGTGTCAGCGAGGAGTCGAACGCAGGCATAGACAGCGCCGATCTTCAGGCTCGTATCCTGAGTGATGATCGTTCCCGCGTAGGTTTGCTGCGCTACATTGCCGCCGCTCGCGAAGATCGTCTGAAAGGATACGGCGCGTTCCTCGCGGCCACGAATGAGATTACCCAGCATCAATGCGCTCCAGCGTTATTCCGATGAGCACGCCCGTAAGCCCGAGCGCGATGAAACCCGCAGGAATGTTGAGCAAGAATACGCCGAGATTAATAGAAGCAAGTCCGGCTAGTTGAGAAATAACGATCATGCGTAATCCTCTCATGTAGCCCAAAAGCCCGGCGCGCACAATTCTTGCACATTTTCTCGCGCTGCTGTTGCTCTATCAAATGCGATGACAGCAGCTACCGCAGCATCAATCCTGCGGCTAGATGATCGATGTTCCTTAACTATGCGAGGGCCGAGCCGATCAGTCTTAACAGCGCAGTTGCCGATATGCCTTCTCAGCGTTGGATCTCCATCGTGCGAGAGAGTCGCTGAGGTAACAGCGTCATAGAACTTAGCTGTTGCCGGGACCATTCGCGCCGGACTGCTAGATGCGTATTCGGAAATAGGCACGCCAGCATCAGCGAGCGACTCCATGCTTCGCTGCCATCGGTACGGATCGCACGCTACCTCTAGGACGTTGTAATCACCGCAGGCCTGCATAATCCTTGACTCAACCTCAGAGATAGGGACGCGCCAAGACTCATGATCTCCCGGCCCCTTCTCCCATACTTCTTCTACCCAAATGAACGGCTCAGGCTCCACTGTGCATCCAATCAGCGCCGTTGCATCCCCGTTGAATGAACCATCAAACCCGAGCACTACAGGAACAGAAGAATCAACGACACGATCAGCGCGCAGGTTCTCCCAAGACGCAGCGGGTAGCCAAGCGTGCTGCGAGCTGACCCATGAATTCATGCGCTTAATCCTGAACTCATTTTCAGGAGTGCGCTTCACCGCAGACTCGAAATCTTCCGCATCGCAGAGATCCCCGAAGCCCGGGTTAGCGTCAAGCCAGGATGAAGGATCTAGATGATTCGCCGTATCCTCCCCTTTCCACCAAGCCATGAAAAAAGAAGGATCGACAATCTCGCCGCTCGCTACCTGCTGCCCGTAGAGGAACTGCCTGTAAGCGGTTGAGTCTCCCCCGGTGGTATCGCTTCTTACTCCAGCAGTAGTTACCGCAATCGTTAATGCATCTCGCCGAGCAGCCTGAGCGAGCGTCATTACGTTCCAAAGATCATCATTCGGCGCTGAATGCAATTCATCGTAGATGACGCAGGTAGGCGATAGCCCTTCCTTAGTGAACGCTTCAGAGGAGAGAACGCGGTAAACAGATCCAGTGCTGACTACTTCGATCACGTCCCGGTAGATCGTGCACACAGAACTAAGCTCTGGCGAAAGCTCAATCATCTTCTTAGCCGAACCAAACACGATACGCGCCTGATCCCGATCAGCGGCGCAGGAGTAAACCTCGCCACCAGTAGGACCGAGCATTAACGCATGAAGCGCAATCCCTGAACCCAAAGCGCTCTTGCCATTCTTCCTCGCCATTCCAATAATCGCTGTCCGATGCTTGCGCCGGCCATCCGCACGCCGAGCAAAGACATCGGCCAGAAGCATCTTCTGCCAGTCACGAAGGATCATCGGAGATCCAGCCATGCCGCCGACAGAATCCTTCACCTGAAGACACAGACCTTCGATGAATGAGACTACTTCCGCACCATCGCCGGACTCGCGCTCAACCTCGCTGACAGGAGTCAAGATCGCAGGCGGCCAGCTACTTAGCACGCCGCGCCTTCAGCTCATCCAACACTGAAGCAGCGCGAACCTCGCCAACGCCCATCTTCCCGCGGTCGACGGGAGAGAAGCCAAGCATGGAATATATGGACAGAATCAAACCCTCCAGATTGCGGAGGCCTACCCGATCATGCCAATCGTGTTCAGTCAGCACTTTATGACGCAGAAGGGATCTTTCATCCTCGCATTCGCAAAGCATCTGCACGATCTGTATATCCGTATTGCCCGAAACCCAATGAGCGCCAGCAGTCCAAATGCGATCCCAAGACTCTCTGCCCATCTTGCCAAGCGGTCTCAAAGGATCAGGAGACTTCGTTACCTGCTCAGCTACGATCACTTGCTCAGGCAATGGACGCACTCCAGGATTGCCTAACTTCCTTTTACGCTCTACCGGCTTCGCTGGATTCGGCATCAGATCCCCATCACTTCTCTAGTTCATTTGTTGAGCGGCACGCAAGGATCGAACTTGCACCTTCCGACAGGTCGTCGGACAGCTTGCCATTAAGCCCTGTGCCGCACGGATATTCAATGGATCTATCTTTCAGGCTTCTTCGCATACCCTTATCTAATGGGTACAGGTATCTGTGCTTGCCAGGCATAGTGACCCTCTCAGCCTCAGCAGGTATCTGCATTTTTGCTCTGCCGAAGTTCACTCCCGTATATGCGCGTCTGTTCAGAACCTTCCCATCAGGCATGACGTAATCATGCTTCTGTGGAGTCAGGCCGGCATAGATCCAATTACCGGCCTGATAGATCCCGCCATGATGGTTCCTGTATGGGTCAGCGTATGAGACGACTAACCGCAGGCCAGGATTATTAGCCTTCAAGATCTTGAGAGACTGAGCGACAATATTTGTCACGAAACTAGTGTGATCCCTGAGAGCCACGCGCACTAATTCCACGCATTCAGTCATGTCCAGATTGAATGAGCCAGCGAGATTAGGATTCGATCCCCAAGCGAAGACAACCGCGCCTACGAACTGCTCATCTTCCCAGACTCCACACTTATAGGACTTTGAGACAGGGAACGTCTCCGAATAATGCCAATTCTTCACCGCGTAAGCAGCTGCAGCATGAGAGCAAGGAGAGACAACCAACGTCATATGTAGATCACTTCCTTACCTGGGCCTACCCGCCATTCACATTTGCACTTCGGGCAAGTAGTCGAAGATCTCTCATCCAGCTTCGGCTGCTCGGAATCATCCGGCATGAAGTTTGGTATCTCATCGATAGATGGGTAAAGCAATTCAGCAAGCGACTCCATATCAGCGAGCGCGTAGCCGGTCCCATCGAATATCTCCACAGACTCCAGAAGATCAAGGAGCGCCTGATCGTCATAAGAGCTGAGATCTGAAATGCGATTATCAGCAAGCGCGTAGGCCTGCGAAGTAGCCTCATCATCATCCACGAAGGAAACCGCCACCTCAGTCCAGCCCAATAGAACAGCAGCTTGCAGAGTGTGATTCCCTGCGATCACCACTCGATCAGAAGCGCGCGCGACAATCGGCTTCCTCTGACCAAACCTCTTCAGCGACTCAGCGACAGCATTGATATTGCCCCTTCTGGGATTGCCAGGCAGAAGCGAAACGGAATCGACAGGCTGCGCCAAGCCAAGCAGATCAGCATTAATCATTTGCAGCCTTTGGGCCAAAAATGTCGGCACCCGATTTTGCGCTGAAATGCAGTGAGGCGC
>Ga0075464_10001648_pt1 | contig 10083 bp, 10 predicted proteins | sample DEB19_08_DNA_5_FD_75068 | JGI IMG/M metagenome (GOLD analysis project Ga0075464, IMG submission 75068) | Aqueous microbial communities from the Delaware River and Bay under freshwater to marine salinity gradient to study organic matter... | ecosystem: Environmental > Aquatic > Marine > Coastal ...
CCGGGTCGCCGTCGGCGCCGAGGCGAATGGCGCGGGTCTTCGGTAGCGTGGCCGGGTCGAGCGTAGGGTAGCCGCCGCGCTGATACTTGGCATAGACGGCGCGGGACCCTTGGACACGGACGACGTAGCAGGTATCGTTGACGCGGTGGGTGCAGTCGCCGCACACGCTGGCGTAGGCGCCAGACTTCCACGCTTGGGCTGGGGTTTGGCCGGTGTCGGGCAGGATGTAGAGCTGATCCATGTCACCGGTCTTCTCGTTGTCGGATCCGGCGGTGACGATGGCGACGATGGGACGGCCGTCTAGCTGCGACGGCCCCTGATAGACGATGGCTCCGGCAAATTTGGTTGCGTGGGTCATGGGTTTCTCCTCTACTGGTTGACGGGATGGCACTCGACGTAGGCGTCGAGGCGGGCTGAGAGATCGCGCAGGGTTTGGGCGACGATGGCCGGGCGGTAGTCGGCGATGCGGATGCAGGGGAAGCTGGCCTTCCATTGTCTGCCATTGATGCGCCGAATGTGCCAGACGCCGTGCGCGTAGCCGACGTATTCGCCGCGACGAAAGCTTGAGCGTTCGATGTTGTGATACATGATGGGTTTCTCCTCGTAGTTTGTGTGGTGAACCGAGAAATCTCGGTTGGTTGTCGTGTGTGCGTGGTGCGTGTGTGGCTGACGAATGCGGTGTCCAGACGCCCGTGGATGGGCGTCTGGATGGGTGTTTGTGTTTGTCGTTCATGGACGGTTCATCCCGACAGGATACGAGTCACCCGCCGCGCACGGTGCGCGAACGGCGTATCCCAGCTCGTCCAGTGTCCGGATTCTCGTCGTGCCTGCCACGACGAGGTAAGCATCCCCGCTGTAATCTGGTTCACGAGCATGGCTGCCTCACGGCAGTCGTTTGGGAGTGTGAGCCTGCGCCCCAACCGAGAAATCTCGGTCGGTCGCCATTTGTTCTGTCGCCTCGGGGCTACGCAGAGGCGCGGGATGTAGTTGTGAATGAACGACTTACGAGCTTACCACTATAGCTTATGCCAACCAATTTGCTATGTCAACCCCCCCCCCACATTGAACCGTGCAACCGAGAATTCTCGGTCGGGTGCCGCGCTCGGGCCGCGCTCGGATGCCGCGCTCCGGCCGCTCAGGACTGACACGCGCAGCGTGTCAGGCCGCGCTCCAACTGGGAGACCGCGCTCCAGCCGCGCTCCAGCTCGTATGCGCCCCCACCCGCGCGGCGGGTGGGGCCACGGGGGGGGGCCGCCCCCTTGAACCGAGAAATCTCGGTTCAGCCGAGCGCGTCTCGGTTCAACCGAGAAATCTCGGCTGAGGGGCCCGGAGGGGCCCGAAAAGGGCCCCAAACAGGGGGCCAAAGAAAAAAACAGGGGGGCCAAAGAAAAAGCTTGCGCCCCCAATAGCGTTGTCGTAGCATTCACGTATCGCGTGCATGGAGCACGCTTGGAGGAGAGAATGAAGAAACGCAAACAGCAAGACGTTGAACCGGCGGCGCAACTCAAGGTCTACGCTGAGCAGGGTGTTGCGGAGGTGAAGACCCGCACGCTGCTAGATACCCTCACCGCCTACGTGCAAGCGGAGGGCCCCGCCGTCGCAAGCGCGCGGGCTGTGCAATCCGCTTTCGCCGCCCTGATCACCAGCGTTATTGGAATGATGCGCGCTGAAGTTGTCACCGGCACGCGTGCCGCCCTGACGCAGGCGGAGTACGACGGGCTGCGCCATGATTGGGCGGTGCCGCTTGGCTACCCGGTTCCGGGGCCAAAGGGCGACAAGGGCACGGACACGTACCGCGCCCACGACGCCCGCGACACGTTCTACCGACAGACTCTCGGGCTCGTGCGCTTGCATCCTGTTCAGAAGACGGCCGAGGATGCGGACACGCGATTCCGGGGCGGCACGGTCAAACGCGCTGCAGGGCGCAAGGCGTCGAAGGCGTCGAAGGCGGTAGCCGTGAAAGTTCCGGCGGACGTCTACAAGGCGCTAGTGGCGGCGCTGCAGCGGGGCGCCTGTGAGAAAGCGCTTGTGCTGGCCATTGAGGCGGTGCCTGCCGCCCCCAAGAAAGCGTAAGCCATTCAAGCCCGGGCCACAGCGGCCCGGGCTTTTTTTTGCGCCTGAGCTTTGCCGTGCAAAGCGCTTTGTGGCGCAGAGCCAATCGGGGCTAAGTGATTGATTCTAAAGGGCTTACGGGCCCGGAGGCGAGACCCCCCACCCTACCCCTTGGGGGTAGGCACCCCACCACCCCCGCCAAAAAAAGGCTTCCAAAAATATACACGCCCCAAAACTCCACCCCTTGACCCTACACTTGAGAAGTGGTATAATAGGAATTATGCCTCCAGCCGACTACTACCATGAGCACAAAGAACGTGTCCGGGCCTACAATCGCGCATGGTATGCCGCGAACAAAGACAAGGCCCGCGCCCACGCTAAAGCCTTTCGCCAACGCCACCCCGAGAAAAAAAGCGCATACAAGAAAAAAGCACGAGAGATGCGGGACAACGAAACACCACGCGAATGGCAGCGGCGCACATTCAATATGCGCAAGCGCCCCGCAGGCCGCCACCAACTCAAGCCTGAACATTTAGCATGGCCCACCCATTGCCCCGTATTGGGCTGGGAACTCGACTACACGGGCACCGATCCTCAGCGTGGATGGTCGATCGACAAGTTTGACCCCGCACTCGGCTATGTGCCGGGCAACGTCACCATCATCAGCCGTCTCGCCAACACTATCAAATCCAACGCCACCATCGAACAAGTTGAGCAAGTAGCGGCATGGATGCGCAAGAAACGTGCCACCTTATAGCAAGACCCATGCCACTTTTGCGCCTCGGGTGGGCGGCAAAGTGCGCCGCCACGGCCCGTCAGGGCCGTGGTACGGGGCGCACAGAACGCGCCCGCGAAAAAACCGCACCACAGGCCCAAGGCGCCACGATCGCCCCCTGTCCGCGGGTACCCCCGCCATCCGCCCCCAAAACCGCACCACGGGCCTCTAATGCCGTTTAAACGCCTTGTGCCGTCTGGGGCCCCACCGCTTTGGGGCGTGTCAGGCTCGCTTTGGGTGCTGAGAGTGTGTCAACCCCCCCCTTTAGGGGGGGTGACACACTCGACCCAATACGCTGATAACACGAGCATTTTCAACAACTTAGCGTGTGTCACGTCCGTGTGTCACGGTGTGTCAACCCTGAAATTTTTGACACACTGACGTAAGAACTCCTTTCGCATCAACCACTTAAGAGTGTGTCACGCCAAAGACACATTTTGCCACATGTGCTGTGCCACATGTGTGTCAACGCGCCCAAAAATATTTTTCACAAGCCCTGTTGCCGCATCCACAGAAGGACTTTTTCGACTTCAGCAGCGGTGGCATCAGTTTTGATCCGATTGGCCAGACGCGAAATAATCTTGACGTTGCCCGGAACATAGCCCAGTTCAGGAATCAGCCGGTCAATGCTCCATCCGTAGTTAACGTCCTGTCCGGTATAGTCCAGTTCGACGCCTAACACGGGGCAGTGCGTAGGCCAGAGCAAGTCGGAGGCGTTGAGATGCTTCATCTGCAGCTCATCCGGAAGTCCTTTGGTGTCGCTATTCGCGTGGCGTTTATGTGCCCACGTCCGCTGGCGCCATGCCATGGCCGTTTCTCCATCTCGTCGCGCTAAATAGCGGTTCCGCACCACTTTGCGTGGAGCGTCGTCAGGCGCAGGAGAGGGAGGCGTGGGGGGACGTCGAGCATCAGGATGGGTCGCATCGTGCTGCGCAGCCGCAAACCGGGCAGCAAACGCTTTTCGTTCAGCTTTGAGCCAGAGGCGCTCAGCTTTGCGTGCCGCATCCTGCTGGGTGGCCTTGAGTCGAGCCCGCCGCGCCTTTTGGTACGCGGCGCGTTGCGCCCGTCGTTGCTGTGCCAAGGCACGGGCCTCAGCGCGGGCCTGTTTGCGGGCCTCAACCTCGGCAATGGCCACCATCTTCTTGTGTATCCTGTCGCGAGTAGAGAGTTTATCCATACAAACAGTCTAGCACATTATGTATAATGTGTCAACGACATGCCCGGCGGCCCTGCCGCCGGGTGCCGCCGGGTTTCGCGGGGATTTATGCACCATAAATCCAGCATATATCACAAGATACGCAAAAATGGGCCAGATTTATGGCAAAATGACGTTTGATTTTTGTGCAAAATGTGGTATAATGTCCCGACGTGCCAAAGGAGATCGAAGTGCAAGGGGTGGGGGCTTCCGAATGGGCCCCTCCTGCCGTCCCCGCCGGGGACGCCCCTCCTCCACAGGAGCCGGTGCCGTCGTTGCAGGCCCCCACCCCCCCTCCGTTTCACACCAAAGGTGTGAAACGGAAGCGTCCCCAGCGCACCAGCCTGCAAAATCCACAGCAACAGAAGGCGCGGGCGCTCAAAATGCTGGAAAAACGGGTCATCGAGGGCAAAACGGTGCCGCAGATTGCCCAAGAATTTAATGTCAGCACCCAGACGGCGCAACGGGCCCTCTCCTTTGCCGCCAAGGGCGACCTGATCGTCGGCTTCGAGGACACCCTCCTCAAAGATCTGGTGCCGCTGGCCCAGACCGCCGCCAAGATGGCCCTGATGGAGGGCAATGCCAAAGTCGCCCTCGAAGTCTTGAAGGGGGTGGGGCTGCTCCGCAGCACCCACACGCGCACCCAGACCCAAGTGGCCGAGGAAGATGCCCTCAGCCGCTACATTGCCCAGAAACGGGCCCACTCGCAGCTCTTGGAGGAGACCCTTGACGCCGACCCCACCGACCCCGCCGCTCTCCCGCCAGCAGCTGCGGGCCCAGATACGCCGACAACTGCTGCAGCGCCTGAATCCGGCCGCCCTGCCCCGGCGCCAACGACGCCTGCTGGCCCGGACGCTCATCCAGCAGTGGCGCCCCACGCTGACGGCCGCCCCGGAGACCTAAATGTTTGACCATCTCAAAGAAAGCTTCATGGAGGGCCACTTCCCCCTCCATCTGGACGCCACCCAGACCGCCAATGGCGACTACGAGGTGAGCTGGACGGCGCCCAGTGGCGACCGCTACAGCGCCACCGATACCTCGCTGTCCGAGGCCAATCGGCGCTGCACCGACCAGATTCGTGAGGGCGTCCTCAAGGGCACCATTAGCTTAGGCCGCTAACACATGCCCCCGAAGAAGACGGCCGTCTCGACGGCCCGCACCAGCGACATCGGCTACGTCCCGTTTGCGGACGTCATTGCCGACCCGCAGCTGATGCAACCGCTCTGGGCCGACCTGAGCCTCCCCCAGCAAGTGGCCCTCAAAGCCTTCTATGGCCTCCCGCTGCACAGCGACGCGGAACAGCGGGCGTGGGCCATCTTGCAGGGGTCGTGCCGCGTCGATGCCCTCGGCTACCCCATCGAGGTGACGCCCATCCCCTACACGCCCAAAGAATACGACGTCTTCGTGGGCATCTTGGGCCGACGCAGTGGCAAGTCCTCCCACATCACGGCTTTTGCCACCCTCTACGAAGTCCTGTTCGGGGGGCACATGGCGCATGTGATGCCGGGCCAAGATGTGGTCGTGCCCTACATTGCGCAGGACTTGGCCACCGCCAAGGCCAACATGATCGCCATCGCCCTGATGGCCCAGCAGGTGCCCTTGCTGGCCAAGCAGCTGGTCTCGGCGACCCGCGACAAAATCGAGCTAAAGAACGGCCTCACCATCCTGCCCGAACCCCCCGCCATCAAGACGGGGCGCGGCTTTGCCATGCCCGTCGTCATTGGCGATGAGGTGGGCTTCTGGTATCGCACGGCTGAGGCGGCCAACCCGGACTACGAAGTCCAACGCGCCGTCTCCTACGCCCAGCTCCAGTTCCCACGGGCCAAACAATTCCTGATCTCGACCCCCTATACCGAGGAGGGCCTGCTCTGGGACTACCACCGCGCAGGCACCGGGGGCGCCAAACTCAGCCCGGAGGACCGGGCCGAATACGCCGAGACGCTCGTCCTGCAAGCCTCCACGGCCTGCATGGAAAACCCCCGCGTGACCCGGCGCCGCCTCGAAAAGCTGCAGCGGGACGATGCCGAAGCCTTTGTGCGCGAATCCTTGGCCCAGTTCGTCAGCAGCCTCTCGGGCTTCCTCCCCGCCGATCTGGTCCATGGGGCGTGCGTGGGCCATGGGGCCGAACGCACCCGCAACCAGAACGAAGCCGACGGCTGGAAGCCGACCTATGTGGCGGCCATGGACCCCGCGTTCCGCCACGACACCTTCGCATTCACCATCTGCCACATGGATGCCGAGGGTCGCGTCGTCCAAGACGTCCTGCGCACATGGACGCCCGACAGCAAACTGAAGCAGCGCCTCGACCCCGCGAGCATCATGAGCCAGATCGGGGCCCTCACGCAGGCATGGGGCATCAGCATGGTCTACAGCGACCAGTATCAGCTCGAAGCCCTCCAGCAGCTGGCGCTCCAATACCACTTCACGATCATTGGGCGGGACTTCACGGGCCAGTCCAAAGCCAAGATGTATGGCTCCCTGCTCCACCTGCTGCGCACCCACAAGCTGCACCTGCTGGACATCCCGGTCATCCTCACCCAGCTGACCCAGCTCCAAAAGAAACTCAACCCGATGGGCCATGTGCAGATTGCGGCGCCACCGGGCAGGCACGATGACGTGGCCAGCGTCATTGCCCTTGCCACCAGCGTGGCCGTGATGCAGGCGCCCGCCCGCACCGTCGAACCCAAAACGCCCAGCCTCTTTGACGAGGGGCTGGCCTGCATCAAACGCCGTCGGCTGGAGGCCGAAGTCGCATGGCAGTAACGCCCGAGGCTCCCAAGCGGGGCCGTCCCCGCAAACCGGTCCACGAAGCCCAGCTCCTCACCGAGCTGGTGGGCGTGGTCCGCGACACCCTCACCCAGCAACAGCACATCCTCCAGCAGTTGGCGCTGGCTCAGCAGAGCCAGACCGAACTGCTCACCACATGGATGCGGCTGATGACGCCCCCTGCTACCCCCACACCGTCCACCACGGCCGACCAGCGCGAGGCCATCCGGGCCGCCGCCGAGGCCGACTGGGAGCCGGTGCTGGCCCCCCGCCTCTCTGACCTCTTTGACGAGACCTTTGCCTCATGATCGAATCCACCTTTCCCGCTGACCAAAGCACCGCCCCGTCGCCGTCAACGGCGGCCACCACGGCGCCCCCCGTCCCGGCCACCGACGCCGCCGCCAACGAGAGCCTCTCGGCCGAACAGCTGGTGGCCGAGATCTACCACAAATACGACATCCGGCGGCAGATGCGCCGTCCCTACGAAGTCCAGTGGTATCTCAATGCCAGTGCGCTCCGGGGCTTCCCCGACGTCCGCTGGAATGCCGAACTCAACCGCCTCGAAATCAAGCGGGAACCGGCCCACCGCAAGCGCCACCGCATCAACCACATCAAGGCCAAATACGTGGCCCGCGTGGCCAAATACACCAAGACGCCTCCGGCGCCCACCGTGCTCCCGGCCACCACGGACCGCGACGACATCTTCAATGCCCGCGCCTCCCAAAAAGCCCTCGAATACCTGACGCGCAAGACCAACCTCCGCAGCCAGTGGATGCGCGTCATGCAGTGGGTGCCGGTGACGGGCAAAGCCTTCTGGTGGTTCCGCTACGACGAAGACCGCGTGGCCTATGCGCCCACCCTGCTCGACGGGGAGCGCCAGCCCATTATGGGCGACATCGAAGTGGACTACGGCTCCGCGTTCGAGTTCCTGCCCGCCGACCCCGGCATCGAGGTGCTGGCCGACCAGCCCGAGATCATGCGCGTCCGCATGGTCAAGTGCCGCGACATCGAGCAGCGCTTCGGACTGGAGCCCGGCTCCATCCCCAAGGAATCCAACGACGCCGACCTCTTCTTCTACCAGCGCCAGATTGCCGACCTCGGCACCCGCCAGCAGGGCATGGCGTCCCGGGCCATCACGGCCATGGGCGACGATATCAGTGACGGCTACGCCCTCCAGATCGAATGCTTCACGGCCCCCTGTGCCAAATACCCGCAGGGCCGCTATGCCGTCGTGGCCGGGCACAAACTGCTCCGCGCCTACATGGAGCTGCCGGGCCAGTTCCAGCACGTCCACCGCAACCCCTATCCGTGCGTCGAGTTCTGCGACGATGCGGCGCCGGGCCAGTTCTGGCCCGACGCCTTCATTGAGCGCATGGTGGGCCTCCAGTCCGAATACAACGAATACCGCTCCAAGATGGCCGAGAACTTGGCCATGCACTTCTTCCCCAAGCTCGTGGTCGCCAAGCAGCTCAACCTCGCCGAAGACGCCTACACGTCCGAGGCGGGCGAGCGTCTGAACGTCAACTACGTGCCGGGCATCCCGATGCCCAACTTCCTGCAGCCGTCCAGCGTCATCGGGGATGCGTGGAACGTCCTCAACACCATCAAGCGCGAGATGGACGACGTCTCCCTCATTTACCCGTCCGTGATGGGTGGGGCTGGGGGCGCCTCCAGCGGCTTCCAGACCAACCTTCTCCAAGAGGCCGCAGACCAAGTCCACGGGCCCGCCATCCAGCGCAACGCCATGGCGCTCGAAGAGGCCTACTACAAGCTGCGGCACCTGATGAAGCTCCACTACACGGAGCCGCGCCTCATCAGCGTCCTCGGGGCCAACAACCTCCCCGAGATCTACGAGTTCACCAGCGACTCCATTGACGAGCAGGCCGACGTCCGCATCGAGCCCGACAGCCTGATGCCCATGCTCCGCTCAGCCCGCGTCGATATGATCCGGGGGCTGTTTGGCGATGGCCTCTTTGGCGACCCCAAGGACCCCGTCACGCGCAAGCGCGTCCTCGACATGATCCGGATGGGCGGCTACGCCGACTTCGAGATCGACCGCGAGCAGCGCGACCAAGAGCAGGCCCAGCTCGAAAACATCCAGATGGGCCGGGGCGAACCGCTCGCCAAGCCCCAAGTCTGGGAAGACCACCGCATCCACTGGGAGTCGCACGTCGATCTCTTCAAGTCGCCCCAGTCCCAAGACTGGCCCGAGCCCCTCCGCGTGGCCTACGCATGGCACGCCCTCATCCACCTCTCCTACCTCTCCGAGGACGATGCCCTCAAGATGGCGGGCGAGTTTGGCCTGCGCGACAAACTGGAACAACTCCTCGCCCTGCGCCACCCCCCGGCCCCAGCGCCGGAGCCCGCGCCACCCGCACCGCCCCAAGGCGGGGGAGCTCCCCCGCCACCAGCGCCACCTCCGCCCCCGATGCCCCCACCCGGCCCACCCGCGCCGCCCGCGCCGGAACTGGGAGGCTTCCCGGAGGCCCCGCCGCCCGCGATTCCGCCTGAGGTCCTCGCCGCCCTCATGGCGCAAGGGCCGCAAGGTTGACGGCGCCCACAAAATAGTGTATAATACCGCTATCTCGTACGTTCGCTGACGTGTCAGCGTCCAGCCCCCTACGCGATGCCGATGGGGGGCTGGTCTTTTGCCCCTCGGAATCACGCGACTCCACGGCTCGCACCGCCAGAGACCCGCGTTTTTGCCAAAGACCTCTCTGCCGAGAGTTTGGCCCGTGCCACATATGTCAGAATCCGCACTGAACCCCGCGACCATTGACTTCACCTCCCTCCGGGAGCAAGCGATGGCGCATCCCGCTGGCAACGACACCGAGCCTACTGCCCCGGTCGTCGCGGAGTCAGCCCCCGCCCCCGTCAGCGCCAGTCCCGTGCCCGAGGCCGCCCCAGCGGCGACACCCTCGCTGAGCCCGGCCGACCTCAAGGTGCTGGACTTGCCCGAGGATGGGCATGTGCGGGTGAAGGTGGATGGACAGGAGCAGCTGCTCCCGGTCCACGAGTTTAAGGACGGGATCTCCCGAGAAGCGGTCTTTACCAAACGGATGCAGACGCTGGCCGAACAGCGCCGCTCAGCCGAAACTGAGCTGGCCGCCCAGTATGCCTACCTGCAGCAGCAGGCCCAAGCCCTTGAACAGGCCCAAGCCTATCTGCACCAGCAGGCGCAAGCGGCGTATGCTCCGGCCCAGACCACTCCCGAGACCTCAGCGGCCTCGATGCCGCAGCTCCAAGACCTCGCCACCGTCGGTGACGTGCAATCGCAGATCCAGCAGGCCGTGGC
>Ga0075464_10001649_pt1 | contig 10081 bp, 8 predicted proteins | sample DEB19_08_DNA_5_FD_75068 | JGI IMG/M metagenome (GOLD analysis project Ga0075464, IMG submission 75068) | Aqueous microbial communities from the Delaware River and Bay under freshwater to marine salinity gradient to study organic matter... | ecosystem: Environmental > Aquatic > Marine > Coastal ...
CTAGGCCACCCATGACATCGCCATGACCGCCGATGTATTTGGTCGCGCTGTGCAAAACGAGAGTTGCGCCGTGCTCGAGTGGTCTCTGCAGCACTGGGGTTGCGAAAGTATTGTCAACCATTACCGGAACAGTGCCAGCTTGAGCAACGATGTGGCGAATGTCGACAAGTTCAAGAGTTGGGTTGGCTGGTGTCTCAAAAATAACCATTCCGGTGTCGCTGCGAATTGCCTCGGCAACGTGATCCTGGTCTACCCAAGTCACCTCGGTGCCAAGCAAAGAGTTGTCAAGAACGTGATCGGTGCCACCATAAATAGGTCGCAGGGCAACGATGTGCGGCTTGCCGGCTGCCACTGTTGAAATGAGGCAGGCGCTCAAAGCCGCCATACCTGTTGAGAAAGCAACTGCTCGCTCGCTGCCCTCTAGGGCCGCAAGTGCGTCTTCTAGACGCGCAACTCCGGGTTGCCACAGTCTTTGGTAAACAGCTGAGGCACCCTCGGCCAAGTCGCCGCCGGTTGCTAAGTTCTCGTAGGAATCTCCGCCAAATTCAATGGAGGGCAAGGGATTCGTCGTCGAGAAGTCAATGTGGGGCACGTGAGAGCCAGACTCGGTCACTCCATCCATGCCAGCGTGCACTGCAATGGATTCAATTCGAAGATTCTTAGGATTCATACCTCAAAAAATACAACTTATTGTTGCATTGTCAACGCACTAGAATTTAATTGCATTGGAGCCTCATTTATTGCATTTTCTTCAATCGAGCCTATGGAGATACCCGTGGATAATCAGAATCTTGCTTTGGATAAAACCGACTCAGCCCTAATCCGATTGTTGGCAGTGAACGGCCGCGCCTCGGGCGCCGACATCGCCGCCAAGATTGGCATCGCAGAGTCCTCGGTGTCCAGAAGAATTCGTCGCCTCCAGACCATGGGAGTGATCACCGGCTATCGCGCCGAAGTGAATTTGAGTCTTATCTCTCCAATTCAGGCCCTTATCTCGGTGAGACTCGTGAAGCACGCCAGAACCGACGTAGACGACTTTCGCCAATCAGCGCCCAATTGGCCCGGAGTGCGGGCCCTCTTTCACACCTCAGGAGCTGAGGACTACTTGCTTCACGTAGCCGCCAAAAGCGCCACCGATCTGCGGGAGTTCGTGCTGAACTACTTAGCTACCCACCCAGCGGTGAAGAGAACACAGACGAACCTAGTTTTCGAGCACGTTCCAGGTGAGGGCTGGCAAGACATCCTCTCCTAGCCAGAAGACCGAGGACTGCGGAACCCGAACGCAAAGAATGCGGGAATTGACATAAATAATCTAAGCGCTTAGATTTAAACCTCTCGAGCTGGCCACCTAATGACCAAGCAATCACGAGTGACGTTTATCGGAGGTTTCTTTGACGCTGCAACCGCATTCTGTTCTTGCATTTTCTGCTCAAGTTTTGACAGCCCGAGAGTTGGGTGTGCGCGCATGAGCGCCGTTGACATCTTCGGCTGGCTTGGCACAATTGTGCTGGTTGTCTCTTTGTTGCAATCTCGGATGCTTAGGCTTCGCATCATCAACCTCATCGCTGCACTCATGCTTATTGCCTTCAACGCAATGGTCGAGGTCTGGCCGATGGTCGGAATGAATGTGGCCGTTGCGCTCATCGATCTATATTTTCTGGTCAAGATGTATCGCGACTGGCGCACTGGAAAGAAAGAGTTGGTCGGTCGTTAGGCCCTAGTCAAGACCCCAACCAAAGCCTCAACCGGGCCCTTCGAGTGACCCGACATCCAAAAGCGCGAGAACTGCTCGAGGCCGAACCAAATAACCACGCCCACCAGCACCACAACCCAGGCGCTTGCGCCGCTTAGCCCTAGGCCCCACGCACTAAACGCAACGCCCATTAGAAGCGACTCACTGAGATAACCAGTGAGTGACATTCGACCAATGTTTTCGCCAACTTTGAAACCTCTGGCAACGGCCAACTTCACTAAGCCAACTAGGCCAGCAGACATCAATGGTGCCGTCATCATGGCAAGAAGCGTGAACACAAACGCAAACTCAACCGAGAACCCGATGTGGGTGCCGTAAACGGTGAAATAAGACAAAACTATTTGAACCGGAAAGCCGACGGCCAAGCCAATGACGGTGACCTTTGTCCAGATCGGTGACCACTCCTGCGAAAGCAGTCGCACGCGCCCACTGGCTATACCTACTAGCGCTGCGACAACCACGAGCGGGCCTTGAAGAAAGACCACCGCCGCGATGGTTTCAATCCAAGTGAAAAAACGCACTGTCACGGCATCGATGTAGGTGCCTTGGGTGAGGGCGAGAGTGAGGGCATCGGGGCCAGTTGGGGTTGCCTCAGGAATGAATGTTGCCAAGTAAACCAGAACGAGAAGCACCAGGTAGTAGCCCGAAACGGCGAGGGCCGTGCGGCGAATGAGCTTGCCGAGATTGGCGGTTTGCAGTTTGAGTGCGCCGGCAACGGCTAGGCCGACGAGCCCATAAAGAAACAGGATGTCGCCGTGGAAAAGCAGCACCGCATGTGCAAAACCGAAGGCCAGCAACACCAAAGATCGGCGTCGCCAACGGGTTAGGGGCAGCTCGGGGCTTCGCACAATGTAGGTCGCCGAGTAGCCATAGAGAAAGGCGAATAAGAGGTAGAACTTGCCCTCAAAGATCGAAGCCACGATAAAGGTGACCAGCCCATCGAATGGGTCTTGCCAACCGCCAGCGAAAAACCCCGACGAAGAATCGAGGGCCACATATGGTGCGTTCACCATGATGATGCCCAGCAGCGCCAGGCCCCTGAGAACATCTGGCAGGTGGTCGCGCACTTGTTTGTTCATAAGTGATGCGCCTTTGTGTAGGCCCCGATAGGGCGTGATTTGGTTAGTCTAACCCCACCAATTTGGCGCTGCGCTGCCAAAGCCCGTCGGCCAAGGCGTCATCATTCCTGTAGCGTGCGAATCTCCACACGGCGAGGCTGGCCAGCGATGGCCTTCGCCTTCGCACCCGAGAGTCCAGAGTAATAAATCCAGGTGTCAACACCCTGAGCGCGCAAGTACTTAGCCACCGTCAAAGCTCTTCGCTCAGCAACGGCTTTTTGATAAGCGCTGCCTCGGCCCGTCACAACATGGAAGCCGGTAACGGCTACACGTGACTCAGAAGCTTTCGCGGCTTTGGCCACTTGAATCAATATTCTCGCTGCCTTAGCAGTCAGTTTGGTTGAGTTGCCAAGGAACAAGAGATCTTTGCCAGCAGATTTTCCTAGAAGACTTGGTGGTCTTTTAGAGAGCGAGGAGAGAACGGTGCTGTGCTTCAGGGTTTGCGGCACTAGTTTTATAGAGCTAGTCGAGCCCGCAGCATTTGCTGTGTGGGCAAAAACATCGAATTGACCCATGGGCTTGTCCATCGGCATCTCAACCATCGAGGCAGCCACTGAAGCCGGGCTTCTGAATTCCTGGATCAGCATGCCTTTGAAGTCAAGCAACCTAACGACCACAAACAATTGCTCGAGAGCTGAAGGGTTTTTTGTCAGGGTAACTCGCACAAGGCTTCCAGTGCCCGAGCCACTTCCCACAATTGACACCTCGGCTACGCCAGTTATGGGCTTAGCAAGGGTTGTCCCCGAGGAGCTTGAAGCTGGTGGCGCTTGAATCGTGAGGGTTCCCGCAATAAAAGTGATGTCGTAAGTTGCAATCAGGCCAGTTGAGAAAACTGCCACCGATGGCGTAACCGAATAAGACCCCGCCGCAGTTGGCTTCGTAATCGAACTCAAGTAAACGGTAGAGCCAGAACCCGCATAAGTGAAAGTCACACCAGAAATTTCATCACCAGTGATTAATGTGCCCGTTGTGATTGTGAATGTCGGGGTTAGTGCAGCGCCCGAGGCGAGGCTCAATGTTGAAGCCGTGATGGTGATTGCTCGATTGCTGATGGTTAGGGTGCCAGCCGAGTAGGTAATCACATAATTGCCAGCACTGCCTGTTGAGAAAACTGCCACCGAAGGCGTGACCAAGTAAGTACCCGCCGTAGTTGGCTTCGTAATCGAGCTCGCATAAACAGATGAGCCAGAACCCGCATAAGTGAAAGTCACACCAGAAATATCATCTGAGGTAGCAATCGAGCCAGAAGTCACTGCACTCAAAGGGTTGATAGAGTCACCCACTTGAGCTGCCAGGTTCGAGGCACTAATTGTTATTGCGCGTTTCGCAAGGGTGACAGTGAAAGATGTGGTGGTTGTGGCAGATAGGTGATTTGTGCCATCGGCAACTGTTGCCGAGATGTCGCAAGTGCCCGAAGAGTTAGTTGCCGTCACCACTCCCGTGGAAGCAACAACCGAGCACCCATCTGATGACCCTGCTGAGTATGTCACCGAACCGTCACCAGCCGAAGCCGTTGCCGTCACGGTCAAAGTGTTGCCAAAGGCAAGATTTGCCGAGTTAGTGCCACCAAAGGAGAGGGTTCTTGCAACCTTCCTGATTTGAATGCTGCCCGCTACATAGGTGATGCTGTAGTTGGATGCCAAACCGCTCGAAAACACTGCTGCCGATGGCGTAACGGAGTAGGTGCCCGCATTCACGGGCTCGTCGGCAGAGGGGCCGTAAACAGTCGATCCGGTTCCTTGATAGATGTAAGTCGCGCCAGAAATTGCGTGGTTTCCCAGAAGCCCCGCGGTCAATGGGTTCATTTGATAGGTGGTGCCAAAATCAACTGTTGCACCACTTGCGGTGAATGTTACCGGCCTGGTTGCAGTTGCAATAACCGGTGAAACTGTTGTTGAAGCCGCCAGATAATTTGTGCCTTCTGCAACGGTGGCCGTTATTACACAGGTGCCCGAAGCCTGAGTAGCAGTGACCACTCCAGTTGAAGTAATCACACTGCAGGCAGTGGACGAACCTGCGGAATAGGAAACCGATCCATCCCCCGCTCCAGCCGATGGAGTGGCTAATACTGTGTCGGTATTGCCATAGGCAATATTCAAGTTTGTTGCCGCGAAAGCCAATGTTCGCGAAGCTTTTGCAATCGTGACAGTTGTTTGGGCTGATGAAATTGAAAAATAGGTGGCGTCTGCGGCTTTGGTTGCTGTTACAAGACAAGTGCCGGCACTGGTAAAGGATAAAATTCCTGCAGCCTGACTACAACCAGTGGTTCCCGAGCCATTAGACACAGAGTAGGTTACTCCTGCACTGGAAGACCCCCCTGTGGTGGCAAGCGTCAAGCCATTCAGGTACGTGCCCGCAATACTGGTGACACTGAGAGCGCTTTGACGGAGCTTTAGAGTTATGGTGCCTGATGTCACAGCCGTCAATCCGGGTGTCGTGAACTCCAGGGTGTAAGCCCCCGGCGGTCCCGTGATTTTAAGACTTGAAAATGTCGCTACTCCGCTGACTGCAGTTGCTGTGTTTGCTGAAAGGGTAACATCTCCCGCGGATACACCAGAAGGAAATGTCTTCGCAGCAGCGGTTACGACGTTAGCCGCACTTGTTACGGTTTCGCCTTGGGAATCACGAACTGCAATTGTGGGCTGGGTGGATAGCACCAACCCAGATTCACTCGTCACTGCTGGCTGAGTTACTAAGAACAACTGTGTGGCAACAGGTGGTTCTGTAAACGTAATCGTCTGCAGTACAGTCGAGGATTCCGCTATCGTAATGTTCATTGTGTAGGGCCCCGAGCCTGAAAACGTCAAGGATCCTGGGAGAAACGTAAAGGCAACTTCACTACCTATGCTCGCCGCTGACAAGTCTGTCCTTGCATAGTAACTGAAACGGGAAGTAGAAGTGGTCCAGTTGGTTGAGTGGCAATAACTTGGGACGTTAGTTTGCGGTATTCTGATCTGAATTTTAGTAGATCCGCATTCTGCGTAAACGTTGGCCGTCAAGGTCAGGCTTGAGTAACCACCAACGGGAGTGGTCTGTGCTAACCCCGAAAAGGTAAGAGAGACCCCCTTAGTAGGGTCCGGCACGTTCTGCACGAGTGCAATAAAAGTTTCAGTGTTTGTTGCATTTGGTTTAGCGATAGCCGTTTCGGAGTGTATGGCACTTGTTGCAAAAGCGGGAGAAACACCGCTGCCCATCGGCGACAAAGCAGGCAATAAAGCTAATGCAAAGGTCACGAAAGTGGCTAACGAACGGCGCAAAAAAGAAGACATGACCCGAGAATAAATCGCGGGCATTCTCGCCTCAAAATGAAACTGCTGTTATCGACCAGATTGACCCCATAGGGGGTCGCATTCAGAGACTTAATCGGTGTGAGATGACAGCGAAACTTTGAGTTGAAAAATTGGAGTTTTTTCAGGAACCTCTACGAAATGCCAAGACCATCGGCCTGGGGCAAGGCGGTCGAGGGTTTGTGTGCCAAGCCCCTGGGAAGGGTTTTGTGCAAATGGCTCGCTATCGCTATCAATCTGCAGCTCTAGAGAGTCGAGTGTTTCGGTTCCCGTGATTTGCACCCAAGTGGAATTTCCGTGGCGAACAGCATTATTGACGGCCTCCATCACGATGACCTCAACGCTTCGCTGAAACTGGTGGCTAATAGCCATTTCTTCCAGGTTGTGGGTGACTCGAATCACACCGCTCCAGTTGCTGAGAAATGCGGTGAGATTTTCGAGAGGCGATTTCTCAGATTCTTCTAGATTTATTGTGCCGACTAGGTGATCAAGTTGGTCAAGGATTTTTTCGGCCTCGTCAGAGTTGCCCGCTTCAAGGGCCTCTCGAAGAGCCAGAGAGTGGCGAAGAAAATCGCCCCTCACTTCTGAATGAAGATAACCACCGATGCGTTGTGCCAGAACAAACATTTCACCCTGTGCTTTTAGATTTTTCATTGCCGTATTATTCAACCGGCGTTCAAGTTGATCCAAGACCACTTGCCCACTGCGTTCAAGTGCAGGAGGTAGGCCTAGACCCACGGCTACAAGCGAACTAACCAGACTCACATACCAAACTTCAGATTGAGCAGATAACCCTTCTAAAAGCGCCTGCCCCACAAGGAATGCACAAACCTGGATGGCAACGAACCCGCCCAGAAGAATGAAGACCCCTCCTTCTCTAAACGACGCTGCGAAGTGATTGGTTGCGATAGCTATACCCACGACACCGAGCCACCAAATCAGGCCACCCAAAATTGCCGTTGCTATCGGGAGGTCATCGAAGATGCGAGTAAACCCATAGGCAGGGCCCGCACTCAGCACAATCAAAGAAATTGGCTTTGAGCTAGCCAAAGTTTTTACTATCTCCGAGAGGTCAATCTTGGGAACATTTGGCAAACCCGCCACCCAGGCTTTATGACTTAGGTTTCTCCAGTTATTGTCGGAGGCATTAAAAACTTCTTGAATACCAATCGGGTCGAGCTCCTCAGATCGCACTCTGTCTCTAATTGACTCGAGAGCAACCATGGTTTGCTCTCGAGCCTTGAGTACATCTTGTTCGAGGTTTCCCAGCGCCAAAGGCCGAAACTCGGTGGCGGCAATGCCGCGCAAAGCATCGGTTCTCTCACCCACGGCTAGGGAGATCAATAACTGGCGACGTTTGACCCTGTACTCTCGCCAAAGTTGAGCGCTATACGCAGAAAAAGTAAAAGAGAAACCAACTAGAACGATGGCCGTGGTGACTCGAATAAGGTAATCAGCCTGCCCTAGCCCCAGAGCTTCGATCAATAATCCGATGGAAAAACCGCGCGCCGCCCCCGCAAGAGCAAAAACGCTCACGACTTCTTTCCAGCCCGCAGAGTCTCGCCGGGATGGGTGGAGCAGGGTCTTACCGCCCAGCCAGAAAATAACTCCGACAGCGAGATGGGCAAAAGTGCCTATTAGCAAAACTGGGCCAACTGAGCTCGGTATCCACTCTTCTGAGAGCTCGGTAAAAACTAGGCCTCCGACAAAAAGCGGGGTCGCCGCGAGCCAGAGAGATAAAGAAGTTGCATAGTGTTTTGCAGCAAGCCGGAAGACTCGACCGAGTTTGTTAGACACGGGAGTAACCAGAATGTTGCAGATATCTGCGAGTTAGTTCAACTCGAAGGTTCGACTCACTGGAATGGTCAACCCCGACCCGCTTAGCCAAACGGGTGATGGCTTTTTTCACGGAGTCTGGGGTTAGGTTCAATGCTTCGGCAATGGCTGTATTAGAAAGTCCGGTTGCAACCAGCCTCAAAAGCTCAATTTGGGAGTTTGTCAGACTCACATTATTTGCCGAGTTACTCTTCTTTGGCGGGTTTATTGCTGTCTCGAGGGATAATCTCACGGCGGCGGCCAACTGCTTAGGGTTTTCTAGCTGCTGTTTTACTAAGTACAAAGTGCCATCGGGGGATTCTGGTAAACCGGGGGCTAGGAGCCTCGGATCTTCGTAGGCGGTGATAATCACAAGCCCGAGCATCGGCAGTGATCTTCTGACCGCAATTGAAACATCGAGGCCAGTTGGCCCTGGTCCGAAATCCAGATCAACGACCAAAACGTCGGGCTTCAAGGTCACCACCGCAGCAATTGCATCTCGGGCGGTATGAACCGTCGCGAGTATTTTGAGCCCATGTCTACCGAGTGAGTCTGCCAAGGATAGAGCAGTTAAGCGATCATCGTCTGCGACGACTACAGATATTGTTTCCCTAGGAGCACTGACAATCTCCCCAACATTCGACATACCTAGATAGTAGAAGACTTCGTGAACTTTAGTTGTCTATCAACTGACAGAGGTGACCTTAGGTTTTTAGTCAATCCTGGATGCCGGCTAACCACCAGTTGATTGGGTGTTCAACTCGACCCGCCCACCAAAGCTCATCGTGGCCGGTTTGCGGATAGGTTGCCTCGATAAAGTCTTCGCCCAATCGGTAGCCTTTGGCGGCCATCACCTCGCGAAAGCGTTGCTGAAAGGGGGCATACTCGGCATCGAGGCCAAGCGTGCCACCATCAGACCAAACGCGGTGCTTGCCGGGGGTGGGCAAAATCTTGGCATACTCCTCCACCAGCAAGTTGCCGCCGATTGGCCAGTGAGTGGAGTATCCGAGTGCGGTGCCGTAGACCTCGGGATACTTTGCCATGGCATACATCGATGTGAGTGCGCCCATGCTTGACCCACCGATTGCGGTGCGCCCGACAGCCAACTCGACACCGTGTTCGGCAGCGATGGTTGGCAAAATTTTGTGCGCGATCAGTTCGTGATATTCGTTGCCGTTGGCGCCACTGGTCTGCCAGTCACTCGGAAAATTCTTGAATAACTCTGGGTGTGCGGCAAAGATATCGGTCGGCGAATATTCGAGGCCGCGGATTGCGCCGTCGTTGTTCTTGTAGGTCACGCCGATGATCAATGGCTTCTTCGCCGCTGAAATTCTCGAGCCGCCAATTGGGCGTTCTTGAAGGGCTTCGAGAACACCCCAGGTGGCACCGAAAGTTGAAGTCTTCGGGTCAAACACGTTGTGCCCGTCATTCATCACCAACACCGGAGTGGTGGCAGAAACATCGGCGGGAACCCACGCGATAACGCTGTGGTCTTCGAACACGTATCGCTTCAGCTTGCCACCGGCCAGTTGGCGCTTTGCCAAGCCGGATGCGAGTAGGAAGGAAGAAACCCTGCTTCGTAGATTCAACATGTGCCTATCTTTGCACTTTGAATCGGCCTTTATCATTGGCTCAGATGCATAGTTATGTTGCAAAGGAGCAAAATGCAAAACTCATCGATGTTGTCTCGGCTGCGATTGGTGCTGCGCACCGGCTCGATTGTTTTCGGCCTCAGTGCGCTGGCTTTGTTGGCGGTGCCGGCCACCTTCAATTCGCTGCTTGGGCTAGCCACTAGCCCCGAGCTCGAATGGGCAATGCGCATGATTGGCATCACGTTGGTTGCCCTCTCGGGCAACATGTTCTCGGTTTCAAGCCGCGGCAGCGATGCCTCGGTTTTGCTCTCGGGCCGTGTGATGCTGGTGAGTGCCTTCGGCCTCGGCCTCTTGACGCTACTTCTTCCGGTGGAGCTCAACTGGTTCGCAATTGCCTATTCGGCGGTTGGCTTTGCTTTCTCTGCTGCCTATGCGTTGGTGCTCTTCACACGAGCCAAAGGCTAGTTTCTAGTGAAGGAACAGCACCGGAACCATTGAGAGCACCAACAAAATCGC
>Ga0075464_10001651_pt1 | contig 10078 bp, 9 predicted proteins | sample DEB19_08_DNA_5_FD_75068 | JGI IMG/M metagenome (GOLD analysis project Ga0075464, IMG submission 75068) | Aqueous microbial communities from the Delaware River and Bay under freshwater to marine salinity gradient to study organic matter... | ecosystem: Environmental > Aquatic > Marine > Coastal ...
CACCTGCACCCGCTCGCCGGCCGCCAGCTGGTCCTCGGCCCGGCTCAGCGCCGCCTCGTGCTGATCCATGGCCCGCAGGTTGTCGGCCGCGCCCGGGTTCGCCGCCGCGCGTCGCTCGGCCAGCAGCACCACGCGGGCCGCGTCGACAGCTTCGGTCGGGTAGGCCCGCACCGCGTCGGCCACCGGTGACAGCCGGCTCGGAAAGGTCGCAGGCGCGACAGGCTCAGCCGGCGGCGCAGCGTCGGCACGTGGCGGCAGGTCGGGCAGGCTGGCCACAGCGCGCTGCATCTTCTGTTGGCGCAGCCCGTAGGCCGCGAAGCCAGCCGGCAGCAGCGTGGCCACCGCCAGGCCCACCGGATCGAACGGGTCGAACTGCGCGCCGATCTGGTCGTAGCCGGCGCCCTGCAAGATTGCGCGAGTAGCCGCTTGCTGAGCGACGAACCCACCAGGCCCGCCAATGGCGTACAGGCTGGCCGTGGCCAGCTTGGTCTGGCCGACGATTGGTAGCGCCGCCAGGGCCAGCCCAGCACCCTGCACTGCGCCTGCCTTGGTGCGGGTGTTGAAGTCGACGCCCTGCAGGCGCAGCTCGTCGGACTGGGTAACCGCCTCTTCCACGCCTGCGACGCCCACGCCCACCGGGCCAGCCACCACCGCGCCGCCGACGATCTTGGTTGCGCCGCGGCTGAACCCGTAAACCACCTGTTCGGCTGCATGCGCTGTGGCTGGGTCAGGCCGGAACTCGCGCCCGAACTTGCGCAACTCGTCACCCGCCGAGCTGCTGTAGGCGTCGATTGGGATGCCCTGCCGGTCCATTTGCTTGCGCTGCTCCGGCGTGGCGTCGCGCATGTACCGCAGGCCGCCCAGCACATCGGCGCCGGTGGCGGCAACTTGGGCCAATGCCTCGTCTACACCGCGCGGCAGTGCTGTGATGGTTTGCCACGCGCTGAACTTCGGTTCGGCCGGCTTCGGCGGCTGCGGCTTGGCGATGCGATCGCGCGCCGCGACTTCGGTGTCTGCCGCGAACAGGTCGTCGATCACTTGCCCACCTCGATGACAACCGGCGCACCATCAGCATTGGCCGCCAGGGTGCCGCCGGTGACGACGTGGTACCGGCCGCGGCCAGCGTACTGCAGCTTGGCGTCTGGCAGCCCAGCCAGGAACGCTGCTGAGTCCATAGGGATGCGATTGATGTAGACCTTGCCGTCAGGCAGTTGCGCGGCCATATCGGCAGGCGTCAAGGACTGCGTACGGCGCCGAACATCCTCCGCACCCATGCCGGCCGGTACCGGGATGCGCGCGCCGTTGTGCTCGACCAGGCTGCCGCCAATGGCCAGCCGCACAGCCTGCTTTGCATCGCGCTCGCTGCCGCCCGCGCCTTCAGCCACCAGGCCGGCCAGGATCAAGCGCGCAGCCTCGCCGTACATCTCGGCCTGTTGCGGGTTCGGGAAGACCGCGGCAAGTTGGGCGTTGATCTGGCCGCGCCAGCCGTCTACCGCCTTGGTCTCTTCCTTGATGGTTTTGGACTTGAGTGCCTCAGCGCCCTTCAGTGCCAACTCGGCTGTGGTTCGGCCGGCCGTGGTGCGCGCTGTACCAAGCGCCAGCGCCAAGCCCAGGGCCTTGCCGCTTTCGGTCTGGCCAGCGTACATCTGCTGCGCCAGGGCCTGGGCTTGGCCGGCCGGCATCAGCGCAGCGATCTGCGACAGTCGCTCAGCCCGCTGGTTGACCGGCAGCGCCTGCAGGATGCCGCCCAGCTTCTGCGCCTCTTCGGCCAGCAGCGGCGACACCGGTCGGCGGGTGATGGTGGCCACCTCCTGCGCCTGGCCAGCGCGCTCAGCCAGGCCGGCCGCAATGGTGTCCAGGCTGCTTGTGTTCAGCGGGCGCAGCGGCGTGGTGATCGTGCCGCGCTCGTTGGCCGCGCGCAGCGGATCGTCGGCGTAGTCCTTCTTGGCCTGGGTCAGCACCTGCCCACGGCGCTTGATCTCCAACTCCAGCGGCTGGCTTGTGCCCTTGATGGCCTGGGCTCGCAGCTGGTCCAGCTGCTGCGCCTGCACGTCCAGCGGCAGCATGGCCACCGCGGTGCGGGCCGGGATCTCCGCCGCCATCGATCGGTAGGCCGCCGCCGCAGTAGGGGTGAGTTTCCCGATCAGCGCAGCCGCTGCATTCGGGTCGGCCTGCTTGCCCTGCAGGGCCCAGCCGCTGAGGATGTTGTAGGCCTCGGTCGACTGGCGCTCGACGCGCTGCGCCACGATTTCAGCATGCTGCGCCTGGCGAAGCGCCCGGGCCTCGTTGCTGGCGCGGTAACCGTCCACTTGCGCCAGCAGCGTTGCCTTGCGCTGCGGGTCCAGATCGGCGTTCTCGTTGATCCCGCGCTCGACCACGCTCAGCGCCTTGTTGTCGGTCTTGGCCGCATTCACCGCAGTGAAGGCCCGTGTGTAGGCCGTGCCCTCAATCCATCCCTGCTTGGACTTGGCGATCTGGTCGGGCTGCAGGCCGGCGAACGGGCCCAACTGGTCGACCGTGTCCAGCCAGATCTGCCGCGCCTTGTCTGGTTCGGTGACGGCCAGGCGCTGCGTGTACTCCTGAACCTGGGTGATCGCGGACAGCGTGTCGTGCTGGTCGCGCTTTCGCACGATGTCGCCGACCTTGCTCGACAGCCGGCCGGCCAGGCCTTGTACATCCTGGGAAACCGTCGCCCGATGTGATTCTGGAACGCCCTCGATGTTGTCGGCCAGGATTTTGGCGGCGCGCTCCTGCCAGGCCTTGGGCGCGTCGGTCTTCTGCAGCCGGCCTTCGACCACCTCCTGATCGATGCGCGACAGCTCGTCATTCAGGCCATCGCGCATGGCGTACAGCTTCGCCTGGGCCTGACCGGCATCGGCGCGGTCTCGAACGATCTGCGCCTCGCGGGCGGCCTGACGGGCCTCCTGATCTTGCACGCGCTGCAGGTGCTCACCCTCAGCCTGGCGTTGGACGCCGGCACGGTTCAAGCCTTCGGCAATCGCGTTCACCCCGGGCGAGACGTCCACCACCCCGGTGCGAGCCGGTTGGACAACATCCCGGCCAAAGTCTGCGCCTGCTGAGATTCGCCCCATGGGTTACTCCCCAGCCATCGGGATGTAGCCGCCGCCACCTCCCAATGGAACGTTGCCAATGGCAGAGCTCTGCGTCCGCTTCCACTTGTCAGCCGCGGTCGACAACCCGCTGAGCGCGCCAAGTGCACCATTGAGCATTGCCCCCCTGCCCTGCGCCTCGAAGGCCCTGGCGCGGCTCTGGCCGTTCAGGATCGCAACCCCGGCATCCTGCTCAACGTTCTGCACGATCTGCCGCTCGGCCTGCAGCACCGAGCCGCTGTTGAGTGAGACGCCGGCGCCGACAGCGTCAGACCGCGAGCGGCTGACCTCGGTCTTGCCGGCCGTACGGATCCTGCCGGCACGCATCTGGCCCTCAGCCGTGGCCGCCACCGCGTCAGCTCGAGCAGCGCGCGACTGCACCACCCCGGAGGCCAAGCTCGACAGCGCACCAAGGCCTGATGCGCCGGCCTGCATCAAGCTGCCGGCGGCTGCCTGAGCCCCAGCGCTTGCACCGGATGCCATGCCGGCATTGAGGATCGAAAGCGAAACGCACATTGTCAGAACTCCATCACCAGGCCGGACCGGTGCCAGCCCAGCCGGTGCAGCAGGGCTTCGGTCTTGTCCACATTCACTCCGGTCATCACGACGATCTGGATCAGCGCTGCTCCGTGGCCCTTCGCCCAGGCCGTGTAGGCACTGATCAGTCGAACGGCCGACATGCCGCCGCGGTACTCAGGGTCGATGAACAGCGCCAGATCGCAGGCCACCAGGTCGGGGCTGAACCAGTGCGGCGAGACCATGGCCACCATCCCGCCGATCACCACGCCGTCGTGTTCCGACACGCGCGCGAACCCGGCCGGGCTGGCAATGGTGCTGGCGATGGTCGCGGCCAACTTCTCGGCGTCGAAGGTCAACCGGCAGAAGACTGGGCTCTCGCCGTGCATGACGCGGCCGAGCTCGACCATGCGCGGGATGTCGGCAGAGGTGGCGGGCCTGATCACGTCGATCAACCCGGGTTCGCTGTCACGCGGCGCACCACAGCCAGCACCGTCCACGGGTAGCTCTGCGGCTGGCTGATCTCCACCTCGCCGGCTTCGACCGACCAGCCGAAGTCGCTGACATCCTTCCAGCCGCTGTAGGCTGAGACCGGCGCATCAAGCACATCCTCACCAAACTCGCGGAATGCCAGCGCCTGGCCGTTGACGTTGCATCCGACCGTGTCCTTGAACAACACCAGGGTCTTGCCGTTCATCACCCGCTTGCCGGCCGCGGCACCCATCCCGGTACCAAACTCCGGCGGCAGCAACCGGATGAGCGGGGTAAAGCGGGCGCCAACGGCTACGCTGGCGGCCGAGCGCGGCAGCGTGATCTCACCACCAGCGGTGACAGTGAAGTCGCCGAGGTCCACGCCGTCGGCAACCGCCGACACTGTGACGCCGGCGAGGTGCCCAAGACCGCTCACTGTTGCGCTGGCCGGTGTCTTCGTCACCCGGCAGTCTTGGTAGGCATCCCAATTCATGCGCTCGACGTAGCGCTTGGTGGCGCCGTTGACGGTGCGTCGCACGATCATGTAGGTCTTGTCCTCGCCGCCCTCTGGAATCGTGGCCATAGACTCCACAACACCATCGGCCGCCGGCGTGCACAGCGTGAACGCACGAACCGCCTGCTCGCGGGAGACCGTCACGGCCAGGTACGCGCCGTCCGACTTCTGCACCCACTGCACGCGCTCAGGGCTCTGTTGGTAGCTGATGTTCTCGACGCCACCGGATACCAGGTGCTCGCTGAAGGTGCTTGCCTCGCCGCTGCGGTAGCCGCCGACATCGATCGCATACCCTAGAGTGCGCAGGGCCGACAGCCCGCGCTGGGCGTAGTACAGATCGTCATCGATCTGCTCGGGCCGAACCTTGGCGCTGCCGACCTTGGCTTGTGGTGTGGCACGCACGTTGGTGGGAGTGATCGGCTTCTCGATGCCGCCACTCAGAACCCACTCGCCGCCATAGGTCAGCACCACCAGGTCGCGGTTGCTGGAGAGGAACTGCACCGGGTTCACTTCATCGCTGCTGAGCTCGAAGCTGTAGCTGTCGTCGTCAAGCGTTCCCTTGGTGAAGTCGTTGTAGAGCCCAGCGCGACTGCCCCAGATGGTTTGCGGGAACCGAGCGGAGCCGCCGGCCACCAAGCGCTGCTGATGCAGAGTGACCGATGCCGGGTAGCCGTCCTGCGCGTTCCAGACTGCCGTCTCCAGCGTCCAGGCATCAGCCTCTGATGCGGTGGTGCTCGACAGAACAGATTCAATGCGCGCGCTGACCGCCAGGGTGGACGTGTACCCGGTGACCTTCAGCAACCCACCATTCAGCGTGACATACCGCCCAACGTCATCCGACCGCCAGCCAGCTGCAGCAAGGGTGAGCGTGGTCGACTTGCCGACCGGCTCCTTGTCGGTTGGCGTGCACGTGGTCTGCGGCGACCCGGTCAACACCCACTCGCTGGCGGTCAGCGTCACGCTGCCGAACGTGCTGGTGACGGTCACATCCACCACCGTCGTGCTCGTGTAGCCGGTGATCGTGGCCTCTCCGCCGTTGTGCTGGATGGTGCGGCCAACATCGGACGCCAGGAACGCAACCGCAGCCGCTGTGGCCGTCGTGCTGCCGCTGGTCGCGCCAAGCGTGATGGCCGTCGCTTGCCGTCTGCCGATCGCATCAAACGGCGCCGGATCCAGCGGCGCCGCCTCGAGCACCCAGCGCGTCTCACCAAAGCGGCGCAGCCGGTAAATCGGCAACGTCCCAAGCGCCAGGAACATCGTGTCCGCGCCCTGCGTGAAGTCGACGTTGAAGATGTCGCTCGTCGTGTAGGGCGTGGCAATCTCGTAGATCGCACCCAGCAGCGCGCCATCCTTCCAGAAGCGGGCATAGCCGTCGCCCATCTCGATCACGTAGGCGTTGTCCTGATCGCGCACGAAAGGCACCAGGCGGGTGAGCTTGCTGCTGTCTTTCACTTCGCCCAGGTAGTCGGTGCCAGGACGGCCGCGCACGCCGCCGTGCTGCATCACCACCACGTCGCGGGCCTGCTTCAGGCTGTCAGCGTACTTGGCCAGGTCGGGCCGCCCGTACAGCAGCGGTGAAATCTCACCGCCGCTGAAGTTGGTCGATAGCGTGTCGGTACGCATCTGAACCTCAGTACCGAACGTCCGTGAAAGGGCTGTCGCCCCATTCCTCGGGCTCGTTGTCTTGCCCAGCGATGCTCTTGGCCTCGCGCAGCATCTTGTCGGCCTCTTGCCGCTTGAGCTGGGCCAGGCTGGCGCTCTGCGTGATCGGGTAGGCCAGGCGCGCGCACATCTCGGCGCTGGCCAGATCGCACAGCAGCGAATCCCAGAGCGCCGGATCTTCGTTGCGCCACACGTACACCAGCGGCAGGGTGGCGCTGTCGGTCATGATCTTGCGGCCGATGAGCTCGTGTGCGATGCGCTCGCCGCGCTGGCCGATCTGCAGGGTCCGCATCCAGTCGCCGGGCAACGTGTACTGATAACCCCAGTCAAAGGGCGGCTTTGCAGCATCGGCTGCCAGGATCACCTGCTTTCGAGCGCAAGGCCATGCATGCTTGCGCAGCAGGTAGTCGCGCACCTGCGGCCAGAGGTTTCCGCACAGACGTGCCCGCTTGCCTTCGCTCAGCGAGAACGACGCGATCGGGTCATCGCCGAGCTGCTGCAGGGCATTGCTGCACAAACCGATGGCGCTGCTGCTCATGTCGTCCTCGTCCAGAAACAGAAAGAGGGAGCCCTCTCGGGCCCCCTCCGTTGTGCCGGTGCTACCCGTTCACCGGCAGGCGCTGCCGATCAGGCGGCGACGTAGAGCACCGTCACGCGGATGTCCGCGTCGTCGGTCGGATTGGCGCCGGCCAAGGTGAAGTACGGTTCGGACGGGACGGTGGTCACCGATTCGGCGCCCGCCGCCACGCCGGAACCGGTGGCCACAAAGGCATTCACCGCGCCCGAAACGTCCAGCGCGCTGACGATCAGGGCAGCAGTGATGACCGCGCCAGTCCCGTCCGGCGTCCATGCGCGGATGCCGACGTTCATGGTCACGCTGGCGCCGAGCGCTGCGTTGTTCACGTAGGCGCCCAGAAAACGCGCCCCAGGCGGGATCATGTCGCGGTTGCCGCAGGTGTCGTTCTGCGCCCATGCCACGACGTCCGGGCCGGTGATGATGGACGCGCGAACTTTGCCCGAAGATGCGGCGCGCAATTTGCCGCCGGTGGTAGCGAGGCGCGTGGCCTCGCGGGAGCTGATGTCGGCCATGCCGAGAACGCCGCCCGTTCGGGCCATGAGCCCGAACAGAAGGTCGTTGACGCGCTCGCCGACAGCTCGGGCGACGCCCGGCATCAGCAGGATTGCCGCAAACGCAAACAGCGCCACGGCCAGGAGGATGGAAGTCTTCATGTCAATGCTCCGAGAGTTGTTCGGTTGCTGGGTGTCGTCGGCGGGTTACTGGTACGCAACCTCGACTACGCCCTTCTCGTCCTGCCGACCGGCCGCCATCGAGCAGTTGATGGTGGTCTGCCACAGGTTCTTCTTGTCCGGCCGGCGGTCGACGCGGCCCTCGACGTAGCCGTCACCCAGGTGGATCGACGACTTGGCCCAGGCCACCGTGTAGTAGGTGGACGAACTCACCGGGTCGATGCCCTCGAACGGGATCCAGGTGAAGCCCAGCCAGTTGCCCACCACGTCGCCTTCTTGCAGGAACTTGTTGGCCAGGAAGTCGGCGCTGGTCAGCGTGGTGTCGGACATGATGTCCTCGACCATGTCGGCGGTGTAGAGCATGAACAGCTCTTCGCCGTTGTGCTTGTCCTTCTCGTTCGCACGGAACAGCTTGCGGGCCTGGATGATCTTGGCCTTGGTCATGCCAGTGCCGCCGTGGACGATCTTCTGGCCGGCAGGCAGGGCCACGGACGAACCGTCCTTCAGCAGTTGGCTGTCGCGGCAGGCGCGATAGATCAGGTTGTCGATCTTGCGGTTGCGCTTGCCCACCAGGGTGTTGGCGTAGTGGCCACCGGTCACCGGGTTGACCAGCATCTTCGGGATGTCGGCGCGGTCCAGCGGCAGGGCGTCGAAGAAGTCCTTCATCGTCACCACGCGCGCCGTGTGCGTGATGTCGCTGAACACCGTGTCGCCGTGGCGCACGTTGTCGGCCGGCAGGTCGCCGGTCGGGTCGATGTTGTTGATCGTGAACGACTCGCCGGTGATGGTCCCGCGGTCGGTGACGGCCATGCGCAGACGGCTGTCCATCTGGGCGGCGAGCATGCGCAGCGAGGTGTCGAACTGCTGCACAAAGTTTTGAGTGATCGTGTCGGACATGGTCCTATTCCTTCAGTCGAATTCGGGTGGTTCGGCTTTCGGGTGATCCGCTCATGCGGGCCGCTGGTGCTACGTGCTGCGCGTCCTGCCTTGTCGGGCGCCGCTGCGGGCTATGCAGGTGATCCGCGCGCCAATGCGGGCCTGATGGGGAGGGAGTGTTTTGCCAGGCGGCGTTACGAATCCGTAACGGGATGCCAGAAACGACAAAGCCACCCGAAGGTGGCTCTGTTGGCTTGAGCGGCCAGGCTTCGATCAGATCGGCGCCGTGCCCGCCACCCTGGTGTAGTGCGCCCGCACAGCGGCGCTGACACGCGCATGGTCGACATGCTTCGGGTTGCGGTAGGCCTCGCTGGAAACCATCTGCTCGACGGTCTGCTGTGCCTGGCCGCCACCGCCATCGTTGGGCGGTCGGTCTTCGCGCAGCTGGGCGCCGTAGTGGGCCATTGCACGCAAGAACGCCGGGTTCGTGCCCAGCTCGCGGGTGGCCTCGGCCAAGTCCTTGGGCAGAGCGCGCAGCGCACGGCTGGCGTTGTCGAGGCCCAGATCCATGTCGGCCGGCTGCGTCCACACCTTCTGCAGCTCGGCGCGGGCCTGGGCCGCTGTCATGGCCGCGGCGCCTTCCATCAGGTCGGGCGCGGCCTTGAGGTAGCTGGCCATCATCCACTTGAACTGCTCGCCGGTGATGTTCTTGGTCAAGGCCTCTTCCTTGAACGCCGACACCCGGTCATCCTTCAGCGCGAAGTCCTTCAGGTCTTCTGGCATCTCGAATGCGTACTCGGCGGCCGACTTGGGAGGCAGGTCGCCGGCGCCCAGGCGCTTCTCGAGGTGCTCGCGATGCTCCAACGCCTTGGCCAGCGTGGCCGCCGCATCCAGCGCGTCGCCTTCGCCCTTGACGTGGAACTTCTCGGGCACCTTGCCGAGCAGCGCGGCGAAGGGGTCGGCGGCCTGCTCGCCGGGCTTGGCACCGTCAGCGGCCGGCGCCGTGGGGTCGCCGTGGATCAAGCTCTCCGGCGCCGCCGGTGCCGGCGCGGCGGCTGGTGCTGCAGCAGGTGCTGCTGCCGGCGCTGCCGCAGCTGGGGCGGAAGTGGTATCGGCAGGCGCTTCGATGGTTGCGGCTTCGCTCATACTGGGCTGTCCTCGTCAGGTTCCATGTTGATCGGGCGATCACCCTTGGCGCGGGCGATGCGGTTCAGGATGTGGGCGACGACGGTGCTCTTGGCCGTGCTGCTGTAAGTCTGCAGCACGGCATCGATACCGCCAGTCGTCACCACCTTTGGCGTGCCGAACCTGGTGTGCAGATCGTCAAGGATGGCCGCGCCTCGCGCGTCGGCCTCAAAGATGTCCAGGTACAGGCTGTCAAGCTCGGCTTGCGTGCGTTGGGTCATGTGCACCTATGGGGGATGGGAAGTCAGGCCGGCTCGTAGGTGGCCACGAAGATGTCAGGCTTGCACGGGTACAACTCACCCTTCACGCCACGGATGATCCAGTCGCCCGGGGTCACGATGTGCCTCCCTTCCAGCGTGCCAACGGCCCCCATTGCGCGGCGGTCCCACATCTCGCCGTTGTGGCCGGGGAAGCTGGTGTTGCCGGGCGCCAGTGCTTGAGCATCCGCAAAACTCAGCGGCTGCACTTCGGGGTGGTCGCCGTCCTTGAACCACTG
>Ga0075464_10001652_pt1 | contig 10077 bp, 21 predicted proteins | sample DEB19_08_DNA_5_FD_75068 | JGI IMG/M metagenome (GOLD analysis project Ga0075464, IMG submission 75068) | Aqueous microbial communities from the Delaware River and Bay under freshwater to marine salinity gradient to study organic matter... | ecosystem: Environmental > Aquatic > Marine > Coastal ...
CCCCAAAACCCCAAAACCCCTAAAATTTTATGTGTAGATTTATATTAAAATAATTTATAATCATTGTTTTATTTCAGTACTTGAGGGCGAGGAAACAAGCAATACCAGCTTTTATCCATTTATCTTCAGATTCATCACTGGGCAATTCCATCCAGACTACAAAGTTAGTTGAGTGACCAGTTGTTGACAGAGTTCCAGTTCTTGATAGAACCTTATACATCGGACAGTTATAAATTGTTCCTTTTTCAGGAGTAACTCTGTCCATTACGGGCAATAAATGCAACAAGGGCAACTCAACAAATAGTTTCTTAGGGTCTGAATCAGCTAATTTATGTGTTTCATAATTCCACTTGCATCCTTCAATATACATACCATAGCAATAGCATCCGTCTTGCGGCTTACTGGTTACTTCATCAAACTTAATATCATCTTTTATGACGAAGTCAAATGATAATTTATCAATAGCAATTCTATTATTTCTGGAGTAATTTTGTTTGGTTGAAGTCAAGAAAGCTTACGGGAAGAAGAAACCTGAAATCCAGAATACAATTGGAGTACCATTATCATACCAACCTTATAAGAAGCTAATTCTTGCATTCAAATCTTCAATCCAAGAAGCTAATGGTTTCATCGATAAGAAACCAATTGCAGCCCAATAAGTTGGAACCATGTTGTTAAAGATAGAAGTTGCCATCTTTTCGAGAGCTTCTGACATAACAACTTCTCCAAGAAGAGCTCTTTGGATCAATGGTAATTAAATTTGCATGTCCACCAACATTCTGTTATATCTAACACACTCTTGAAGCAATACAGTATTCATAGATTCTGTGTAAGAAGTGGGGAACTTTTTCGAAACGAAATCAATGTCGAAAGGTTTAGGTGATTTAGAATATAAGAACGCACATGACTCACGAATAACTTCTTCTCGAGATTTACCCTTGCCTGAAGAAGTCTTTGGCTACATGGCAATCATTGATTCTAATAGAAGATTTGTCTATATTTATGATGTTGTAATTTCAGCATTATTATGTAGACCGAAAGCTTCAGGTTTAGGATTTAGAGGCATTTGTTTTATATAATCTAGATAGTCTTCTTTGTCACCAGGGTTAAGTGAGTAATAAATACCTGATTCAGAGAATTTGTGCCCAACTGTCAAAACATTTTCGTTAATAAACGTTGCCAAAATAGTCTTTATTAGTCTGACATCTTTATCATCCGTTACACGTCCACCGTAATTAATCTCAGCACCAATAATGTTAAGTACTTTGAAAGGAACCAAATCGTATTCTTCAATGAAAATTTTTAACTAACGACGGGAAACCATTAAATCTTCATTGGTGAAAGCATATGGAATATTCCAACCAATAGGTCCAAACTTTCTTCTGTCTTATACTACTGCATGGAAGAAGCAGAAGCCCCATAGAAGCATCTTATAAGTTTCAGGCTTTGAGCATCCAGAAAACTATTCTTCTGAAAGAGCTTCGTAAGTACCAAGAACATTTTGCTTTAAACCAGATGGTGGTTCAAGAGTCATTTTAACTGAATTCTGTAAAATAGAAACTGGGAACGCTGGTGTTGGCATAGAAGTGAGCCAAAGACGGAAGTCACGGTGTTTAGTGTCATCAATCGACTCACAAATTGATTCTAAGACTGGCATCCAAGAAACAGCTAAATGGCAATTCATTAATAATACCCAACCACCTCTTGTTAAATTTTCATTAATCATAACTTGAGCCTTTGGGCCTTGACCACGTCCAGTGAAATCTTTTCGACTTTCTTTGTCATGTTCATTTCCGCAGCAAATCTTTCAAAATCAGCAACCGGATCTGAACCGGCTGACAAAACGAAGATCAAAGGTGTGGTAATAGAACTATCTTTATACGATTTAGCTAGGTTGAAAACTGGAGGTTCAACAAACTGTTAGCCTAACTATTCAATAATAAAGTTTTAGACAGCAAGAGTAATTTTATCTGGTCTGATACACTTTAAAAGTATCATCTTTTAGAAACTATTTAACTTTGTGTTCCAATCTCCAGGAACTGGCATTTCTTATGGAGCATTGGAATCAAACATCTTTTGGAATTCTTTTTAATTTTCAATGAAAAAATCTTCAAACCCTTAAAAGCAAGGTATAGTCTTATTCATAACATGAAGTTAGCGGTAAGTTTCGCTCCATTCAAGATCTCCAAGCCAGTCTGTTGGGTTTGGTGCAATCTTAACCTCTCCTGATGGACCAGCTAAAAAGAATCTCAACTCATCAACATCCATTTGCTAATTTCCAAACATGATATTTACAGTTAATTTGAACGAAAAGAGAAGTTTATCTTTTTCAAACAAACTTCTGCAAACATTATCATAGAGCGCACCAGTAAAATGATCATTCAATATTTTGATTCTGTGTTCTGAATCATGTGACTTTTGTGAATTATCAACTGAACTTCCGAATAAATTAGAGAACCATTGCAATGAATACTAATACATTGGATCTATTACTGCAAGGTCGACAATTGTAAAGAACAGGATTTAAGCTCTGAAAGCAACAGTTCTAAAAGTAGCACGTGTCTTGTCAATTTCCTATTCAGCGGATATTGATTCTCTCATTCTAATAGCAATTTCGTCACTCGTAATTTTGGCTTCAGCTAAGACATCAATTAATTCATCGTCTTCCAAGATAGCAACGATGTTTTTGTGCTTAGTAAGACCTTTAAGGATTCTTTCCTCGATATCACGAGTAACCTTAGCAGATTAAGCATTTTATTAAATTATTTGATCTTTTTTCTTTTAAAGATCTGGCATCTCAATTGAAATGAACTAATTAAGCATTTATTCTTCGAGACCGAATGGTGTAATAGCAAAGTTTAAGATTGAAACTTTTACTTGGGTCTCAGGAGTGTAGTGAGGGTTAGGTATTGTTGTTGTCATAAAGAATTTAAAATCATTATTCCAAGGAATATTCTTATCACCTAGTCTCAAAGTTCCTGACTTGTCAACTTATTTAAGTAAAATTGGTTCAAGAGCAGGGTCTAGATCTTCACCAACATTTTCAATTAAGAACCACTTACCAAATTGAATGGCAAGTTCACAATTTCTTAGAAGGGTTGGGTCACTCATCTTTGAGCAGTCTAATCCACATTTTGCTTCATCAGGATCCTTAGCCAAACTCTTAATAAATTTGTTTGCTTAGCTTTATGGATCAATCATCAAGGGCCATCTGCGTGATTTGAACATAATTATTCCATTCTCAATTGATAAATTATCATTAGGAAGGGAATTTGCAGTCCAAGTTTTAGTTTAGACTGGATCCTCCAAAATCTCTTTCATTGTAACACGATTTGCTACATTTATACCTAGTGATTAAATCTTATTGAACCATTCTTCTTCCAATTACTAACGATATTAAGCAGTGAAAGGTCCAGAATATGCAACCATACCAGCAGCAATAAGTGAATTTCCTACCAGGAAGTCAAACTCATTTCCAAGCCTCATAACTGTATCAGTCCAACGTTACTTCTCACCTTGAAGACCACTAATAATCTTTCCGGCACGTTCTAATTTTAAGTTGCAATCGTCAATTCTTGCTTAAAGTTTTGCCTCAGTATCTAGCTTCTCTTAATATGTTGCTTCAAGAATTGCCATTTTCTCTTCTACTGCTCGTAACTTTGCCATCTTTTCAGCAAGATCCTTTCTGACTATTATTAATTCAGCATTCTTCTCAGCGACTTATTATCTCATTGGGTTTACAATTTTTAAGAGATCGTAGTACTTCATCATAGCAATTGCCCATTTACAGATACCTTCCATAGCAGAGTTTGCTTTTCTTACATCATCTAATGAGAAAGTTGGACTTTCAACTATTGCCTTAACAGCCTTGACAGTTTTTTCTGGAATATTTTCTTTATCATAAGTCATCATGTCATTCAAAAACTTAGTTGGATCTTTCAATACAGTCTTTTTAGCCAAATCAAAAAAGCCACCAGTGTCACCTGGAGCTTGTCCTAAGTTTTACTTTGTGGGTTTATGTCCTAACATATGACAAGATACTTCCATAACTACAATGACAGTTTGAGTTGGGACTCTCATAGTTGCAAGAGAGTAAAGATCATTTTTATTAAGTTCTTTTAATACTCGTGTTGCTGCTTCAAGAAGAGGAGTTGATTTAGCTAATTCTCTTTCAGCCTCTTCCTTCAATACAGCAGCTGAATTCTCTTACTCTTAAGCAATTGCTGAATCTCTTGATACAATAGCTTATTCAATTTCTGCATCAGCTTTTTCTTTCGATAAAACAACCATAGTTTCAGCCAAGGTTTATTTTGTGATTGCAAGTTCTGGAGCCATTACTTGAATTTCATTTTCAAGTTTAGCAATTTCAATGGCAGCCTAGGCTAGAACTTCAAGACCTTTTACAAGTCTTGTTTTTTATTAACCGACTGAAATTCTTTTTTATTTAAGAATCAATCTATACATTGCAAGAAGTTCTAGGAAAGAGGTTGGTGTAACATAATTACGTCTACTAAGTTATTCTTAGAATTAGACTGATTTAACTTCCACAGATTAATGGATACACTTAAACATTTCAACACAAGCATCAAGATCTTTTCCAAGATCAACGTCGGATGCTAAAATTTGTCCACGACCTACACCTAACAAAGCTTCTTCAGGCCATTCTGAGAACCAGTCAATCGTGGTGCAAGTGACCAATGATGGGAATCTGCGGATTCGAGCACGGAAAATTTCTCCTAAAGGCGACATAGCGATTACCATATGAATATTCTTCTTGAGTCTGCCTAAGTATTATTAAAACATGTTCATTTTTGTAACTGGGATCTATTTCTCCATACAAATTTGTTTACCAACTTTGTAAATGGGTTCAAAGTCTTCGAGTTTGTAAAGATTAGGCACATCACCACCGTTTAGGATATTATTAATATCTTCTAGTTATTACTCTTTGATGATTTGGGTATCAACAAATAAGAAAGTAGTCTGTTTATTCTCACAGCCGGCCATCATCAGTGCTTTCTTGACATCTTCTCTCCAATTTTACATACTATAACCTTTGATAACTTCAATTTGATAAAGCTTGTAGTTGGCACAGAATGTTGCAAGACGTGTTAAAGATTGTCTTCCCGAACCACCAACACCAAGTAAGAAAGCATTACCAAGAGGTTATCTGATAACTCTCTGAATACGAGAGACATGGTCGCAAGCATCTAAGAACATTACTAAATTCATTTAGGTCTTGACCTAACCGTTATAATCAAGTAAGTAATCCTCAATCTTTGTTTATAACATCTTTAGGTCTTCAATCTGCCTATAAATTCTGGTGTCTACATCAATTCCATCCAAAAAGTCTGCAAAAATGATTCTTTCCGAATTAAAAAGTTATTCATCCAAAATATTGAATTTGGTTTAAATTTACTGCATAATTGTATCTGAAAGGAATTTACGGTCAGTATTGTTAATTAGACGGTCCCCAATTACTCGAGTATTTTCATGGAACCAAAGACGAAGTAATTCAACTGGGTTTTATGTTAGCTTTTGATTTGCTGAGACAACACCTTAGAATATTTTAGAAATATCACGCAAATTGAATGTGTAATGAGATTTAGAAGGTGTTGGTTTCATGGGACCATTAAGTACTTGGTCATAAACTTCAAGCTGAGCTTCAATGATTGGATTAATACAGTTTTTAATATCAGTACTGAAACTTGCGAAGAATGCATTAGCAATTGTTGTATAAATCATGCTAATTGCAGTTAGAGACATTTCTGTGTACGCAATTATATTGAATTGACGTTATAAACGTTACGTGACTACTGCACGACCGCCCCCAGGTGGGCCCATTGCTGAACAAATTATAATGTCTACTATTGAAAGCCAAGGTTTATCTTTGTCTTCACGGTCATACCAACCTCCAAATCCCATGAATTGACGTACAAGCTCAATAGGTGGTTAAGCTCCAAACTCTTCCTTTTATGGCATGTTGAGATCATCAATAAAAACAATATATTTTTTACCAAGAGGTGGACCCCAGCAGTTCTTTCTTCTCTTTTCAAAATTAGATTGCAAGTAATCTTGAGTTTAGTTTGCTGAAGTTTGTGCGGAGAAGCACATTATCAATGTTAAAAATTCTTCTGGCATTCCATAAGTGGTAAGTTGCTAAACATAAACTGATTTACCAGTACCTGTCGGTCCAGGCATAAGAACATGTTTATCATTTTACATGAGTGTTCTCATTAGGAACTTCATTCGAATTGAGTCTTCAGTCGGAACGACGATTTCCGAATAAGAAATTCTTGTATCAACTTCAAATGCTGGAATTGTTTCGAACCAAGAAGTCCACTCATTCTTTTCTAAATTATAATGCCAATCATAAACTAAATTTTCCTCAGGGAAAGTAACGTTGTGCTTAATCATACGCTCTCTCATCCATTTATCGAAAATTTTTCTTCCTATAAGATCTGTAGTGCCTCCAACTGACCAGGTAAAGCAGAACATAAATATTGCTTTTACTTAAGCACATAGTACCTCGATTTGATCATTAGTAACTTTCTTAATTTCAGTTTCATAGTACTTTTTTAGATAACAATCTATCAAGCGCATGCATGATTGACAAATATTGTTGTCTACTGTCTTAACAATTTCAGGAAGTTGTCTTCTGATTAGGTAGCAACCGTCATCAATCATATCCGTCCACAACGTATTTAATGTCTAAACAATAAATTTATTTGTCATAACCTTTGGAGGAAGAGAGTTCATCCAGCTGTCAATTAAAGGTCTTAGAGTCAAGCTTTGAGGTTCCATGTAGACCATACCACAGCGAGAAACTGTAGCAGGAGAGGCAACAGCTAAGTCTTCTACTTCAAACATCATTGTCATTCTTGGTGTTAATTGAATAATTTAACCTGAGTTAAGACAAAGTTTTTTATTGTCATCCAACACAGTATTCATGTTTTCAATCCAAATAGCATCAACAGGGCCATCAAACATAATCCAATGCTTGTCTGATGAGAAATCTTTTGAAGCTTCATTGACTAATTTTGCTAAAACGCCATCTTTCCATTCAAGAGTAGAAGGATCACTGAAACCGTATAGTTGTCCCATAGTGATTGATTTAGGGTTCAATATATCAACAATAACTTTTTCAAAATTACCTTCCCCTTTAAGAGAAGTCATTGACTCTTAAAGTGTTTTATAATTACAAGTTTTAGCACCCCCAGTTGGACCGACAATCATCAGACCGTGACGAACTTAAATTGTGTCATACAATTAGATGATCTTGAGTTCAAAGTTTTAAACAAGCTAAAGGTTATTTTTATCACAAGTTTTCTTGAGTGCTTTTAAAAGATTTCCATACTCTTGCTCAGGCTTTTCAATTCCTGGGAAAAGATCAGAAATAATGTTCTCGAAAAGAGGTAAGTCATCAATTAAGAACTTGGGTACATTTACATCACGAAGAGCCCTTAGTAGTAGCTATTCTTCATCCATGTCTGGATAATCGTTTTTAAGCAGACCAGCTGCGTTAATAACAGAACGTACAGCGCGCATACCATAATCGTAGTGATCTTGAGAGGAAAGCTGCTCAGATGAGAGTGTAAATGTCGTTACCATTTTTTTTGCCAACATTCTACCCTTCAAGTAACCAAATGAATACAACATGATCTCACCGATCAAAGCATAATCTGGTACCATCATAGCTACAGGTCTGAAAAGAGCCTTTAGATTATCAGGAAGTTCATTTCTACCAGCATAACCAGGATTCATAGTAATGAAAACACAAAATGTTGGTTTCATTTTTATTGTAGAACCTTCGAAAATTACTTCTGGTTCAAGTTTAGCTTTTGAGGCAAAAAGCTAAAGAAGGAACTGAGCAATAACAGAAAGCACCTCAATATTGATTCTGTTGAATTCATCAAAACAACACCAAGCACCTGAAGCAGCAAGACCCTTGAAAAATTTAGCAACCATTAAATGGTCCATATCGTCTGAACAATTGAAGACTACACATTGTTTTGCTAAGGCCTTAGCGAGATCCTTTGTGGATTCAGTCTTACCAGTACCTGCAGGTCCTGCTGGTGCACCTCCTAAATTTAATTGAAGAGCGCCCATAAGAGTCATATAACATTTATCTGTAAGAGGAGTGATAACTAAACGTCCAGAATTACCAAGATATTCATAACCATAAGGGAAGACTGTAGCAACACACTTACACCACATTTATTCAATATCTGTTTCATCTTTGTACCAGTAATATCTGAGCTAACTGACCCATTCAAAAGCATTTTTGTTTTAAATGTTACCGTTAACTAAAGCACCAACGACGTCTTTAGCGTGCACATCGATAACAATCAAAGCATTAACTGAAATCTTTGCAAGTTTGGTTAACTTCTGTCTAACAAGCATAACAGTGCTGGCAAGTTGTGCTTCAAGTTCTTTTGAGTAAGCTTTGATACCTTCGTAACCACCTTCATCAAAAGCCTTTTCGACATCGGCTGTCCAATGAACTTAAGAAGCATTCAAGACGATCTGACCAGGGTGTGAAGTAACCCATTAATTTCTTGGTTTTTCAAGATAATCGAAAATACCATGTTCAATGACATTTCTGACTGAGGCAACCATTTGTCTCTCGACATCCCCCATCCAGAATTCAACATTCCTATCTTTAGGATCAATTTTTCTAACAAAGGCAATGTTCTCACCCTCATCTGAAATCATGTTAGTCATACAATCATCCATTTAGAATGTTAGATCGGCAATAGCTTCAAAGACTTTTTTCAAATGTGCTCTTACTTTTCTAACTTCTTTAGTTTACGATAATATTTCAAGTAACTCGTCGTTTGATAAGAAGTAGAAGCGTGCAAAATTAGATCTTTTCTTCTCTAAATAGTCTGAAAGACCTTTTTAAACGATCTCAAGATTCTTATTTGATTCTGAGAATGAATCTTTAAGGCCTTCCCTGGAACAGTTTAATAGAATTGAAGGATCCTCCATGCACTAACTCATACAAAAGCGCCATTTATTATCGACACCTTTGAATCTCTTCGTCTCTGTTGGAAGTTGTTTCATAATATCAGGGGAATCAAAAATTGGTTGTAGATACATCCATGACTTCTGACATTTAACCCATTCTTCTAAAGTATCTGAGACAATCATCATAACTTAAACCCATTTCTCAATCTCTTCTTCAAATGGTTTTTTGAATGGTGAAAACTGCATAGCTTATGAAGTTACAATATGCTCATCTAAGATAGCAACAGCATCGTCAAATCCTGCAATAGTGCATGTGGTTGTGTTTTTGAATTTTGGTAGAAGGAAATTAAGACCAAGCCATTCTTTTTTCATCTTGGCTAGTGATTTCTCAATGTGATATTCTTTTTGAGCTTTTTCACCAATTTCATCACAAATTGATACATGGGCAACCATACCTTTGTCAATCAGTTTTTAAAGTGTAAAATCGTCATCAGGATAAACTTCAATACCTGAAGCATCAGAAATTGCTTTCCAATGTCGATCTTTCATACCATCTTTTCTCAAAGCAACAGCTAAAGGAACAATTGGTTTAAATGCGTCGACTTTGCTTTTCATATTTTATGCAATATCAAATATTTTTTACAGATCACGGTCTTTAAAGAATCTAAAGACCTACGAGATATTCTTTTGACAAGTTTCAAAAGTTTGTTCAAGCTCATCAGCATTTAGCTTTTCCCAGTAAACATTTCGCCATTTTTCTTCCATTGAAATCCAAGTGCGTGTAGTTCTCCACAAGTTAAGGTAAGGTTGGAAGTCCTTTGTTAATGTTTGTAGTCTAGAATAGTCTCTAACTTCTTTTCCTACTAAGAATTCGCGTTAGTTGAAGACACGAGCCATTTCAATAGATTCTTGAAGTTTTGCTTCCACGTTATCAACAACCATAGCATACTCAAGGTATTTATCAATATTGTCGTAGACACCAAAGCCTCCAATCATCATGTCTAAGTTGTCGAGATTCTCCTCAAACTCTTCCTACTCAAGTTCCATTTGCTTCTGCATTTATTCTTTTAGCTTGTTGAGAGCTTCATTTTAAGTTTCGATAACTTTCTA
>Ga0075464_10001654_pt1 | contig 10070 bp, 7 predicted proteins | sample DEB19_08_DNA_5_FD_75068 | JGI IMG/M metagenome (GOLD analysis project Ga0075464, IMG submission 75068) | Aqueous microbial communities from the Delaware River and Bay under freshwater to marine salinity gradient to study organic matter... | ecosystem: Environmental > Aquatic > Marine > Coastal ...
CACCAACCCTCCAATAATAGGCAGTAGTAATTTATTTTTCAATGGCTTAAATAACCATTCCCAAAAAAAGTTGGTATAGGAAAATACTAGCGCGGTTAAACCAAATAACAGTCCCCCAAATAGCGCCCAATAAATAGTTGTCCATGCAACAGGGGGGATTGAATTTATTTCATATGTAGTATGTTGAATGCCCCATGCTAAACAAGTGTAATGTGCAATGTAGGCAGCTGCGAAACTTGGCAATACAGCGGCTATTTTTATATTTTTAAATAACATTATTTCTAATGCAAAAATTGCGCCTGCTAAGGGTGTACCAAAAACTGCAGCAAAGCCAGCGCTTATACCCATAATCAAAACCGTTTTTCTTTCTCCCGCATTTAGTTTAAATACGTTTGTAAATTGGTCTGCAATGGCGCCTCCTATTTGTACAGCAGTTCCTTCTCTTCCTGCAGAACCTCCTGTAATATGGGTTAAAATAGTACTTATAAAAACCAAGGGAGCCATGCTTAGTGGAATACTTTTATTTTCTTCTTTGTGTGCTTCTAAAAGTAGATTGTTTCCTTTTTTAGCATCTGTGCCGTAATAGTGGTAAAGCAAACTAATTAATAAACCTGCAATGGGTAAAAAATAAATAATCCACAAATGGGTTTCACGCCAAGCTGTTGCAATATCTAATGTAGCTAGGAAAAGTGCAACTAAGCTTCCAATAGGCAGTCCCACTAATAAGCAGAGCGTAATCCATTTTGCACTATACTGTGTTGTTGCTTTTACATTCATGAATTAATTGCGCTATTTTAGCTTATTCAGGTTTAACGGGCTTCTTTTTTACAAGCATAACAATTGCTATTATTACCCAAACGGCATTAACCATCATTGAAGGATATGCTTGATGGAAATAAGTATTAATTACAAAAAAAAGACCTCCAAATATATTTGCCCAAACATAAAGCTTACTAGTTGTGAGTAGTTTGCCCGAAATGTTTAAGGCATAGGAACCTACAATTAATACGGAAGCTATCCACCCAAGACTCTCAATTATAATTTCCATCAAAACCAAGTTTAATATGATACTTAAAAGTAGGCATAATATTAAACTAAATCGATGAAGTAGTAACAAATAGCCATAAAGCCCAAACAGGGAAGTGCACCTTTATGTTATGTTGTTGTAAAATTTCGCATTCAGTAAGGCTTAAATTGTATTTCTATATTATATTCGCGATAGTATGAGGCGTAAAATTGTAAGCACTTTATTTATATTCATTATCGGTACACAGGTATTCCCTTCTCAGGGTTTTCAGTTTTGGTATAATTTACTAAAATTTGATAATACCATTGAAGCGCCAATGGTTCAAGTGATACAAGAAGAACAGTTAGAAGAATTTCAGTTAAAACTTAAACAGCCAAGCTGTAGTACTCCTCATTGTTTGGAATTTCAGGCCTTACTTACTTCCACTAATAACCGAATTAGGGTTATTTTATCACTAGGGAGTGTAAGTGATCGCTCAAATCCCATACTAATCCCTCCTCCGAACCAGTTTGTTTAATTTGTTTGTGTAATTGTCGTTGATAGTTGCACCTTTGTGTTAGCCAATTATTGGTCACAATATTGGCATGTTTAGTCACTTTTAATTAAACTGTTTTTAATGAATTCAAAAATTACAAGCCAAGGCTTGACTTTTAAATATTTAAAGGACGACTTGCCAGCAGGGCTAGTCGTTTTTCTGGTCGCACTACCTTTATGCTTAGGTATTGCATTGGCTTCTGGAGCGCCCTTATTTTCTGGTATTATAGCAGGTATTATTGGAGGAATTGTAGTTGCATTTGCAAGTGGTTCTTCGTTGAGTGTAAGTGGCCCCGCGGCAGGACTTACGGTAATTGTTTTAAATGGAATTACACAACTAGGAGGGTATGATATTTTTTTGGTAGCTGTAGTGATTGCAGGCCTTTTACAAATATTGTTAGGGTATTTAAAAGCGGGTACAATTGGTTACTACTTCCCTTCGAGCGTGATAAAGGGGATGCTTGCCGCAATTGGTATTATTTTAATAATAAAGCAAGCGCCCATAGCAATAGGTTATAATGCTGCAAGTACTATTTCTTATCAGGTTGGTTCAATTATTATTGCAGCTATTTCAATGGCTATAATTTTATTTTGGGAAATTCCTGCGGTAAAGAAATACATTTTCTTTAAATGGGTTCCTGGTGCACTTATTGCAGTTGTAATGGGTATAGTGTTGAATAAGCTTTTTTTACTTTATTATCCTGACTGGGCATTGAATGCTGACCAGATGGTAAAATTACCTGTGGCAAATAATACTAGTGAGTTTATTAGTCAGTTTACCTTACCTAATTTTAATGCACTTGCTAATTACCAAGTATATGTAGTTGCAGTAACCATTGCTATTATTGCAAGTTTGGAATCCTTGCTAAGCACTGAAGCTGCCGATAAATTGGACCCTTTTAAAAGAGTTACGCCTACGAATAGAGAATTAAAAGCCCAGGGTTTAGGTAATTTAATTTCTGGACTAATTGGAGGATTGCCTTTAACAGCAGTAATTGTGAGGACTTCTGCAAATATTAATGCAGGCGGTAAAACAAAACTATCCGCTATTGTGCATGGGTTATTTTTACTTATTAGTGTTGCGTTTTTTGCCGCATTTATAAACCTCGTTCCTTTAGCCTGTTTAGCAGCATTGCTTTTAACGGTAGGGTACAAGCTGGCAAAAATTTCACTATTCAAGGAAATGTATAAGCTAGGGTGGGAGCAATTCATGCCTTTTATAGTAACCATTATTGCCGTGCAATTTTCAGATTTATTAAAAGGGATTGCATTAGGTATGATTGTTGCTATTTTTTATATTTTAAGAACCAATTACCGTCGTGATTATGTAATTCATCATGAAAAAAAATCGGAAGGGGGTGCTATTAAAATAATTTTATCGGAGCATGGTACTTTTATAAACAAAGGTAGTATTGCAAAAAAACTAGCCGATTTACAAAACGACATTCATGTAACTATTGATGCCAGTAATTCCCATTTCATAGACCTAGATGTATTGGAAATTATTTATGACTTTAAAATAGCATCGGTATTAAAAAATATACAAGTAGAATTAATCAACGTACCTGAAAGAATTAAAGTTTCTGGGCATTAAAAAAATATAAAAAAATGGAAAAATCATATAATAGATTATTAGAAAATAATAAAAAGTGGGTTGCTGAACAGTTAGAATTAGATCCTAATTTTTTCGAAAAACTTTCAAAGGGGCAGGCCCCCGAATATTTATGGATAGGCTGTTCGGATAGTAGGGTGCCAGCTAACACCATTACGGGAACCGACCCTGGTGACATGTTTGTACATAGGAATATTGCTAATATGGTGGTACATAGTGACATGAATATGTTAAGCGTACTGTCCTATGCTGTTGAAGTATTAAAAGTGAAACATATTATTGTTTGTGGGCATTATGGCTGTGGAGGTGTTTTAGCAGCAATGGGTAATCAACAAATTGGTTTAATTGACAACTGGCTAAGGCATATTAAGGATGTTTATCGTTATCATCACCAGGAGTTAGACGCAATTGCTGACCCTGTTGAAAGAGGAAGAAGATTTGTAGAAGTGAATGTGATGGAACAAGTGCACGACTTAGGTAAAACAAGTATAGTGCAGAATGCTTGGAAGAATAACCAGCCTTTGCATATTCATGGTTGGGTGTATGACATTCATGATGGACTTATTAATGACTTAGGTGTAAACTTTAAGAGCACTAAGGACTTACATAATGTATATCATTTAGACTAATTCTTGTCAATAGTAATTTTAAAGGCCATTTTCTTCGGGGAATGGCCTTTTTCATTTAAATTTAGAATACACATTCACGATTTTAATTTCAATACTTATGAAAAACATCCTTTGCATTATTGCCTATTTCTTGGTACTTAGTTCCAATGCGCAAACCTATATTCCTTCTGCGGAAATAATAAACGCAAGAACAGCATTTCAGGATCGAAAATTTGGAATGTTTATTCATTGGGGGGCCTCGAGTGTTTTAGGGAACGGAGAATGGGTTATGGAAAACCAGGCAATTAATAAAGAGGACTATAAGAAATTATTAAAAGTATTCAACCCGTCTGATTTTGATGCTGCAAAGTGGGTAGCTATTGCAAAAAATGCAGGCATGAAATATATTGTACTAATTACAAGGCATCATGATGGGTTTTCAAATTTCGACACTAAATATTCCGACTGGAAAATTACCAATACGCATTACAAACAGGACCCATTAAAGTTATTGGCTGCAGAGTGTAAAAAACAAGGATTAAAATTAGGCTTATACTATTCAACTTTGGACTGGAGTAGGGATGACTACCCGTATGAAACTGGTCGTACAGGTCAAAAATCGGGAAGAACGCAGAAAAGTAATTATGCTTCCTATTTACAATTCATGAAAAATCAGTTAACAGAATTGCTTACAAATTATGGCGATATTTCATGTATTTGGTTTGATGGACATTGGGACCAAACCAATCCAGAAGGAGCAAAGGATAGAACTTCCAGAGTCGACTGGAAATATGAGGAAATTTATAGCTTAATTCATAAGCTACAACCCGGCTGTATGATTGGGAATAACCACCATTTGGACCCTTTAGTTGGGGAGGATTTTCAAATGTTCGAACAAGATTTACCAGGTCAAAACAATACTGGCCTTAGTTTTCAGGCAGCATCTGCCCTCCCATTAGAATCCTGTATTACTATGAATGATTCATGGGGCTTTAGGATCACAGATAGGAAATATAAAAGCTTTAACGATATTATTAAAACTTTGGTTGGCGCGGCAGGCAGAAATAGTAATTTATTATTAAACGTGGGGCCTATGCCAAATGGAGAAATTCAGCAAGAATTTACTGATACCCTAATAAAAGTGGGCCAGTGGGTTAAGCAATATGGCAATACAATTTACGGCACAAGGGGTGGCCCAATGAATGCCGAAAACTGGGGGGTCACTACGCAAAATGAAGAAAATGTGTATTTGCATTTGTTGGATATTCCGGCAACTAAAGAAATATTCATACCTGGTAACTATCAGATAGCTAAAATAAAGGGGATGAATTTCAATAAACCTTTAACGGTAAATAAAAAGGAAGGTGGAGTTAGTATACAAATACTCAATTTCGATCTCTCAATTGTTGATCAAATCATTATTCTCCCGAAGCTAATTAAATAGAAATTATACAAAAGTCATTGAAAATCAATTTATTAAAATTATTTAAATAGAAGTAATTAAAGTTAACATTATGTTCATCTTCAGTTAACATTCTGGTAACATAAGAATATAATATTTGCGGTATAAATACTACTATCGTGAAAAGGATATTCATAATTGCAATTTTAATCTCATGTACCATATTAGCGCAGGCGCAGAAGGCTAAATTAGCTGGTAAGGTTACAAATGCTAAAAACGAAGCTTTAATTGGCGTCACTATTTTTTTAAAGTCAGATAAAGGCGTTACTACAAAATCAGATGTGGAAGGCCGATTTGTTTTTAATATCGATATTAAAAAAGAATATGCACTTACCTTTTCTTATGTGGGTTACAAAGAAAAAACAGTACCAGGCCTTGTTGCAAATACGGTTGGCGAGGAATTAACTTATGATGTCTTATTAGAGGAAAATGGCAAAAAATTAGCAGACGTTGTGGTAAGCGCTACACGTAGCGGAAATAAGGGGGAAACGGTGAATGCTTTAATTGCATTTCAAAAAAATACCAATACTGTTGCATCGGTAATTTCTTCTGAAACTATCAAAAGAAGTCCAGATAGAAATACTGCAGAAATTTTAAAGAGAACTCCTGGTGCTTCTATACAAGAAGGCAAATTCATTATCATTAGAGGATTGGCTGACAGGTACAATCAAGCCATGTTAAATGGTGTTTTATTAACTAGTACTGAACCTGATCGTAAAACGTTTTCATTTGATTTATTTCCTTCTCAAATTATTGACAATATAATCATTAACAAAGCATTTGTTCCAGAACTACCAGGTGAGTGGGCTGGTGGATTAATTCAAGTGAACACAAAGGATATTCCAAATAAGAACTTCTTTAATATTCAAATAGGGACTAGCGTTAATAACATGGTCACTGGTAAAGATTTCTTTAAGGACAAAGGAGGAAAAACTGACTGGCTAGGTATTGATGATGGCACAAGGTCATTACCTGCAGGCTATACAACTAAGTCTAATTTTGATACTTCTAGCCTTGCTGCTAAAACGGCTTTAGGAAAAACAATGTCAAACAATTGGGCTCCAGTAATGATTACGGCAAAGCCTAATGTGAGTTTGCAAATGAATGGTGGATTCTCGGGAACACTTTTTGGCAAGAAAATAGGTGGTATTATTGGAGTGAATTATGCAAATGCTTATCGTTTTCAGGATAATATCAATAACCAAAACCAATTATCTAATACAGGCTTAACTCCTTTTATTGAATTGAAAGATAACAAGTATCTCAATGATATCAATATGGGTGCTATTGCAGGAATGTCAATATTTTTAAGCCCTTTAAATAAAATTAGTTACAAGGCTATCGTTAACGTTAAGACTTCTAATACTTTCAATCAAAGAACTGGGGCTGACTATTCTAGACAAGATTTATTAAAAGGCAACGAATTTGCATTTGGACAAAATGTATTTTTCACGAACCAGTTAAATGGGGAGCATAGTATTTCTCAAAAACTTAAATTCAATTGGTACGGTGCTTTCAATATATTAGATTCTTATACACCGGATCAAAGAAGAATTATGTATACCAAAAGCATAGGTAGTACTGATCCTTATGTATTAAATATTTCGAATACATTGTCACAACAATCAGGTAGTAGAATTTTCCAAACCTTATCTGATTATATATATACAGGGGGTGGGGACTTAACTTATAAAATAAAGCAACAAACTATAAAAGCTGGATACATGATCCAAGTAAAGGATCGCTTGTATGATGCACAGTTGTTTGCAATCTTCTTACCTTCAGATAATGCAGCATTAAGGCTATTAGACGCTTCAAATGCTTTTACAGCATCAAATTTTGGAACAGGTTCAGATAATAAATTTGCATTTAATTCAATACAAAATAGAAACTTCAGGTATTTAGCTAATACAATATTAAATGCTGGTTACTTACAGTTTGACAATAAACTTTCCGACGCCTTAAGAGTTGTTTGGGGTTTGAGGGTTGAAAATTTTGACCAATTAATAGGTTCGGTTAAGAAATGGGATCCAAGACATACTTATTCGAAAGTTACTGACTATTTACCAGGCGTGAATGCAACTTTAAAATTAACACAAAAAGCTAATTTAAGAATGACTGCATCTCAAACTGTTATCAGACCTGAGTTGAGAGAACTATCGGCATTAAGTATTTATGATTTTGAATTAAATGCTTCAGTGTCAGGAAACCCTACGTTAAAAAGAACAAAAATTACTAACCTAGATATTAGGTATGAATTATATCCACAAGCTGGCGAAATGTTCACTGCGGGTGTTTTTTATAAAAATTTCGAAAATCCTATCGAGAGTATTTATCAAGAAGGATCTGGTGGTGCAAGCTTGTTCTCATTCCAAAATGCTGCACAAGCAACTGCTTTTGGTTTTGAATTGGAAGGAAGAAAAAAGATATCTAAGCACTTTACTATACAAGCAAATGGTTCTTATATAAATTCGAAATTAAAGGACAAGAATCTAAATTTAACTAGATCTCTACAAGGTCAATCGCCATACTTAATTAATGCTGGTTTACTGTACGATGTTGTTGAAAAGGGCTTTAACATGACTGTTTTAGTTAACCAAGTAGGCAAGCGTATTTATTTAGTGGGAGATATTCAAGCTGGTGCTGGTGCCCCTGATGTTTATGAAAACCCAAGAGCATTAGTTGACTTCCAAATGAGCAAGAAATTTGCGAATAATAAAGCAGAAGTCAAGTTCACCGTATCAGATATTTTAAATCAACGTCAAATTTTCTATCAAAATAGTAATAGTAATACTAGTTATGATAAATCGACTGACGGGCTTCGTTTTTCAAGACAATACGGTACTACATTTGGCGTAACAATCAATTACTCTTTATAATAATTAAATCAAAAACCTTTTTTTAAATACAAAAACAATGAAACAAATAATTTATTTCTCTCTAGCTTTATTAAGCATAACTAGTTGCAGAAAGATTGAAACAGACGGCGAAAAAGAAATTTTCGTAATAACCAAAGAGGTTGTTCCGGTTGGCGTAGTTAGTAACACTATTACATTAACAGGAAAAATAACAAAAGACACTACCTTATACGCTAAGGACGTAAACTACCTTTCTGGGATTGTTTATATTACTAAAGGTGTAACCCTTACAGTTGAAGCTGGAGCTAGTGTTTTAGGAAAGTCAGGTACAGATGTTGCATCTTTGGTTATCTGTCGAGGCGCTAAAATCATTGCAAAAGGAACTGCGGAAAAACCTATTATTTTCAGTTCTTCTTCTCTAAATCCAACATCTGGTGATTGGGGAGGTATTGTATTATTAGGAACTGCTGCAGTAAACCAGTCATTACCATGGAAAGGTGCTACAGTAGCTGGATTAACTTCAGTTGAAGGTGGTATTAATGATACTGAAGTTGGTTACGGCCTTGCTGGTTCAGGTGATGCAGTGTATCCAACAGGAAACAATGCGGATAACAGTGGTATTCTACAATATGTAAGAATAGAATTTGCTGGATATGCTTACCAACCAGATAACGAATTAAATAGTTTGACAATGGCAGGTGTGGGTAATGGTACAACTATTGACCATATTCAAGTTGTTTATGCAAAAGATGATGCTTATGAGTGGTTTGGAGGTACAGTTAACTGTAAGTACTTAATTGCGTATAAAACACAGGATGACGATTTTGATACAGATTTTGGATATGCTGGAAATGTACAGTTTGGTATAGTTTTAAGAGATTCGGCTATTGCTGATATCTCAAAATCTGAAGCATTTGAGTCAGATAATGACGGTAGTGGTAATAATTATACCCCAAAAACAACTGCTGTTTTTTCAAATATTACTGCAATTGGACCAAGAATCCATCCAACTAATGGTGCTGGTGGTAACTCATTATTTTACGCTGGTGCGCATATTAGAAGAAATTCTGGAATTTCTATTCAGAATTCAATTTTTGCAGGTTGGCCTATTGGAATTGTTATAGATGATTCTAAAGTGGCAACAAATGGTTCTACTTACAAAAATTTAACTGATAGCATAATTCGTCTTAAGAATATCACTATGGCTGGTAATAAAGCAGATTTCCTTTATGTAGGTAAAACTGGCACGACTATTACTACTCAAGACGTTCTTAATTACTACAGTACTGCTTTTTATTCAAATAGTTTATTGATTTCTGCTAGTCCAGATATTTTAAAATTAATACAACCATTTAACTACACGAACCCTGATTTTACTCCATATGCGAGTGCTGGACCAGGAACTTCAGGAAACTTAAGTGCTACTTATGGATCATTAGGTTTGAATACCTCTTTAGATTACAAATCAAATGGTTCTTTCACTGATAGTAAATTACAAGATGTATTCTTTGATAAGACAGCCACTTTTAGAGGTGCTGTAGCAACATCAGGTGTAAATCAAACATGGTGGAAAGGATGGACAAAATGGAATTACTAGTTCTTAGTATTAACTAACTGAACAATAGTGAACAAACCGCAGTATAAAGTACGACAAGCGAAATTAAACGATGTTATGTATTTTTATACTGCGGTTTGTTCTATTATAAATAAGGAGCCAGACCTTATTGAATTTCAAACTAATTTTAAGGAGAAGTTCAAGCACAAGGATTTTATATATTTGGTTTTGGAAATTGAAAAAGACATACTTGCTGGTTGTATAGTAGCGGAGAAGCGAAGCACTTTGTCAAATCCAGCTATATTCATTGAAATACAGGAATTATATATTACTCCTAAATACAGAAAACATAAAGCCGCAGATTTTTTATACAATGCAATAGAGGCTTTAAGCGCGGAGCAGAAAATATATACG
>Ga0075464_10001655_pt1 | contig 10068 bp, 7 predicted proteins | sample DEB19_08_DNA_5_FD_75068 | JGI IMG/M metagenome (GOLD analysis project Ga0075464, IMG submission 75068) | Aqueous microbial communities from the Delaware River and Bay under freshwater to marine salinity gradient to study organic matter... | ecosystem: Environmental > Aquatic > Marine > Coastal ...
ACGGTTTCCCATTCACCGGTGAACACCATGCCACCGGGTTGGTCGTTCTCGCCCTCTTTCCATTCTTCCTTTTCCATCTCGATGGGCAGGGAAATATGGTCTGAGTATTTGTTGATGATGCCTTTCAGTTTCCAAGCGTTGAGGTAGTCAACGGCGTCGTCTTTCAGGTGCAAGATGACGCTGCTGCCGCGCTCAGCGCGTTCGATTTCACTGACGTCAAACTCACCCGTGCCGGTGCTGCTCCAACGCACGCCTTGGCTGGTCGGCAGGCCGGCGCGGCGGCTTTCAACCGTGATCGAGTCAGCGACGATGAAGCCCGAGTAAAAACCAACGCCAAATTGGCCGATCAATTGCGAGTCACTTTTTTGGTCGCCGGAGAGCTTGGAGACGAAGTCACGGGTGCCGCTTTTGGCGATGGTGCCGAGGTTGTCGATGGCTTCTTGCTGCGACAGGCCGATGCCGTTGTCGGCAATGGTCAGGGTCTTGGCGGCCTTGTCAAAGCTCACGCGAACCTTGAGTTCAGGCACGTTTTCATACAACGTGGCATCGTTCAGCGCCTCAAAACGCAGCTTGTCGCAAGCGTCTGACGCGTTAGAAATCAACTCGCGCAGAAAAATCTCGGGATTGGAATACAGCGAGTGGGTGACGAGTTGAAGCAGCTGGGCTACTTCGGCTTGGAAAGAGAGTGTCTGTTTTTGCATGGTTTTCAATTGGGTTGCTGTGGGGCTAATTCAAGAGCTGTGGACTTCAGCACAAACCCTGATTCTAGAAAACTCTGGGGATGGGCTGGCTCGGCAGGCTAAAGTCGGGCGCATGAGTAGTACCGAATTCGTCGCGCTGTTGGTGCTGGCCACGGCCATGAGCTTCACGCCCGGCCCGAACACCGCCCTGTCGACCGCCATGGCGGCCAACCACGGCCTGCGCCACACCATGCCCTTTGTCTGCGCAGTGCCCTTGGGCTGGGGCCTGCTGCTGACCTTCTGCGCGCTGGGCGTAGGCGCCTTGCTCGTCGCCTTTCCTTGGTTGGCTTGGGCCGTGAAACTGACGGGCGTGGCATACCTGATGTGGCTGGCGCGGCGCTTGGCCATGACACAAGAACTCGGCGCAGCAGATGCTCGAAACCTACACATCGGCTTTTGGCAAGGCGCGGCGCTGCAGCTGGTGAACATCAAGGCCTGGATGCTGGCGCTGGCGATTGTCAGCGGCTGGGTCGCAGGCTATGACAACGCGGGCTGGCGTTTTGCCATCGTCCTACCGGTGATGCTGGGTTTCGCCTTTGCCAGCAATTTGGCGTATGCGCTGGTCGGCTCGCTGCTGCGCGACTGGCTGGCAGGTCCGAACGGCTCACGCCTACGCCTGCGCTGGTTCAACCGCGTGATGGCGGCGGTGTTGGTGCTGACCGCTGGCTGGATATTGCTGCGCTGACTGCGGCCATGACGACAACGCTGGCCATACAATAATTTTCGGATAGATTGAAGAACGCACACCAAGGTCGCGCAAAAAATCCTGCTAAAAACACAACAACAGAGACACGCATGAAAAATTTCACCTCAACGCTGCGACAAGCACCAAAACCTCTCAGCGCCTTGTGCCTGCTACTGGCCTCGGCGCTGCTCGGCACGCCGGCCATCGCTGCCGACCCCTATCCCGCCAAACCCATTTCCATCGTCGTCGCCTATGCGCCTGGCGGTCAAGGCGACACCTTTGCCCGCATCGTTGGCGAGCGCCTTGGTGCGGTTTACAAACAAACCGTTTTGGTCGACAACAAACCCGGCGTTTCCGGCACCATCGGCACCCGTTTTGCAGCCAAAGCCAAGAACGACGGCTACACCTTGCTCCTCGGTCAAACCGGTGAGATCACCGTCAACCGGGTGTTGATGAAAGACCTGGGCTACGACCCGATGAAAGAATTGATGCCGGTGGTGCTGATCGGCAATGCGCCATTGGTGATGCTGGCGCCGGTTGATGCGCCTTACAACACGGTCGCCGAGTTCATTCAAATGGCGCGCGCCAAACCGGGCGAATTCAGTTACGGTTCGGTCGGCGCGGGCACCCCCGGACACCTGTCAGCCGTGGCCTTGGGTTTGGGCCTGAAAATTGACATGGTCCACGTGCCCTACAAAGGCGTCGGACCGCTGCTGTCAGACCTGATCGCCGGCCGTCTTCAAGCGTTTTTCAGCAGTGCATCGGCGGCGGTGCCGCAAGTCAAAGGCGGCAAACTCAAAGCCCTCGCCGTGACCACGCCGCAGCGCATGAGCTCCTTGCCGCAGGTGCCGACGATTGCTGAGTCTGGCTTGCCGGGCTTCAGCTACACGCTGTGGGGCGGCTTGTTTGCGCCGGCGGGAACGCCTGCATCGGTCATCGACAGCCTGAACCGCGAAGTCAACACCATCCTGGCCAGCCCCGACATTCGAGCTCGCTTCGATGCCGACAATCTGGCCGTTCCGAAAAACTCGCCTGCCGAATTTGCCAACTACGTGCGCGCAGAAAGCGTGAAGTTTGAAAAGCTGGTGAAGGACGCCAACCTGAAGCTGGAACAATAAATGCTAGAACCCACCGTGAACGCTGCCAACACCCTGAATATCTGGGGCCGCATGAGCTCCATCAATGTCAAAAAAGTGGTCTGGACCGCGCAAGAATTGGGGCTTGACTTTCAGCGGACGGAGGCCGGCGGCCAATTTGGCGTGGTGAAAACGCCCGATTACATGCGCCTGAATCCGAACTCAACCGTACCGGTGATTGAGGACCAAGACTTTGTGCTGTGGGAATCGAATGTGATCGTGCGCTACTTGTGCGCCAAGCATTCGTCCGGCCATTTTTACCCGACACCTCTGCGTGAACGCTTTGCGGCCGAGCAGTGGATGGACTGGCAACAGACCACGCTGAACCCGGCCAGCCGCCCGGGGTTTTGGCAACTGATCAGAACCGCGCCAGAGCAACGCAATGCCGACGCCATTGCCGCGTCGAACGCAGCCGTTGAGTCGCTGATGGCGGTGCTGGACGCCCATCTGGGTCGTCATGCCTTCATGGCAGGTGAGCACTTCACCATGGCTGATATTCCGCTGGGTTGCGACGTGCACCGCTGGTTCGGTCTGCCACAGCCGCGTGAAAGTCGACCGAATATTGAACGTTGGTTTCAAGCGCTCACCGCACGCCAAGCCAGCACCGGCGTGCTCGACATGGCGCTGAGCTGAACGCTCTGCTTCAGCCCGCACCGCACGCTATGCGCTCACGCCGCTTCAAGCAAGTCGACGTTTTCACTGACACAGCCTATCTTGGCAATGCCTTGGCTGTTGTGTTGGACGGCGACGGCCTCAGTGATGAGGCCATGCAGCGTTTCGCGCGCTGGACGAATCTCTCAGAGACTACTTTTTTATTGCCGCCCACCGACGCGGCAGCCGACTACCGTGTGCGGATTTTCACACCCGGCGGTGAGCTGCCGTTTGCCGGCCAGCCGACGTTGGGCAGCTGCCACGCCTGGCTTGAAACCGGTGGTCAAGCGCAAACAGCAGGTCACGTGGTGCAGCAATCTGCGGTTGGCTTGGTGACGATTCAACGGGATGCTCTGCGCCCGGAGCGTTTGGCTTTTGCCGCGCCGCCGCTGCGTAGAAGCCAACCAGAACCCGCGTTGCTTGACGCCGTGGCTGGCGCTTTGGGACTTCAAACGCAGCAAATTGTGGCGTCGCAGCTGCTCGACAACGGTCCGGTTTTTCTCGGCCTTTTGCTCGACTCGCCCGAGACCGTGCTGCAGCTCACGCCGGACCATGCGGCACTGGTCAGACTCAACATCAAAGTTGGCGTTGCCGGTATGTATGCAGACGACAGCGCCCACGCACCGCCGCTGATTGGCCGCATCAACCGCGAGGCGGCTGCGTTCGCGCCATTGGCCGGAACTTCAGCCGCGCGCTCGACTCCAGCCTCAGACGACACGCCGCGGCTTGAAGTCCGCGGCTTTTGCGCAGCCACAGGCATCAACGAAGACCCGGTCACCGGCAGCCTGAACGCGAGTCTGGCGCAGTGGTTGATCGGCGAAGGACATTTGCCTGAGCTCTACTTGGCCTCGCAAGGTGTGTGCATCGGACGCGCCGGTCAGGTCTACATTCAGCGTGATGCCGCCGGGCAAGTCTGGGTCGGCGGGCAGTCGGTCAGCTGTATAGCCGGCCGCGTGACCTTGTGAAGGTGTGACTTAGAAGGGCGTCAGCGCGTCGAACTCAGCCAGCAACGCTGCCAGCGCCTGACCACTGGCATTGAGCACGGCGCGGCCTTTGTCTGCCGTGGCTGCGGCTGCGTTGCCAGCGGCACCCAAGGGGTTCAAGTCTTCTGCGGCCCAAGCCAGTTTGACGCTGCTGCCGTTGCCAATGATGGTGAAATTTTGCGCACGCTCTTGGCTGCTGGAGGCGAAGTTTTGCGCTTGCCGCATGTCGACACGCTCAGGGTGCAGCGCCAGCATCATCGAGGTTTCGACGTCGCCGCCATGCACGCCAAAGCGCGGCTCGTCAGCACCAAACAAGCGCTGCACCGCAGCCGGCATGGGCAAGGCAAAGGTGTTGACCAGCGCCACCGTCAAGCCGAAATGCGCCCGCAACTCACGACCGACGATGTCCATGGTCGAGACATTGCCACCGTGTGAATTCAGCAGCACCAACTTTTTAACGCCGGTTCGCGCGACGCATTCACCCAAGTCAACCCAGGCTTGAATCAGCGCGGCAGCACTGAGGGTGAGTGTGCCCGGAAAAGCCACGTGCTCGATGCTGCGGCCGACGGTTTGTGTTGGCAAAAAAAGCACGCTGAGGTCTGCCGCCAAATGCGGTAGCGCATGGGCGATGACGCCATTGACGAGGTCCGTGTCAACGCTCAGCGGCAGGTGCGGGCCATGTTGCTCGATGGCCGCCAGCGGCAGCACGGCGATGCTGCGGCGCATGTCCAAACGCGCAAAGTCAGGGCTTTTAAGCTCAGCCCAAAAACGGGGGGTGGAAGTGTTCATGCGTGGGGCCAGTTGAAAAAATCGAAAGGGAAATTTTGCATCGAAGTTGCGAAACAGGCTGGGGGATTCAGGTCGTTCAAGCCGCAGCCGCTGCTTGCTGAATCTCGCTGCGCAGCTGACCCGCCACGCTTTGCTTGATATTTTGGCTGACGTGCCGGCTTTGCCGCTGGGCCCGTGCCTGACCCGCCGGCGTGAGCGACGGGCTGGCGGCTTGCAGCAGTTCCGCTAAGCACTTGGGCTTGGCGCGTGCGCCGCTGGCTTGGTAGTCGGCCAACAGCGCTTGCCGCACGGTGTCTTCATCCATGGCGCGCGGTCCGGTCAAATGTTCGAACAACAAATCAACGAGTTTTTCTAGCGCGAATTCGTGCGTCTTGCCGGTGCTCTGCCAAAGCCAGTCGCTGAAGTTCAAGAACGCTGAAAACGCTGACAATAGCGAGCCATCAACACCGTCCAGCAGCAACGAACGAGCGCGCAAAAACCGGCCCGAATTCGCGATCATGTCCCAGTAGCGCGCAAAGCGTTGAATGCGTTGCAGCGTGGCAAAGTCAATCGTCGAATTTTGCAAAATCGTGTAGGGCGTCTGCGGGTCATAAACCATCGCAAAGTCTGGCGTGTGACGGGCAATTGGCGTGCCACGCAGCCGCTTCAAAATGCCGAACTGAATCTCGTGCGGGGCCAAAGCATAGAGCCGGTCAAAGCCGGCCGCAAAGCTTTCCAGCGTTTCACCGGGCAGGCCAAAAATCAAATCGGCATGCACGTGGGCCTGACTTTGGCTGACCAGCCAGCGCAGGTTGTCGGCCGTCTTGAGGTTGTCTTGCTTGCGTGAAATGCGCTGCTGCACTTCGGGATTGAAGCTCTGAATACCGACTTCAAACTGCAGTGACCCGGCGGGAAATTGAACGATCAATTCTTTCAACCTATCCGGCAAGCTATCGGGCACGACTTCGAAGTGAACGAATAAATTGGGCGCTTCTTCAGCCGCCTCATTGGCCATCTGCAAGCGGTCTAAAAAGAACTGCAAGATGCGCACCGAATGCTCGACCTTCAAGTTAAAAGTGCGGTCCACAAACTTGAAGTTGCGGGCACCGCGTTGGTACAAAGCGTCCATCTCGCCCATGAAGGCGTCCAGCTCAAACGCCCAAGCCGTCTTGTCGAGCGCACTCAGGCAAAACTCACACTTGAAGGGGCAACCGCGCGACGCCTCCACATACAGCAGACGCTTGGCGATGTCAGCGTCGGTGTACTCGTCATACGGAAAAACCAGCTCGTTCAGCGGGGGTTGCTCGCCGGCGATGACCTTCATCAGCGGCTGCGGGCCGTCCAGCAGCGCACGGCAAACTTTCGGAAAACTCACGTCGCCCCAGCCGGTGATGACATGGTCAGCCAAGCGGCAAATTTCTTGCGCCTCGATTTCATGGCTGACCTCGGGGCCACCCAGCACCACCTTGATGTCTGGCCGCAAGGCTTTGAGCAGCCGCAGCACCTGCGTCGTCTCGACCACGTTCCAGATGTAAATGCCCAGCCCGATCACCTGCGGATTCAGCGCCAACAGTTCTTCCACAATTTGCGTCGGTCGCTGCTGGATCACGAACTCCCGCAGCTGCGTCACGGCGCGCAAGCCGTCGCCGCCATGCCGGTCCATGTTGGCCAACAAACAACGCAGCCCCAGAGAGGCGTGGATGTACTTGGCGTTGAGCGTGGCCAGCACGACGCGCGGAGGCGCAGTGGAGGTGGCAGGCGAAGGCACGGCAGGGCTGGTCATGGGGTGATTATCGAAGCAATGCGCTGAGGCCCCAACGCCCCCCGTATCATGGTCAACTTAAAAGTGGACTACTTTTGCCGCGCCCCCTCCCACCCCTCACACAGCGGAACTTTCACCAGCCCCATTCGCTCCCAACAAGTCATGCGCTTTTTCACTCCACTCAACTCTCTCATCAAGCCTTGGCTGTGGGCTGCGGCCTCGACCGTCAGCGCCAGTTTTGTCGCCGGCCCTGTGGGCGCGCAATCGGCCCCCGCGCTGTTCACCACCAGCGGCAGCAGCAAAGCCTCCGCAGTCGTCACCACCAGCGAAGTGCGAGCCGAATTGATGGTTCACGCGCCTCAAGGCGTGGCGCCGGGGCAAGCGCTCTGGGTCGGCCTGCAGATCGCGCACCAGCCTGAATGGCACACCTATTGGAAGAACTCCGGCGACTCCGGCTTGCCGACCGAACTGAAGTGGACGCTGCCCGCCGGCATCACGGCGGGCGAGATCGCCTGGCCAACACCGAAGAAAATCCCCATTGGCAACCTAGCCAACTATGGCTACGAAAACAGCGTCTTGCTGCCCGTGCCCTTGACGGTGGCGCCGGGTTTCAGCGCCAGCCAGTTGACGATCCAACTCAGCGCGTCATGGCTGGTTTGCAAGCGGGAGTGCATCCCCCAAGAGGGTGAGTTCACGCTGACCTTGCCAGCGCGCAGTTCCAGCGCCGCCAATGGCCGCCTCTTTGAAGCGGCATGGGCCACCAGCCCGCGCGCCTTAGCGGGCGGCAGCGGACACATAGACCTTGCAGCCCAAGCCATCAACGTCGCTGTGGCCGGTTTGCCGGCTGCGTGGCAAGGCAAGCCGCTTGATTTTTACCCCGAGACCGGCGGCGTCACAGAGCCTGCCGGAACGATTGCGCAAGCGTGGAAAGACGGCTTGTGGACGGCCCAAGTGCCACTGTCAGCGCATCGCAGCGAAAGCCCAGAGCGCATGCCGGTGGTGTTGGCCTTGGCCGACGGCAAGGACAAGACCAGCCAAGCGTGGCGCATTGAACTGCCGGTCAAAGGTGACTGGCCTGGTCTCGCCGCCCCGATCGCAGTGCCCGCCGCGCTCGAAGCCGCCCTCAAAGCCAATGCAGCTTCGGCAATCACAACCCCCTCATCAGCACCGGCCCTGACTTGGCTGGCCGCATTGCTGGGCGCTTTGCTGGGCGGTTTGATCCTCAACCTCATGCCCTGCGTGTTTCCGGTGTTGGCCATCAAGATGGTCGGTTTCATGCAGGTCAAAGATCAGGCCAGTCGAACGGCCAGCGGTGTGGCTTACACGGCCGGTGTGGTGCTGTCGTTTTTGGCGCTGGGCGGTATGCTGCTGGGCCTGCGCGCTGCGGGCGAACAACTCGGCTGGGGCTTTCAATTGCAAAGCCCGGCAGTCGTTGCCGGCTTGGCGGCCTTGTTCACCTTGCTTGGTCTGAACCTGGCCGGCCTGTTTGAGTTCGGTCAATTGCTGCCGAGTCGCTTGGCCAGCCTGCAATCCAAAAACACCAGCGTCAATTCATTCTTGTCGGGCGTGTTGGCGACCACCGTCGCGTCACCCTGCACGGCACCATTCATGGGGGCCTCGCTGGGTTTGGCGGTGGGCCTGCCGGCGGTGCAAGCCTTGGCCATCTTTGGCGCGATTGGGGTGGGCATGGCGCTGCCTTATTTAGTAGCCAGTCTGGTGCCGGCGGTGGCGCGGGCCATGCCAAGGCCCGGTCAATGGATGGTCACCTTCAAGAGCTTCATGGCTTTTCCGATGTTCGGCACCGTCGCTTGGTTGGTGTGGATTCTGGGCCAGCAAAGCGGCATCGACGGTGCGGGCAGTTTGCTCGGTCTCCTGGTCTTGATGGCGCTGCTGATCTGGACCTTCACGCTGACCGGTAAAACTCGCAGGGTGGCGGTCACTTTAACGCTGTTGGCCGCTGCTTACGCCTTGAATGCCGCCGGGCCCAGCGTTGTGAAACCCTTGGAATTTGGACCCACAGGCACGTCCGCTGCCTCGGCCACAGAGCGCTGGCAGCCGTGGGCGCCGGGCCGCGTCGAGCAACTCACGGGCGAAGGCCGCAGCGTGTTGGTCGACTTCACCGCCGCTTGGTGCGTGACCTGCCAATACAACAAAAAAACCACGCTGAGCAACAGCGCTGTGCTGGCCGACGTGGAGGCCAAAAATGTGGCCCTGCTGCGCGCTGACTGGACCCGCCGCGACCCCGCGGTGACAGCCGCGCTGAAACAGCTCGGTCGCTCCGGCGTGCCGGTGTATGTGATTTACAAGGCCGGCCGCGCGCCCGTGGTGTTGTCTGAAATTCTGTCCGTAGACGATGTGCGCAGCGAGCTTGCCAAGCTCTGAGCCCACCAAAGTACGCCCTAGCAACACCTGAGACAATCAGGCCATGTTTGCACCACTCCAAAACGACACCTTTTTACGCGCCTGCTGGCGCCAAGCCACTGACTACACCCCCGTCTGGCTGATGCGCCAGGCCGGCCGCTACCTGCCAGAATACCGCGCCACGCGCGCAGAGGCAGGCAGCTTCATGGGTCTGGCGACCAACACCGACTACGCCACCGAAGTCACGCTGCAGCCGCTGGAGCGCTTTCCGCTGGACGCCGCGATTTTGTTTTCTGACATCCTCACCGTGCCTGACGCCATGGGTTTGGGCCTGTCTTTCGCGCTGGGCGAAGGCCCGAAGTTCGCCACCCCCGTGCGCGACGAGGCCGCTGTCAGCCAGCTCGAAGTCCCCGACATGAACAAGCTGCGTTATGTTTTTGACGCCGTGACCTCGATTCGCAAAGCCCTGAATGGCCGTGTACCCTTGATCGGTTTTTCGGGCAGCCCTTGGACACTCGCCTGCTACATGGTTGAAGGCGCGGGCTCTGACGACTACCGCTTGGTCAAAACCATGTTGTACCAACGGCCTGACCTGATGCACCGCATGTTGACCATCAACGCCGACTCGGTGGCGGCCTATTTGAACCAGCAAATTGAAGCCGGCGCGCAGGCCGTGATGATCTTCGACAGCTGGGGCGGTGTGTTGGCCGACGGCGCTTTCCAAACCTTCAGCCTGGCCTACACCGAGCGCGTGCTGTCCCAGCTCAAACGCGAACACGAGGGCGTCAAGATTCCGCGCATCGTCTTCACCAAAGGCGGCGGCTTGTGGTTAAAAGAAATGGCCCAACTCGACTGCGAAGTGCTGGGCGTCGACTGGACCGTTAACCTCGGCCAAGCGCGTGCGTTGGTTGGCGGGCAAGTCGGCGGCCCCGGCAAGGTCTTGCAGGGCAATATCGACCCGAACGTGTTGTTTGCCGAACCC
>Ga0075464_10001656_pt1 | contig 10068 bp, 4 predicted proteins | sample DEB19_08_DNA_5_FD_75068 | JGI IMG/M metagenome (GOLD analysis project Ga0075464, IMG submission 75068) | Aqueous microbial communities from the Delaware River and Bay under freshwater to marine salinity gradient to study organic matter... | ecosystem: Environmental > Aquatic > Marine > Coastal ...
GTGCCGGCGCCGCCGGGGTTGATGACCACGGAGACGATCTCGTATCCGCCTCCGCCCGTGGCGCTGACGTTCGTGTCCTCCCAGGTCCCGACCGCCGTGATCGCCGGGAGCCCGTACCAGCCGAGGTAGCCGCCCACGACCCAGTGGCGCGGAGCCGTACCCGTGGGCACGCGGACCTCGATGCCCGGCGACGTGCCGAGCAGGACCGAGCTGTAGAGCATGTCGGTCCAGTCGGGGTAGACCTGCCGCTGCCCGCGCTGGTCGTAGACCACCTCGTCGCAGAAGTCCGCGAACGCCTGCCAGGACTCGACGTCGATGTCGTTCGCCTGGAACAGCCAGCCGAGGCCGGCGTACGGATCGAGCGCCGCGTCGAGGCAGATCCACGCGGGGTTGCGCGACCACTCGCGGTTGAACGTCGGCGTGAGCGTGCTGGCTCCGTCCCAGACGGGCACGAGTCGGCCCTCGACGAGCGGCTTGAGGTTCGGAGCGCGGCCGTTGATCTCGCCGTCGGCGCGGATGCGGACTCCGATCAGCGGCGAGGACGGGTACGTGTAGAGCGCGTCCGTGTGGAGCTGGAGCCCGACCCAGCGCATCTCGTCCTGCACAACCGCCCCATTGAGGAGCTTGCGGCCGCGCATGACCTCGACGCGGTAGCGGCCACGCTTGCGCTCGTTCGCTGTCGAGGCGACGCCGATGAAGTTCTGGTCGGACAGCGGGCCGAGCGCGATCTGGTTGTCCGGCGATCCGGCGTCCTTGCTGGTAACGAAGTCGAGGGCGTAGGTGGTGGAGTCATCGACGACCTCAAGCCCGCCCACACCGTCACCTGGAGCCGTGGCCGCGTCGAAGGTGTAGACCGCCTGGGTCTCGATGCGCACGGTCCCGTTCGGGTTCGTGTAGGTCGTGTCGCCAGCCGGCAGCGTTCGCCCGAGGCCACCGTTGTAGGACTGCCGGACATCGTCGGCGGTCATCTCGCCGGCCCAGATGACGGCGTTGTCCATCCAGCCCTTGAATGCGTCGGTCCCGACGACGTTGCGCCCCATGCGGGCCTCGACGCCAACGGACGCGCTCGTCATCGGATAGCCGACGTTGAAGGTCCCCAGCTCGTCGTAGATCAACTCGCCGTTGCCGTAGATGCGCACGCGGTCTTGCGCCCCGACGGCGTTGGCCTTGTACGTGAAGGCGATGTGTACCCAGTCGGAGATCGGGTTGACCTTCTCCCTCGTGAGCGGGACCTGGAAGGTCGCGTCGCCGAGTTGGCCCTTGCCCTCGAAGTGGTCGGTAGAAGCGCCGGCCGTGTCGAAGGTCGTGAGGATTGGGACGATGCGCTGCCGCGTCTGACCCGGGGCGATGGTGTAGGTCCATCGGCGAACGACAAGGCGCAGACCTCCCTTGCGCAGGGCCGACGTGCTGTACCAAGAGAACAGCGTCGCCGGCTCGGTCAGGTCAGAGACCGTCAATACGTCGTTGTCGTCGATCGGCTGCGCCGGATCCGTCGGGCGCAGACAGATCCACAGCTCGAACGATGCCGAGTCGAGATTAGTCTCGTCAGCCGACAGCCTCGTCGGGCGGAAGTCGGCGTTGCGGATAAAGTTCGCATAGTTGGCCCCGCCGCTCGGGTTGACGCGCAGGGTGCGCGAGAACGACGGGCGCGTGTAGGTCTGCGGGTCGTAGAACGGCAGACGGACATCGACGCGCGTGCCAGGCGCGTACCGTGCGAGGTTCAGTGGCAAAGCAGGCAGTCGCGCGTACCCGTCGGACTCGGCACCGCCCGTCGTGATCGCGACGCCGCTGCCGTCCAGCTCGATGTAGCGGACCGCAAGAGCCCAGTACCAGGGCAGGGCGAAGCCGTCGCTCGCCGTCTTGCCCAGGCCGCTCGGGAACTCGATCTGCACGCTGAACTCGTCCGCGTCGAACGTCATCGAGTACGACGTGCCGTACTCGGCCCACAGCACGTCGGACGAAGTCGATCCATCCGACGCGAGCACGGGGTTCCTGTTGGCGTCGGCGAACATGGCCTCGCCGTAGGTCTTTTGCGCAAACGTCGAGTAGTCGCCTTCCGGCCCCTCGATGTCCGCATCGACCGTGACGGTCTGCGTCGTGAAAGCGAAGCCCGGGACCGCCTTCTGCTCGAGCGACCCGAGGCGGACGTGCACCTCGCAGTCCTCGATGTCGGCCGCGTCGCCGTCGTTCACGTAGAGCCAGCCGCGCGGGATCGGGTTGGTGGCGTCGCCAATGCGCAGCGGGGCGTCCGGGTCCGTGTCCGTCGTGCGCGCCATGACGCGGTAGACGGGGCCTTCGCCGAGCGAAAGCAGAGCGTTGTAGAAGCTGCCGAGCGCGCCCTTGTTCTCGATGAACTCCGAGATGATCTGCCCGCCGACGAGGCGCCGACCGTAGTAGACCGGGATCGGCTCTCCCTCGGTGCGGTTCGACTGGATGCCCGAGAAGCCGTTGCTCGCCGAGCTGTCGTCCCCGCGAGCCCGGGGAGGCTTCGGCAGGAACGAGCGCAGGACCAGGCTGATGAACACCAGCGCCGAGAACAGGGCCGCCGACAGCGGGTCGATGCCCGGCGCGACCGCGAGAACGACCGTCGCCCCGTCGCTCAGGGGCTTGTCCAGGTCCACCTTACGCGGACCGTCGAACACGACGACCTGGTCGGCCGGCCAGTCTGCGGGCACGAACTCGCGCGGCGTGATGCCCTCGCGCCACTCATGGAGGAACTCCCGGCGGTGCCGAGAGGGCTCGAACACGTTGGAGACGAGGGCGACGCGGATCATGCCGCCTTCCGTCCTAGCGGCTCGCGCGGCTCGTAGCGAAGGCGGTAGACACCGATCAGCTCGCGGCCGACGAGGGCGCGGTCGAGCGGGATCGTGTAGGTGCCCCGGTGGATCGTGGCCGAGAGCAGGAGCTTGGGGTGCACGGGGTAGACCAGCACCGAGACGTGGGGGCGCTTGATGTCCCGGCCGGCCATCGTGAACACGACGTCGCCGAGCAGCCGGGCGTCGAGCGGGGAGTCGCCGAGCCGATCCCACCAGCGCGCCGCGCAGCCCTCCAGCCAGCCCAGGGCCTCGCCGGCCGTCGTCTCCGTCTGGTCAAGCGGGAATGCGTCGGGCGGGAGCTGCGCGCGCACGCGGGACAGGTAGGCCCGCACGACGCCCAGGCAGTCCAGACCCGTCGCCGGGTCGCGCCCGCCGTCCACGAACTTGCGCCCGAGCAGGTCCTGGTAGAAGCGCGAGAACTCTGACGTGCGCATGGTCACCGCTCCGAGAAGCGCGGGATGCCCGGCCAGCCGCCGAACCGCGCCGGGTGCTTGACGAACGCGGCCCCCAGGACGGACAGCTCCGTCGCGCCGCGCTCCTCGCAGGCGACGAGGGACTTCGTGCAGTCGGGATGCGCCGCGAGCAGGCTGGCGTTCGTGAGGTCGTAGCCGCACTCAGGCCCGCCGTAGCGGTGCCGGCAGTGCGACCGCTGGTAGCGCCGCGCCGGGAACACGGCCTGCTGCACCGACATCGCGGAGACCTCCCACGCGACGCGCTCGTGGGTGACCTTGGCCGAGACGATCTGCCCGTCGAAGCGGCCGGTCTCCGCAGTCGGGTCCCCGATGTCGAGGATGTGCACGAGGCGAATCACGACCGCCTGCCCGATCAGCCCGTCGTAGTCCTCGAACACGGTGCGCAGAAACTGGCTCTCGTTCGGCACCTGGATCTGGAGCCGGGGCAAGTCGCCCTCGCCGCTCTGCGTCATCTCGCCCTGCGCGATGGCGGCCGGCGTGTAGACCAGCGCGTCCCCGTTGCCGTCCACGCCGTGCTCGACGGCCGTGTTGAAGTTCGTGAGCCGGTAGCGCGTCGGCGGAGTCGTTGGCACCTCGACGTCGTAGAGCCAGACGAACGGGTACTCGTCGCGGAGCTGGCGCGAGTGCGCCCGAGCCAGGTCGGTCAGGTCACGAGCCACTGCGAACCTCCTCGACGGACGCTTCCCACTCGTGGACGTCAGGCGCGAGCTTGCGCGACTTCAGCGCGTCCATCGTGAAGCGCGCGTAGCCCGTCGTGCCGTCCGGCCAGGTGAAGGTGAACGGGATCTCCCGGCCCTTGTGGTCCTCCCAGAAGGTAGTGAGCGTCGCCAGCTCGGAGTCCGTCGCCGCCTTGCAACCGAAGCGGAGCGTGCGCTTGGTCGCGCTTTGCGCCTTGCCGATGTAGCGGTAGTCCAGCTCGAGCGGGTGGTCGATGACTCCCAGCCGATCCTCCTGGCTGCTCGACCAGTCGTAGGGGATCGAGAACGTCCCAGACGCCGTGTCGTCCTCGTCGTCGATCGGGATCGTGGCGTGCGTCTCCTCTGTCGTGGGATCATCGCCACCGACGCCGACCGCCCACGAGTCGATGTAGATGTGAGCCGTAGCGGTCGCGAGCGAGCGCACGTAGAAGCCCTCGGCCCAGCCAGTCGTGATCCGGTCCGACGATCCGTCGTAGACCACGCCGTCGGAGAAGATCGTCACGCCCGGGGCCGGCGTCGATGCCGCCACGAGCTGCACGAGCACTCCGTCGATGTAGGCGCGCAGCCTGGCCGTGCCGTTGATCGGGTCGGGGTTCGCGAGCGTGTCCACGCGCAGCCGCAGGTCGTAGGTCGTCCCGCGCGTGAACGTCAGCCCGGTCACCTTGCGCGCGATGACCGTCGCCACGCTGTTCCGGATCCGGTAGAGGAACACCTGCGACGTGAGCGTGTCCTCGACGAGCTGCGCTTCGAGCAGGTAGCCCGAGAGGGGCGTCGAGCCCGCCGACGTGACGGTGCCACGCAGGACGACGCCAGCGCCGCGCGTGAGGCCGGCTACGCCAGGCCCGCCGGTAGCGAACTCGAACTCGATCTGCCGATCCTGCCCGCGCGGATCATCGGCGAACCGCTGCGAGAAGTAGTAGCCGGTCTTGTCGGTCGAAGAGGAATCGAGAAGCAGCCGGTCCGAGGACCTCGAAAGGCGCGCTTGGAAGGTCGAGACGCTTCGAAGGTCGCCGAACCAGCCGCTGGTCAGGTCGCGCCCGTTGGCGCCGAACGTCGTGCCGAACGTCGGGAACGTGAGTCCCGTGAACGTGCGCGTGACGGACGCCGCCGCCGCGTCGCACACGCGGCGGAAGTCGTCGTTCGCGATGATCGCCCCGGCGTACGTGCGCACGCGGAAGTAGCTGATCGGGAGGCAGCGGGCGATGTTGCCCGTAACGACGTGCTCGTTCGAGCTGAAGAACCCGCAACGGCCTGCCGTCGTGATGCGCGAGCCGGACGTGTCGTTTACGCTCAGGACGAGGGTGTCTGCGCCGTTGCCGACCTTGACGTAGCCTCGCAGTTCGACCTGCGATCCGTTCGTGAACACGTTGAGTCGCAGGGTCTTGGTCGAGTTGGACTCGAGCCACGTCGCGTAGGCCGTTCCGTTCCCGGCGGAGGCCGGATCGCCCGTCGGCGTCTCGCCCAGCCGCGTCACGGTGCCCGCGTTCACGCGCAGGATCTGGTACTTGACCCCGCTGGCGGTGCGCGCCATCACCGCGAAGTAGTAGCCGTCGCCCCCGAGCAGGTGCGCCGTCGAGGTTCCGGCGTCGGTCAGCGTGCCTCCAGATAGCCGCGCCGCGACGCCGATGTAGAAGGTTCCGCCAGACGTGGACGGGAAGTTAGTCTTGGTCTTGAACGCCATCGACACGCGGCAGTCCGCGACCGAGTAGTCGCGCAGCGCGAACCCCGTCGGGAACGCCGTGCCCTGATCGACGCCGACGAGGTTCTCGGTCGTCATCACGAGCGGCCGGATGTATTCGGTTCCCGACGTGCTCATGTACCCGGGCGAGTGGCCCGAGAAGCCCTTGCCGAGCTTCGTCCACGGAGTCGTGACGTAGCCCGACCCGCCACTCGCGTACGCCGGGTCACTCGTCCAGCCGAGGAAGCGGACGTAGGACCCCGAGAGCGTCGACGTGTCGTAGACCGGCGAGCCGCCGTCGAAGCTGTCGTCGATGGGGAGCGGCACGGATCAGCCTCGAGACGGGTTGCCGGCCGACCGCACGGACTCCATGAGGCCCCGGTTGGCGCCGCTGGACACGGCCGACGCCACGAGGTCCTCGATGGTGCGGGCCTCGCGCGCCAGGATCTCGCGCACGCTGGCGCCGTCGAGCGCCTGGATGGCGAAGGAGACGGAGACCGTGTTCTGCGTGACGTTCGAGGGCGGGCCGCCGTCGTCCTCCGCCGCGCTTGGCAGGTTCTTGAACTCGACGGGGATGCCGCGATCCGGCCCCGGCAGAGGCACGAACGCCTCGGCCATCCCGGGCTTCTCGGCGAACACGGCCATCTGCGGCGAGCGCGCGACGCCGCCCTGCGCGTAGTTGACGGTTGGGAGACGCTTGCCGTCCGAGAGGATCGACATGGCGCCGGGCATGACCCCGCCGTCCGCGAAGCCGACGGGCTTCTGCATCTCGCCGGGCATGATCCCGCCCTGCGCGAAGATGCCGTCGGCCGGCAGGTTGGGTGCCGCCCCGCCGAACGAGCCGCCGGACGCGCCGAACCCGAGCCCGCCGAAGATCCCGGCCACCGCCTGGAACGCGAGCGCCTGCGTGATCGCCTGCGCGATGGACGCGAGGAACGACTTGATGAAGTCCTTGAACGCTTCGCTGGCCGACTTCGAGCCGTCCACGATGGCGAGGAACGCATCGCCCAGGCTGTTGCCGAGCGCGTCGAAGGCGGTCCCGGCGAGCTTCGCGCCCGTGGCGAAGTCGTTCGTGTATTGCGTGATCCGGTCGCGGATTGTCGCGCTGAACCCGGACTCGAACGCCTCGGAGCCCTGCACGATCTCCTGGCGGAAGCCCTCGGCGGCGATGCGGGCTTCGTCCCAGGCAGCCGCGATGGCCCGCACTTCATCGGCCGTCTTGGAGATGCCACCGTCCCCGGACGGGTCGATCGCGGCAGCGGTCACCTTCTCGATCTGTTCGCGGAACGGGTCGAGCCTGTCCTGGATCTGACGGAGGAGCGCCTCCTCCTCGATCTGGATCTGGGGCCGCAGGGCGAAGTCGAGCACGAGCCGGTTGGCGTCCTGCTCGAACTGGAAGCGCAGCGCGTCGACGGACTTCTGCGCCAGCTCGGCGGCCTGATCCGGGCTCAGGCCGCGAATCTGGGCGTCCTCGAGGATCCGCGACCGGGCGTCGGACTGCGCGATCCGCAGGTCGATGGCCGCCTGCCCGAACTGCCGCGCCGCGTCCGGGAGGCCGGCAAGAGCAGCCGACTGCGCCTCGGCCGTGATCTCCGCGAGCACCCCGAGCAGCTCGCGCGCGTCCGCCGTTTGCGCGTCGAACTTGAGCGCGTCGCCCAGGAGTCGGGCCTTGTTGGCCGCGTCGTCCAGCCGCGCCACGTCCTCGGGCGACAGGATCCCCGCCTTGGCCGCGTCCGCGCGCGCCTTCGCGATGCGGTCCAGCACGCCCTGCACGCGCCCGTCGATGTCGGAGAACGTCGCGTCGAGGCCCGTCTGGAGCCCCTTGCCGAGACCCGCCACGGCCGCGTCGACGTCGCGCAGGCTGGCCGCGAGGTTCTCGCCGAGCTTCGTGCGAGCGTCATCGCGAAGGGCCGCTTTCAGCCCGATCGCCTTGGCGATGAGCGCGTCGAGCCCCGCAAGCTCGGCCGGCGTCGCGGTGCCGGCGGCGATGCGCGCCTCCCGGAACTTCTCCACGGCGTCGGTCGCAGCGCGCACCTTGTCGTCGATGGCCGCGAAGGCCGCGTCGAGCCCGCTCGCGAGCCCGGCTCCAAGCCCGTCCACGCGGTCCGCCAGCGCGCCCCGCTGGTCTGCCAGCTCGCGCGCCCGCTTGCCCGAGTCGGTCTCGGCTCGCCGTGCCTCGGCCGCGCGCAGCCCTTCCAGCGCCTTCCGCAGGTCGTCCACCGCGAGCCCCTCGGCCGCGTAGGCGTCGATCTGCTTCGCGATGCTGTCGAGCAGGATCTTGGACTCGGCGACCTGGCGCTCGGTGCCGTCGAGCGCGCGGGCGCGGAGGGTGGCGAGGAGTCGATCCGCCTGGACCTCGGCCTCGCGCTGCGCGTCGGCCTGCCCCTTCGTGAACTGCTGGACGGTGGCGAGGTACTCCTTGACCGCCGCGAGGTCGGCCGGGGAGACCGTCGACTTCTCGAGCACGTCACGCAGCCCCTCGGCCGCCTTCTCGACGTCCTTGGGCAGGTCGATCGTGAAGCCCACGGCCAGCGGCGGGAGGCTGATCGACTCGAGCGCGCGCGTGGCCTGCTCCTGGACGGCCTCGAGGTCGAGGTCCGCCACGGCCTGGCGAAAGTCGAAGATCGGCGGGGCGAGAGGGGCCGGCGGCTTGAGCGCGGCGATGGCTTCGCGCAGCCGGTTGACCTCGGCCTGCGCGGCCGTCGCCTCGGACGTCAGGTCACCGATGAGCTTGTCGCTTTGCCCGCGCAGGCTCGGGTTCCGGCCCTCGCGGAACTGCTGCTGCTCCTGGACCTTGAGAAGGGTGGCCGCCAGCCGCTCCGCCTCGGCCTGGGCGCCGCGAAGCTCCAGGGTGAGCTTGGCCGTGGCGTCGCCAGAGCGGGCGCGGATCTGGAGGGCGCGCTCCTCCTGGGCTTGGGCGTCCTCGAATCCCGGGATGCTCACGCCGCCGAAGTTGAACGACGAGATGAGCCGCTCGGCGACCTCGAGCTGCTTGGTCAGGTTGATGAGGAAGGCGTCCCCGAGGAGTTGCACGGGGCGGCCGATGCGCGCCTCGAAGCGGTCGAACAGCGCATCGACCGACAGCGTGGAGGCTCGCAGCCGGGCCTCGAGGTTCTCCTGGGAGTTGGCGAGCGCATCCGTCTGGCGCGCGACGGATCCGGTGTCGGCCGCAAGCGTCGTCAGGATCCGCGAGAGGCCGCCGCCCTTCGACGTGAGCGCGGTGATGGCCGCCTCGTTGTCGCCGTACTTCTCGGCCGCTTCCTGGAGCGGAGCGATCAGCCCGCGCAGGGCGATGTCCGCCTTCGTGACTCCGATTCCGAACTCGGCGAACCGCTTTTGTCCTTCGTCGGTGAACGCCTCATTCAGGAAGGACTCGATCGCGGCGAACGAATCCTCGGCCGTCCGCCCGCCCTCGCGCAGGATGAGGAACAGCTTGTCGATGTCGGACGCGGAGGCGCCGACGTCGCGCGCCTTCGGAATCAGCCGGTCGAATCCAGCGGCGAGTTGCTGCGCCGAGGTGCCAGACTTCGACAGGAGCGTCGCGAGGGTCGCGGCCTCGCGGCCGGCCTCCGTCTCAGCCAGGCCGAGCGCGCCGAGTCGCCCGGTGACGAGGTTGACCGCCTCGGGCAGCGTGGCGAGCCGCGCCTGCACGAGGTCCAGCGAGGCCGACAGGACGTCGAGCACCTCGGTCTGCGTCTGCGCGCCTTCCTGGATCGCCTTCGTGGCGGCAGCGATGACGTCCTGGACCGGGAGGTTGCGCTGGCTGGCGATCTCCTTGAGCGAGTCGCCGAACTCGCGCGCGGCCTTCGCCGACAGGCTCAGGTCGAGCGGGATGCGGGCGAAGGTGTCCTCGAACTGGCGCGCCTCGACGAACGCCTGCGTCGCGAGCTGCACCGCCTGCGTGACCGTGACGAACCCGGCCGCCAGCCCGGTCAGGGAGCCGGCGAGCTTGGTCGCGCCCGCGTCGAGCAGGGACAGCCCCTGCGCGCCTTCCTGGAGCTTGGATCCCAGCCCGGATCCGAGGTCGGCCCCGTTGACCGACTGCTCGATCCCCGCGATGGACTGCGCGACGGCCGCCGCGCTCTCCTGGGAGCCGACCGCCAGCCGCTCCAGGGCGGCCCGGCCCTGCTTGTCCAGCTCGACCAGGGCCGCCTGCGCGGGCTTCACGGACGCCCCGGCCTGCCCTCCCAGGCGCCCCAGGACGTCGATAGCGGCCCGCAGGGACGCGGACAGCTTGTCGTCCAGGGTCAGGCGGACGGTCAGGTCCTGGAGGGGGGTGGTCATCGGATTGGCGGGATTCCGGGGAGGGGGGTAGCCTTGAAGGTGGCGGACAGGTCCGTCCCAGACCGCGCCGAGCCTTCCCGATGACCACGAACGCCAGCCCGACCGCCGCCGACCAGCAC
>Ga0075464_10001660_pt1 | contig 10064 bp, 6 predicted proteins | sample DEB19_08_DNA_5_FD_75068 | JGI IMG/M metagenome (GOLD analysis project Ga0075464, IMG submission 75068) | Aqueous microbial communities from the Delaware River and Bay under freshwater to marine salinity gradient to study organic matter... | ecosystem: Environmental > Aquatic > Marine > Coastal ...
CCTGAACAATGAGCCAGCGCATGGCCTGGCGGAAATCGCCGACTTTTTCTTCTTTGGCGCGCTCGCCTTCGCCGCGCATGACGCGCGCGCCTTCGGCCAGCAGGGACTTGAAGGTCTGCGCGGCTTCGGCCAGCGCAGCATAGTCAGAGCCGTGCACAAAGTCTTGCGTAATGACGCTGCTCTTGACGTTGCCGTGGTGACGGCGGCTGATACGCAAAATAGGTTTGTCTGTGCGCACATCGAACTCGCCGGCCACCATGGCGTCAGGCAAATGCGTTTGCAGCGCCGCGGCGGACGTCACCGCCGCCTCCAGCGTGTCCAGATCGAGCGCTACGCCGTCGGCCAGCGAGCGCAAAGCTTCGGCGTCCATGAAGCCTGCCAGCCGCGCAATCACGGCCTCAGCGAACTGGTGCTTGCGTGCCAGTTCGGCCAGTGTGTCGCCACTCAGCGTGTTGCCATTGGGGCCGCCGGTGAAGATGCTGGCGTCTTTGAGCGCAATGCGCAGCAAAAAACCGTCCAGTGCAGCCGCGTCCTTAAGGTACAGCTCTTCCTTGCCGGCCTTGACCTTGTACAGCGGCGGCTGCGCAATGTAGATGTGACCACGCTCGACGAGTTCAGGCATCTGACGGTAAAAGAACGTCAGCAACAGCGTGCGGATGTGCGCACCGTCCACATCGGCGTCGGTCATGATGATGATGCGGTGATAACGCAGCTTGGCAACGTTGAAGTCATCGTTGCCGGTGGTGCCGCCGGCCTTGCCAATGCCAGTGCCCAGGGCGGTGATCAGCGTCAGGATTTCGTTGCTGGTGAGCAGCTTTTCGTAGCGCGCTTTTTCAACGTTCAGAATCTTGCCACGCAGCGGCAGGATGGCCTGAAATTTACGGTCACGGCCTTGCTTGGCCGAGCCGCCGGCAGAGTCTCCCTCGACGATGTAAATTTCGCACAGCGCCGGGTCTTTTTCCTGGCAATCGGCCAGCTTACCGGGCAAGCCCATGCCGTCGAGCACGCCTTTTCGGCGTGTCATGTCACGGGCTTTGCGCGCAGCTTCACGAGCACGGGCCGCTTCAATGATCTTGCCGACGATGATCTTGGCGTCGTTAGGACGCTCTTGCAGATAGTCGTGCAAGAGCTTGCTGACGATGTCTTCAACCGGGCCGCGCACTTCGCTGGACACCAGCTTGTCTTTGGTCTGGCTGGAGAACTTGGGCTCAGGCACCTTGACGGAGAGTACGCAGCACAGGCCTTCGCGCATATCGTCGCCCGTAACTTCCACCTTGGCTTTTTTGGCCAACTCGCTGTCGTCAATGTATTTGTTGATCACGCGCGTCATGGCGGCACGCAGGCCAGTCAAGTGGGTACCACCGTCACGCTGCGGAATGTTGTTGGTGAAACACAGCACCTGCTCGCTGTAACCACTGTTCCACTGCATGGCGACTTCAACGCCGATGTTGGTGCCCTGGTCACTTTGACGGTCGCCCATCGCGTGAAAAATGTTGGGGTGCAAGACAGTTTTGCCTTTGTTGGCAAAGTTAACAAAGCCCTTGACACCGCCGGCGCCGGCGAAGTCGTCTTCTTTGCCCGTGCGCTCGTCCTTGAGACGGATCTTCACGCCGTTGTTCAAAAAGCTCAGCTCGCGCAAGCGCTTGCTCAAAATCTCGTAATGGAAATCGTTGTTCTCTTTAAAGATGTCGGTGTCGGGCAAAAAGTGAACTTCGGTGCCGCGCTTGTCGGTGTCGCCCAGCACTTTCATGGGCGAGACATCAACACCATTGACGCTGTCGATGATGCGGTTTTGCACAAAGCCCCTGGAGAACTCCATGGCGTGCACTTTGCCGTCACGGCGGATTGTCAGACGCAGCATTTTGGACAGTGCGTTGACGCAGCTCACGCCCACACCGTGCAAACCGCCCGAGACCTTGTAGCTGTTCTGGTTGAACTTGCCGCCGGCATGCAGCTCGGTCAGGGCGATTTCGGCGGCCGAACGCTTGGGTTCATGCTTGTCGTCCATCTTGATGCCTGTCGGGATACCTCGGCCGTTGTCTGTGACACTGACAGAGTTGTCAGAGTGAATGGTGACGACGATGTCGTCACAGTGGCCGGCCAAAGCTTCGTCAATCGAGTTGTCCACCACCTCAAAAACCAGGTGATGCAAACCCGTGCCATCCGACGTATCACCGATGTACATGCCGGGCCGCTTACGAACGGCTTCCAAGCCCTCCAAAATCTGAATCGCACCTTCACCGTAACCTTCTGACGCGCCAGCCTGGTTGGTGTCAATCACCGGCTGGTAATTGGAGCTTCCCTCGTCACCAGCGCCAGAATGCACTTCTGCGGAATTGTCAGGCGCGCCAGTAGCGTCATCATTAGGCTTGATCGGATCGGTCATAACTCACTTTCACTTGTCTCTGAAAAAACCAAACCCGCGCAACGTAGCGCGGGTTCGTAGGCACGGTGCAGGACCGGGCAACTTAAATGCGCATCGGCATCACAACATATTTGAACGTTGCGTTGTCGGGAATGGTGAGCAAAGCCGAACTGTTGGAATCGGCCAGCTCGATCTTCACCATGTCTTGTTCCATGTTGGCCAGCGCGTCGATCAGGTAGGTGACGTTGAAACCGATTTCGATGGCATCACCTCCGTAGTCGATATCAAGCTCGTCCACGGCTTCTTCCTGCTCAGCATTGTTGGACGCCACCCGCAAGGTGCCGGGCTCGATGTTCAGCCGCACGCCCTTGAACTTTTCGCTGGTCAGGATGGCGGTGCGCTGCAGGCTGGCCAGCAAAGGCGCACGGCCAAGCGTGATGATGTTCTTGTGGTTCTTTGGGATGACACGGTTGTAGTCCGGGAACTTACCCTCCACCAGCTTGGTGACGAACTCCATGCCTTCAAAACTGAACTTGGCCTGGTTACCGGCAAACTGCATCTCGATGGCGCCTTCCTTGTCGCTCAAGAGGCGCTGCATTTCCAGCACCGTCTTGCGCGGCAGGATGACTTCCTGGCGCGGCACTTCAACGTCCAGCGTGGCCGACGAAAAAGCTAGACGGTGACCGTCTGTAGCCACCAGGCTGAGTTGCTTGCCTTCAGCGACAAACAAAATGCCATTGAGGTAGTAGCGAATGTCGTGCACCGCCATCGCAAAGGAAACCTGACTCAATAATTCCTTGAGTGTTTTCTGCGGCACTGAAAAGCTGGGACCAAAGTTGGCCGCTTCCTGCACCAGCGGAAAGTCTTCTGCCGGCAGGGTTTGCAGAGTGAAACGGCTCTTGCCGCCTTTGAGGATGAGCTTGTTCTGATTCGATTCAAGTGAGACGGTTTGATCACCTGGCATGGAGCGCAGGATATCGATGAGCTTGCGCGCACCCACTGTGGTGGTGAAGTTGCCCGCATCACCATCGAGTTCAGCCGTGGTGCGAATCTGGATTTCCAGATCGCTGGTGGTCAATTGAATTTGAGCACCGGTTTTGCGAATCATCACGTTGGCCAGAATGGGCAGCGTATGGCGGCGCTCAACGATACCTGCAACCGATTGCAAGGCTGACAGCACTTTGTCTTGTGTAGCTTTGAGGACGATCATGTCTTTGCTTTCTTATCTTCTTAATTCTTTAATACAAATTAGTAGTAGTAGTAAGGGTCACGACTTTCTGTGGATATCGCTATTTTCTCTTTTTTTATCAAGGACTTGCAGACTGTTTAACTGTGTGTTGAGCTGCACTGGCAGCGCCAACGGAAAAATGAATAACTTTGACGAAATGCCTTTGCGTGTGGATAAGTGATGACTTGTTCAACATCTGTCCCCAGCCTTTCGGGCAGCGTGGGTTTACCGATGAAAAAGCGTGCAAAGGGATGAGGCACTGCTTTGAAAACCACAAGATGAAAACTTTAGCGGTCTAATTATCAGCCTTTGAGCGTTTGTTCCAGCACATGCAGCTGTTGGTTGAGTTCGGTCATTTGCTGGCGCTCTGCTGACATCTTGCGTACCGCATGCAGCACGGTGGTGTGGTCGCGGCCGCCAAACAGCTCGCCGATCTCCGGCAGGCTCTTTTGGGTCAGCTCCTTGGCCAGGTACATGGCAATCTGGCGCGGTCTGGCAATGCTGGCGGGGCGCTTCTTCGAATACATGTCCGCGACTTTGATCTTGTAGTAATCCGCCACAGTTTTCTGGATGTTCTCGACCGATATCTGCCGGTTCTGGATCGACAACAGGTCGCGCAGGGCTTCACGGGCCAGCTGGATGGAGATCTCTTTTTGGTTGAAGCGTGAATATGCCAGGATCTTGCGCAGCGCCCCTTCAAGCTCGCGCACGTTGGAGCGGACGTTTTTGGCGACGAAGAAAGCGACTTCTTCAGGCATCACGGCAGCTTCAGCCTCGGCTTTGCGGATCAGGATGGCCACCCGCATCTCCAGCTCAGGCGGCTCAATGGCGACCGTCAAACCCGAGTCAAAGCGCGAAACCAGGCGCTCGTGAATGTCCGTCAGGCCTTTGGGATAGGTGTCGCTGGTCATCACAATGTGTGACTTTTTCGTCAGCAAGGCTTCAAAGGCATTGAAGAACTCTTCCTGGGTGCGGTCCTTGTTAGCAAAGAACTGGACGTCGTCAATCAGCAGCAGGTCGAGTGAGTGGTAGCGCTCTTTGAACTCGTCAAAAGTCTTGCGCTGGTAGGCCTTGACCACATCCGAGACAAACTGTTCAGCGTGGATGTAGAGAACTTTGGCGGCCGGGTTGTCAGCCAGCAGTTTGTTCCCGATGGCGTGCATCAGGTGCGTTTTGCCCAGACCGACCCCGCCGTAGATAAACAAAGGGTTGTACAACTGTCCCAAGCTGCTGGCCACATGCATGGCGGCAGCACGGCCCATGCGGTTGGCGGTGCCCTCAATCAGGGTGTCAAAGGTCAGCGCGGTATTGAGACGATTTTTAAACGGGGCGTTGCCCAGGTCATCCGCGACGCCCAGGCCTGCAGGCTCCGGCGCCCCCATCGCTTTGAAACTTTGCGGCAGTGCGCTTGATTTGGCGGGGCTTTCGCGCGGAGCGAGCGCCAACTCGAGGGTGATGGATTGACCGGTGACTTTTTCCAGCAGCGCCACAATGCGGGCCGCATACTGGGCCCGGACCCAGTCCAGTTTGAAGCGGTTACCAACCTGAATGGTGACCTTGCTCAGGTCTTTGGCGACTTCGGCCACCAGCGGTTTGATCCAGGTGTTGAACTGTTGCTCCGGCAGTTCCTGGGCCAGATGATCGACGCAGTTTTGCCATAGATCGTGGCTGGGGGATGGGCTGAAAACCTCACTCATGAATGGCTTTGACGAAGGAATCGGGGCAGGTGAGGCGGCGGGTACGCTTGTGGATATTGTCTTTGTTCGGCACCCGCCATTGTAGTGCGACGGGGCAGTTATCCACAAGCTGAAAGATGGGTTTTGGAGCGTCTTTTCTCCGGATTTTCCCTCACCGTCTGCGCTCCCCTGATGCCCCGCTTCGGTGCGCGTACGGGCTGTTGGCAGGCGTGTCGCCCTCAGCATTTACGCCAAGAGCGCAGCCTAACTGGTTGCCAGCCCTGAATAAATTTGCCATAATCGCGGGTTTCCCTGATTCACAGGGGGTGTGCGTGCGCTGAAAAGCCAAAGAGACTGGGCATTGCCTGGGCTTTGCACACCCGGCGGACCTTGAAAAGCTGGCAGCGCCGTGTTGCCACCAAGCTCACAAGAATCAATGCATTGCATGCAAGGGGAAGATTTCTAGCTACCAGGATTGACCATGAAACGCACGTACCAGCCATCCAAAGTCAAGCGCGCACGCACGCACGGTTTTCTCACCCGCATGAAAACCCGTGGCGGCCGCGCTGTGATCTCTGCTCGCCGCGCTAAAGGCCGCAAGCGTCTGGCTGTCTAAGACCCCGGTTCACTGCCTCACAGGCGCTGGAATTGCAACGGCTTCAAACCCGCGCCCAGTTTCAGGCCGTGCTGGCGGGTACAACCATTGCCAGAAGCGAGCATTTTGCTTTGCATCGCAGTACGCTGGTATCTCAAGCGCCATCCAGCGCCTCTAATTCAAGGGGCCTTGACGGTGCTGCTGCGCGCCAAGCGCCACTTTTTCCGGTGGCTGACCTCTGGTTGGGCGCGATGGTGCCCAAACGCTGGGCCAAACGGGCTGTGACCCGCAACGCCATCAAAAGGCAGATCTACACCGTGAGCGTCGATTTTTCACCCCCGCAACGCTAGGCCGCTTTTGTGGTCAGGCTGCGGCGTGACTTTTCGCGCAAGGTATTTTTAAGCGCCAGCTCGGACCAGCTCAAGCAGGCGGTGCGGACTGAATTGTTGCAACTCATGCAAGACGGCGCACGTCAACCATGAACGCGATGCCCAAGTTTGTACGCGCCGTCATGGCTTTGCCGCAAAGCGCCTTGATACTGCTGGTCAAAGGCTATCGCTTGTTGCTGAGCCCTTCGCTGGGGTCGGCCTGCCGCTTTGAGCCCAGCTGCTCGGCTTATTCCCTTGACGCCCTGCAGCGCCACGGCGCTGTGGCCGGTACCGGCCTGACGCTGTGGCGACTGGTGCGTTGTCACCCTTGGTGTGACGGCGGCCATGACCCGGTGCCGCAAAAGCCTTTTCCTCTTTTTTCCCGCCTGGTCACGCCCGTGACTGATACCTCCTCTGAAAAGAAACCGTCATGAACGACATCCGGCGCACCATCTTGTGGGTGATTTTTGGCTTTTCCATGGTTCTCTTGTGGGACCAGTGGCAAGTCTTTAACGGCCAGAAGCCGACCTTTTTTCCGCCTGCGACCACCAGCACCAAAGCGCCAGCAGTCACTGCTGCACCGGCCAATGGTGTGCCCGCCAGCGTGGCGGCCGTACCCGGCACCACGGCGCCAGTCGCCGCGGCCGTGCCGGGCACGACGCCGGTCACCACCAACGCGGACGCACAACCGGCCGCCATCAAGAAAGAGCGCATCGTCATCAGCAACGATGTACTGACGCTGAGTTTTGACACAGAAGGCGGCACGCTGGTGCGCTCGGTGTTCACCAAGTACGCCGACATGACCGACAAGGCCAGTGGTTTTGTGCTCCTCGACGAAAGCAACAACCGCGTTTACGTGGCCCAGTCCGGCCTGATCGGCGCGACGGGCACTGCCGCCCTGCCTACGCACAAGACCCTCATGACAGCCTTGCCCGGTGAGCGCACGCTCAAGGACGGCCAGAATCAGCTGGTGTTGAAGTTCGAGTCGCCCGATGTCGGCGGCGTCAAGTTGGTCAAAACCTACACCCTTCAGCGCGGCGCTTACGACCTCCGTGTGCGCCATGAAATCGTCAACACCGGCAGCACGCCCGTGGCCCCGCAGCTGTACCTGCAACTGGTGCGCGACGGCAACAAACCGGAAGGCGAGTCTGCGTTTTATTCGACCTTCACCGGCCCGGCCATTTACACGGAAGCCAAGAAATACCAGAAGGTCGAGTTCAGCGACATTGAGAAAAACAATGTGGATGTAGAAAAGAAAGCCAGCAATGGTTACGTAGCCATGGTGCAGCATTACTTTGCCTCCGCCTGGATACTGGCCGATGGTTTGCCGCGCGATCTGTTCATGCGCAAGGTCGACAACAACCTGTATGCCGCCGGCATGATCACGCCGCTGGAGGCAATTGCCCCGGGCACCAGCAAAACCATCGATGCCCGCATCTTTGTCGGCCCGCAGGAAGAAAAAGTGTTGGAGGCCCTGGCCCCCGGCCTGGAGCTGGTCAAGGACTACGGTTGGCTGACCATTCTGGCCAAGCCTTTGTACTGGTTGCTCGACAAGTTGCACAGCTTCATCCTCAACTGGGGTTGGGCCATCGTGGCGTTGGTGTTGCTGCTCAAGATTGCTTTTTACTGGCTCAATGCCAAGGCTTATGCCAGCATGGCCAAGATGAAGGCGGTCAATCCGAAGATCATGGAGATGCGCGAGCGGCTCAAAGACAGGCCGCAAGAAATGCAGGTGGCCATGATGAAGATTTACAAAGAAGAAAAAGTCAACCCGATGGGCGGCTGCTTCCCGATCATGGTTCAGATCCCGGTCTTCATTGCGCTGTACTGGGTGTTGTTGTCCAGCGTCGAAATGCGCAACGCCCCGTGGGTCTTGTGGATTCATGATTTGTCGGCGCCTGACCCTTACTTTATTTTGCCGGTGCTGATGACGCTGACCACCATGCTGCAAACCGCCCTCAATCCGGCGCCACCAGATCCGTTACAGGCTAAGCTGATGTGGTTCATGCCGCTGATTTTCAGTGTGATGTTCTTCTTTTTCCCGGCCGGTCTGGTGCTGTACTGGATCACCAACAACGTGCTTTCGATTGCCCAGCAGTGGGTCATCAACACGCGCATGGGTGTACCGCCGCAGTTCAACTTGCCGAAGTTCAAATAAAAAAAGGGCCGCTTCGCGGCCCTTTCTGTTAATGCATGCGCCTGGTAAGCACGACTGTCACAAAATACACCCCATGCTCGCCCGCCACCACGATCCCATTGCCGCCATTGCCACTGCACCAGGGCGCGGCGCCGTCGGTATTGTGCGGATATCTGGCAAGGGAATTGCGCCCATCATGAACGCGCTGTGCGGCAAGCACCTGGCGCCGCGCCAGGCAAGCTACCTGCCGTTTCGTGACGCGCAAGGCCAGCCCATAGACCAAGGCCTGGCACTGTATTTCCCGGCACCACACTCCTACACAGGTGAAGACGTACTCGAATTGCAAGCCCATGGCGGGCCAGTCGTGCTGCAGTTGCTGCTGGCGCGCTGCCTGCAAGCTGGCACTGAAGTCGATAGCGCGACCGGCTTGCCACGCTTGCCCGGCCTGCGTGTGGCGCAGCCCGGCGAATTCACCGAGCGTGCTTTCCTCAACGACAAGATCGACCTCGCACAGGCCGAAGCGATTGCCGACCTGATCGACGCCAGCACCGAAACCGCCGCACGCTCGGCCGCACGATCGCTTTCCGGCGAGTTCTCCAAAGAAATCGAGGCCTTGCTGGCCAAGTTGATTCATCTGCGCATGCTGGTGGAGGCGACGCTGGACTTTCCGGAAGAAGACATCGACTTTTTGCAACAGGCCGACGCCAATGGTCAGCTGCAGCGCTTGCAAGCCACGCTGGATGAAGTGATGCAGCGCGCCACACAAGGCGCGATCTTGCGCGAGGGCATCAAGGTGGTGATTGCCGGGCAGCCGAACGCCGGCAAAAGCTCGCTGCTCAATGCGCTGGCCGGCGCAGAGTTGGCCATCGTCACACCGATCGCAGGCACCACGCGCGACAAGGTCTCCCAGCTGATTCAAGTCGATGGCGTACCCTTGCACGTCGTGGACACGGCCGGCTTGCGTGACCGTGATGCGCCGGGCATCGACGAGGTTGAAAAAATCGGCATCACCCGCGCCTGGGGCGAAATTGACAGCGCGGATGCGGTGCTGTTTTTGCACGACCTGACACGCCAGCACACACCTGAAGAACCCACGCTGGCTGCGGCGTACGTTGCGAGCGACGATGAAATCCAGGCCACACTGACGGCCAGACTGCCGGCAGCCACGCCGGTGATCCATGTCTGGAACAAGTCGGACTCGGCACCGGAGGTGGTGTTGGAGGCGCAGAAAAACGCTGCCTCTGGCAGCGTGCTGATATCAGCCAAAACAGGCGCGGGCCTGCAAGCCTTGCGCGAGCAATTGCTGAACGTGGTCGGTTGGCAATCGGCGCCAGAGGGTGTGTTCATGGCGCGCGAGCGCCATGTGCAGGCCTTGCATGAAGTGGCGGTGCAACTGACACGGGCCGGCGCGCAACTGGCCGCCAGACAGCCTTCGCTGGACCTGCTGGCTGAAGACCTGCGTCAGGCGCAGCGCGCGCTCAGCCAGATCACCGGCGAGTTCACGCCCGACGAATTGCTGGGCGAGATCTTCTCGAAATTCTGCATCGGCAAATAAGCCGCAAACGGTTTGAGGTGGGCCTGTGGCCGCTGGCCTCAGTGTCCGCTGAAGTCGATCAAGGTGAACAGGGGCAAGCCTGCGGCGCGCAATTTGTCTGAGCCGCCGAGCTCGGGCAAGTCCACAATCGCCGCGCCCTC
>Ga0075464_10001661_pt1 | contig 10052 bp, 8 predicted proteins | sample DEB19_08_DNA_5_FD_75068 | JGI IMG/M metagenome (GOLD analysis project Ga0075464, IMG submission 75068) | Aqueous microbial communities from the Delaware River and Bay under freshwater to marine salinity gradient to study organic matter... | ecosystem: Environmental > Aquatic > Marine > Coastal ...
CTGGCGTGACCAGGCAGCGCGCCGCATCATGGACCAGCACCCAGTCATCAGGCGCGGCTGATTGCTTTAAAAGCTCTTTCAACCCATTGCAAACGCTGATCGCGCGGGTAGCACCGCCTACCGCCACCTGCACATCACCCGGCTGGTTGAAATCATCGCAAACCTGCTTGAAGCCCTCATCGCCAGGAGACGTCACCACCCAGATGCCAGATAGGGCTGGGACTTGCCTGAAGGCTTGCACCGTGTGCCAGACCATGGCTTTGCCAGCGATCAACTCATATTGCTTGGGGCTTGCAACGCCGGCACGACTCCCGCTGCCGGCACAGGGAATCAATGCGAAAAATCGGGGCTTGGCATCATCAGTCGTCATGTTGTCATCATAAATTCTAAAATCAGCGCATCAGCTTGGCGCACCCCACTCTTTTCAGTTTGGGGTGCTTTGCATTTTCTGCCGCTTTTATTTCGATCGATTCATGGACTTACCCAAACTCTCTTTAGGCAAACGCTTTACCCTGCCCCAGCCTGTTGGCTCGGCAGATGCGCTCTTGATCGGCCAGATCGGCTTGAGGGAAAAAGCTGCCGGCAAGCTCATCGCCATCGTCACGTCAGACGCCACCACCGCCCAGCGGCTGATGCAGGAACTGGCATTTTTTGCACCCGACCTGCGCTGTGCATTGTTTCCCGACTGGGAAACCCTGCCGTACGACACCTTCTCGCCGCACCAGGACCTGATCAGCGAACGCCTGGCCACGCTGTGGCGCATTCAGCAGCGCAGCAAAGACTCCGGTGCCGATGTCGTCATCGTGCCCGCCACCACGGCGCTGTACCGCCTGGCCCCACCCAGCTTTTTGGCAGGCTACACGTTTGAGTTCAAGGTCAAGCAAAAGCTGGACGAAGCCAAGCTCAAGGCGCAGCTGACGCTGGCCGGCTACAGCCACGTCACGCAGGTGGTCAGTCCGGGGGAATACGCGGTGCGCGGCGGCTTGATTGATTTGTTCCCCATGGGCTCGCTGGTGCCGTACAGGGTTGATCTGTTTGACGACGAGATCGACAGCATCCGCACCTTTGACCCGGACAGCCAGCGCTCTTTGTATCCGGTGCCCGAGGTGCGCCTGCTGCCGGGCCGCGAGTTCCCGATGGACGACGACGCACGGGCACGCTTTCGCAATCGCTGGCGCGAGCTGCTGGACGGTGACCCGACCAAAAGCCGCATTTACAAAGACATCGGCAATGGCGTGGCCACAGCAGGTATTGAATATTACTTGCCGCTGTTTTTTGAAGAAACGGCGACGGTATTTGACTATTTGGGCACTGATGCGACGGTGATGCTGCATGGTGATCTGGAGCCCGCTTTCCAGCGCTTTTGGCAAGACACCAAAGACCGCTACCGACTGGTCAAAGACGCGCCCGACCGGCCTGCGTTGCCGCCTGAGTCGCTGTTTTTAAGTGCCGAGCAGTTTTATGCGCGGGCCAACGACTACGCGCAGTTGGCCCTGCGATCTGGTGTGGACGATGTGGAGCACAACACGCATTTTCAAAAGCTGCAAGAGATGGCCGTGGTGCGGGGCGCTGAAGATCCGCTCACCCAACTCAAGAACCACATTAGAAACACGCCCCATCGCGTCCTTATCCTGGCCGAAAGCGATGGCCGCCGCGAGAGCCTGCTGGACTTTCTGCGCGCCAGCGGCGTCAACCCGCCCGCCTTTGATTGCCTGGAAGACTTCCAGACCAGCCAGGAAAAAGTGGGCATCGCCACCGCCGCCTTGAACGTGGGTTTCAGCTGGCTGGACGGCGACATTGACTTCATCACCGAGACCGAGCTCTTTGCAGCTGGCATGGCGGTGCGCCGCCGCCATAAAAAACAGGAAAAAGTCAGCGATGTCGAAGCGCTGATCAAGGACCTGTCCGAGCTGAACGTGGGCGACCCGGTGGTGCACAGCGCCCACGGCATTGGGCGCTACAAGGGGTTGATCAACATGGACCTGGGGCAAGGGCCGTCTGAGTTTTTGCATTTGCAATACGCCGAGGATGCGACGCTGTACGTGCCTGTCAGCCAGTTGCAGCAAATCAGCCGCTACACCGGCGTCAGCGCCGACGAAGCACCCCTGCACCGCCTGGGCGGCGCAGCGTGGGAAAAAGCCAAACGCAAAGCCGCCGAACAGGTGCGCGACTCGGCTGCCGAGCTATTAAACATTTACGCCAGACGTGCCGCACGCGAAGGTCATGCCTTCCGCTATTCACCCAATGATTACGAAACCTTTGCCAACGACTTTGGCTTTGACGAAACCGCTGACCAAAGCGCCGCCATTCATGCGGTGATTCAGGACATGATCAGCCCGCGCCCGATGGACCGGCTGGTGTGCGGCGATGTGGGTTTTGGCAAAACGGAGGTGGCCCTGCGCGCGGCTTTTATCGCCATTACCGGCGGCAAGCAAGTCGCCCTGCTCGCGCCCACCACACTGCTGGCCGAGCAGCACTTTCAAACGCTGTCAGACCGCTTTGCCAAGTGGCCGGTCAAAGTGGCCGAGATGAGCCGCTTCAGGTCTGCCAAAGAAATCACCGCCGCCATCAAAGGCATTGCCGACGGCACGATAGACATCGTGGTTGGCACCCACAAGCTGCTCAGCAAAGACATCCACTTCCAGCGCCTGGGCCTGCTCATCATTGACGAAGAACACCGCTTTGGCGTGCGTCACAAAGAGGCCATGAAAGCCATGCGCGCTGAAGTTGATGTGCTGACGCTGACGGCCACACCCATCCCGCGCACCCTGGGCATGGCGCTTGAAGGCCTGCGCGACTTGAGCGTGATTGCCACCGCACCCCAGCGCCGCCTGGCCATCAAAACCTTTGTGCGCAGCGAGAGCAATGGCGTGATTCGCGAGGCCGTGCTGCGCGAGCTCAAACGCGGCGGGCAGGTTTACTTTTTGCACAACGAGGTCGAGACGATTCAAAACCGCCGCGAAAAGTTAGAAGCCCTGTTACCCGAAGCGCGCATAGCGGTGGCGCACGGCCAGATGCCCGAACGCGAACTCGAGCGCGTGATGAAAGACTTCATCGCCCAGCGCTACAACCTGCTGCTGTGCTCCACCATCATTGAAACCGGCATTGACGTGCCGACCGCCAACACCATCGTGATGGCGCGGGCCGACAAGTTTGGCCTGGCGCAATTGCACCAGTTGCGGGGCCGCGTGGGCCGCAGCCACCACCAAGCCTATGCGTATTTGATGGTGCCCGACATTGAAAGCCTGACCAAACACGCCAGCCAGCGCCTGGAAGCCATTCAGCAAATGGAAGAGCTGGGCTCCGGCTTTTACCTGGCCATGCACGACCTGGAAATCAGGGGCACAGGCGAGGTGCTGGGTGAAAACCAGTCCGGCAATATGATGGAAATTGGCTTTCAGCTGTACAACGAGATGCTGAACGAGGCGGTGCGCTGCCTGAAAGCGGGCATCGAGCCCGATTTGCTGAACCCTTTGACGGTCACGACCGAGATCAACCTGCACGCCCCTGCCCTGCTGCCTGACGACTACTGCGGCGACGTGCATTTGCGTTTGAGCTTTTACAAAAAGCTGGCGACCGCCAAAACTACCTCCCAGATTGATGCGCTGCTGGAAGAAATCGTTGACCGCTTCGGCAAGCTGCCGCCGCAGGGCCAAACGCTGATCGACGTGCACCGCCTGCGGGTGATTGCCAAGCCGTATGGTGTGGTCAAGGTCGACGCCGCCCCCGGCGTGATCAACATCACCTTCAAAAAAGACCCGCCGATCGATTCGATGGCCATCATGCATCTGATCCAAAAAAACCGGCACATCAAGCTGGCGGGCAATGACAAACTGCGGATTGAAAAAGAACTGCCCGAGGCCAAAGACCGGGCGCAAATGGTGCGGGACGTGCTGCGCAGTTTGGGGCAGCCGAAAGTCGCTGAAGCGTCCACGTGAGTTTGACATATGCCATAGCATATGCCACACTCGCTGCATCCGAATTTCAGGAGCGCGCCATGAACCACGTCTCTGACATCATCCCCCCATACCTCGACACGTCACCAACCGATAACCCAACCCAAAACCTTGGCCGTAAGGTCAGCCTGTTCCGTAACGGTGCCAATCAGGCGGTGCGCATTCCTAAAGAGTTTGAGTTGCCCGGCACCCAGGCCACGATGCAGCGTGTGGGCAATCGGTTGATCATCGAAGCCGTAGCGGCCCTGCCAGCCAAAGGCACGGTTGCAGCCCTTGCAGCCGCATTAGAAAGCATGAAAGACTGGCCTGTCGTGACTGAACCATTTCCTGACGTTGATGAAGGCTTGCTGCCTCTGGATGACATTGTTTTATGACAGGCCTCATGCTGGACACGAACATCATCTCTGACATGATGCGAAATCTGCAAGGCCCAGCCGCCAAACGAGCCATCGCTATCAGTGCTACGGAATCAGGTGGTACACGCGGCCTTTGCACAAGTGTGATTGTTCAATGCGAGCTAGAGTTTGGTCTGGCACGCCAACCCAACCCACGACTTCAAATCGCCTACGATGCCGTCATGCAGACTGTCGATGTTCTGCCACTGACGAAAGATATCGTTTCGCGTTACGCTGCGTTGCGTTCACAGCTTGAAGCTGCAGGCACACCTATCGGCGCCAATGACATGCTGATTGCAGCCCACGCCCTGTCCATAGACGCAACACTGGTCACCGCTGATGCCGAATTTTTGCGCATACCAGGCTTGCAGGTCGAAAACTGGTTGGCTGTCGTACTTTGAGCGAGTATTTGCCAAAGCACAATTAAAAAAACCTATCAAATCAGCCTCTAGACCAATAAATACGTGCGCGAGCAGCTATCAAAATAATAGTTCACCCAACACATGAATCCAACCGAAATATCACCCGGCCTGATCATTCAAGGCTTCACACCGCCGCTGAAGCTGGCCAGCTTCAAGCTGATCGCCTTCGACATGGACTCGACGCTGATCAACATCGAGTGCGTCGACGAGATTGCCGATGCGGTGGGACTGAAAGCCGAAGTCGCCGCCATTACCGAAGCCACGATGCGCGGGGAAATTGCAGACTTCAAAACCAGCTTGCGTAGGCGCGTGGCCTTGCTCAAGGGCGTGAGTGTGGCCAGCATGGAAAGTGTTTATGCCGAGCGCCTACACCTGAACCCCGGCGCAGCCGAGCTGGTCGCTGCTTGCAAAAAGGCGGGCATGAAAGTGCTGCTGGTGTCGGGTGGGTTTACGTTTTTTGCAGATCGTGTGGCCGCGCGGCTGGGCATCGACTACGCCAAATCGAACCTGCTGGAAGTCGACAACGGTGTGCTGACAGGCCGACTGGTTGACCAGCCTTGGGGTGACATTTGTGATGGCGAGGAAAAGCGCAAAACGCTGCTTGAAACCTGCGCACTGCTGGGCATAGCACCCAGCCAGGCGGTAGCCGTGGGCGATGGCGCGAACGACCTGCCGATGATGCGTGCGTGTTCTGTCGCAGGGGGCTTGTCTGTGGCCTACCATGCCAAGCCCAAAGTCCGTGAGCAGGCGATGGTGGCGATCAATGCGGGTGGACTTGACCGCTTGCTGGAAGTGCTGGTTTAGGCAATCAAGCCCTGCAAAAAGCCCGCCTCAAAGTGCTGCTCAATGTAGTCAGCCAGCCCATCGAACACACTGTCCAGCGTTGGTGCGGTGGCACCAAACAGGGCGCGTAGTACGGCAGGGTCTTCAAACAGGCCGTGCAAGTACACCCCCAGCACATTTCCTTGCGCGTTTTGCCAGGCTAAGTCATTTGGCATGACCGGGTGTGTACCGTCGGCCAAGTCAGCGCGCAACGCTGTTTGGCCGTGGTGAATCTCATAGCCTGCGACTGTCACGTTTGACAGACCAGACCAAGCACCTGTCAGTTGGTTGAACTGCGTTTGCCGATGCTGCACGGTCTTGCTTCTTTCAAACACGGTGACAACACCCAGCAAGCCAAGGCCCGCAGCGTTGCCCTCATCCATCGTTTCAATGCCGTGCGGGTCAATCAATGCCTCACCCAGCATTTGCAAGCCACCGCAAATCCCCAGCACCGCCCCACCGCGCGTTGAATGTGCATTCACGCTTTGGTCAAGCCCCTGCGCACGCAGCCAGGCCAGGTCGCTGCTGGTGGCTTTAGAGCCCGGCAAAACAATCCAGTCGTTGCTGGTTAAACCTGCGAGTTCAGTTGGGCTGCGCGCCCACACTAAGCGCACACCCGGGATGTTTTTGAGCGGTTGAAACTCATCCAGATTGCTGATGCGGGGGTAGGCAATAACGGCGATGGTGTGGGTGACTTGCCCGCTGGACAGGGTTCTGTCATCGAAAACGCCATCCTCCTCGGGCAGGCCGTGCTGCCACCACATCGGCAGCGTGGCAACGGTCGGCACACCGGTCAGGTCTTGCAGCATTTGCGGGCCAGGGGCCAGCAGTTTGGCGTCACCCCTGAACTTGTTTAAAACAAAGCCCTTGATGCATTGTTGCTCTGCCTCGTCCAGCATGGCCCAGGTGCCGTACAGGTGGGCAAACGCTCCGCCCCGATCAATGTCAGTGACCAGCAGGCAGGCCGCGTTGGCGTGCAAGGCGACACGCATGTTGACGATGTCGCTGTGCTTTAAATTGATCTCAGCAGGCGAGCCTGCGCCTTCTATCACCACCACATCGTTCTCGGCCATCAGTTCATCAAGCGCACGCGCCACAATAGGCCACACCGATGCACTGCGGTCACGCCACTGCATTTTCGACAGTTCAGCATTGACCTGCCCCATCAAAATCACCTGGCTTTGGGTGTCTTTTTCAGGCTTGAGCAGCAGCGGGTTCATGCGGACTTCGGGCGCGGCATTTGCTGCCAGCGCCTGAAAGTATTGCGCACTGCCAATTTCACCGCCTGCAACCACCCTAGCGTTGTTGCTCATGTTTTGCGCCTTGTACGGCACAACCCTTAAGCCTTGCCGGGCGTAGTAGCGGCACAGCGCCGTTGTCAGCCAGCTCTTGCCAGCCCCGCTGGTGGTGCCTAAAACCATCACGGCTTTTGCAGTCATGTCATGCCTTGGATGTGTAGCCATGCATTGTGCAGTGCCTCTTGCGCCGCAGGCGGCTGCACGCTGATGCGCACATGACCGGGCAGGCCAAACGAGGTGCAGTCGCGCAGCTTGATGCCGCGCTGGCGCAGGGCCACCACATCAATATCAGCCCGGCACACAAAGAAGTTCGCCAGGCTGGGCAATACCGTCCAGCCCATCGCTTCACACAAGGCGGTTTGCTGGATTTTCCATTGCCGCAGCGTGGCCAAGGTGCCTGCCAGCCAGGCTTGCGTATCCGGTTGCGTCCACGCCTCAAGCAGGGCAACGCCATGCGCGCCGATGGGCCATGACGGGCAGAGCTGATTCATGGCGTCAATGTCTGCCTCGGCATCAACAGGCGCAATGGCGTAGGCTGCACGCACACCGGTTAGGCCAAGCCCTTTGTTGGGCGAATACAGTTGCCAAAGTTGGTCTAAATCGTCTGCCTGTGCAAAAGCACCCTCCAAGCGCAGCGGCTCATAAGCCCGGTCCAGCACCCGCACCGCATGGCTGGCACTGCGCCAATCCGCATGCGCTTGACCCACAGGGCTGGACGGCTCGCACGCCCAGCACAGGTCAGCCACATCTGTATCCACCACTTTCAAACCATGCGCTGCGGCAGCATGGGCATAGTCACCATAACTGTATGGCGGTAATCCAACCGACCGACCGCCCCGCGCAGCCACCATTCCCGTGATGCGAAAAATAAACTCACTGGCACTTGCTGCCAACACCACACGCGCCACATCCACGCCATGAAAAGCCGCCAGCTGCGCACGTAGCAGCGTATAGCTGGCGTCGGGGTACTGGCTTGCGTCTGCCTGTTGGACGGCAGCAAGTGCCGCCGGGCAGGGCCCGCAGGCGTTGCTGTTGGTTGAAAAGTCAAACGGCACGGCACCGAAAGCATCCGGGCCGCCATGAACACGTTGTTGCTTGCGTTGGGATAGCAAAGTCATGACTTCAAAGCCGCTATGAATAAAATAGCTGCTTGCGCACATAAACAGGCGGCTACAACCACTTTCGATGCCTTTTTTTGGGCTAAAACAGCGTCTTGGGGCTCTGCTGGTCTGCCTGAAGGATTCAGCACATACACACCAGGCTTTTGCAAGCGCACCCCCAGAGCCAGCGCCATCGCAGCCATCGGCCAGCCACTGTTGGGCGATGGGGTTTTGCGGGCTTCAAGGCCAAGGTTTTTCAAAGCAACACCTTGCGACAACAGTTTGAGCAGCAATGCGGTGATGCGCGCAGGCACCCAGCTCAGCACATCATCAGCACGGGCCGCCCACTTGCCCGCCCATTCCCAGTTCAGCCCGTTGCGCAGGCCCCGGTAGCCCCACATCGCGTCAGCCGTATTGGCAAAGCGGTAAAGCGCAGCGCCTGGCAGCCCGAACAACACAAACCAGAAGACGGGGGCCACCACTGAATCATTGAGGTTTTCAGCCAGGGACTCCATCGCGCTTTCGCGCACTTCAGTCGCGCTCAGGCTGGTGGTGTCACGGCTCACCAACATCGCCAGACGCTTTCGGCCTGCATCCAATGACTCGCCCAAGGCCGCCTCAACGGCTTGCACTTCAGACCGAAGCATCGCCCACGCCAGCATGGGCTTGAGCGCCACTCCCAGCAGCAGCGCAGCCAGATACCAAGGCAGTTGGAACGCCGCCCATTGCACAGCGCAAGCCGCTACCAAAACAAGAGCTGCTCCTGCACACCAATAAAAGGCTGCAAGCCAAAATGTCTTCACATCCCGAACGGCTGGAGAAGGATTCGGCCGAAGTCGCCGGGCCGCCCAGTTCAGGTAATGGCCCATCCACACCACCGGGTGCAGACGTGCCGTGGGCTCGCCGAGATAACGATCCACCGCAAACGCCATCAGCAACGCGCCACACAAGATCAACGCTGAATCAACCACGACAGGCTTGGCCCCAGCTGTCTTCAAACACCAAGTCAGCCAATTCAGCACGACTGGCCCACTTTTCAGCTTGCAGCATCGGTTGGTCGTAAAACGCAGCGACTGGGCCCAGGCACAAAATCGCGATCGGCTGGCTGCCTTCGGGCATTTGCATCAAACTGACGAGTGCCTGCGGTTCAAACATCGACACCCAGCCCATGCCCAGCCCTTCAGCCCGCGCAGCCAGCCACATGTTTTGAATCGCGCAGGCAGCGCTTGCCAAGTCCATTTCAGGCAGCGTGCGGCGACCAAAAATATGGTGTTCGCGCCCAGGCGGCATGGCAACGACCAGAACCTCGGCCGCATCCAGGACACCCTGCACTTTGAGCTTCATGAATTCGTCTTCGCGCGCATCCAGCGCCTGGGCTGTCAGCACGCGCTCTTGTTCCACCAAGGCATGCAATGCCTGCTTCAGTGATTGGCTGCGCACGCGAATGAATCGCCAGGGCTGCATCAGACCGACGCTAGGCGCGTGGTGAGCGGCTTTTAGCAGCCGCTGCAACTGGTCGTCAGGCACGCTGCCGCCGCTGAAGTGCCGCATGTCGCGCCGCTCGAAAATCGCGCGGTAGACGGCGGCCTGCTCAGCTTCTGAAAAAGCGTGTGTTGCTGTCAACGGCTTCAGTCTTCAATGCCGCGCTGGGCCGGTATGCCGGCTTTGAACGCATGCTTGATCATGGTCATCTCGGTCACGGTGTCGGCCAGCTCAATGATTTCTGGCGGGCAGCGGCGACCGGTGATGACGACGTGGGTATGCGTGGGCCTGTCAAACAGCGTTTGCACGACTTCTTCAACCCCGCCCATCGGCTCCATCCAGCCGTAGATCAGCGGGTAGGTGAATTCATCCAGCACCACCATGAAGTACTCACCGCTTTGAATCGCTGCCTTGGCTTTGAGCCAGCCGTCACGCGCAAGCTGGCCTGAATGCTCTAAATCCTGGCTCTTCCAGCTGAAACCATCGCCCATGCCTTCAATCGGAATACCGAGTTGCTCAAACATGCGGTGCTCGCCAAAGCGGGCGGTCGGCACTTTCATGAACTGGAAGATCTTGA
>Ga0075464_10001665_pt1 | contig 10043 bp, 9 predicted proteins | sample DEB19_08_DNA_5_FD_75068 | JGI IMG/M metagenome (GOLD analysis project Ga0075464, IMG submission 75068) | Aqueous microbial communities from the Delaware River and Bay under freshwater to marine salinity gradient to study organic matter... | ecosystem: Environmental > Aquatic > Marine > Coastal ...
ATTTGCTGCGCGGCACACCCGCTGTGGCAGCGCCTGCTGAAGCCGCCAGTGCGGCAGCAGCGGCCAGCGCCGAAGCTTTGGCGACGGCTGAGTTGGCGGCGTCGATGGCCGCAGAGGCCGCGCGTGTTGCGAGCGAGGTGCAGGTGGCGGCTTCAGCTGCCAGTGCCGCCAGTGCCCCCGCAGTGCCGGCCGCTGACGCCTCAGCGCCTGCTGTTGCAGTTGCAGTTGCAGCGTCGGCAGACAAAGAGCGTAAATCCGAAAAAGCTGAGGTGAAAGCTGTCGCCAAGCCCGAGGCTAATTCAGACGAGGCTTGGGTCAACCAATTGCCAGACACCGGCTACGTGGTGCAACTGGCTGCGATGGATACGCAAGAAGACATGCGTAGCTTCCAACGCAGCAATGCGGTGTATGCCAAGACCCGCATCATGCGGACCCGTCACAAAGACAACGGCAAGCGCTATTTCATTTTGGTGGCTGGGCCTTTTGACACCAAAGCACAAGCGGATGCCTTTATGCAGTCCAACCCTTTGTTGAACAAGGGCTGGTTGCGTGGCACCAAGTCCATGAAAACCCAATTCTCGAAGTCTTGATGCGCAGCTAGGAACGAGCTTATGAGCCACGAACACGACAACCCCAGCCACACCGATGCATCGGCGCCTGAAGGCATCCATGCGGATCCGGCGCCGTTTGAGCCGAGCTTTCAGCCGGGCTCTCTGCCAAGCCTTTCGGTGCCCGATTTGCCCGATGACGCGCAGGGCTTGAGTGCCGAAGCATTGGCGCAAGTGCCAACACTGACAGAGTTGGTCCATGACGCGCCAGGCCAAGAGCTCTTGGCTGAGCCAGCCGAGCCTGAGGCCGTGACTCAAGAGACGCCGGTTGAAGCCGATACATGGGTTGAGGGGCTACACGTCCGCATGGGCAAGCTCACGGACGAGATACACACACTCAACGCCAGACTAGACGGGCTTGAGGAACAAAACAAAGCAAAGGTTTGAACATGGCGGATGAAAAAAATACGACGGTCGAGGCAGAAGTGCCCGCTGACGCCATGCTGGATGTGGATGCAACGGCTGATCGTTTGAACGAAATCGCCTCGCAATCGATCGACACCAACGAGGTGGCGCGTCAGATTGAAGAGCTCACATCGGTCGTTCTCGATTCGGCCGAGGTGTCGACACGTTCGGCATCGATTGCCGCAGATGTCAGCGCGACCATGCGTGCCGTGGTTTCCAAAATTCAAGAAAACAACCGCCGTAACGTGATGCACTCGCGCGTCATGTTGGGTGCTTTTTGCACCTGTTTGTTGATCGCCATGGCGGTCTTTTTTGCCATCACGTTGAAGATGACCAAGTCCATCAAAGAGCTCGACACCATGGTCTACGCCATGGCAAAGCGGGTGATTGAGGTCGACGCCAGTCTGACGGCGATTGGCAAGACCAACTCTGACTTCTCTGAAATCACGGACAAGCAAGACGAAGTCATCACCACGCAAAGCCAAGTGGCCAAGCGCTTAGAGGAAATCGGCAAGAGCATGGCGACGATGCCTGCAGTGGTTGCCTTAGAGGCGAACAAGTCCAGCGACGTTAAGTTCAAAGACATGCAAAAGCAGTTGACTGGGCTTGAAACCAAGCTGCAATCGTTCGACAACAAATTACAGTTTGTGGCGGAAAAGAACTCAGCCCGTGCACCGGCCCCTTCGGCGGCATCACAAGGCCCGAGCACACAGGTGTTGTTGGCAGAAATTCAAAAAGTAAAGTCTGATTTGATGGCCGCCCAGCAGCTGCGCGACCGCAACCAAACAGCTTCAGACAACACATCGATCAAGAGCATTGAAAAGTCGATGGACAAGGCCACGCAGGCTGCAGGAGACGCACAAAGAGCGGCAGACAAAGCGGCGCAATCCGCCAAGGATGCAGCCGCTGAGCGTTTGGCCCAGCAAAAAGCGGCCGCTGAACGCGCCGTGGTGATGCGCATGCAACCTGAGAAGGTAGAGAAATCGGCGGACCAAGTTGCTGCCGAACGTGCGGCGGCTGAGAAAGCTGCGGCCGCCCGTGCCGCGAAAGCTGCTGCTGAAAAAGCAGCCGCAGAGAAGGCTGCCGCGGCCGAACGCGCAGCGGAGAAAGCCCGTGCGGCAGCAGCTGCCGCTGCGGCTGCCGCGCCACCGCCTGTGGTGCGCGAGAAGCCGATTCAGTTTCCGCGCGTGCCGGATTAATGCCAGATTAATTAAGCAGGGCTGATGGCGAAGCTCTGTGCGCTGGCCAATGGCCAGTCGCTGAACACCTGAGGCAAGTTGCTCACATCGCTTTGTAGCAGTGCGCCGGGCGCGAGGGTGTCGACCAAATCGGACAAATGCAAGGTTTGTGTCTCACTGACGCGGCGCATGAAGTGTCGCGGCGTGAAGTCATGGGGCGTTTGCAAACCGGACGCTTCCATGAGTTCTTGCAACGCTTCGAGGGTGTGCGTGTGAAAGTTGTGCACACGTTCGGCTTTGGTGGGGACCACCAAGGCCATTTGTCGTTTGGGATCTTGCGTGGTCACGCCTGTCGGGCAGTTGCCTGTGTGACAGGTTTGGGCTTGGATGCAACCCAGCGCAAACATAAAGCCACGTGCGCTGTTGCACCAATCGGCACCCAAGGCCAAGGCTCGTGCCATGTCAAAGGCGCTCACAATTTTGCCGCTGGCACCCACCCGAATGGCATCGCGCAAGCCTGCGCCGACGAGGGTGTTATGCACCAAACGCAGCGCTTCTTGCAGGGGCATGCCCATGTGGTCAGAGAACTCTAAGGGGGCGGCGCCGGTGCCGCCTTCAGCACCGTCGACCACGATGAAGTCTGGCTGAATACCGCTCTCGAGCATGGCTTTGACGATGGCGAACCATTCCCATGGGTGACCAATGCACAGCTTGATGCCCACGGGTTTGCCTTGGCTCAAGGTGCGCAATTGCTTGACAAATTGCATCAGCTCTAGGGGCGTTGAAAAGCTGCTGTGTGCGGAGGGCGACACGCAGTCTTGGCCCACCATGACGCCGCGTGCTTCGGCAATTTCTTCGGTGACTTTGGGGCCTGGCAAGACGCCCCCGTGACCGGGCTTGGCGCCTTGGCTGAGTTTGATTTCCACCATCTTGACTTGGGGGGATTGCACATTCTCTGAAAAATGCGCGGGGCTGAAATGGCCTTGGTCGTCGCGGCAACCGAAGTAGCCAGAGCCGATCTCCCATATCAAATCACCGCCGTGGGTGCGGTGGTGGCGCGAGATAGAGCCTTCGCCGGTGTCGTGTGCAAAACCGCCCAGTTTGGCCCCTAGGTTGAGAGCCAACACAGCATTGGCGCTGAGTGCGCCAAAGCTCATGGCGGAGACGTTGAAGAGGCTGATGTCGTAGGGCTGCGTGCAGTCCTTGTCACCGACCTTCACGCGGAAGTCGTGGCCCTTGAGTTGAGACGGGGCAATGGAGTGGTTGATCCACTCATAGCCGATGGCCCGTACATCAAGCTGTGTGCCGAAGGGGCGTTTGTCGGAGGCACCTTTGGCACGTGTGTAGACCAAGGTGCGTTGGGCGCGAGAGAAGGGGGCGGCTTCAGTTTCAGACTCTAAGAAGTACTGGCGAATTTCAGGCCGAATGGCTTCAAGCATGAAGCGCAGATGCCCAATGATGGGGTAGTTACGCAAAATGGCATGGTGCGATTGCTGCAGGTCGTAGAGGCCGACGACGGTGAGGGTCAAAAAGAGGGTGGGCCACCAGCCACTGAGGCCCATCACGCCAGCACCTAAGAGCGTGAAGATGAATAACACCACCGAGGCCATGAACGCTGTGTAGCGCACTGGATAAATCTGATTGAGTTTGTCCAGCATGCGCGAGGCTCCTAGGCTAAGTGGTGTTTATCGTTTGTTCGTCAGTTTGGCTGCGAGTTTGGTTTGGGCCAAGGCCGACACTTCAGCACGCAAGCGCGCCGATGACAGCTGCTGGTCTGCCGCATGTTGCACATCACTGAGGTGCGACAAAATCGTGCCACGCAAGTCGAGCAAGTCTTGGTCAAGTTTTTGCAAACGTTCTTGGAGTTCGCGTTGCAAAGCCATGCGTTGCGTGAGCAAGTTGACTTCAGCGGCAATCGTGCGCCAAGTTTGTGTGAGTTCGTCGCTCGGGGCAACGCGCAGTTGTTCAAACAGTTCGTTAATCAGCGGGTCAAAAATGGGCGATGCACTGCTGGCAACTTCAGGCGATTCGGTCAACGTGGGCACGTTGTCTGGCACAGCGTTGTGGGTTGGCTGTGTGGCAGGCTGAGCAGGTTGAGCAGGTTGAGCAGGTGCAGCCGTCGTTTGCGTGTGGGACTGCAGAATCGCATTGACCTGACCCCACCCGTCACCCGGGGTGTATTGCTTGAGTCCTTTGAAGGACAGGAATTGGGGTTCGGTACTCATTTACTCATGACACCCATGGACATGCGCTTGAGGAACTGCGGGATGCTCATGGACGCGATAGACGTGTTTTGCGGCGCAGGGGCCTGTGCCGCTGCTTTGGGTGACAGTTCTTCAGGACGGACTTTTTGCATGCGATGGCGACCCAAGATGGAGTACTGACTAGAGAGCGTACTCGAATTGGCCAAGAAATTATTTCCCGCGGTGGCCCTGTTGGGTGCGCCTGCTGTACGCATGCTGCTGGCTGTGCCGCGTGTGTTGATGGTTTGGCGCATGCCTTGGGCGGACTCGCGCATTTCGCGTGCGGCACAGACAGACTTACCAAACTCATTGAAGGACGCACCACAAGCATCTTGCAGATCCATCAGGTAGCCACGCTCAAACATTTCTCGTGCAGATTGGGCTTCCAGCACAGGCGGGGCCAGCATGAAGCTGACGGGGAAGCGTTGCTTCGAGAATACGTCGCTGTTGAGTTGCTCGACTTGCACGCGTGTGGGGCAGACCAACAAGGTCGGGGGTGTGTGGATGGCCGAGTCAAATACCCAACGGTGGCGGCTCAAGAAGCCCGCTGTGGCGGTCAATTCGATTTCAGAAACCGAAGTGGGCACGATCACCAAGTCGTATTCGAACATCAGCTCGCCCGCGATGGAGTCGGTCCATGTCAAATCGCAAATCACCACCTCTGTGCTGCTGGCCGCGCGGCGCAGGTGCAAGCGTGCATCCAAGATGGGGCGATTGCCGCCTTGGTCTAGCGGGAGGACGTGGTGCTGCACGACCACGCCAATATTAGGCGCACGTGTCATCCAAGTGCTGGAGGAACCATGGGTGTCAAAGTCAATCAATGTCACGGACTGGCCTTGGCGGCGCATGTACGCAGCCAAGTTGGCTGATACGGTGCTTTTACCGACGCCACCCTTTTGGCTGGTGACCAAAATTTTGAATGTTGACATTTTTTCTCCAGACTGCGTAAGCAGCACGTCACGTTTTTGTTTTTCAAACTGCCGCAATTTCTAGCGGGGAATGGAATTTACATGGCAGACCCACCTAGGTCAATGGGCCATTTGCCGCATAGATAGTGGGCTCAAGCAAGCCTGCTGAATTTTTGAATACTTATGTACTTGTCAAATTCTGTAAAAGAATTAAAATTAAGAAAGTTGCACATGTTGTTGATTTATAAAAGATTTTACGGAAGTGTCAAAAAAAACAACACTTTTAATGGAAATAGGATCCGTTAAAATCAAATGGTTATTTTTAATACTTAAAAAACCATGTCCAAACGTCTTTTTGCTTTCTTGTCTATTATGGTTATTGCCTTGTTGTCTGCTTGCAGCTCAACCAAGCTTGACAACGTGTCGGATGCAAAAGCATCGTCATCTGTTGCCTCTGTGGTGGCTGATCACTTGAACCCCAACAGCGCGATCTCTAAAGAGCGCAGCGTTTACTTTGACTTCGACAAGTTCGACATCAAAGCCGACCAAACTGCTGTGGTTGAGCGTCAAGGTAAATACTTGGCCGCTAACGCTGCTTTGAAGATCCGTGCTGAAGGCAATGCCGACGAGCGCGGTGGCCGCGAGTACAACTTGGCTTTGGGCCAAAAGCGTGCTGAAGCTGTGTTGCGTGGTTTGAAGGCTTACGGCGTGAAAGACGCGCAAGTCGAACCTGTCAGCTTTGGTAGCGAGAAGCCTAAAGCTGCTGGCCACGACGAAGCCGCTTGGGCGCAAAACCGCCGCGTTGATTTGGCTTACCCTGCCAAGTAAGTCTTCGATCTCTCGCTGCGGTTAATGCAACTTAACAGCGAAGTCATCACAACACCACCGCGGGCCTCGGCCACGGTGGTGTTGTTACGTGATGACCTGCAAAAAGGCATCGAAGTCTTTTTGTTACGCCGCCACAAGGCCTCGGCCGTGTTGGGTGGCGCTTATGTTTTTCCGGGTGGCAAGTTAGACGAGGCCGATTGTTCGCCTGACTTGCATGCCTATCTAGATGCCACGCCACAAGCGCTGCACAGCGCGTTGGGTGAGCCTGATACGTCAGTGCCCACTGCCGCGGGCCTGTATGTGGCCGCTGTGCGCGAGGTGCTGGAAGAGTGTGGTGTGTTGTACGCCCGCTTGCAGGACAGCCAAGCTTTGGCACATGACGGGGCGCAACGTCTGCGCTGGCAGCAACAGCTTCATAGCGGTCAGGCCTTTGCCGAGGTGCTGCAAAACAATGGCTTGCGCGTGGACACGCAACTCTTGGCCCCGTGGTCGCGTTGGATCACGCCCCGCTTGGCCTCGGTCAGTAACAAGCGATTTGATACGCGGTTTTTTGTGGGCGTGTTGCCGCATGGGCAACATCCGATCCACGACAACATCGAGGCGATTGACAGCGTGTGGCTTAACCCGCTTGAGGCCTTGACCCGCTATTGGGCGGGTGACTTGCCGTTGGCGCCGCCTCAAATCATGACCTTGGCATCCTTGCTACCGCATCGCGATACCGCCAGTGTGTTGCGCATGGCGCTGCAGCAAACGCCAGCGTTGATCTTGCCTGAACCGTTTGACGACGAAAACGATGGCGTGCGGACCCTGTGCTACCCCGGCGATGCCCGCCACTCGGTGTCGCAACGCGCGATGCGTGGCCCCACGCGTTTACGTTTTGTCGCCGGACGGTTTGAACCCGACGGTGGTTTTGAGGAATTTTTATGAGTTCGGTTTCTTCGTTCAATTTGCAGGGTAAAAAAGGTTTGGTGTTGGGCCTTGCCAATGCACAGAGCATCGCTTGGGGCTGCGCGCGTCAAGCCCACGCAATGGGCGCTGAGCTGGTGGTTTCCTGCTTGAGCGACAAAGCGCGTGCCTATGTTGAGCCACTGACGCAGCCTTTGGGCATGGACTTGCAAACCTGCAACATCGAAACACCAGACGACTTGGCGACGTTGGTCGACTCTGCCGTGGCCAAACTCGGGCGCTTGGACTTTGTGATCCACTCCATCGCCTGGGCCCCGCTAGATGACTTGCATGGCCGTGTGATTGACAGCTCCAGCCTTGGGTTTTCGCGGGCCATGGAAGTCTCGTGCCATTCGTTTGCCACCTTGGCCAAACTGTGCGCACCACACATGACACACGGCGGTAGCATGATTACCATGACTTATTTGGGTGCTGATCAAGCTGTGCCGCACTACGGTTTGATGGGGCCTGTCAAAGCAGCGCTGGAGTCGCTGGTGCGCTACATGGCTTTGGAGCTGGGCCCGCAAGGCATTCGCGTTCACGCGGTGTCACCTGGCCCTATCCTTACCCGCGCTGCGTCTGGCATTGAGGCCTTTGATGCGCTGCTGCAAAACGATCTGGCCAAAGCGCCCTTGGGCCGTTTGGTGAGCTTGGAAGAAATCTCTAACCTCAGCACCTTCTTGTGTACCGATGCCGCCAGTGGCATGACAGGGCAAACCATTTATGTAGATGCAGGCAGTCACGCCGTGAACTGAAGAACACCATGAACGACATCACTGAAAACACCAACGACCCGAGCAACGAGTGGCTCGACAACTACCCCTACGACGTGATCTTGGTGGGTCAAGCGGCGCGCATGGTGCGCACCTTGACCTTGGCCGATATCCAAGCGTTCGCAGCGGTGTCGGGCGACACCAACCCCGCCCACCTCGACCCCGAGTACGCCAATGCCACGTTGTTTCATGGCGTCATTGGGCACGGCATGTGGGGCGGCGCGCTCATCAGCACGATGCTGGGCACGGTGTTTCCTGGGCCGGGCACGATCTATCTCGAACAGAACTTGCACTTCAGTCGCCCCGTGCGGATTGGCGATACCTTGAATGTGACCGTCACCTGCACCGCCAAGCAAGAAGATAAAAAAACGGTCGACCTCGATTGCTTGCTCGTCAACCAACACGGCGAGCGCGTGCTGTACGGCGTTGCGCGTGTGATGGCCCCCAGCCAAAAGCTCCGCTTGCCGCGCATCCATGCGGCGCACATCAGCTTGTTTGACCCAGAGCAGCGCCACGCCAATTTGCTGGCGCTGGGCGCGCACCTTGCACCGGTGCGCTGCGGCGTGGTGCACCCGTGCGATGCCGACTCGTTGCAAGGTGCCATGGATGCGCACCATGCGGATCTCATCCAAGCCGTGCTGATTGCCCCTGAACAAAAACTGCGTGCCGTGGCCGAAGAAGCCGGTATTGATTTGACGGGCATCGAAGTGATTGACGTGGCGCACAGCCATGCTGCCGCTGAGTTAGCTGCCCAAATGGCGGCTGATAAAAAGCTGGAGGCCTTGATGAAAGGCAGCCTGCACACGGATGAGTTGATCCATGCCGTGGTGTCGCAAAAAGGTTTGCGCACCGGCCGACGCATGTCGCATGTGTTTCGCTTTGAAACACCCATGTATCCCAAGCCGCTATTCATCACCGATGCGGCGCTCAACATTGCCCCCACGTTGCTCGAGAAGGCCGACATCGTGCAAAACGCCATTTTGTTTGCACAAATCATGGGCGTCGCGGTTCCGAAAGTAGCGATTCTGTCGGCGGTAGAAACCGTCAACCCCAACATTCCTTCCACGGTCGATGCCGCCGCCTTGTGCAAGATGGCCGACCGTGGGCAAATCAAAGGCGGTCTACTCGATGGCCCGCTCGCCTTCGACAACGCCGTGTCCACACACGCAGCTGAGATCAAGCACATTGCATCAGCTGTGGCGGGCCATGCCGATATCTTGGTGGCCCCTGATCTGGAGTCCGGCAACATGATGGCCAAGCAGCTCGAATACCTTGCCGGTGCCTCGGGTGCTGGCGTGGTGCTGGGCGCAAGCGTGCCCATTGCCCTGACCAGCCGCGCCGACAGTGCCACCACCCGCAGCGCGTCTGCCTTGTTGGCCAAGCTCATCGCCCATCACTACCGTACGCATCCCGCATGAGCATCTTGTCTGTCAACGCGGGCTCGTCGAGCCTCAAATTTGCGCTCTACCCGATTCAAAGCGGCGGCATCGGCGATGCTGAAGTCACAGGCTGCATTGAAGGCTTAGAGCCTGCGGGCCAGCCACGCATCAACTTTTCCGCCACAGGGCAAAGTAAATCGTCGGCCCCCGTGGCTGCGTTGCCTGAGCAAGATGTGTTTGATGCCGCGCTCAGCGCGCTCAAAGATTTGTTGACCACGCGTTTTGCCCATGTGCGCGTGCATGCCATTGCCCACCGTGTGGTGCATGGTGGCGCGTTCTTTAGCCGCAGTGTGTGCGTCACGCCCGAGGTGATGGCGAGCCTTGCCACCCTCAATGCGCTCGCGCCGTTGCACCAGCCACACAACCTAGCGGGCATCCGTGCATTTGCTGAATCATTCCCAGACGTGCCGCAAGTGGTGTGTTTTGACACCGCATTTCACCGTACGCTCTCGCCCTTAGAAACCACCTTTGCCATTGACAAACAGCTCACCGCGCAAGGCGTGCGACGCTACGGTTTTCATGGGTTGTCCTATCAATACGTGAGCCAGGTGCTGCAACGCGATGTACCGCGCTCTGCGGGCCGAACGGTGATGGCGCACTTGGGTAACGGCGCCAGTGTGTGCGCCACCACGGCCCATCAGAGCCGAGCCACCACCATGGGCTTCTCGGCCTTGGATGGGTTGATGATGGGCACGCGCAGCGGTGCGATTGACCCA
>Ga0075464_10001666_pt1 | contig 10039 bp, 8 predicted proteins | sample DEB19_08_DNA_5_FD_75068 | JGI IMG/M metagenome (GOLD analysis project Ga0075464, IMG submission 75068) | Aqueous microbial communities from the Delaware River and Bay under freshwater to marine salinity gradient to study organic matter... | ecosystem: Environmental > Aquatic > Marine > Coastal ...
CTCGCGCAGCGAGCTTTGCACCAGTATTTGTTTGTATGCGGCGCCGTCCAGGTAGCTGGCCTCTTGGTCGTAGCGCTGCAGTTCGGTCAAATGTCGGGGCGTGAACATGGCGGCTTTGAACGCATCGTGCAGGGCGCTGATCACGCTGGCCGGTGTGCCCGCCGGTGCCACCAACCCCCAAGGTGAGTTATAGACGGCTTGGCCAAAGCCCAGCTCTTTCATTGTGGGCACCTGGGGCCAGCGGACGCTGCGCTGATCGCTGAACACGGCCAAGAGTCGCAGTTTGCCGTTGTCGATCCAAGGCGCAAAGCCAGTGGAATTCATGCCGGCCAAGATGGTGCCACTGGCCAGCGCCAACATTTGATCGGTCGTGCCTTTGAACGGAATATGGGTGTAGCTGATTTGCAGTGCCCCAAGCAACTCTTCCATGGCCAGGTGCGGCGTAGAACCTGTGCCGGTGGACCCCAACATCAACTCGCCGGGGTGGCTGCGTGCCCAGTCCAGCAGGTCTTGCACTTTTTGCCAAGGGCTGCTGGCGGGCACCAGCAGGCCAAAGGTGGTGCTTGAGACTTGAAGAATGGGAGCCAGATCGGTCAAGGGGTCCCAGTTGACCTTGTTCATCAAGGCGTGGCGCAGCACGGGCAGGGGCAATTGGCCAATGATGTAACCATCTGGGGGGGCCGCTTTGAGCAATGGGGCGACCATGGTGCCCGCCGCGCCGGGGCGATTCAGTACCTCCACCGTCTGGCCCAAGCGGTTGCCCGCTTCTTCGGCCAGAATGCGGATGCTCAGATCCGTGCCGCCGCCTGCTGGCCAAGGCACGATCAACTGGATGGGTTTTTGGGGCCAAACGGCAGCGGCGTTGGCGGCCGACAGACTGGGCAGGCCCACCACTGCCGCACGCACTAGCCAATCACGGCGACGCATGGGTTGCGGGTTTGGACTCAGTGACTTCATATCAGTTCATCAGCAAAATACACGCCAGGCCAAGCGGCTTATCCCCACCCGGGGTGGCATGGGAATTGCCGATCCATAGGGAGTTTTGTTCCAAAAAGGAACATTGTGAGCTGTTTGGTACAGGAGTCATGGTCGATGTTGTGGTCACCCTTGGTTTTTCGACTTGCTGGAATTCTCGCTGTCTTCGGGGGGCTGAGCGTGGCGATGGCGCAAACCTCTGTCGCTGCCCGGGTCTATGTCTCCAACGAGAAAGACAACCAAATCGTGGTCTTTGATGGACAAGGCCAGAACCCGGTGCGCATTCCAGTCTGTCCGCGTCCTCGTGACATGAAGTTCAGCGCCAATGGGGCTCATATTTGGGTGGTTTGTGGCGACAGCAATCAACTGGGTTGGGTCGATCTGGCGCAAAACAAATTGGCCGGCACGATGGCGCTGGGCGATAGCCCCGAAATGCTGGCGGTGTCCCCTGACGGCAAGACCCTTTACGTGACCAGCGAAGACGACAGCGCCTTGATGGCTTATGACCTGGCCTCTCGCAAAAAATTGTTTGAAGTCAAAACCGGCGGCGAACCCGAGGGCGTGCAGCTCATGCCAGACGGCAAATTTGCCTACGTCACGTCCGAGCTGGCGAATGTGGTGCACCGCATTGACTTGCAGCAAAAGAAAATTATCCAGAACATCAAGGTGGGTAATCGCCCTCGCCGCTTTTCTTTGTCACCTGATGGCCGGGAGTTGTGGGTCAGTAACGAGCTCAGCGCCAGTGTGAGCGTGATCGACACCGCGACCCAGCAAGTCAAGACTACGGTGCCATTTCAGATTGCCGGCATGCGGGCCAGCGAGATCACCCCGGTGGGTTTGGTGCACAGCCCGGACGGGCGCAGCGTTTGGGTCAGCCTGGGGCGCGCCAACCATGTGGCCGAGGTGGACGTCGCCAGCAAGCAGGTGCGCCGCACCGTGCTGGTGGGCAAGCGGGCCTGGGGGCTGGCGCTGAACAAAAGCGGCAGCATGTTGTATGTGGCCAATGGCCTGTCGGATGATTTGACCTTGGTGGACACCGCACAAGGCAAGGCCATACGCACGGTGAGCGCCGGGCGTGTGCCGCACACCGTGCTGGTGCGGGAGTGAGCGCGTGATGCACACAGTTCAAAAATTTCTGTGGACCATGGCGCTTGTCATCGGTGCCGCCGCGCTGGCCGCGACGCCAGCAACTGCTATCGCCAAACCGGGTCAAGCGCTGCAATTGGCGGTGGTTTCGATGGCCGACGATCCGCGCTACGCACCGCGCCGCGCTGAGCGTCGCTGGCCGGGTCAATCGACCGGCCGTTTGCTCACGGCGGCTCGCCTGGCCGTGGACGATGCCCAGCTGGCGTTGCAAGAGGCTGGGCTGAAACTGAGCTTGCGCGATGCGGTGGCAGGCAGCGAATCCCAGTTGGCCGCGACCTTGCAGCAACTGCAAAACGACAAGGTGGCTTATTGGTTGCTCGATCTGCCCGATACCTTGATGCCGCAAGCCTTGCAAGCGGCGAAAAAGGCTGGCGCCTTGGCCATCAATGCCAGCAGTCCTCTGGACGTTTTGCGTACGCAAAGTTGCGGTGCGTCGACCGTGCTGCACACCTACCCCAGCCAAAGCATGCTGGCCGATGCCTTGGCGCAGTTCTTGGCGGCCAAGTCGTGGCGGCAGGTGTTGGTGCTGCAAGGCAGCAACCCAGCCGATCAGTTGCTGGTGCAAGCCTGGCAGCGCGCAGCCAAACGCTATGGCCTCAAGACCACCGACACCAAGACCTTCAAGCTCAGTGGCGACCCGCGCGAGCGCGATGCAGCCAATCCAAAGCTGCTCACCGCTGAGCGCAACCACGAGGTGGTGGCCGTTTGGGACAGCGAAAGGGAGTTTGCACGCAGCCTGGTTTATGCCACGCAGTGGCCCCGGCCTGTACTGGGCAGCAGTGGCCTGACGCCGCTGGCCTGGCACACGCAGTGGGAGCGCTATGGCGGCCCTCAACTGAACCGCCGCTTTGCCAAAGTGGCGCAGCGGCCCATGACCGGGCAGGACTGGGCCGCCTGGGTGGGCGTCAAGTCGCTGGTGACGGCCTGGGTGGCCGAACCCCAGGGCACGCCGCAAACATGGAGCGCCCGCTTGCGCAGCGGCTTATTGCAAATCGATGGTTTCAAAGGCTTGCCCTTGAGCTACCGCGCCTGGGACGGGCAATTACGCCAACCTGTGATGCTGGCCCATGCCGATGGCGTGGTGCAGACCGCGCCCATGGAGGGCGTGCTGCACCCCACTGACACGCTAGACACCTTGGGTGTCGATGAAAAGGAAAGTCCATGCAAAGCACATTGAACCTACCGCATCTGGGGCGTGCTGCACGTGCCGTGGTCGGCCGCGAGATTCACAAGTTTCTGCGCCAACCGGCCCGACTGGCCTCCGCGCTGGTGCGGCCGTTGCTCTGGTTTGTGGTTTTTGCAACCGGTTTTCACAATGTGTTCGGCGTGTCCATCATCCCGCCATATGAGACTTACATCGAATACAAGGTCTACATGCTGCCCGGTTTATTGGGCATGATCGCCTTGTTCAATGGCATGCAAAGTTCGCTGTCTCTGGTGTATGACCGAGAGATGGGGTTGATGCGTTTGCTGCTGACTGCGCCACTGAACCGCGCTTGGCTACTTGCTTTCAAGTTGCTGGCGGGGACCAGTTTGTCGATGTTGCAAATGGTGGTGTTCTTGCTCGTTGCATCGCTGCTCGGCGTTGACGTGGACTGGCTGCATGCGCTGCTGGCTTTGCCGTCCTTGATGCTCGCCGCCGTGCTGATGGCCTCCATGGGCTTGGTGTTGTCGGTGCATGTGCGGCAGTTGGAAAACTTTGCTGGCGCCATGAACTTTGTGATTTTCCCGATGTTTTTCATCAGCTCGGCTCTGTACCCCCTGTGGAAGTTTGAAGAGGCTGGCGCTTGGTGGTTGTACGAGTTGGCGCAGATCAATCCGTTCACGCAGGCTGTCGAAACCATGCGCTTTGCTTTGCATGGGCAGATCTATGCCACTGGCTGGTGGGTTGGCTTGCTGGGCACGGCGATCTTCTTTGCGTTGGCTGTGCGCGGCTATGACCCCCAACGCGGTTGGATGCGTCAGCGCGGCGTGACTTGAAAGTACGGAGCAATTAAATGGAACGATGGATTCACTCTTTGCCGATACTGTCCCGCAGGCAGTGCCTGCAAAGTGTTGGATTTTGGGGCGCCGCTTTGGTGGCGCCAGCGCTTCGTGCGCAAGATCCCACTGGCGGTGATCTTTTGGGCTCGATGCAATGGCCCACGATTCAAAGCCGATTTATGGGCAAGGCCCCGTCCACCGTGACCTCGGACGTGATCGTCAAAGGCCCCGAGTTTGCTGAAGATGCGATGAATGTGCCGATCTTGATCGATGCCCGCGCATTGGCGCGCCGAGCTGGGCCTATAGAGCGCATCGTGGTTGTGGCCGATCGCAACCCGATACAGCACATTCTCGATTTTGAACCGATGCGCAGTTGGCCTGTTTTGGCGTTTCGATTTCGCATGGAACAAAGCTCGCCCGTACGCGCCTTGGTTCGCACGCAAGATGGCCGTTGGCATGTGGGTCAAACCTGGGTCAACGCGGCGGGCGGCGGTTGCACTGTGCCCGGGGCTTCACGTGCGGATGGGTCGTGGAGCCGCACGCTGAATCAAGTTCAGGCCCGCGTTTTTAAAAATTTACTCGAAGGCGGCACCCGCTTGCGGCTGCGCATCATGCACCCGATGGACACAGGCTTGGTGGGCGGTATTCCGGCTTTTTACATCGAACAACTTGAGCTGCGTGACAGCTTGGAGCAGCCGGTTTGGCGTTTGCATTTGCATGAACCTGTTTCAGAAAATCCGCTGCTGACGTTGGAGTTGGGTGAGCAATTGCAAGGCCCTTGGCACTTGCTGGGACGCGACAACAACGGTAATCGCATTGACGAAAGGCTGCCAACATGATGCATGCCTTGTCCAAAATGCTGTGGTCTTGTGGGTTGTGGTGCGGTGTCGGCGCCGCCTTGGCTGCAGACTTACCCGTCGGGGATTACCAGTTGCGACCGCGCAGCATCGCACCTCAAACCTGGGTGATCGAAGGGGCTGTGGCCGACTTTCACCGAAGCAATGGCTGCAACATCATCAATACCGCCTTCATCGCCACCGATGAAGGCGTGTGGGTGATCAACACCGGCCCTTCCCAACTTTACGGACAGCAACAGCGTGCAGCCATTGAACGCGTTTCACCTCGTGCCGTTCTGGGCGTGGCAAACCTGAATTTGCACCCCGACTATTTCTTTGGCAATCAAGCCTGGGGTGACCGCCCCGTCTATGCTTTGGGCGGCACCCAGGCCGGCATGCTGGCCGAAGGCAAAGCCTACGCCGATAACATGTACCGCCTGTGCGGTGACTGGATGAAAGGCACCGAGTCGACCCCCGCGCGCCAAACCCTGGTGCCCAGCCGCTTTGTACTGGGGGGCCATCAACTGGAATGGATTCGTTTGCAAGGGCACACGGCCGATGATTTGGTATTGCTCGACCGCACCACCCGGGTGTTGTTTGCTGGCGGCCTGGTGTTTGCCGACCGAGTACCCACCTTGCCCCATGCCCGCTTGACTGAGTGGATGGCCAGTTTGCGCACCCTGCAGCAATGGGTTGACGAAGGTCTTGTGCAAACCGTGGTGCCCAGTCACGGACCTGTGCATCAGGGCCGTTATGGGGTTGACCAAACCATGGACTGGTTGTCCTGGTTGCATGAACGCCTGAGCACCAGCGCCAGTCAGGGTTTGGATCTATCGGAGGTCTTACGCCTGCCCATTCCCTCGCGGTTTTCCGGTTGGGCGGCTTTGAATGCTGAATATGCGCGCAGCGTGACCTATTTGTACCCGCGTTATGAAACGGCGCAGTTTTCGCGATAGCCCTGTTCCGCATGTAACAAAGCGCTGATCCATTGTTGAACAATGTGACAGGTTCGCAGGCTCGCGACGAGCTATTCGAAAGCGCAGAGGGCTGCTTTCGCTCGCGACTTATTAGGGTTATCACGGACCGCTGGCGTTGCCTTAAACATGGCATGCAATTTGCAAAAAACATCACAGGTTGTGCCGTCGAGTCAGGTGCTTTTTTGGGCCTTGCGCGTCGTTGCATTTCTTAAACGGTTTGACATTCCCTATTAGGAGACACCCTCGTGAAACGTAAACTATTGAGCCTTCTCGTCATGATGGCCGCAGCCCAAGTGGGCGCCCAAGTGACCAACGACATGATCAGCAAAGACGCTGCCACCACCAACGACGTTTTGTCTTGGGGCTTGGGCACACAGGGTCAGCGCTTTTCGCCTTTGACCGATGTCAATGCCAAGACCATCAACAAGTTGACGCCCGTGTGGTCCATGTCTTTTGGTGGTGAAAAGCAGCGCGGCCAAGAATCGCAGCCGCTGATCCATGCTGGCAAAATGTTTGTCACGGCGTCTTATTCGCGCATCTTTGCTTTGGACGCCAAAACAGGCAAAAAGCTCTGGAAATACGAGCACCGTTTGCCTGAAGGCATCATGCCTTGCTGCGACGTGATCAACCGTGGCGCTGCCCTGTATGACAACTTGGTGATCTTTGGCACGTTGGATGCGCAATTGGTGGCCTTGGACCAAAACACCGGCAAAGTAGTTTGGCGCGAAAAGATCGACGACTACACCGCAGGCTACAGCTACAGCGCTGCGCCTTTGATTGCTGAAGGTTTGCTGCTGACCGGCGTCTCGGGTGGAGAATTTGGCGTGATCGGGCGCGTGGAAGCGCGCGATCCCAAGACCGGCACGCTGGTTTGGACGCGTCCCGTGGTCGAAGGCCACATGGGTTACAAAGACGGTAAGGAAAACGGCATTTCCGGAACCACCAACGCCACCTGGCCTGGCGACACTTGGAAGTCGGGCGGTGCAGCCACTTGGTTGGGCGGTACTTACGACGCCAAAACCGGTTTGGCTTACTTTGGTACCGGCAACCCCGGCCCTTGGAACAGCCACCTGCGTAAAGGTGACAACCTGTACTCCACCTCCACTGTCGCCATCGACGTGAAGACCGGCAAGATTGTCTGGAGCTACCAAAACACCCCCAACGACGCTTGGGACTTTGACGGTGTGAACGAATTCATCACCTTCGATATGGACGGCAAACGCGTGGGCGCCAAGGCTGACCGTAATGGTTACTTCTATGTGAACGACGCCACCACCGGCAAGTTGCTCAACGCCTTTCCCTTTGTGACGAAAACTACTTGGGCCAATGGCATCGACCTGAAAACAGGCCGTCCTAACTTTGTGCCTGAAAACCGCCCTGGCGACCCCACAGGCCCTGGCGGCGATGGCAACAAGGGCAAGTCCGTGTTCGCGGCGCCTGGTTTCTTGGGCGGCAAGAACCAAATGCCGATGGCTTACAGCCCGAAAACCAATTTGTTCTATGTACCTTCCAACGAATGGGGCATGGAAATTTGGAACGAGCCTGTGACCTACAAAAAAGGCGCAGCTTACTTGGGCGCAGGTTTCACCATCAAGCCTTTGTACAACGACTACATCGGCGCTTTGCGTGCGGTGAACCCTAAGACCGGCAAGATCGAGTGGGAAATCAAAAACGAAGCACCGCTGTGGGGTGGCGTTTTGGTGGCCGGCGACCTGGTTTTCTGGGGCACGCCTGAGGGCTATCTGAAAGCGGCTGACGCCAAGAGCGGCAAGGTGGTGTGGCAGTTCCAGACAGGCTCTGGCATTGTGGCGCCTCCCATCACCTGGAAAGACGGCAACGACCAGTACGTCTCTGTGGTCTCGGGTTGGGGCGGTGCCGTGCCTCAGTGGGGTGGGGATGTGGCCAGCAAGGTCAACTTCCTTGAACAAGGCGGTTCTGTCTGGACCTTCAAGTTGAACCACTGAGACCATGGGGACGCCTCTGACCATCACCGCCAAAGCGGTATCGCAGGGGCGTCGCAAATCAACCCTTCAGGTCTGTTGCATAGCAGTCTTGGCTTGGATGGGTTCTGGGGCGGTTGTGCGTGTACATGCGGATGACCGTCCTTTTTTACGGACGACTCACGCCATGGCGGTAGACGGCGACGACGGCTGGGAAGTCAGTAGCACGCTGGTCGCCAATCGGCAAGGGCAAGCGTTGAGCTTGCAAATTGAGCACGAGCTTTCGCCCACGCAGCGCTTGGAAGTTGAATTTGGCGGCAGTACGCGGGAACTGGCTCCCGAGCCCGAACAGGGTCTGCGTTTGCGCAGTCTATGGATGTCGTCCGATGAGCACGGTTGGGGTTTGGCCACCAAGGTAGGTGTTGAGCCGAGGCGCAACAACGCTGAGCGCGGTGACCGTTGGCAAGCGCTGAGCGTGGTGTCTCTGCCCCTGTTGCAAGGGCGTTGGTGGTTTCATGCGAACCTGGGCTGGCAGTGGCAACGCAGCGGTATTCACACCGCGTCGCGCACCACCCTCAGCTCCGTCGCGACCCATTTTGTACTGAGTCCTGAACAGTGGCTGTATGCAGAAACGGCCATGGCCGCCGATGGCAGTGACCGCTTGATTCACATGGGTTGGCGTCAATGGCTCAAGCCGCACAAGTGGGCGCTGGATATGGGAGTGGGTCGTCAACGCGCGCTTGAACATCCGGGTGAATTCATTGCCATCAACCTGAGTTTTTTTGACTTGAATTTTTAATACACAAAGAGATTTGACTATGAAATCGATGCGATTAGCCGCTGTTTGGGTGTGCTTGATGGGCTTGGCCGGTGTGGTTCAGGCCAGTGATGGAGAAACATTGCTCAAAGACAATGGGTGTCTGTCTTGCCACGCCAAGGCCGAAAAAGTGCTGGGCCCTGCTTACTTGGCTGTGGTCGACAAATACCGGGGCGACAAAGATGCGGTGGCCAGTTTGGTCCAGTCCATCCAAAACGGCTCCAAGGGCAAATGGGGCCGCGTGCCCATGCCGCCGCACGCCAGCATGAGCCAAGACGACCTGAAGACGCTGGCGCGCTATGTGCTGGCCATGAAGCCTTGAGTGCGCAGGTGCTGGCGCTGAACTTGAACACTTGATCTTTCGCCCCTGCCACCGCGTTAATTTCACCCCCCATGATGTCTCAATGCACCCCATTCCTGCCCGTGCTGTGGATCAGCATGGGTGTGGCGTGCTCTGCTTTCGCGCAAGTGCCCACGGTGGCCGACACGGTGATCATCGTGGCGGCAACGCCTTTGCCAGGTTTGGATTTGACGCGCGACCAAGTCGCCGCACCGGTACAGCGGGGCCAACTTCGGGATGCGGATGACCAAAATTTCACCGACTGGATGAACCGCAATTTGGGCGGCGTACTGGTGCAAGAGCTGCAGGGCAACCCTTTCCAGGCCGATGTGCAATACCGGGGCTTCACGGCATCGCCCCTGTTGGGCACACCACAAGGCCTTTCGGTGTACCTGGACGGCGTGCGCATGAACCAGCCCTTTGGTGATGTGCTCAGCTGGGACCTGATTCCGCGTGCCGCGCTCAAGTCGGTCACCTTGATGCCCGGCTCCAACCCTTTGTTTGGCCTCAACACCCTGGGCGGAGCGTTGGCGCTGGAGACCAAAGACGGACGCAGCAGCCCAGGCACGCAGATGCAGGTTCAGGCGGGTAGTCATCAGCGCCGAAGCCTGTCGCTGGAGCACGGCTTTATGAACGACAAAGGCCTGGACGCCTATGTCATGGCGAATCTGTTTCACGACGATGGCTGGCGCATACAGTCGCCCAGTGATGTGCGCCAATTTTTTGGCAAGCTCGGTTGGCGCGATGGGCGTACCCGCAGCCAGTTGAGCATGAGCTGGGCTGACAACGATTTGCACGGTAACGGCCTGCAAGAAGGCAGCCAATTGGCGGGTGACTGGAAAAGTATTTACACCACACCCGACGTCACACGCCAACGGGCGTTGATGCTCAACTGGACAGGCAGCCACGAAATGCGTGACGGCTGGACTTTGAGTGCGCAGGCCTATCTGCGTGACCAGAAAGGCAGCACCCTCAACGGTGACGTGAATGAGCGATCGCTGGATCAAAACATTCATTACAAGCCA
>Ga0075464_10001667_pt1 | contig 10038 bp, 15 predicted proteins | sample DEB19_08_DNA_5_FD_75068 | JGI IMG/M metagenome (GOLD analysis project Ga0075464, IMG submission 75068) | Aqueous microbial communities from the Delaware River and Bay under freshwater to marine salinity gradient to study organic matter... | ecosystem: Environmental > Aquatic > Marine > Coastal ...
CCCAGTCAGGTTCGCCCCGTACAGGTCCGCCCCAGTCAGGTTCGCCCGGTGTCCACCGTCTCCCATGCGCCACTTGGCGTGGGCCTCAAGAATTTCCTTGAGTTGTTCTGGTGTGTAGGTGGTCATGTCCGCTCTCCCCTAGATGGTGGTCGCAATGGAAGTTTCGAGTTCGGCAACATACTCGGAAGCTCGGCCGATCCAGTACTTGAGGGCTTCAATCTGCGAGGCGGGGTCCATCTTGTGGGCGACGCAATATTCGATGTTGTGCCCAGCGGACGTTGCGTTAAGAAGGGCCGAAGTCGCCATGTTGGCGTTGTGTGCCGCGTCGCTAACCATCGTTTACTTCCTTCCCTGAGTTTCTTTGAGGTTGTCGGCCCGATCCGCCAAGGTGGAGTAGTAGGCCATGTTTTCCCGCGTGGGATTGCGTTCGTAGACTTTCCACGCTTCGTCGGCCATTTCCTTGGCTTCTTGGTAGGTCATCGGGATAACTCCGTTCGTCATGAGTTAGAGACTAACCCGTAAAAATCTCAGGGAGTAACGCCAATAACGCATGGCGACTACGCGGGGATTGCATGGCTCAAGATTTTCCCGCAAGGCCGCAGTAGCCAAGCTCGGTAGTGACTTCGCGCGGCTCTCCAATTTCTCCCGTGCGCAAGTGCGCGCAGTTCAGTGTTTTTTCCCACCGCCACGCCATGCAGGCGGACCCTACACACTTGCAAAATTCCGATGGCTCCCCGTTGTTCGCGCGATTATATGTGGCGTTCCCGTACCGCGACTGCAAAGCGTGCGGACACCACTTGGTTTTGGCTTCACCTTCCGTCATTGCATCACTCCAATCGTCGGGGCCGCTGGCTCATTCTCCCGTTCCGACCTCGCTTGCTCCGCTTGAAGCCTCATCGCTCGGAACCCGTGCAAGTTCTTGTCGCACCATTCGATCTGTTTCTCCGAAAGTCCCATCGGCCGTGGCTTGGCTGTCTGTTCCATTGTCAGTTTTTCCTTCCTGAGTGAAACGAGGTTTGAACGCGAAGTGGCAATGATGTGGACAGTATTGACGATCCTTGGCGACCTTATCGCCGCAGTACATGAACGTTGGACGCTCGTCTCCCCACTCGGGCCACCGGCATGTATCTGAGCGCAGGGCTTCCATTGGAATGGGATTGAGCGCGGGGCGCCGCTTGATCGTCGGTTTCGGCTCCGGCTTTTCTGCCTTGGCGCCAGCAAACCAAATCTTTTTGATGATCGATCCCGGTTGCGGCTTGATATTCGGGGTCGGATTGAACTTCTGCTTTCGCAGTCTCTTTGCGGACCATTCCTTCGGTCTGCCGGCCATCTTGATGGGCGACGGGCGCTTGTCCAATCCGAGGCGATGGACAATACCGCTAACCATGTTCTTCGAGATTGGAAGAGCGACAAGATCGCTAGCCATGATGGCTATCTCTTGCACGCTTAGGCCTGTCGGCCATTTCTCTTTCACAAGCTCCTTGATCTTGGAGCGCGTGCCTTCCGAGATAATCAGACGTGGCGGCGCGTGCGGGTAGTCCTCTTTCACCGTAAAATCATCGGTCATAGATCAAAGCCCCCTTGCGATATCTTCGGATGAAAGATGCTCAGCGCCGACATGCTCTTTGTTTTGCAGATAGCGCGGGCGCTTGGCGAGCCAGACAGATCGATCATATCCGGGCCAATTGTTTGTATGCAGGCACTTGGCAAATATATCGATCATGCTTTGCACTTCGTCTTCTGTCTTGTTGATTTCCTCATCGGAAAACCCGACCAGCGAAGCCGCATATGGCGCGTAGTTTTCCTGAACGGCCCAAAGGTAATCGCATGAATGCGCCAGCCCAAGCGCGCGAAAACCGCGCCGTTGGAAACACGCTTGAATGTCATAGCCAAGATTGAAAAGCTGCCGACGTTCCCACCATTCTGGGTTGGCCGTCGCGCCCGTGGTTTTGTAATCGATGGCACGCTCTAAAGGGCGCTGGTTCGGCATCCAGTCAATAAGCGCCTTGCAATGCACGTCGCCCCATTTCGTATTCTCGACCCATCGAATGGCGACTTCCGGCTCGCCGTCGCGGAAAGGGTGCCCGAATTCCATCAATTCTAATTCTCTATCTCCGACGCGCTTTGCTTCTAGCGCTTCCTCATACATTGTTTTCAAAATTGGCGTTTTTTGATCAGCGTAAACCGCGTCTCTTGCTTCACGCGAAGCCTTTGTTGTGAAATTTTCAAAATCAAGAACGACTAAACCGTGACCTTTTCCAAGCATCAATTCGTGCATGGCGTTTCCCAAATCAAATGTCTTGGAATTTGTTGGCTTCCAATTCGGATTGAGAAGCGGCGCATCGTACCAGCAATGCAGCGGCGTGGTCGTGAATGCTCGATTAGGCACAAGTTGCTTGCCAAGGGATGCCGATAGCCGTTGAACGCGCGGGCCTTCCGTTTCAGCGTGATACGCCGTCACGTCCACATTCGGAAAAATGCCGGTTGCTTCGTCGGTCAATGTTTTTCTCCCTTGACGCGATCACGGATAGCATGGGAGATAGTGGGACGCAATGGGATTTTAGGGGATGACATGAAACCCAAGCCAAAGCCCAAATCATTCGGGAAGGTCCGAAAGCATATTCTCTTCGATCAGGACGTAGCGGAAGAAATGACGCGCAAGGCCGATAGCGACGGACAATCGCTTTCCGTTTGCGTCAACCGCGCGCTCCGTCGCGACTTCGGGCTTGAACGATGATCGTTCTTCCCGTCCCCCCATCCGTCAACATGCTTTTCCGAAACGTGCCGGGCCGTGGCCGCGTCAAAACGGGGCATTACAAGGCATGGCTTCAAGAGGCCGGATTGAAATTGAAATTACAGCGGCCCATGCCGATTGCCGGCCGCTACCAACTCACGATCCGCATTCCTCAAAAATTGTTGGGCGACATAGACAACCGCATCAAGGCGGTTTCGGATTTGCTTGTCCAACATGCCCTTGTGGAAGATGACCGCCACGCATGGAAAGTCACGGTAGAGCGTGCCCCGGTTGTCGAATGCGAAGTGGAGCTCGCGGCTTATGAATGAAAATCAAAAACTAGTTCAGGATTTCGGGCGAGCAATTGCCAACTTTATGCTGGCACGCACGCGACGGGTAGACACGTCGAAAGAACTTGCCGAGGTAAATCGGATCGAGGCTGAAATTCTGTCACGCATGAAAACGAGGGAACCGCTATGAGCGTTCAAGTCCTCGCAAAGATCGAAGAGCAACAGGACTTGCTGGATTGGCTCAACAATCGGAAGCCGGAAGCATTCGGCCCCGACTTTGACCCGCAGAAAGAGGGATGGCGCCTTGGCGCGCAGGCGCTTGGTGTCTTTACCGCCCTTCAATCCGGAGTATGGAAAACGCTTCCGGAGATAGGTGACACTGTTGCCGGTCTGGCTTCCTCGCATTCGGCCCGCATCCGAAATATCCGTGACTGGCTTGAACTAAATCACCTTGGGACAATCGAGAGGCGACAGCGCGAGGGCGCACCGCGAGGGAACATCGAATATCGGATGGTGCGAACAGCACCGCCGCCGCACCTTCTATCCGAATAGACTTTCACGATCCACTATACTATGGTCGTGGTTGATCCATGTTGCTCCGGCCGGGGCGCATGGGTGCCTAACCCGGCGGCGGGGGGCTCAGTTGCCTCTGTCTGAGTTCTCCGCCGTCGTCAAACCAGAGGATGAAAAATGCAGCCAAAATCCGCCCAAAATCCGCCCGAGTTCCGTACCATCGGAAAACTCGCCGCGAAGGCCGCGCTAGACATGGCGAACGGCATCCTGAAAACGACCGGAAAAGACCCCCTCAAACCGCATCAGCGGCGCGAGCTTTTGGCTCAGGCGGGAGGGAAAAATGGTTAAATTTGGCGTTAAGAACTTCGAGACGTTCCAACACTACAAAGAACGTCGCCCCGTTTGGATTAAACTCTATAACTCATTGCTAGATGACTATAATTTCTGCTGCTTGCCGGATGCTAGCAAGATGCACCTTATTGCTATCTGGTTGCTAGCAAGTCGCTATCACAACTCTATACCATGGGATGAAAAATGGATTTCCGGGCAAATTTCATCTAACTCCCCGATCCGCCTCTCCGAACTTGAGCAAGCTGGATTTATATACAAAATCAACGATGTAAACGCTGCTAGCAATCCGCTAGCAACTTGCTATCAAAATGCTAGCCTAGAGACAGAGACAGAGACAGAGATAGAAGAAAAGATTAATTCTGAAACATTCGCTCAACCGCAAAATTTGCGGAGCGATGATGTTTTGGAAAAATCGTCTGTCGTTTCGGCGCTCGATCTAGATTTTCTTGAATGGTACATGGCCTACCCTCGAAAGGTCGGTAAAGGACAAGCGAGGCGAGCCTACACGGCAGCCAGAAAGAAAACCGATCATGCAGCGCTGTTGGCCGGCGCGAAGCGGTACGCGGACGATCCGTCGCGGAAACCGGAGTTCACAAAACATCCGTCAACATGGCTGAATGCCGAATGCTGGGCGGACGAAACTGTCGGGCGACTGAATGGCGGACAGGAAAAACGAAAGGGCGTAAACGGCGCGACCGCTGGGCGCCGCGCTTCCACGACGCCGATGTTTGAGGCAGAGCCGGAATTCGGCGCCGGCAGCGTAGGTGCAAAATGAGCAACGCGGAATTGTTCAATCAGGAACAGGCGCTGTTGGCTTCGCTACTTCCGAATATTTCCAACGGCGAAGTCGAAATGATGGCGATTGGTTCGCTGCTCGCATTTCCGGGGCAAGCGAAAAGCGCGCTGCTTTTGAAACCAGATGATTTCACGGTTCCGTTTTGGGGGGCTTGCTTCGAGAACATCATAGACTTGATGGCGAAGGATGCGTTTAGCCAAGTCGCATCGAATAATGCCGTTATCCTATCGCGCGTCATCGAGCCCCTATGCGACGACCCGCAAGCGGAGCGAATGAAATTGATCCGTCTCGCGTCGGCTGGAATGCTTCCGTTCGATATTGCGGAATATGGCAAGACACTCCGCGATCTTTCGACGCGGCGACAATTAGTGACTGTTGCGGTTCAATCTGCGACTGAAACCATCGATACAAAAAAATTTCCGTCATCGTCTGACGCAATTTCTGACTTGGCGGATCGCGTCGCATCAATTCATTCCGATGCGAGCCGGAGAGTTGCACGCGGAAATGCGGTTGCCGATACGCTTCAAAATTCTCTTTCGCTTGACGTAAAAGTTTTTTCCACTGGCTTCCGAATGTTGGACGAAGCGATGGGCGGCGGACTGTACCAATCGAAGTGCTACGGAATTGCCGCCCGCAAGAAACAAGGAAAGACTGTTATTGGTGGGCAGATCAGCGAGGCTTTGATGGATCAAGGTGTGATCCACGCATATTTTGCCCTCGAAATGGGGGCGGTAGAAATTCACGAACGCCTGATGGCGCGCAGGATGGAAAAGAATGCGCTAGTGTTCAAAGACCCACGCTCCAGACACAACGAACAATTTTTGACGTCGTATCAACTTGCGCGTTCTACAATGAACGAAAAGTGCATTGTTTATGTCGATGCGCCGGGACTAACGTTCGATGATCTTCGGCGCGAGTGCTCGTTTCTTGTCGCATCAAAGGGTGTGAAAGTTATCATTATTGACTATCTGCAACTTGTCGGTGGTCAGTTGAAGGGTGAAAGCCAAGCGCAGCACTTAGACAGAATTTGCCAATGGTTTGCCGAGTTCGCGAGAAAACACGAAGTCACTTTCGTTTCCTTGGCGCAGATCAATCAGGAAGGTAACGTTCGCGGAGGCGAAGGGATGCGGCTTGCGTTCGATCAGGTGTACGAATTACAACAAGTCGAATTTCAAGCGTCTGACGAAATTCGTGTTGAAGCATTCCTTGACATGATGGATACCCGCTATACGAAATGGTCAAGCGTTGGAACGAAGGAAGTGCCGGCGCTTCGGCTTCATACGACGATTGGTCCGCAATTTTCCGAAATCGGTTCGCAGCGGTATTCTCGAATTTGCGAACTTGAGGAACGACGCGCGGCCGCTCGTCGGCAGCGACAGGAAAATTACAATGGCTGAATTTTGGAACCCATGCGCGAAGGATGCGAAGGGGTGGCAAGACGCGATTGTGCCGGATGATGCTTGTGTGCAGTATTTACGATCAGTCGGGTTTGATCCGCTTCCCAAGCAGTACGATTTCATAACTTGCCCTGCGGATGATGTTGGGTTCGGCGGCGCGCGTGGTGGCGCAAAGTCTGCCGCGATTGTGGGCGACTGGCTTTGGCATGAAAAGCAATACGGCAAGGATGCCATCGGAATTGTTTTCCGACGCGAGCGAACGCAGCTTGTGGAATTCATCGAATTCGCGCGGTCTAAACTCGAACCGCTAAATTTCAAATGGAAGGCGCTCGATAAAACTTTGGTTGGGCCTACGGGCTCGCGCCTACGCTTCGAATATCTCGACAAAGATGCGGACGCGGATATCTATCAGGGATCGAGCTTCACCAGATTGTACATCGAAGAGCGCGGAACGTTCCCGCGCGAACAGACGATCAATAAACTGCACGCGACGTTGCGAAGCGGTGCCGGCGTTCCGTGCCAAGCGAAGTCAACCTTCAATCCCGGCGGCGTTGGCCACCAGCATTGTCGTGAACGGTATAAACTATTCGACAAGATACCGAAGGGTTACGAAATCTTCCGAACGCCGACAGGCGGAACGCGCGTTTTCATTCCGTCGCGACTGCGCGACAACAAGCACCTTGGCGAAGACTACGTAAACCGATTGCGCGAAGCGTGCGCCGGTAACGAAGCGCTTTTGAACGCTTGGCTTGATGGCGATTGGTCGATTGTCGAGGGGGCATTTTTCGAGAATTGGAGAAACGGACATGCAATCGAGCCATTTGAAATTCCCGCCGACTGGATGCGGTTCCGATCCTTCCGATGGAACAGCGCCAAGCCCTTCTCTGTCGGATGGTGGGCCGTCGCCAGCGATGATTTTATTGGGCGAGATTTTGAGGGACGACCGAATGGAACGTTCATCCCGAGAGGCGCGCTTGTTCGATATCGTGAGTGGTATGGCGCGCGCAGCGGGCAGGTGAATGTCGGGATGAAATGGGAGGCCGAAAAGATCGCCGCCGGCATTCGCGAGCGCTCCCCGTCGGATGAACGGATCGCCTACACTGTTGCCAGCCCGCAAATCTTCGGAACGAAATTCGGACCATCGATTGGCGAGCGTATGATGTTGGCCGGCGTGCCCTGTATTCCGGCGGACGACTTCCACGCAAAAGACATCGGCCGGTCTGGCGGATGGGATCAACTCCGAGCCCGTTTGATTGGCGCGGATGGCAAGCCCACAATTTTCTGTTTTAATTCCTGCGCGGACAGTGTTAGAACTATTCCCGCCCTGCAACACGACCGGGACCACGAAGACGATGTTGACGCGGAAAGTGAAGACCATTGCGCGACGGATTGGCGGTTTGCCGTCATGTCTCGCCCGTGGGTTCCTCCCGTCTTCAAGCCCAAGGTTCCCGATGGCGTCGGGTTTTACGGGGACGCTGCCGGCGTGACGCACTCGACGTTGACGATCCGGCAAATGGTCGAAAGGTTGGAGCAGAAGCGGAAGCGAGCGGAGATTGACTGATGAGCGGCACGACCCCCTTTAGCCCCGTTCTCCCGACCGTGCAGCTTGCGGCGGCAACCACGACTTCCAACGTTGCGCTTGGCACGAAAGCGCGCGTCAACCAGTCCACCGATCCGAACCCCCAGAACATGCCGACGTTTCCCGGCGGCTTCTCGGTTCGCCTCACGGTTCAGGGCACGCAGCCGATGCAGGTTACGTTCGGCACGGATAGCTCCGTGACAGCGACGAGCGCGACGGGAATGCTTTTGCGCGCTGGGTCCGATCAGGTGATTTCAGTCAACGAAAACGTGACTTACATCGCGCAAATTGCGCCCGCGACTGGTTCCACGCTCTACGCCACGCCGGGCAACGGTGGGGTCTAATGGGGCGCTCGCCGCGCCCGCATCTTCGGCGCCGTGCGTATGACCGGCTTTACGAAGTGGTTTTCTGGAAAGACGGTCCCGACCATCCACGATGGGTTTGCGTTGACGTGAAGCCCACGCAGGAACAAGCCGTCCAGTACATCAACGATCAAATGGGCTTGACCTGATGGCTGAGGAAATCGGTCAACAGCAAAACATCGAAGCCGAACAGGGCACCCTTACGGTTCGCAAGGATGCCGGCGCGGGACCGCAGGGCGTCGTCAAATTCTGGATGCAGGCTATCGAGCTTGCGACGAAAGACGAAAGCGCTTGGACCAAGCGCGCATCCGAAACCATCGATATTTATCGGGACGCCGTAGATCGCAAAAAGAAGCGCTACAACATCCTTTATGCGAATACCGAAGTCATTTCGCAGGCCGTCTATAATTCGCGCGGATTGCCGGATGTGCGCGCCCGTTACAACGAGGGCGATCCGCTAAACCAGATGGTTTCCACTGTTATCGAACGCTCGCTTGAATACGCGACGGACAGTTCGGAGCACGATTTCGATCAGGTCATCAAAAACGCGGTCAAGGATATTCTTCTGCCGGGTCGCACGGTTGACCGCATCCGATACAAGCCGCATTTCGAAACGCGCAATCATCGCGTGGCAGTTGCCGCAACGCCGGACGGGCGCATGATGCGTCTTGACGATGCGAGCTACCTTGATCCCGAAGACGAATGGAAGACGGACGACGACGGCCCTTATGTTGAGGGCAAAAGTTACGAAGCGATCACTTGGGAAGAGTGCTACGTCGAACATGTCAATTGGGCCGACTTCCGACGTGGTCCGGGCAAGACGTGGGAGGACGTGCCATGGATTGCGTTCCGGCACTACCTGACCCGTCCGCAGGTTGAAGAACTCAACAAGGAAATCGGCGCCGAAGTCGAAATGGACAGCGCCGTACAACAGGACGACAAATACCGCCAAAGCGACAATGGCACCGCGCCGTCGCCTTCGATCTTCAAGCGTCTTTGCGTTTGGGAAATATGGGACAAGGAAAAGCGCGAAGTCGTTTGGCTCGCGCCTTCGTACAAGGAAGATGTGTTGCGAACGGACCCGGACCCACTCGGGCTCGCGCAGTTCTTCCCGATCCCGCGTCCCATCCTCGCAGTCGAGGTTCCGGAAACACTGGTTCCTGTCGAACCCTATCGGCTCTACAAGGATCAGGCCGACGAGCTTGATGTTATCACGCGGCGGCTCACGGATTTGACGCGCGCCGCGAAATGGCGCGGGCTCTATGCGATGCCAGAAGGCGGCACGGAACTTACCCAACTTCAAAACGCGATGGATGGCGATCTTGTCCCCTCGCAGACGGCGGCGGCAGTCGCCGCGCAGGGCGGCGGTATCTCGAATTTCATCTTCCTGATGCCGGTCAAGGAACTTGCGGAAACGATCAATTTGCTTACGGCGCGCCAGCAAGTCGTAAAAAACAACATCTACGAAATCATGGGGATTGCCGACATTTTGCGCGGCAACTCCGAAAGCCGCGAGACGGCGACGACTTCGCGCGTCAAATCGCAATGGGGCTCGCTGCGCTTGCAGCATCTTCAACAGGAAGTGCAGCGCTACATCCGCGATGTTTTCCGCATCATGGCGGAAATTATTTGCGAAAAATATCAGCCCGAGACGCTCCAACTCATTACGGGCCTGCAAATCCCCGATCAGGTTTTGCAAGTCTTGCGTTCGGATGCGCTTCGTTCCTTCCGCGTCGATATCGAGACGGACAGCACCATTCAGGCAGACCTACAGCGCTATCAGGAAAACGCGACGGCCTTCGTTTCCGGAACGGCGGCATACTGGAATGCAATCGGGGGCGCCGTCATGAACGGCGCCATTCAGCCGCAGGCGGCAATCGATATCTACAAGGGGTTTGCGCGTCTGTTCAAACTTCCGCGACAGGCGCAAGAGGCCATCGAAAAGATGACGCCTCCCCCACCGAAACAGCCCGATCCAGCCGAGGGGATCAAGCAACAGGCGGAAATCGCGAAGGC
>Ga0075464_10001668_pt1 | contig 10038 bp, 8 predicted proteins | sample DEB19_08_DNA_5_FD_75068 | JGI IMG/M metagenome (GOLD analysis project Ga0075464, IMG submission 75068) | Aqueous microbial communities from the Delaware River and Bay under freshwater to marine salinity gradient to study organic matter... | ecosystem: Environmental > Aquatic > Marine > Coastal ...
AGATGCTTAGGAAGTAATTTAACTAACTCATTGTATATCTTAGACGAGCCGTCTATTGGCTTGCATTCAAGAGACACGGAAAGGTTAATTAAAGTATTAAAAAATTTAAGAGACTTAGGAAATACGGTAGTGGTGGTAGAACATGATGAGCAAATAATGCGCGAAGCCGATCATATTATAGACATGGGTCCATTGGCTGCACATTTGGGTGGAGAGGTAGTCGCAGTTGGAAATGCAGCTGCATTGATAAAAGACAAGGATAGTCTAACGGGTAAATATTTAAAGGGAACACTGTCCATACCTATCCCTGAAAAAACAAGAGTATCTAAGCATGCTTTAAAATTACAAGGTGCTTATTTACATAATTTAAAAAATATAGACGTTGAATTTCCATTGCATAGTTTATGCGTGGTAAGTGGTGTGAGTGGAAGTGGAAAAACTACTTTGGTAAAACAAGTTTTATACAATGCCTTATTAAAAGCAAAGCAATTACCAGTTGAATTACAAGGTGGTTATACAGAATTAAAAGGCGACTTACATTTAGTAGACGAAATTGAAATGGTGGACCAAAACCCAATTGGGAAATCGTCAAGAAGTAATCCAGTTACGTATATAAAAGCGTATGATGCCATAAGAGATATTTATTCAAAACAAGCGTTATCAAAAATTAGAGGTTTCCTACCAAAACATTTTTCATTTAATGTGGATGGCGGAAGATGTGATACTTGTAAGGGAGAGGGAGAACAATTAGTAGAGATGCAATTTTTAGCAGACGTTCATTTAACCTGTGAGGATTGCGGAGGTAAACGATTTAAAGAAACTGTTTTAGAAGTACATTATAAAGGAAAGAGTATTCATGATGTTTTAGAAATGAGTGTGGACGAAGCCATCGAGTTTTTTGTAGAGGAAAAAAATATTGTAACTGCTATAAGTCCTTTACAGGAAGTAGGATTGGGTTATGTTAAATTAGGCCAAAGTAGTAATACCTTAAGTGGAGGAGAAGCGCAAAGAGTAAAATTAGCTAGCTTCTTAGGAAAGGGAAAAGCCTCCAGCAAAATGCTATTCATATTTGACGAACCAACAACAGGCTTGCATTTTCATGATATACATAAACTATTAAAAGCCTTTAATGCATTAATAGACCAAGGTCATTCTTTAATAGTAGTGGAACATAATACCGATATCATCAAAGCCGCTGACTGGGTTATAGACATGGGGCCCGAAGCAGGAGATGCTGGTGGAACTGTAGTTTATGCCGGTGTTCCAAAAGGATTGGCCAAATGCAAGGCATCCCAAACAGGCAGGTACTTAGGATAGATTCTATGTAACTTATTAAAAATCAATTAATTAGCAAGTATAAATTTGATTTTGCAAATTTTTATGCATTAAATTCATTGTATAAAAAAATTCATGCAATGAAAAACACATTAAGTTATAAAGGGTTTCTTGGATCAGTACATTTTAGTGAAGAAGACAATGTACTTTATGGGAAAATAGAATGCATAGATGATTTAATTTTGTATGAGGGAACTTCTGTAACTGAGATAAGAAGTGCATTTAAAGAAGCTGTGAATGATTATATCGAAATATGTAAACAATCAAAAAAGCCATGCCTAAAAAGTTTTAAGGGTTCATTTAATGTGAGAGTTAAGCCTGATTTACATCAAAAGGCTGCAACGCTTGCTACTAAGAAAGGGATAAGTCTAAATCAATTTGTACAAAAAGCGCTTACTCAAGCAATCGAAGCCGCGTAATCATTATTTTTTCCCTTTAACTAACTTATTAATAGTAGCAGAACTTATAGAACGGCTTCCTTTTTCTCTTCCTGCTTCTTTAATAGCTTTATCCAATATCATTTCTATTTGGCCATTTACACTTCTAAATTCGTCGGCGGACCATTTAGAAAGTGCGTCAAATGTGTCGTTATTTATTCTTAGTACAAATGTTTTTTTAGCGACTGACATATATTTATTTTGAAAAATTAATAAAGAGAACCTGTATTAAGGACAGGTGTTGCAGATCTCTCTCCGCATAGAACCACCATTAAGTTACTTACCATGGCTGCTTTTTTCTCGTCGTCCAATACTACAATATCTTTCTCGGACAACATCGCCAATGCCATTTCAACCATACCTACTGCGCCTTCTACAATTTTAGTTCTTGCAGCAACGATAGCAGTTGCTTGTTGTCTTTGTAACATAGCACCTGCTATTTCAGCAGCATAAGCTAAGTGACTAATTCTAGCCTCGGTTACTGTGATGCCCGCTTTTACTAGTCTTTCATTTAATTCCAGTTCTAGCATTTCAATTACTTTTTCACCTCCATCTCTGAGGGTAATTTGTGCATGCTGGTCCTCGATATTATCATATGGATAACTAGTTGCTAAATGACGTACTGCTGCTTCGCTCTGATTTTTCATGTATTCATTAAAATTAGTGACATCAAAAACAGCTTTGTAAGTGTCACTTACTTCATATAGAATAACGGCAGCAATTTCAATAGGATTTCCTAATTTATCGTTCACTTTTAATTTTGTACTTTCAACGCTTTGTGAACGAAGTGATACTTTTAGTTTTGTGTAAAAAGGATTTACAAATTGCAAACCATTTTCCCTAACCGTACCTATATACTTTCCAAAAAAAGTGAGTACGATGCTATAATTAGGATCTACTACCATTAATCCTTTTATTAAGAACACAGATGCTATTATTAATAAAATGCCAAATCCAAAGATGAGCACATTGGGGTTGGCTGTTTGGGTAGTAAGTATGACTTCATAAAGTCCAATAATAAGTGAAAAAAGCGCGGCCAAAGCTGCTTTGTATCCGTTAAAAGGGTGCATTAGTTTTTCCATATAATTATTTTAATATTAAAATGATATCATAAATATATCGCTTATTTTTTATAATTATGCAAATATTATTTTTTGGATGAATGCATTGCAAGGTTTTCGTTTTTCAAAATTGTCGCTTCTTTTACCACTCAAATAAACAAATACTATTTTTAACATATTTCGCTTGTTTGGGTTCATTGATAGCGCTATTTTCATTGTTACTATCAAAATATTCAAATGCGTTTATATAAGCACTATTGTTTTAAGGCCATCTTATTATTAAGCTTAGGTTGTTGTTTTCAAAATGTCAATGCACAAAATTCAGCTGTGGTTAAAGGCCAGTTGGTTGACACTTCCGACCGAATTACCCTGTCCAATGCGACTATTAATATTCTAAGCGCAAAGGATTCTGTCTTATTGCATACAGTAAGAGCAGACAAAGAAGGGCGTTTTCAAATAAATGCTAAAAAAGAGGGAGCTGCTATTATAATGATTTCGTATCCGCAGTATGCGGACTATATTGATAAAATTCAATTAGATTTTAGTAAAGAATTGGATTTGTATAAAATATACTTAAATACAAAAGCACATTTACTTAAAGAAGTGATTATAAAGAGTACTGTTTCTGCTATTCGTATAAAGGGCGACACAACCGAATTTAAGGCGGATAGTTTTCATGTAACGCCTAATGCAGACGTTCAAGAGTTATTGAAAAAAATGCCAGGTATTCAAGTAAATTCTAAAGGAGAGATTACTGCGCAGGGCGAGAAAGTGAATAAGGTTTTTGTAGACGGGGAGGAATTTTTTAGCGACGACCCTGCAGTAGTAACTAAAAACTTAAGAGCAGATGCTATTGACAAAGTGCAAGTATATGATAAGAAGTCTGACCAGGCTACATTTACAGGCATTGATGATGGTATAAAATCTAAAACTATTAACCTGCAACTTAAGGAGGATAAGAAGAATGGCTATTTTGGTAAGGCGGAAATAGGAACCAATTTTGGACAATATGGGAATCAGAAATTAATGGCGAATGCCTTTAAGGGCAAGAAAAAATTAGCCGGTTATTTTACTGCTAATAACACCACATTTGAAGGCTTAAACTGGGACGAGACAAGAAACTATTCTGACGGAGGAAATACTATTACAGAAATGACGGACGACGGTGGAATTTCCATGTATTACTCCAGTGGGGACGGGGATGACTATAATGAGACTATTGGATTGCCTAACCAACAAAGTGCGGGTGCTGTGTTTGGGAATAAGAAAAACAATGCGTCTACTAATGACAATGTACAATATCAGCATTTGTTAAGTAATTCTATTGGTAATGCATATACCAAAACTATTTTACAAGATTCTTCTTTTTCAAATTACACTAACAATACACAAAAGTTAGACAAGAAGAAGTATAAATTCAATACCATTAATGAGTGGGGTACCGACACTACTGGGGTATTTAAAATTATCATAAAAGGAGCCGACGTTTTGAAAGAGGCTAGTAGTAATAATTTAGGTCAAACTTTTGGAGAGAGTGGTCATATGATTAATCAAACGAAAAGAGTAACGGCTTTAAATGAGGACGACAAGTCTTTAACTTCCAATTTAAGTTTTAGAAAGAAGTTTGCAAAAAAGGGGAGAACAATTTCAGTTACTTCAGACCTGAATTTTAACGACAAAAAACAAGATGGGTCCTTAAATGCAGACAATAACTATTATGATTTTGCCGGCAATATTTTAAGAAATGATTTAGTGGATCAATTGAAGAAGAATACACAAAACACCTCTTCCATTAATTCAAGCCTTACTTATACCGAACCATTTGGCAAAAAGTCCTTTATGATTTTCAAGTATGGCTTAAATATTGCGAAGAATGAATCTGAGCGTGACTCCTATAATAAGAATAATGGTCAATATACTTCCAGGGTAGACTCTTTAAGTAATCATTTTATATTCAACACCATAAACAATTCAGGGTCGGTAAATTACCGTTTTGTAGAGAAAAAGTATAATATTTCAATTGGATCTGGATTTGGAACTGCCAATTACAAATTAGAAGACGTAAGACAAAATAGCCAACGTGCAATTGCATACAATAATTTTATCCCGGCTTTTTCATGGAACTATAATCCAAAACAACAAAGAAGATTAAGGTTTAGCTATGTGGGTAATACCATCAATCCAACATTACAACAAATACAGCCTGTAATAGACAATAGTGATCCATTAAATGTGTCAATTGGAAATGTAAACTTAAAGCAAGGGTTTACAAATAAGTTGAACTTGAGCGCTAGTGATTTTAAGGTATTAAAAAGCAGGTATATTTCTTTTGATGCCGATTTTGCTAATACAGACAATGGTATTAGTAATAGTAGTACTGTAGATGCCTTTGGAAAGCGTGTAAACCAATTTGTGAATGTGCAAGGAAGCTTTAATTATGGATTTGGTGGATGGTTTGGAATGGATATAATTAAAGGCATTAATGGAGGTATTAATATCAGAAACACAGTTAGCAGGTATATTAACTATGTAAATGGAGTTAGGAACGTAAATGACAATAGTAATATTAGTTATGGTATTAATTTGAGTCATTGGTCCGACAGTTGGTACAATTTCTGGTTAAACTTCTCAGCCAATAGTAATAGCACTGTTTCCAGTATACGACCAGGTGTAACCACTAATTACTGGGTATATTCTTTCAATGGAAGACCTGAGTTTAAATTCAAAAAAATCAAGACCTATATAGATATTAACATAGATGCCAATATTTATCAAAAAACGAAAGTATTCGCTAATCAGAGAGACGTTTATATTGTAAGTCCTTCTATTCGTAAAGTGTTTACTAAGACAGATGCTTGGGAATTGAAACTATATGTTTTTGATGCATTTAACCAGAATAGTTATGTACAACGTAATATATCAAGCAATTTCATATCAGAAAATACCAACAATGGAGTGAAGCGTTACTTTATGTTTAGTGTGATTTATAATTTTACCAAAAATGGAAAGCCTTCTAATATGGGTTTCTAGGATTGAACAGCGCAACTAGCATTCGGCAACATTTAATACAATTTATTATGAAATATATTTTAATAGCTTTTTTCACCTTGATTAGTTTGACTAGTTTTTCTCAAACTAAATTTATCAATAGTGGCAAAATCACCTTTGCACGTAGTGTTGGGCAATACACTATCATTGAATCCATGTCTGATAATGGGGAAGCAGATCCTTGGTTTGAAGACATAAAAAAGTTTTTTCCTAAATTGGTGGTAGACAATTTTGTATTGGAATTTAACGATAACAAATCACTGTACAAAATTGAAAAAGAAAATTCGGAAAACAAGTATATAGTGCAAAATCTAAAGCCTACCGAAGTTGATTTTGTATCTCAACAATTAAATGACGACTTAGTGGTCATGAAAAGGACGGTTTTTGAAAACGAGTATTTAGTAAAAGATAGTTTAATAAAATACGAATGGAAAATTACTGGAGAAGTAAGGGACATAGCAGGTTTTGAATGTAAAAAAGCTACTACTAAAATTTGTGATTCAGTAGTAGTGGTTGCTTTTTATACAGACCAAATTCCAGTTAAAGCCGGACCTGAAAACTTCAATGGATTACCTGGAATGATAATGGGATTAGCGGTTCCAAGACTTGCTACAACTTGGTTTGCGACAAAATTAGAATTACAGAGCCCCGTAATTGGAACGGTAGAAACATTGTCTAAAGGCAAGCCTGTACAACGTGCTCAAATAAATAAAGACTTAAATAAAGGGCTTTCGGGCTGGGGTAAGATGGGTAAGATTATTGTTTGGATAGCAAGTTTATAGATTCGTAAAAGCTAAGTAGAAAAATACTTTACAAACATTACTTTACACTATCTTAATCTGTCTGCATTATTTACCATGCGCTCGTCTTTGTATATTCTTATAATTGCAAGCAGCTGTAAGAATGGCATCAAAAATAACGCAGCCGACGGCAAAGTAAATCCACCACCTGGATGCGCTAACACTACTTTGTAAATAAAGTAGCCAATCAATACAGATAACAATAAATTAAGGATTACTACTTTTAATTGTAACATTCTATTACCATATAAAAATATGGTTATAAAGGACAAGCAACCACTAAAAGCCAATGTAAGTAGCGTGCTATATTGTTGGCTTCCACTCACTTCAAAAGCGGCAGGAACAGGTGTATAATAAAAAGGGAATCGCAATGCCGAAAAAGCAGCAGCACTTGCTAATAATAACCAGATAGATTGTATTCTTTGTATCATGCCATAAAGTTAGAGTTTTTTTGAATTCACAATTACAAAAAAAGCCCCTCCAAATTGGAAGGGCTAGTTATATAGGGTTAGCTACTTATTTTTTTATGTATTATTAACCAAGTTCAGGGTACAATACAAATTGTTCCATAAACTGATTAACGTCTTTACGCGTTTTAGTTAATAATGCTTCGTCGTCCGCATGCATAAGTACATTATCTATAGCATTTACTACAAATGGCATATGTCCTTCGTTCATACCTCTTGTAGTTATTGCAGCTACACCAAAACGAATACCCGAAGTTACAAAGGCAGACTTATCGTCGTAAGGAACCATGTTTTTGTTGGCAGTAATGTCGGCCATACCTAAAACCTGCTCTGCTTTTTTACCGCTAATATTTTTATTGCGTAAGTCAATTAACATTAAATGATTGTCGGTACCACCGCTAATAATTTCATATCCTTTGCTTACAAATTCAGCAGCCATAGCTTGTGCATTTTTTTGAACTTGCTTAGCGTATGCAGTATATTCGTCTGTTAAGATTTCACCAAATGCGATTGCTTTTGCGGCAATAACATGCTCCAATGGTCCGCCTTGTGTACCAGGGAACACGGCCATGTCAATTACGTTGGACCATAATCTTAAATTACCTTTTATGTCTTTTAATCCTAAAGTATTCTCGCCATCTTTTGCCATCATAATTACGCCACCACGAGGTCCACGTAAAGTTTTGTGGGTAGTAGAAGTAACAAAATGACAATGATTAAATGGAGAACTTAATAATCCTTTTGCAATTAAACCTGCAGGGTGCGCAATGTCGGCTAAAACAAAAGCACCTACTTCGTCTGCTACTTTACGAATACGTGCATAGTCAATATCACGGCTATAAGCACTTGCTCCACAAATAATTAATTTAGGTTTATGCGTTCTAGCTTGACTTTCTAACATATCATAGTCAATTAATCCAGTTTCTTTTACTACACCATAAAAATGGGGCGTATAAGTTTTGCCAGAAAAGTTAACCGACGAGCCATGTGTTAAGTGACCACCCATACTTAAATCCAATCCTAAGATGGCATCACCTGGATGTAAAATAGCTAGCATCACTGCTGCATTTGCTTGCGCTCCACTATGTGGTTGAACGTTCGCATATTCTAAACCGAAAACTTCTTTTAATCTATCAATAGCTAAAGTCTCTGTTTTATCTACTATCTCGCAGCCACCATAATAACGACGGCCAGGATATCCCTCGGCATATTTATTAGTCATTACTCCACCCATAGCTTGCATTACTTGTAAGCTGGTAAAGTTCTCTGACGCAATTAACTCAATGCCACGTCTTTGGCGTTCTAATTCTTGGCGGATAATGTCAAAAACAAGGGTATCTCTTTGCATGATTGGATATTTTGGCAAAAATAATCGATTCCTTAGCCCTTTCCAACCTATGTTTCAACATTTGCGCAGCTAATATCCACAAAATGGCTAAAAAATGCCTTTACTAACGCTAATTTGTTATTTTTACCGTCCCCAAAACAATTACATGAAGGCAATTATTCCGGTAGCTGGCGCAGGTGCAAAATTACGTCCACATACCTATACTCAACCTAAAGCGTTAATTCCAATTGCGGGAAAGACAATTCTAAGTTTTATTGTAGACCAACTTAGAGAAGTAGGAATTGATGAATTTATTTTTGTAGTGGGTTATTTAGGAGACAAGATTCAAAATTATGTGGAACAAACTTATCCTAATTTAAGGACCCATTTTGTATACCAAAACGACCGTCAAGGAACTGCGCATGCAATTCAACTTGCTAAGTCAATTGTTGGAGAAGATGAAGTTTTTATTGCTTTGGGAGATACGATTTGCGAGTTTGATATTAGAGAAGTAATGGAGAGTCCTTATAGTATGTTAGGGGTGAAAAAAGTGGACGACCCAAGATTATTCGGTGTGGCTGAAATTAATGAAGAAGGTTTTATTGAACATGCGGTAGAAAAACCGTCCATACCAAAAAGCAATCATGCACTTGTAGGATTATATAAGATTAAAGAGTCGGCTATTTTATTTGAATGTTTCCAACAACTATTTGTTGAAAACATTAAATCACATGGGGAGTATAATTTAACGGATGCCTTGGATTGCATGATTAAAAAAGGGGTAACGTTTAAGTCCTTTAAGGTGAAGAACTGGTATGACTGTGGAAAGAAGGAGACATTATTAGAAACCAATGCAGTCTTATTAAAAAAGACAGGAGGCATTACAGTGAATCCTGAATTATATAGTAATAGTATTATTATACCTCCTGTAAGTATTGCAGACGGTTGTGTAATTGAAAATTCCATAATTGGACCGCATGTTACAATAGGTAACAATACCACTATTAAAAGTTCAATAGTTACAGAAAGTATTATTGGTTCTTACACCACACTTGATGAAGTGGTATTGGACAATTCATTAATAGGTAGCGATGCTGCCGTTAAAGGATTGAGCAGAACTTTAAATATTGGAGATAATACCGAAATTGATTTCGGTTAGTCTTTATGTATTGTTGTTGAATTGCCTTGGGCTAAACAAGTCATTACGATATCATTAATACAAACATGTTTAGGTAGGTTGGCTACATACCAAGCAGTTGCTGCAATGTCTTCTGCTTTTAATGGCTCGTAACCTGCATATACCGCAGCTGCTTTACTAGCATCCCCTTTAAAACGAACCAAAGAAAAATCAGTTTCAACAGCACCAGGGTGAATTGCGGTTACTTTAATATGATGTGGCAATAAATCTATTCTTTGAGCTCTAGTAATTGCGTCTACTGCATGCTTGGTAGCGCAGTATACATTACCGTCTTTATAAACTTCTTTTGCTGCCGTACTTCCAATGTTAATAATATGACCTTGTTGCTTAATTAAGTAAGGCAGTACTGCTTTTGAAGCATATAA
>Ga0075464_10001669_pt1 | contig 10035 bp, 10 predicted proteins | sample DEB19_08_DNA_5_FD_75068 | JGI IMG/M metagenome (GOLD analysis project Ga0075464, IMG submission 75068) | Aqueous microbial communities from the Delaware River and Bay under freshwater to marine salinity gradient to study organic matter... | ecosystem: Environmental > Aquatic > Marine > Coastal ...
AAAACACGCGCAAACCCTTGATTTTATTGGTTTTTTGCGGTGCAACACGAAATTTTCGATTTTTTTGGCCTGTGGATTTACGCTATTTGCTGTATATGGCAAAACCCCACCGGCGGGATTTTTAATTTTTTTTTGAAAAGTGTTTTCACCACCAAACAAAAAAGCCTCTGGTCGATTCCCTCACCTTTTGGGTGTTGACGGACGTGTTCTAGTACACGCAGGGAACCGGCCAGAGGCCACTAGAAAAATTAAATCACCGTCAAGTGATGTAAGAACTATAACAGACTATTTGTGAAAAGCAAAGAATTTTAGCCTAAACAACGAGGGACACAGGGACACCGCAAGGGACACTGCCCCTGTCCGCCGCAAACCCACGCCCAGTAAGGCTTCCAGGGCGAGAGGGACACAGGGACACTACTTTGTGCAACTCTCTTCCTCCGTACATATATATTTTTATTTTTACCTATATTTTTATTTTTATATTCTATTACCTCCCTATACCTATTTATAGTGTCCCTAGTGTCCCTATAGTAGTAAACGCCAATACCAGTACGGGTTTGAGCGAGGACACTAAGGTTCAAAAATACAGTCCCTTATACTGTCCCCGCAGTCCCTCATCTACTGAAAATCAACACTTTTGACTGATTGCCATAACTTTCGTAAAACCCATGCTCTAGTCTGAATACCATCGACTTTTCTCTTAGTGTGCTTAGCTCCAAGCTTTTTGAGTACTGTCCCTGCCCGTCGACTCTCCATCGGTTTCACTTTAGAACTGTCGATGCCCAGTGCTCCAGAAAGAACCTGGTTCATGGTCAAAACAATCTCGTTACCATCCAAACTCTCAACAGACTTCAGCCACTCTCGAATAGGTTGCTCAAAGGCATCTTGCTCAACGTAATCGTCGTGAACTTCTTTAGCCAACCGTTCAGCGTCTTGGTAACAGATACCACCCAAAGTAAACAGCTCATAGCCTTCAGCCCAAAGCTGCCAGCAATCAGCCGCAATACCCTCAACATCAACAAAACTAACCGAGAGTGGTAGCCAACGGCGCTGGCCGGAAGCATCCTCGTCAAGGAACTCTGGATCGTTCGTTGAACCGATAAACATGGACCGACGAGCGTAGGCCGTAGAAAACTCCTTAAACTTTGGAGTCCACTTTTCTTCGGTCCGTGTCATCCAAGCCTTAATATGTTCTTTCTCTCTGCTACGAAGCCCACGCAACTCAGCAATCTCACACACAAGCGACCCGCGCATCTTACGCGCCAAGTCATCTTCCTTCTCGCCAAACGACACTTCGGTGAAATACTCCCGCTGTGGAGCCATCGCCTTAATGCCGCTCGTCTTACGCAAACCCTGATGGCCGACGAGAACCGGAGTCATATCCGCCTGTATTCCTGGAACCATCACGCGACCTGCTAGCGCCGCCCAGATGTACATGGAAGCTGCTTGACTGTAGCTTGAGTCCTCCACAACGAAATACTTACTAAAGAAGCTACGAACGCGTGGTACACCGTCCCAAACCTGCTGGCTCAACCAAAGCTGCGCTGAATCAAACTGATTGGCCCTAGCCACAGCGTAAACGGCATCACGGATACGCTCTTTGCTGGAGAAAGCAAACCCACGGTTTTCAGCGCTAATCATTAGCTCAACGTAATGCTCGTCAGAGAATCGCTGCCAACCATCATCCTCATCACGTCTGAACATCACCGCGTCAATGAACGTGTCATAGCGAATCTCAACACCGCACTCAGCCTGGCTGCTACAAAACAGATTGTTGTTGCTGGCGCTACAAGTAATCAGCCCATTGTCGTCACGAGAGTAATTGACCCGCGCACCACTAACAGCAACTCGCGTAGCAACCTTGTGTGTAATCGCCTTACGAACGTCAGACTTGGTCAAACCGACTTGCTTACCGAACGAGTCGTGGATAGCCTTGGCGATCATTGCTCTGAAGTCATCACCAAGCTCGTTCTTATTGATACTGGCAACACGCGCTGCAAAGATGCGATAAGTCTCATCGTCATGGATGGTGGCAGCTTCGCGCTTGAGCGACTCGAACTTAGTAATCACCTCACCTTCAGCCGTCACAGCCTCAACGCTAACCGCGCCGCCGACAGCCTTGATGATAGATGCCATTGTCATTGGTTGACCCTGGTACTTACCAAACGAGTCCCACTTTTGCTTTACAACCTTTTTGTCATAGCGATCAGCGTCTTGCTTTGACCAAGCATCGAAAATCTGTAGCCCACGCTCAGAGCCTCTAAATTGATGGTGGATGGCAGCACCAGCACGGACCCAAGCCTCATAGTCACAAGACTCAGCCGGATACGCCTTAAGATAAGCAACGGCCTCATCTTCGCTTATATCCAACGGCTCTTGTGCAATAAGTTGTTCTAATTCAAAGTCTTGGCCTATGGTTCCCTCATCAGTGAGGGTAGCAACCGGCGCAGACATCTGCCACTCAATCATCGTAGCGGCATCGTCGTTACTCTCAATCAGGCCAAAGACCGGATCAATATAACGAGACAAACCGCCGAGTGGGAGAACAACCTGATTACCTTTACCGCCCACTGGTACAGAGTCCTGTTTTGGGAACACTTCAATAAAGTTGTCGACCAATCCTTTGCCCCCAGCCTTGTCGACATACCCCAACTCGCCAATAGCCGCACGCAATGCACGCCTAACAGAGGCTGCATCCTGTGGGTCATTCCACAACATGATGATATGGATACCGTTGCCGCCCGATGAGCGGAACAGATGTGGTGCAAAGCCTAAAGCATTTAGCTTGTCGACAACAACCCATGCCCGCTCAAGCATCTTATCCCAAGGCATTTCGCCCTTGTGCGAGTCCAGATCAAGCACAGCGACTTGCGTAGTGCTTTCACCTTCCTTGATCGGGCAAACCCCACGCAGCTCTTGTACACCGTTAAGATGCTTGAGCATACGCTCATCGGTGAGTGCGTCATCCGTCCAGAATTGGCCCTTGCCTGGTCGCTTCAGAGCGGTAATGTCCGTTCTAACACTGGAGATAAGTGGCCGTAGCGACTCAAGAATCGCCTGTAAATTGTTAGACATTTTATGCCTCTGTGTTGTTGCTACTGTTTTCCAAGTAATCGCTCAACGCCTTCATCACTTTCCATGTCGGATTGGCGTTAGGGTTGTCTCGAATGTCTCGAATTGTGTTGAAATGCACATTTGTCGCTTCGGCAACCATAGACGGTCGCCTATCCTTAAGTGCTTGTTTTAGCTGATCTAATGTCATCATTTGATGATTCTCCGTGAAAAAATAACAATTTAGTGTTGACACTGTAGTTCTGATGGACTATATTGTCAACTCCATAAACATAAAAGGACTAGAAATCATGCAACAGCTGCAACTCATTCTTACCGGCGTAACTATCGAAGAACTGGTAGCTATCGCTGCCGACTTTGTTGCCAAAAACTCTTCTGAGAAAGTTGAAAAGCCAGCGCGTAAGGTTAAAGCAAAAGCAGCTCCTGTTGAGCAACAAGCCGAGCTGCCTTTAGAAGAATCGCTTCAAGAGCAAATCACCGAAGCTAAAGAGCAAATCACCGAAGCTAAAGAGCAAATCACCGAAGCTAAAGAGCAAATCGCCGAAGCTCCGGCATCAACCGTTCCGCAAAACGCTACTGATCTAATGGCTGCTGTCATGCCGCTGGTTGCTGGTGACTCAGCTAAGAAGATCAAACTGGTCAAATTGCTTGAAGAATATAAGGCTAAGACAATCAACACGCTTGCTCAAGAGCATTACGCTGACTTCTGGGCTAAGGTGAAGGAGCTATAAAAATGAAACCGTTTGACCTAGAAAAGTTCAAAGCTGGTGCAGTTGGCATCACGCGCGGTGGAGACGAAGTAACGTTTGTAGCTTATGTGCCAGAAGCGCAAAAACACCATCGACTTGTGTTCATGGACAACCTAGGATACATCCAGCAATGCGCTGAAACTGGAAGATATAGGGCGTTGCAAGAAACAGATTCAGACATTGTTGGTCTCAAGGCTCAGACAAAAACGTACTGGGTCAACTTGTACGAAAGCTCATGTTATGGATACGAAAGTAAAGAACAAGCAGACAAAGGCGAATGGTCTAGGTTGAACGGCAAAGCATACAAAGTGGAGATTGAGCTATGACAACCCACGCCAAACTATCAGCTAGCTCTAGCCATCGCTGGTTACACTGCCCAGGCAGCATCAAAGCAGAAGAAGGCTACGCAGACTCTAGCTCTGAACATGCCAACGAAGGGTCTGCTGCCCATTGGCTTGGTGAGACTTGTCTTGAGTCAGGACAACAAGCCTCTGAGTTCTTAGGCCAAACCATTGCAGACTACCAAGTTGTTGTATCTGACGAAATGGTTGATGCTGTCCAGCAGTACATTGATTACGTACGTTCACTTGGTGGTAATCGTCTTGTAGAGCAGCGCGTTGACTTTAGTCATGTTGTATCAGAAGGTTTTGGTACAGCCGATGCTATTGTCATGTCTGGTGATACGCTGCACATCGTTGATCTTAAGTACGGTAAGGGTGTAAAGGTCTATGCCGAGAACAATAGCCAAGCCATGCTCTACGCTTTGGGCGTACTGCACGACTATGACTATCTGTTTCAGCCAGAAAAGATCGTACTGACTATCGTTCAACCACGACTCGACCACATTGACGAGTGGGAAGTGACGATGAATCAGCTACAGACGTTTGCTAGCTTTGCTCAAACAGCCGCAAGCCTTGCCCTACAAGACAACGCTCCGCGTTACCCGTCTGACAAAGCCTGCCAGTGGTGTAAGGCTAAAGCAGAGTGTGTTGCGCTCAAGAACGAGATTGAGCAAACGCTATCGGCCTCATTTGATGCGATTAGCGAAATCCCTCAACCTGACAAGCTAACGCTAGAACAGATTAGCAACATCCTCAGTTCTAAGAAGCTGGTCACGTCTTTCCTAGAAGCCGTTGAGAAGTTCGCAATGGCACGTCTGTCCAACGGCGAGGAAATGCCTGGGTTTAAGCTGGTTGCTGGTCGCAGTAATCGCGTCATTTCTGATGAGGACTTTGCTGTACGCATCCTGCATCAAAGCGGTTACAAGGATGAGCAAATCTATAAGCCCGTAGCTCTCAAGACAATCACTGAGCTTGAGAAACTGATGGGCAAAAAAGAGTTTTCACTGACATTGGGTGATGTTGTGGTTAAGCCGGAAGGTGCGCCAACAATCGCACCAACTAGCGACCCCCGCGCCCCGTTGTCAGTTGTAAACGCTAGTGACTTCGGTTGCTAACGAGTAGTACCACTTTAATCTTAAAAGGAAATTGAAATGAAATACACGCTAAAAAATGTTCGCCTCTCGTTCCCGTCGCTGTTTCACAAAGCCAAGTTTGAAGGTAAGGACACTAAGTACGAAGCCACTTTGCTGCTGGACAAGACTGAACATGCAGAAGTTATTGCTCAGCTAAAGGCCGGCATTGCGGAAATGATTAAGAACGATCTGAAAGTTCCTAAAATCCCTTCTGACAAAATCTGCTTGCGCGATGGTGATGAGGCTTCCTATGACGGCTATGCCGGTTGTATGTCGCTAAAGGCTGCAAACAATCGCCGCCCACTGATTTTGGACAAAGATAAATCGCCCTTGGCGGAAGAAGATGGCAAACCTTACGGAGGGTGCTATGTCAATGCAATTGTCGAGTTTTGGCCGCAATCGAACGCCTACGGTAAACGCATTAACGCCAACCTGTTAGGTGTTCAGTTCTTCAAAGACGGTGCGCCGTTTGCTGCTGGTGAAAGTGCATCTGAAGATGACTTTGAGTCGTTTGAAGATGACAGCGACCCTTTCGCCTAATCGGTAAGTAATTCTGGCTAGGGGGTTGCCAGTTCAGAAAACCCCCACATTAACCTTGGATACTCCAATGACAACAATTAAATCAATTAGCGACGACCAAAGCTATATCATCAAGTCAATCATGGAACTAACTGGTATTGAGCGATTTGATGCTGATATTAGCTATGGTAAGGGTGGTTTCTGGAAAGAACTTTCAAGACCAGTAAATTGCTATGACATTGATCCTCAGCATGACTATGTAATCAATGCTAGTAGCGTTTCTTTGCCTGTTGATAATGCTTCGTACAGATCAATCATTTTTGACCCGCCATTTCTTACCTACATCAAACAGGGTAGAGAGCATAACAGTATTATGGGCAGACAGTTTAGTGGTTACTGGTCATACAAAGAGCTTGAAGAACATTACAGAATGACTCTTGTAGAAGCGCATCGTGTTTTAACAAAGAAAGGCATTATGGTTTTCAAGTGCCAAGACATAGTGCATAACCACTCTTTGCATCCGACTCATATCAATGTTGTTAATTGGGCGGAAGGAATGTTTCGACTTAAGGATATGTTTGTATTGACCGCAAAACATCGCATACCAGTCCCGCAACAAGAAGGCACTAAAAAGAAGGTGCAAAAACATGCACGAATTCATCACTCATATTTTTTAGTGCTGGAGAATAAGTGATGTGGATAATTGATACAGAGTGCTATAGCAACATCTGGATGCTATGCGCGAAGCATATTAAAACTAAAGAACGCCGCTTTTATCAGCTACCAGGTCTAACCGACAGCCAGCGGGAAGAAATGAAAGCGCTGCTAAGAGCCGAGCATACGATTAGCTTCAACGGCTTGAACTATGACCTACCAATGCTTGCCTATGCGGTAGAAGGTGCTACTAACGCTGAACTTAAAGAGCTATCAGACAATATCATCCTATCCGACGACCCGTCATGGAAAGTCTGTGATGAGATGGGTATCTCTGTGCCTGATAGCTGGAAGCAGAAGCACATTGACCTGATTGAAATTGCCGATGGCAAAGCCTCGCTAAAGATTTATGGTGGGCGGCTAAACTGCAATAAGATGCAGGATTTGCCGCTGGACCATGAGTTACCAGCGCCTGATGACAAAATAGCTTTGCTTCGTGAGTATTGCTTTAACGACTTGGAAGTGACCGAGTTGCTGTTTGAGCATCTGTACAAGCAGGTGAAGCTGCGTAATCAGATTAGTCGTCGGTACAAGATTAACCTCATGTCCAAGTCCGATGCTCAGATGGCAGAGGCTGTGATTAAGAAGTGTGTACAAGAGGCTAAAGGCGAGGCGGTTTACAAACCTAAAAGTAGACCTGTCTCTGTGCGCTACAACCCGACTGGCTACATCCAATTCGCCTCAACCCAGCTAACCGCTATCTTGAACCGAATAGTGGATACTGACTTTATGATACATAAGACCAACGGATCAGTCTGTATGCCTGAATGGCTAGCGGATACTGTCATCCGTATTGGCACAGCTAGTTATCAGATGGGTATTGGCGGGCTTCATAGTATGGAGAAGAAGCAGTTTGTCGAAGCCGGTGATGACTACGTTCTAGCCGACTGGGATGTTGCTTCTATGTACCCCACAATGATCGTCAACCAGCGCCTTGCGCCTGAGAACATGGGTAAACATTTTACTGAGCTGTATCGCGGCTTTGTCAATGAACGACTAGCGGCAAAGCACAGCGGCGATAAGGTCACTGCGGATACGCTTAAGATTTTTTTGAATGGTAGCTTCGGCAAATTTGGCTCCATGTACTCCATCCTTTACTCGCCGAAACTTCTTATTCAGACCACCATCACCGGCCAATTGTCTTTGCTCATGCTGATTGAGAAAGTCACAGAGCATGGTATCCGAGTAGTCAGCGCCAATACCGATGGCGTGGTAATGCTTTGTCCTAAGAACAAACAGGCTTTGATGGATGAGCTTACGTTTGAATGGATGCTGCAAACAGACATGCAGCTTGAGCGTACAGACTACAGGTTGCTTGCCTCAAGAGACGTGAACTCTTACGTTGCTGTAAAGACTAACGGCGAGGTCAAACGCAAAGGTGCGTTTGCTGATAGCAGTTTGGCTAAGAACCCAGACCGACTCATCATCTATGACGCTGTGTGCGAGTTGCTTGCCAACGGTGCGGCAGTTGAACAGACTATTCGCAACAGCAAAGACATTACCCGCTTTGTAACTGTGCGTAAGGTGACTGGCGGGGCGCTATTCCAGGGTGATGAGATTGGTAAGGCTGTTAGCTTTTACCACGCTACCAGCGTTGATAACGAGACTTGTCTGAGCTACAAGAAGTCTGGTAACAAAGTGCCGAACTCAAACGGCTGTCGGCCTTTGATGCAGTTGCCTGATCTCTTTCCAGATGACGTTGACCACAACTACTACATCAACGAAGCGCACGATGTGCTAAAGGAGATTGGCTATGCTTGAGAAACAGATTGAAGCCATGTTCGTAAAGCGCGTAAAAGAGCTTGGCGGAATGTGCGAAAAGTTCGTTTCAATAAATAAACGGGCCGTTCCTGATCGTATCGTTACGCTGCCTGGTGGGCGCATTATCTTCGTTGAACTAAAACGACCAGGTGGAAAGCCAACAGAGCTACAACTGCGCGACCACGCACGCCGCAGGCTGTTGGGTTGCGATGTGCGTGTTATTGACTCAAAGGAACAGATTGATGCTTTCCCGAACTAACCTTCACGACTATCAGATCAAAGCTATTGAGTTCATCAAAGAGCGTAAAAGCTGCGGTCTTTTTCTTGACATGGGTATGGGGAAAAGCTCCACTACGCTAACAGCTATTAGCGACTTGCTTGCAGAAGGTAAGACGAAGAAGGTGTTGGTCATCGCCCCATTGCGCGTAGCCAACAGCGTGTGGCATACAGAAGCAAGCAAGTGGAGTCACTTGAAGCACTTGAACGTACAAGTTTGCACAGGTAGCGCAACAAAGCGGTTAGCCGCATTGAAAACAAAAGCCGACATCTATGTGATTAACCGTGAGAACGTGCCGTGGCTGGTTGAGCAGTGCGGTAAGTCATGGCCTTTTAAGATGGTTGTGATTGATGAGTCCAGCTCGTTTAAGAGTGCCGCCAGCAAGCGGTTTAAGGCGCTAAAGAAAACGCTGTCAATGATTGACTACATGGTGTTGCTAACAGGCACACCGTCACCACAAAGCCTAATGGACTTGTGGTCGCAGATGTACCTAATTGACTTTGGCATTTCGCTTGGTCGTACCATCACCGGTTATCGTGATCGGTTCTTTATCAAAGACTACTGGGGCTATAACTACGAGCTTAAAACAGGTGCTGATGCGACTATTCATCATCTCATCAAGCCGCACGTCATTTCCATGTCGGCAGAGGACTATTTGGAGCTGCCTGATCGTATTGACCTTATTGAGTGGGTTGACCACGACAAGTTGTTTATGGCGGCGTACAAAGAGTTTGAGAAGAACATGTTTGCCACGCTACCGGATGGGCAAGAGATTGAGGCGCTAACCGCTGCCACGCTTGCTGGAAAGCTATTGCAGTGGTCCAACGGGGCGGCTTATACAGATAAAGGCGAATGGTCTAGGTTGAGCGATGCAAAGTTGGACGCGCTAGAAGAACTGGTTGAGCAAAACCCTAACGAGAACATGCTGGTGGCGTACAACTTTAAGTTTGATCTGGATGCGCTAAAGAAGCGTTTTCCGAAAGCCGTTGTGCTTGATGCTAATGAGAAAACCATCGAGCGATGGAACAAAGGCGAAATCAAAATGCTATTGGCTCATCCCCAATCGGCTGGTCACGGTCTAAATTTACAGTCCGGAGGCTCTATGTTGGTTTGGTACGGACTGACTTGGGGACTGGAGTATTACCAGCAGTTCAATGCTCGTCTTCATCGTCAAGGGCAAACTAAGCCTGTACGCATTGTGCATCTTGCTGCCAGGGGCTGCTTAGATGAGCGGGTTATGGAAGTTCTAGCACAAAAAGACGCGACTCAAAAAAAGTTGCTGACAGCATTAAAAAAGTCTTGACAACGCTTTTCTTTGTTAGTATTATTCGTACATCAACTAACAAACAAGGAGCATCACATGGAAAAGCAACTAGCATTTCGCATTTCGGCAGAACTTCACAAGAAACTTGAAGCACTGGCTAAAGAGCAACAACGCAGCGTATCGCAAGTAGCTCGTATGGCTATTG
>Ga0075464_10001670_pt1 | contig 10035 bp, 9 predicted proteins | sample DEB19_08_DNA_5_FD_75068 | JGI IMG/M metagenome (GOLD analysis project Ga0075464, IMG submission 75068) | Aqueous microbial communities from the Delaware River and Bay under freshwater to marine salinity gradient to study organic matter... | ecosystem: Environmental > Aquatic > Marine > Coastal ...
GGCGCAGGCCGTACCGACAAAATCTGGTCGGCACCCACGCCAAAGTGACGGTCCGCCAAAAACCGGTACTGCGCCGCCGTCAAACCCAGCAGGCCGCGCGTCTCATCCAGCACCACAAAGTCGTTGCCCGCACCCTGCATTTTTGTGAATTTCACTTTCATGGCGTGATTATCGCGCTACGCTATGGTTTTTAAACATCCGCCAACACCCACCATGCGCATTCCAGACTGGACCCCCACCGCCAAGCCCCAACCCGACGACCTGGTGCAAGCCATTTTGAAACGCCGTGGCGGCGAACTCATCAACCTGGACAAGGCCCTGCTCTGGAGCGAGCCGCTGGCGCGCGGCTGGAATGTGTACCTCAAAGCGGTACGCACCGACCTGCCCACCAGCTGGAAGCTGCGCGAGCTGGGTATTTGCACCGTGGCGCTGCTGACAGGCGCAGCCTATGAGTACCACCACCATGCGCCTGATTTTTTAAAGGCTGGTGGCACGCAGGCTGAACTGGACGCGTTGCAGCTCATTTGCAAGTCAGATGCGCGTCTGGCCCAAACATCGCAGGGGCTGGGCGCGGTTGAAAGCATCGTGGTTCAGTACGCTGCGCAAATGACGCTCGATGTGAAGGTGACTGACGAGGTATTTGCACAACTCAAACAGCACTTCGACACCACCCAGATTGTCGAGCTGACCGCAGCCATTGCGACTTACAACATGGTGGCAAGGTTTCTGGTGGCGATGGGGGTGTCGCCAGAGGCTTGAAGCGAGACGTAAAACAATGTTTGACATTTAAGTCATGCAACTGTACACTCACGGTTTGTTCACCTAGCCGGGACTATTATGGAACTTCAACTACGCAAACTCGGTAACTCCACAGGCTTGACACTTCCGCCGTCATTGATGCGTGACTTGGGCCTTGCCGCAGGTCAATTGATGACCTTAAAAAAAACAAGTGGTGGCGCGCTATTGCTCACGCCCAAAACACAGCGTCGTAAGTATTCCGCCGCAGAACTCAATGCCCAGTGCAACCTGAAAGCGCCCATGCCAGACGATTTGGTGGGATGGGAACAGATGAGGCCCAAGGGTAGCGAGGCTTTGTGATGCGCGCAAAAACGGCGTATCAAGGGGATATTTTTATGATCTCGCTAGACCCAACCATTGGCAGCGAGATACGAGGAATGCGGCCAGTGTTGATACTGTCGAATAAAGACTTCAACCAAGGCGGTCGCGCGCTGGTAGCGCCCATCACGCAGGGTGGAAACTTTGAACGCGTTGCGGGCTGGGCTGTCACCTTGATGGGCAGCGGTACGGCCACGCAAGGGGCTGTTGTCGTCAGCCAGTGCCGTGTGCTTGACCTGGCTGCGAGGGCTGGCAAAAAACTGGAAACCGTGCCCGACGATTTGCTTGACGATTGCCTGGCCAAGCTGGAGGCCATCACGGCACGCTGACACGCCGCTGGGTCTGGAGATCAGCTGCGGGGGCTAATCAATCAGCCTTGATGTTGTTGTCTTTGACCACCTTGGCCCAGATGTCCATCTGCTTGTCAATGAACACGCGGGCGGCATCGGGTGTGCCGCCGAGCACATCAATGCCTTGGGCATCAAGCTTTTTGGCGATGTCAGGGTTTTTCAACACGCTGTTCAGCGCTTCATTCATGCGCTTCAAAATATCAGGCGGGGTTTTGGCCGGGGCCAGCACGGCCCACCAGGCAGGGGCTTCAAAGCCGGGGTAGCCGCTTTCGGCAATAGTCGGCACGTTGGGCAAATCGGGGCTGCGTTTGGGGCTGGTCACGGCCAGTGGGCGCATGCGGCCACTGTCAATGTGCGGCTTGGTCACAAACACCGAGCCAATCGACAGCGGCACATGGCCGGCAACTGCATCGTTCATCAGCGGGCCACCGCCTTTGTACGGAATATGCGCCCAGTCAATGCCGCCGTTTTTGCCCAGCAGCGTCATGGCCACATGGCCCAGGCTGCCCGAGCCAATGCTGCCGTAGCTGACATTCTTTTTAGCCTTGGCTGCAGCCACCACATCGGGAAAGGTTTTGTACTCACTGCCGGCAAAGGTGGCCAGCACCATCGGCGACGTGCCCACCAAAATGATGGGGAACAGGTCTTTTTTGCTGTCAAACGGCAAGTTGGGGATGAGCGCCGGGTTCACGCCGTGGGTGTCAAACACCACCGCAAAGGTGTAGCCGTCTGCCGGGGCAGCCGCCACTGCGGCAGCACCGATGGAGCCGGACGCACCGCCCTTGTTTTCAACAATCACGGTTTGGCCCAGCGCGGTTTGCAGCGGTACCTGCAAAATGCGGGCGACCTGGTCCACCGAGCCGCCCGGCGGAAACACCGCCACCAATTTGATGGGGCCGCGTGTTGGCCAGGCAGGCGCTGTTTGCGCCACGGCATGGGTTGCCAACACGGCGGCCGTGCTGATCAGGCAGACCAAAAAAGAGAAGCGCTTCGTCAACATCTGTGTCTCCATGATTAAATGATGGCATGGTAAGACCAAATCAACGATTGCAGCCTACGCGAGAACCCGTACCGCTGCGCCCCGCCGCCACTGTTTTGCTGCTGCGCGATGGCGCGCACGGCATCGAAGTGCTGATGACACGCCGCTCCATGACAGCCAGCTTTGCGCCGGGTGCTTACGTGTTTCCGGGCGGCGGCATAGATGCCGCAGACAGCTCGGCACACAGCCAGTCAACCCGCAGGCCAACCCAAAGCGACTTGCACTTGACGCAAGCCATTGCGGCCATTCGCGAAAGTTTTGAAGAGCTGGGCGTGTTGTTGGCCCGGCATGCCGATCACAGCCACAGTCCAGGCAGCCATGTGACAACCGCCGACATTGCGGCGCTGGACAGAAAAGCCCCCTTCGCTGCGCAGTGCCATGCGCGCGGTTTGACGTTGGCGGGCGCTGACGTTTTTGTGCTGGCGCATTGGGTCACGGACCGCGACTTGCCACGCCGCTTTGACGTGCCCTTTTTGGTTGCCCGCATGCCTGAAGGCCAGGAGCCTGTGGCTGACGAAACCGAGCAATTCGAGCCCGAATGGATACGCCCGGCAGATGCGCTGGCAAGGCACGCAGCGGGCCGTTTTTTCATCATCTTCCCGACCATTCGTACGCTCGAGCGCCTGCAGCACTACGCCGCGGTAGACGCTGTTTTATATGCCTGCGCCACTGAAAAACCGCTGTGGACGTCGTGCCCGCGCGCTGGGCTGCTGGCCGGACAGGTCGAGCGCTACATGGAGCATGACCCCCCCTTTGGCGAGCTGGAACTGACCAGCCCCGACGGGCAAATTGCGCACACGCTCGACTGGCAAACCGACAAGCCGGTCGCGCTGCTGAAAAACGTCATGCGCCTGACGGCCCCCAACCCCGGTGTGATGACCGGGCCAGGCACCAACAGCTACCTGGTGGGGGACGCGGCTTCAGGCTACATCGCGATTGACCCCGGCCCGGCAGATGTTGACCATTTGCAGCGGCTTTACAGCGCAGCGGGTGGCGACATTCGTTTGATTGTGTGCACCCATTCGCACCCCGACCATTCACCCGGTGCGCGGCCACTGCAGGCGCTGTGCGAAGCAGCAGGCACACGGCCGCTGATTGCAGGCTTGCCATCTGCCGCCACAGCACGTGCAGACAGCACCTTCGCGCCAGACAGAGTGCTATTGAATAATGAGCTGCTTGCGCTTGAATCTATTGGCCCAGAGGCCGATTTGATACCTGAAAACAGTCAAAATAGTCAAAACCGGCACACTTTGAAGGTGTTGCACACCCCAGGCCACGCCGCCAACCACCTGTGTCTGGTGCTGGTTGAAGACGGTTTGCTGTTCAGCGGCGACCATATTTTGAATGGCAGCACCACGGTGGTGAACCCACCTGACGGCAACATGAATGCCTACCTCGATTCACTGGATTTGTTGAGCAGCGCCTGCGATGAACACCGCATCGACTTCATCCTGCCCGCGCACGGCTACGTCATTGGCCAGGCCCAAACAGCCATTGCACAACTCAAGGCCCACCGTTTGAAACGCGAAGCCAAGATCATGGCCGTGATGCAGGCTTTGCCCGGCGGCACACTGGACGACTGGGTACCGCTGGCTTATGACGACGTCGACGAACGCATCTGGCCGGTGGCCAAGCGGTCTTTGCTGGCCCACGTGGAGCGGATACGCGGGATCGAAAATAAGGTGTAGACCGCCACGGGTACCGGGTCGGCAACGGCTGCCGCTGCGTTCGTCGGCCCTGATGTTTGCGCTGACTTACTTCATGAACAAGCGTACGCGGGCAGCCTGCGTAATCGCCGCCACACAGGGGTGAGTGATGCGCCGTTCAACCGACACGGCAAAGTAATGCTCCATGATGTCTTCTGTGCGTCCAATCACATCCACGCCATATTGCATGGCCGTCTCGTCTTCCAGAACACTGGCCGACATGAAGATGCCTCGACCTTCGCGCCCGAAGGTTTTCATGAGCGTGCCGTCGTCAAACTCCCCGACAATGCGCGGTCGAATGTGTTGCCTGGCCAGCCAGCTTTCAAACGGCTTGTGGATGGATGCCGACGCCCCCATGATCAGCAAGGGAGCCCCATGCAAACAAGCGGGGAATTTCCCATGCAGCGATGCCTTGAGCCCAGGCGTACAAAAAAAGCTCATCGGCGTGCTGCCCAAGGCATGGTTGAAAGCCTTGATCTTGAAACGTGGGGTGAGTGGCTCTTCAGCCAACACCAAATCGAGTCGGTGAAGACCCAATTGAGCCAGCAAGTCGGGAAATTTGCCCTCGCTGCACATCAGCCGGATCGGCTGCTTCAGGAACGACGTGGGTTCAAGCAGTCGATACACCACCGACTTTGCCACTGACTCTGCCACGCCCACCCGAAACTCCAGAACACTTGACTTGCCCTGCTCCTGTTTCAGGGCACTTTCCATTTCTGCACCCATGGCAAATATTTTCTCGGCATAAGCAAACGCAAGACGCCCATCGCTGGTCAGCTCCAACTGGCGACCGACTTTTCGAAACAGCGCAAGCCCCAGCGAAGACTCCAGAAGCTTGATTTGCTCCGACAGTGTTTGCGGTGTGGTGTGCAGTTGCTCGCCTGCGCGCGCAATGCCGCCAGCTTTGGCGGCCACCCAAAAATAATGCAAATGCTTGAAGTTCATACCTCGGCCTTTTGATGTAACCCTAAAGCATCTTAATTGATCGTATTTTCCGATACATAGACTACTTAAATACGAATTTACACGATGGCCAGCGCGCCTTAAGCTCCGCAGACCCATTGGCGCATGCACCCTAAATTGTTTGCATTCATAAATTATTTGATGCCGGTTTAGATTTCCAGCGTTCAGGCTTTGCCTCAAAACTCTGCGCAAACGCAGGTTTGTCAAATATCGGCTGACACATGCGTTCACCGATGCGACTTATAACAAGGAGACAAATTTGAAAATCAAAAGCCAACCCGACTTTTATTCAGGGCTGATGTTTGTGGGCGTCGGTATTGCCTTTGCCTGGGGCGCAACCAACTACAACATCGGCGACGCGGCTCGTATGGGGCCGGGCTACTTCCCGTTCATGCTCGGCATCCTGATGGCGCTGGTGGGTCTTTTGGTTATTTGGGGCGCCTTGCAAAGCACCCGCACCGTCAGCGAAAAGATTGGAAAATGGGCCTGGCGCCCCTTGTTTTACGTCATTTCAGCCAACGTCGTGTTCGGCATTCTGCTGGCAGGCCTGCGCGGTATTGGCTTGCCTGCATTTGGCCTGATCGTTGCGATATACGCACTGACCTTCGTTGCCAGCATGGCGCAAGCCGAATGGAAATTCACCACCACCTTCATTTTGGCAACCGCGCTGGCGATCGGTAGCTATCTTGTTTTTGTGCTGGCACTCAAACTGCAGTTCCCCGTGTGGCCTGCATTCATCACAGGCTAGGTCTTTATCTTGGAACTACTTTCACATTTGTCGCTTGGCTTTGACGTTGCGTTCACGCCGATTAATCTTTTGTATGCGTTTGTGGGGTGCCTGCTCGGCACGCTGATTGGCGTGCTGCCAGGGATAGGCCCGGCTGCCACCATTGCCATGCTGCTGCCCGCAACCTACGCGTTGCCGCCGGTGTCCGCCTTGATCATGCTGGCGGGCATTTACTACGGTTCTCAATACGGGGGCTCCACAACCGCTATTTTGGTGAATTTACCTGGTGAGTCTTCTTCAGTCGTCACCTGCATTGACGGCTATCAGATGGCCAAAAAAGGCCGGGCTGGGCCCGCTTTGGCGGCGGCCGGTTTGAGTTCATTTTTTGCAGGCTGCGTCGGCACCGTCATGATTGCCGCGTTCGCGCCGGCATTGACCGAAGTGGCATTCAAGTTCGGCCCCGCTGAATATTTTGCATTGATGATGCTGGGCCTGATCGGTGCTGTGGTGCTGGCATCGGGCTCGTTGCTCAAGGCGGTCGGCATGATTTTGCTGGGGCTGCTGCTGGGCCTGGTGGGTACGGATGTCAATTCTGGCGTAGCGCGCTACAGTTTTGACGTGCCCGAACTGACGGACGGTATCGGTTTTGTAGCGATTGCGATGGGCATTTTCGGTTACGGTGAGATCATCAGCAACCTGGCGCAGCGCGAAGAAAAACGCGCGGTTTTTTCCATCAAGGTGCAAGGGCTGTTCCCGACCCGGCAAGACTTTAAAGACATGATACCGGCCGTCTTGCGCGGTACCGCTTTGGGTTGCGCGTTGGGCATCTTGCCGGGCGGTGGCGCCCTTTTGTCGGCCTTTGCGTCTTACACCATCGAGAAAAAAATGAAGTCCCGGCCGGGTGAAGTGCCTTTCGGTCAAGGCAACATCCGCGGCGTGGCAGGCCCCGAAGCCGCCAACAATGCAGGCGCTCAAGCATCGTTTATTCCACTGCTGACGCTGGGCATTCCTTCCAATGTCGTGATGGCGCTGATGGTCGGGGCGATGACGATTCACAACATTCAGCCGGGCCCTCAGGTCATGACCAGCAACCCGGAGCTTTTCTGGGGCCTGATCGCCTCCATGTGGATTGGTAACGCCATGCTGGTCATTTTGAACCTGCCCTTGATTGGCATCTGGATCAAGTTACTGACGGTGCCCTACCGCCTGCTGTTTCCGGCGATTGTCCTGTTTTGCTCCATCGGTGTTTACTCCACCAACAACAACACGTGGGACATCTGGGTGGTGGGCGTTTTCGGGGTGGTGGGCTATATTTTCAACAAGCTGAAGGCGGAACCGGCGCCATTGCTGCTGGGACTTATTTTGGGTCCCATGATGGAAGAAAACCTGCGCCGGGCGCTGCTGCTTTCCCGTGGCGACTGGAGCACGTTTGTCACGCGCCCGCTGTCAGCGGGACTGCTGGTCACCTGTGGGCTGCTGCTGGCCATCGTTTTGCTGCCATCGATCAAGAAAAAGCGCGAAGAGGCTTTTGTTGAGTCATAGACTGTTGCCACATGGGGTAAAAAAGTGTGAAGCCCGCCGATAAGCCGGATTTTGTGCGCTGAAGCGTTTTACAACGCCCCAGTGTGACCGCCATTAATCTGGGCCGGGAGTCGCCTACCCGGCTCGGTGCTACCTACCCGCCAACTCAACGGAACCATCTCAACGTTGGCCTATTTGGTATTGCTGCGCGTAGAGATTGCCCGTTTCACCCGGCATTCAAGTTGCCTTGAATGCCGACTCGTCTCTGTTGCTCTGATCCTCACCTCACGGTGGAGAGGTGTTACCTCCTACGCTGTCCTGTGCAGTCCGGACGTTCCTCCAGTGCGGGGTTTCCCCCACAACGACTTTTCAATCGCTGCCTCTTGCGAGTTGCACCAGCGGCGGTCTGGCGTGCTTCACCACTTGATTATCGGTGCAACTTAAAATAGCGGCTAGATCCGAAAAACAGATCCCCGAAAGTTGCCATGATCCGCATCACTGAACTCAAGCTACCGCTTGACCACGACGAGCACGCGCTACCTGCGTTGATTGCCCAAACCCTGGGCATTGCCAGCGCTGACTTGATCAGCCACACTGTCTACAAACGCAGCTACGACGCGCGCATGAAAAAGCTGCTGCTCGTCTATATCGCTGACGTGGAGGTGGCCCCCACGCTTGAAGCCAAGCTGCTCATGCAGTTTGAAGCGCACCCACACATTCGCCCAACGCCTGACCAAGCCTACTACCCGGTGGTACAACTGAGCGAAGCGCCCGCCCTGCGTCCGGTCGTCGTCGGCTTTGGCCCTTGCGGTATTTTTGCCGCGCTGCTGCTGGCGCAAATGGGTTTCAAACCCATCGTGCTGGAGCGGGGTAAAAAAGTGCGTGAACGCACCCAGGACACCTGGGGACTGTGGCGTAAAAGTACGCTGAACCCGGAATCCAATGTGCAGTTTGGCGAAGGCGGAGCGGGGACGTTTTCAGACGGCAAGCTGTGGAGCCAGATCAAGGACCCGCGCCATCTGGGCCGCAAGGTGATGATGGAGTTCGTCAAAGCGGGCGCGCCGCCCGAAATTTTGCTGGTCAGCAAGCCGCACATTGGCACCTTCAAGCTGGTCAAAGTCGTCGAGCACATGCGTGAACAAATCATCGCGCTGGGCGGCGAGGTACGGTTTGAACAAAGAGTCAGCGATGTGCAGATTGAAAACGGCAGCATTCGCGGGCTGACCGTGCAAAACTTAAACGACAACACGCAGTACGAGATGCGCGCCGACCACGTCGTGCTGGCCCTGGGCCACAGCTCACGCGACACGGTGGCCATGCTGCACGAGCGCGGCGTCTACATGGAGGCCAAGCCGTTTTCGATTGGCTTTCGCATTGAGCACCCGCAGGGCGTGATTGACCGCGCGCGGCTGGGCCAGCATGCCGGCCACCCGCTGCTGGGCGCGGCAGACTACAAGCTGGTGCACCATGCCGCCAATGGCCGCAGCGTTTACAGCTTTTGCATGTGCCCCGGCGGCACGGTGGTGGCCGCCACATCGGAGCCGGGCCGGGTGGTGACCAATGGCATGAGCCAGTACTCGCGCAATGAGCGCAACGCCAATGCCGGCATTGTGGTGGGCATATCACCCGCGGACTACCCGGGCAGTCCGCTGGCGGGCATTGAATTTCAACGCCAGCTGGAAACCCATGCCTACGCCCTGGGCGGCAGCAACTACCAGGCGCCTGGCCAGTTGGTCGGCGACTTTGTTGCTGGCAAGCCGTCCACCCAACTCGGCAGCGTGGAGCCGTCCTACAAACCCGGTGTGCTGCTGGGTGATCTGCACAGCGCCCTGCCCACCTATGCGATTGCCGCCATGCGCGAAGCCCTGCCCGTGTTCGGCAAAAAAATACGCGGTTTTGACATGCATGATGCGGTGTTAACGGGGGTTGAAACCCGTACCTCGTCACCGGTCAAAATCACCCGCGGCGACGACTTTCAAAGCCTGAACGTCAAGGGCCTGTACCCGGCGGGTGAAGGGGCCAGTTATGCGGGGGGTATTTTGTCGGCCGGGGTCGATGGCATTGAAGTCGCCGAAGCCGTGGCCCTGAACATGACAGGGCAGTGATAATGCAGGCCATGCAAAATACAGCCCCCGAACAGATGCTTGACGCCACCGCCACCCCTGCGGTGGCCGAGCCCAAACCCAAACAACACGCGCCGCGCCCGGCCAGACAGGTGAGCCCGGTGCTGGAAAAGCTGTTTGAACTTCACCCCCAGCTGTTTGGCGCGACGTTTTTGCCCCTCAAGCTGGGGATTTTCCACGACCTGATGGCACGCCACCCAGACGTCTTCAAAAAAGACGAACTCAAACTGGCCATGGGCCAGCACGCCCGGTCCACCCGCTATCTGGAATGCGTAGCTGCTGGCCTGGCGCGGCATGACCTGGACGGCGTGGCGGTCGAACCTGTGGCACCCGAACATGTGCACCACGCCATTTTGGAAGTCTTTCGCCGGCGGCAATCCCGGTCCAAAGACGACTTGCGGCCACGCCTGCGGGTGCTGCTCAAGCAAGCGGTTGAAAACTCAGGTCTGGCACTGGACGACTACGCCGCCCTGGTGCGCGTGCAAGACGA
>Ga0075464_10001672_pt1 | contig 10028 bp, 9 predicted proteins | sample DEB19_08_DNA_5_FD_75068 | JGI IMG/M metagenome (GOLD analysis project Ga0075464, IMG submission 75068) | Aqueous microbial communities from the Delaware River and Bay under freshwater to marine salinity gradient to study organic matter... | ecosystem: Environmental > Aquatic > Marine > Coastal ...
AATTATTCGCTATTAGAGCAGGATCCTCAATTAAGGGAATGACAAGCTCTATTTTTTGTTCAGAATTCATCTCCATTAATTGCTTAAGATTTAAGATAGAAAGATCCAAAGCATTTTGCGCATTGGTTAAACTCAGTTCATTATTAGCAACCTGCGCTTCTGTTTGTGATAAATCTGCTTGAGTATTATTTCCAACATCAAATTTCTTCTTAGTGATATCCAATTGCTGTTTTGAAAGCGATAATTGTCCTAAACTTGCTTTAACAAAATCCTGATTATTTATCACCTGAATAAAAGTTGTTACCACAGTAAGCGATAAATCATTTTTAATTTTCTAGAGATTACTTTTATCCGACATTAAAAAACTTTTATTCTGTTTGATTTGATTAATCAATGTTCCACCTTCAAAAAGAGAAACAGAAGAACTCAATCTTCCGTTTAATTGATCCACACTTGTATTATTTAGTCTTCCGGTTTGATTGTCAAAAAACAATCCAAATTGCCTATTGGCAGAAGAGCTTGCATTTAAGTTTGGGTACAATCCAAATCGGCTTTGCTTTAATGTTTCGTCTGCTATTTGCGTCTGAAATTGAGCTTGCTTAATTTGTAAGTTGTTCAAAAGGGTTAAATCAACAGCTTCTTGCAAAGTTATTTTCTTTATTTCTTGGGCATATGATTTGGGTAGTCCCAAAACTAATAAAGAAAAAAAGATAGCCCATAAGCCTTTGGTGGTTAAAAATTTTAAATCTCTCATTTTATGATGAATCATCTGTAATTTAGCTGCAATCAAATTTATGTTAATCTCTTTAGTAAAAGCATGTATCTCGTAAAAACGCCCTTACTTTTAAAAAAACTTTATCCTAAAAATCTTTTATGGAATAAACCGAGAAAAGATAAAGTGATTTACTTGACTTTTGACGACGGACCTATCCCTATTGTTACACCTTGGGTTTTAAAAACTTTAAATAAATTTAACATAAAGGCTACTTTTTTTTGCATTGGAGAAAATATCACTAAATATCCAGAAATATTTTCGCAGCTTAAAGCTGATGGGCATGCCATAGGAAACCATACTTTTAACCATTTAAATGGATGGAAAACTAATAATGATACCTATCTGACCAATTATCATAAATGCCAAGAAATCACCAATACCAGGTTATTTAGGCCTCCATTCGGTAGAATAAAGCGTTCTCAGATTAAAAAATTAGCCCTACAAAATACGCAAATTATCATGTGGGATGTTTTGAGTGGAGATTTTGACACCAAACTTTCGCCAGAAAAATGTTTAAGTCATGTTTTAAATCATACAGAAAATGGTTCAATCGTCGTATTTCACGATAGCTTAAAGGCTTGGGATAGATTAGAATATACTTTACCAAAAGCTTTGGCTTATTGGACAGAACAGGGATTTCGCTTTGAAAGCCTTTAAAAAAGAGCCTATAATTAATAATTAAAATTGTTTACACATTTATTGACATCAAGAACGCATTTTTTTATAAATTAGCATCTTAAAATTTTAACAAAAAAAACCCTTAAAATCAAAAAATAATGGCATTTGATTTAGACATGATCAAAAAAGTTTACGGAAATTTCGGCAGCAGAATAGAAGCAGCACGTAAATCAGTAGGTAAACCTCTTACTTTAACAGAAAAAATTCTTTATGCCCATTTATGGGATACACAAGCAACACAAGCTTATACCCGAGGTGTTGATTATGTTGATTTTGCGCCAGACCGTGTGGCCATGCAAGATGCAACCGCTCAAATGGCATTATTGCAATTTATGCAAGCCGGAAGACCACAAGTTGCCGTTCCTTCTACCGTACATTGCGATCACTTAATCCAAGCTAAAATAGGTGCCGATGCAGATTTAAGCACTGCAAAAGATGTAAACAAAGAAGTTTATGATTTCTTAGCTTCTGTTTCTGATAAATATGGTATTGGTTTTTGGAAACCAGGTGCTGGAATTATCCACCAAGTAGTTTTAGAAAACTATTCATTTCCTGGTGGAATGATGATTGGAACAGATTCTCACACCCCAAATGCAGGTGGTTTAGGAATGATTGCTATTGGTGTTGGCGGTGCTGATGCTTGTGATGTGATGGCAGGATTAGCTTGGGAATTGAAATTTCCTAAATTAATTGGTGTTAAACTTACCGGAAAACTTTCTGGTTGGGCATCTGCAAAAGACGTGATTTTAAAAGTAGCCGGTGTTTTAACTGTTAAAGGTGGCACGGGTGCAATTGTAGAATATTTTGGAGAAGGCGCTCGTTCTTTATCCGCAACCGGAAAAGGAACCATTTGTAATATGGGTGCCGAAATTGGCGCTACTACTTCTATTTTTGGATACGATGAGAAATCTGAAATTTATTTAAGAGGAACAAAAAGAGGCGATATTGCTGATTTGGCAAATGGAATTAAAGCGCACCTTACTGGTGATGATGAAGTTTATGCAAACCCAGCACTATATTTTGATCAAGTTATTGAAATTAACCTATCAGAATTAGAACCACATATAAACGGACCATTTACTCCAGATTTGGCTTGGCCAATTTCTAAGTTTGCTGCTGCTGTTAAAGAAAACGGATGGCCAGAGAAACTTGATGTAGGTTTAATTGGTTCTTGTACCAACTCTTCTTACGAAGATATTTCTAGAGCAGCTTCTTTAGCGCAACAAGCGGTTGATAAAAAATTAGTTGCTAAATCTGAATTTACGATTACCCCAGGATCTGAAATGGTACGTTATACGGTTGATCGTGATGGTTTCTTAGCTACTTTCGGAGAAATGGGCGGAGTTGTTTTGGCTAACGCTTGCGGACCATGTATTGGCCAATGGGCTCGTCATGGTGCTGAAAAACAAGAACGTAACTCTATCATCACTTCTTTCAACAGAAACTTTGCTAAAAGAGCCGATGGCAATCCAAATACCCATTCATTTGTTGCTTCGCCAGAAATAGTAACTGCTTTAGCAATTGCCGGAAGTTTAAGTTTCAATCCTTTGGTTGACACTTTAACCAATTCAAACGGAGAACAAGTTAAACTAGACGAACCAACAGGCTGGGAAATGCCAGTAAAAGGCTTTGATGTAGAGGATGCAGGTTACCAAGCTCCTGCAGAAGACGGCAGCGGCGTAAGTGTAATTGTTGATCCAAAATCAGCTCGTTTACAATTATTAGAACCATTTACAGCTTGGGAAGGTACCGACTTAAAAGGCTTAAAATTATTAATCAAAGCTAAAGGAAAATGTACCACTGATCATATTTCTATGGCAGGTCCTTGGTTAAAGTTCCGTGGTCATTTAGATAATATTTCAAACAACATGCTTATTGGCGCTATCAATTTTGCAAATGATAAAGCTGATACCGTTAAAAATCAATTAACTGGCGAATACGGACCAGTACCAGCTACCCAAAGAGCTTATAAAGCTGCTGGAATTGGTTCTGTTGTTGTTGGAGATGAAAACTATGGCGAAGGTTCTTCTAGAGAACATGCAGCCATGGAACCTCGTTTCTTAGGCGTAAGAGCAATCATTGTGAAATCTTTTGCACGTATCCACGAAACTAACTTGAAAAAACAAGGGATGTTAGGTTTAACTTTCGCAAACCCAACAGACTATGATTTAATTAAAGAAGACGATACTTTTGATATCATCGGATTAAATAGCTTTGCTCCAGGAAAACCATTAAAAGTTGTTTTAAACCACAAAGATGGTTCAACTGATTCTTTTGAAGTAAACCACACTTATAACGAACAACAAATTAAGTGGTTCCAAGAAGGCGCTGCATTAAATATTATTCGTAAGAATATGCTTGGATAATAGAGAATATCCATTTAAAAGGCATAAAAAAAGCCATTAAGAAATTTCTTAATGGCTTTTTTTATGTCATTGACTTTAATTAGAAAGAAGGCTTAATTTCTACTCTTCTGTTTAAAGCTTTATTTGCTTCTGAAGTATTTGGCACTAATGGCATCGATTCTCCAAAACCTTTGGTAATCAATTTACTGTTTGGAATGCCATTGTTTACTAAATAAGCTTTTACTGCATTTGCTCTATCTGCAGATAACATCATGTTTCTCAAATCTGTTCCTTCTGAAGAAGAATGACCATTCAAATAAAATGTTGCTTCTGGGTGCTTTTTAATTTGTTGAGTAAGATCTTCTAAAAAAGCGTAAGAAGATGTTTTAAGTACAGAAGAATTAAACTCAAACTGAATGTTTTGATAAACAAATGCTTTCTCTATGATTTCTGGGCAGCCATTGTTTTTTGCTAGACCTTTTTCTTGTGGACAATCATCTTGATCATCGGCAACACCATCTCCATCTGTATCAACTACCTTTTTTTCTACGGGCTTTGGTGCTTCTGCAACCGGTACTACCACTTCTTCTTTAACCGCTAATTTCTTTGATTTACATGAAGTAAATAACACCACTGTCATAGCAAATATACTTGCCAACATCAAAAATTTAAATCCTAATTTATTCATTTTATATTGCTTTATGATTTACAACAAAACTAACTAAAGATTGCAGGATAAAAAAATAACATCTGTTTTTAGGCTATATTTTTAATAAAAAAACTAAATTGGGAGGTCAAATCATGGTCGGATTTAAGTTTGCAAAGGATTGAAATCAGGAAAAATTATCCGCATCATCAGAAAAAAAATAAGGCCTTTTTATTAAATTTATATTATTAAAAAAAACAAAAAATATGAAGATTACGCTAATGGCGATAGGAAAAACCGACGATTCTTATATTTTGGAAGGCTTGGAGAAATATTTAAAACGATTAAAACATTACATAAAATTTGAGATTCTGATTATCCCCGATTTGAAGAAAACCAAAAATTTAAGCGAGGATGAACAGAAGACTAAAGAATCAGAATTGTTTTTAAAAAATATTACCCACTCAGATTATGTGGTGGTTTTGGATGAAAGAGGCACAGAAATGAGTTCGATGCATTTTGCAGATTTTATCAACAAACGCATGATTGCGAGTGTGCCGCATCTGGTTTTTTTAATTGGCGGACCTTATGGCTTTGACCAAAGTATTTATCAAAGAGCAAATTATAAGATCTCGTTATCTAAACTCACATTTTCGCATCAAATGATTCGCTTGTTTTTTGTGGAGCAAGTTTATCGAGCATTTAGTATTTTAAAGGGAGAACCTTATCATCACGAATAAACAGCTAGAGCTATGAATGGAAAAAGAAATTACCGTTTTAAAAGCGGCCGACAAGTACACGAACAAAAGATGTTCTGGATTATCTTTGTTGTTTTGAGTTTGATTTTTATGTTGATTTATCATTTCAGTTCTTAGTTAAAATCAAACTCAATAAAAAAAGCGATGATTAAATCATCGCTTTTTTTTGTTTATAATAACACTATTAAAGGCTATGGGTTTTTCTTTGAACCTGCTTTTTTAACCGCCACAGATTTTGTATGCTGTGCTTTTTCGTTTTTAGGCTTTGCCGTTTTTGGTTGCGCAGCTTTTACAGCTTTGGCTTTTTCTTCGCTTGCTACTTCTTCTGTAGCTACTTCTGCTTCAGAAAATAAGGGCATATCTTTTAGGATATGAAACCAACTCACAATTTTTTTAATGTCTGAAGAGTAAACTCTTGCTTCGTCGTGGGTGGGTGCAACTTCAAAAAAGAAAGCTCTAAGTTCTTTTCCATCTGCTTTTGCATCAGGAACTTTGGCCGCTAATTTCATTTTCTCAAAAATATCTTTCAATTTCAAATCTTCATCTTCGCCGTAAACGGTAATATCTTCTAAAGAAGCTAATTTTGAAGTAGAGATATTTACAATTGTTTTAGACTTTACATCGTCTAAACTTTCTAAAATGAAACCAGATTTATTTTGGCCAATCATTTTATGTAATCCTGGTTTTCCGGAAACGGCAACTAAACCTGTTAAATTCATATTTCTTATTTTTTGTTGTTAAAAATTAATCTTCAACAAGCTCGATTGCTATAATTTTATCTCCTTGAGCGATGGCATCTACCACGTCAACGTTTTCGATTACTTTTCCGAAACAAGTATGGTTACGATCTAAATGTGCGGTGTTGTTTCTGCTATGGCAAACAAAAAACTGAGAGCCTCCGGTATTTCTACCTGCATGAGCCATAGATAAAACGCCTCTATCATGGTATTGATTTTCGCCCGCTAATTCGCAATCGATGTGGTAACCTGGGCCACCAGAACCTGCTTTATAAGCTGTAGCTGGATCTTTAGAAAATGGACATCCACCTTGAATAACGAAATCAGGCAATACCCTATGGAAAGTTACGCCGTTGTAAAAACCTTCTGAGATTAATTTTTTGAAATTTGCTACTGTTTTTGGGGCATCTTGATCGTAAAATTCAACGGTCATATTTCCTTTTTCAGTCTTTATTATTGCTTTACTCATGATTCATATTTTTTTCAACTCCAAAATTAACAAAATTTTCAGCCTATTAAACCTTTTAAATGTTTATCCTTATTTTTAGGCACATGAAAAAATGGATATTCCTTATTTTATTTACCTCGATAGGCTTTAAAGGATGGGCTACATCTATTTTAATTGCGATGGATGAGGAACAACAAAACCATTTAAAAGCTTATGGAATTGCCTTTTGGGCTTTACAAAAAGGCATCACGGTAGATTGGCTGCTCAATTATCGGGGTGGAAGTTTTTTAATGACTTATCAGCAAGCTATCGAAAAAGAATTAAAAGTACGGGGCGTGAGCTATGGCGTTTTACCCGATGCAAAAGTGAATCTTATCCTTACCGAAATCAACAATCCAGAGGTGAATATGGAAATGGTAAAATTAGAAAAGGTGCCTAAAATTGCTGTTTACTCGCCAAAAAACAAACTCCCTTGGGACGATGCCGTTACCATGGTGCTCAGTTATGCAGAAATCCCATACGATGTGATTTATGATGAAGATATCATTGGCGGGAAATTGGCGCTTTACGATTGGCTACATTTGCATCACGAAGATTTTACTGGCCAATACGGAAGGTTTTGGGCAAATTATAGAAATGCGACTTGGTATCAGCAGGATGTTGCGCTCCAAGAAGCTACGTCGAAAAAATTGGGTTTTGGCAAAGTATCGCAAATGAAATTAGCCGTGGCAGAACATATCAGAGATTTTTGTGGTGGAGGTGGTTTTCTTTTTGCGATGTGTTCTGGAACCGATAGCTACGATATTGCTTTATCTGCCGCTGGATTAGATATCTGCGAGAACATGTTTGATGGCGATGGAATAGATGCCCATGCGCAATCTAAATTAAACTTTACCCAAACATTTGCTTTTCAGAATTTCAAATTAGACCTTAACCCAAATAATTACGAGTTTTCAGATATTGATGTCACCAATATCCGGCAAGTAGAAAGAACACGCGACTTTTTTACCCTATTTGATTTTTCTGCCAAATGGGATGTGGTGCCCACCATGCTTACTCAAAATCACGAAAAGGTAGTTAAAGGATTTATGGGGCAAACAACGGCCTTTAAAAAATCGCTATTAAAACCAGATGTGTTGGTGATGGGCGAATTAAAATCTGCAAATGAAGCCCGCTATATTCATGGCGAATACGGAAAAGGACAATGGACATTTTACGGTGGCCACGATCCAGAAGATTACCAGCATATTGTTGGCGACCCCCCAACAGATTTAAATTTGTTTCCTAATTCTCCGGGATATCGTTTAATTTTAAATAATATTTTGTTTCCGGGTGCAAAAAAGAAGAAACAGAAAACATAAAATACCTATCATTGCAGCCATATGCTAGAGATACTTTATCAGGATGAACATATTGTGGCTATCAATAAACCACATGGCTTACTGGTTCATCAATCGCCCATTGCCAGAGACGCCGAAGAATTTGCTTTGCAATTATTAAGAGATCAACTGGGGCAAAATGTATGGCCAGCACATCGTTTAGACCGAAAAACAGGCGGAGTTTTATTGTTTTCTTTAGATCAAGAAACCAATAAATTACTACAAGCCAAGTTTAGAGACAATGAAATGGATAAGGAATATTTGGCCTTGGTTAGGGGATTTTTTCCGGATGAACTGACCATAGACTATCCATTAAGAAAAGAGAATGGGGTTTTACAAGAAGCGCTTACTCATCTCCAATTATTAAGCAAAACAGAAGTTGATTTTCAAATTGGTACCCATAGCACTTCTAGGTATTCTTTAGTATTGGCCAAACCGCAAACCGGAAGGATGCATCAAATTAGAAAGCACCTAGCACATGTGATGCACCCCATTATTGCCGACAGGCCACATGGTTGCAATAAACAAAATAGGTATTTTAAACAAGAATTAGAAATGGACACCATGCTGTTGCACGCCCATTCTTTAGCATTTAAACATCCCTATACAGAAGAAAACATATTCATAACAGCATCTTTACAAAGTGAATTTTTAAGGATGATAACGCACTTAAACCTAAGTTTTCCCTCTTATTCATCAAAATAGCTTATAAAGGGAAGCCTTAAACTATTATTTATTGCAATTTATTTAAATGCTTTTTCAAAAAATCTTAGGTGTTTAGCATTTTTTAATATATTTAGAGATTAATTAGTACCATTAAGATTGAAAATTTAAAAAAACAAACATTTATGAGTTTATTTATAAAAAAATCAATTACAAAGCTACTTGCCGATGCATCTGAATCGGAAAAAGGACTTAAAAGAACATTAACAGCCTGGTCGCTGGTTGCATTGGGCATTGGGGCAATTATTGGCGCCGGATTATTTGTAAGAACGGCCACTGCGGCTGCTCAAAATGCAGGTCCATCTGTTACCATCGGATTTATTGTTGCCGCTATTGGTTGCGCATTGGCTGGTTTATGTTATGCAGAATTATCATCTTCTATTCCCATCTCTGGAAGTGCATATACTTATACCTACGCTACCATGGGCGAATTATTAGCATGGATTATTGGTTGGGATTTAATTTTAGAATATGCCGTTGGAGCTGCAACCGTTGGAATTGCTTGGAGCGAATACCTCAACAATTTATTGGTCAATGTTATTCATACCAGTCCTATACCCTATTCTTTATCCCATTCTCCATTTCAGGTTTCTAATTTAGGAGAACATGGGATCATCAACCTACCCGCATTATTTATTGTAGGTATCATCAGTTTATTATTGATTAGAGGAACGCAAGAATCAGCTTTTGTAAATGGCATTATCGTTGTTTTAAAAGTATCTATCGTAATCATGATTATCGTTTTTGGATGGAGCTATATCAATCCTGTAAATCACACTCCATATATTCCTACTGCTTCTATCTTTACAGATGAGCATGGCGTAAGTCATCATTTTGGTGGAATTATGGGCATTTTAGGTGCCGCCGGAACCGTGTTCTTTGCCTTTATTGGTTTTGATGCGGTAAGTACAGCAGCACAAGAAACAAAAAATCCAAAGCGTGATATGCCCATTGGTATTTTAGGTTCGTTGGCTATTTGTACCGTTTTATACATCCTTTTTGCACATGTTTTAACTGGAGTAGCTACGGTAGAAGATTTTAGAACTGGTGGAAAGGAAGCTTCTGTAGCTTTCGCTATTGGCAAATACATGATTGGCTACCAATGGTTAGCTCAATTTGTAACCATTGCTATTTTAGCCGGATTCTCGTCTGTAATTTTAGTAATGTTATTAGGTCAATCTAGGGTTTTTTATGCCATGGGAAAAGATGGTTTATTACCTAAAGCTTTTGGCGACTTACACTCAAAATATAAAACTCCTTATAAAGCAAACTTAGCCATTTTGGTTATTGTAGGCTTATTTGCAGCTTTTATCCCTGGAGATATTGTTGGAGATATGACCAGCATCGGAACTTTATTTGCCTTTATCTTGGTATGTATTTCTGTAATTGTATTAAGAAAAACAGAACCAAACATGAAACGCGAATTTAAAACTCCTTTTGTTCCTTTAGTTCCTATTCTTGGTGTTGCCGTTTGTTTGGCTATGATTTACGGTTTAGGCTGGACCAATTGGTTAAGATTAGGTGTTTGGTTGCTCATAG
>Ga0075464_10001673_pt1 | contig 10027 bp, 8 predicted proteins | sample DEB19_08_DNA_5_FD_75068 | JGI IMG/M metagenome (GOLD analysis project Ga0075464, IMG submission 75068) | Aqueous microbial communities from the Delaware River and Bay under freshwater to marine salinity gradient to study organic matter... | ecosystem: Environmental > Aquatic > Marine > Coastal ...
CGGATCAATGCCATAGCTCGTTGCCAACGGTAGCAACAAGGGGACCAACACCACGATCGCGGCATAGATCTCCATCAGCGCACCCGCAGCAAATAAAAATACATTCAGTGCAAGCAAAAACACCCATTTGTTTTGGGTGACGCTTTGAACCCAATCCGTGGCGAGATCGGGAATACCTGCATCGACAAGGTAATTGGTCAGTCCCAGTGCCATCCCCAAAATCAACATGACACCGCCAATGATTTGGGTGCACTGCGACAAGGACGCGCCAAGTTTGTGCGCATCCAACTCTCGGTGCGCAATAGCTTGTGTAAGGACTGCATAAATGGCTGTCAACGCGGCACTCTCGGTTGGCGTTGCGAACCCTGTGGCCAAAGAACCAATGGCAACCACGGGGGCTAACAACTCCCACTTGGCCCGCCACGCGGCATCACGCAGGGCTTGCATGCTGAACACCGACGTCAACGCTGACTCAGTCCGCACCACGTCTCGACGCAAATAACCACCGAAGACCAGCAAGCACCCGACCATCACCACAGCGGGCACGATACCCGCGAGAAACATGGTGTTGATGGGTACACGCGCAATGATGGCGTACATGATCAGTGGCACCGATGGCGCTAGCAAAACACCCAAGGCACTGGCACTGGTCACCAAGCTGATGCCCTTACGTTCTGGATAGCCAACGCCTTGCAACAAGGGCAAGAGCAAACCACCCAAGGCCAAGATGGTCACACCACTGCCGCCTGTGAAGGCCGTAAAACAAGAACACAAAACCGTCGCTGCGATCACCGTTCCTGTCTTGCCGCCGCCAAACAGCGCGACGAAGACGGCGCCCAGCCGTTGGGCGGCTCCTGTACCAGCAAATATCAAACCCGCCAGCGTGAACAGTGGCAACGCGGGCAAGGAGGGATTAACCGTGATTTGGTAATGCGACAAGGCAATGGATGCTAGAGGCAACCCCTCTTGCCAAAACAGGGCGAGCGCCAAACCACCTAACACCGCAAAAATGGGCGCGCCAAACGACAGCATCAATGCCAGCCCGACGACCCAGGGCCAAAATGGCATAGCTTCACCATCGAAGCAATAGGCCAAATAAGCCCCAAGCAAAGGTGCAGCCAACGCACACACGAATTGAACACCTCGGTGCAAACTACACCGCGCCCCCAATTTAAAAGCCAAGAACGCGAAGCCCAAAGGCATGGTGGCTTGAAACCACCAGACCGGTACGTCATACGCCAACACTTGCTCAGCAGACATTTCGCTGAACACCAATTGCCCACTTGCCCACGACAACACACCACAAACTGCCGCAGCACCAAATTGACCCACCGCGTAAAACCGAGGCACCATCACACCAAGGCTAGTGAGGTGACCAAAGCGTTCAGCAGCAATGGCTCCGCACATCGCCATCAACAACCCCAAATGTTGAACCACGACGGGTGCGTTCTCTATGCCCCGCCCCATCAAGGGGCGCGACACTATTTCAACCAAGGGAATCAAGGCCATCAGCACCAGCGCAAGCGCGGTCAGCCATGCATCCGCTTGCGTCAAGCCACGAAGGAAACGCACCATCATTTAGATTTACCTGCTCGGTAAGCCTTCAAATGGCGAAAGACTTCGTCAAAGGTTTCTGCGGGCACCAAGGTGCCGCGAATGCGCGGATAGAGTTTGTCGGCCAACTCATTCCAAGCCCGCATCTGCTCGGCGTTAGGTCGGTTCACCACCAAGCCACGCTTCTTCATGGCGTCCACGGCTTCTTCTACCTCTTGTCTGGCCTTGGTGCGAATTTGTGCACCCGCTTTGTCACTGGCGGCACGCACCACGGCCTGCGTTTCAGGCGTCATGTCATCCCACGATTTTTTGGTGATCACCAAGGCTCCGACGATGGGCGCCCAATTGATTTCCAACATATTGGGTGCCATGGTGTAGACCTGACTTGCCAAGGCAAAGTAAGGCGTGGATGGCACCACATTGATCATGCCGGTCTGGACGGAAGGCAAGATGTCACTGGTCTCCAGCGGGACGGGCGTGTAGCCCATGCTCTTCATAATTTCTTGTTGATCCGCCTCGCCGCCCCAAGCAAAGAACTTCATTTTTTGATAGTCATCGGGCTTGAAGGCTGGCTCTTTGGAGAAGAACCGGACCCAGCCCGCATCGCCCCACGCCAAGACGACGAACCCTTTGTCGAGAAACTTTTTCTCCATCGCGGGACGCATTTTTTCGCGAACGTAGTCGACCTCCTCCCACGTCTTGAATAAAAGCGGCATGGATTGCAAAGCGGCAATCGACGGCTCAATTTCTCGCAAACCCACCACCGATAACAACGCGCCTTGCAACTGACCAATGCGCATGCGACGGGCAAGTTCAGTCTCCCCACCTTGGCTGCCATCTGGGTACACCACAAACTTCGCATTGCCACCCTGCGCCACACGCCAGGCTTCACCAATTTCCATCAACTGCCGGTGGTAGAGCGAGTTTTTAGGGGCAAGGGTTCCCAAGCGCAACTGCTTATCGGGCGCAGACCAAGTGGCCGTTTGACCGCACAAAAGAAACAACGCAACACAAATTTGCAGGCAGGATTTAAACCACATAGACATTCAATACTTTCAAAATAAATCATCGGCAGAGGACAGCAACCACTGCGCTCTTTCGCGCATCACCTCGTTTTGTAAACTTCGGTGCTTCTTGCTAATTTCAAGCGCCTGGTGGAGTAGCTTCTCAAACTCTTTTCTGTTGTCTGCGGGCAAAGCCACGCTCTCAGCCTTGGCCACATAAGGACCGGCCTCTTGACCTAGACCCCATGTAATCGCTTGGTCAAAATATTGGGTGGCTTTTTGAGGTGATCCGCCCAGACGTGCGGATTCCAAGGTTCCCATCAAGCTAGCCAAGGCACCTTGACCGAAAGAGGGGTTGGCCTGCCAAGCCAAATCAGCCAGTCGAATTGAAATGGGTAAATCGGCAACCAAATCAGGATCATCTTTGGACATCGAGATCCAGCCGCCCAATGACGCGGCGGCCCAATAAGCCAAGGGCACTTGCTCCGCCGTCAAACGCGGACGTTTGGCGGGCTCTGCCTGATTGATCGCAACTGAAAATCCGGTGTGGTTTCGTTCCAAAGCCGTCATCGCGTGTCGGTACGCACGCGCATACAGGCGTGCGGCACGCTCGCGCATCTCTGCAGCAACTTTGGGTGTTTTGGAATCGATCTTTTCCGCATCAAAGGCGACGAAGGCGTAGGCGTATTGCGTGAAACCAGCTGAGACAGACTCGGCCAGCTTCAAATGTCCTGGCGTTTCTTTAAGAACCGATTCGGAGAACTTCAAATAAAAGGCGCTGGCCTCGCGCGCAAGTTGTAAGTCATCTTCATTCGACATGGATTGACCAGATAAAGCCTGAGCCGTCTGTCCAACCACATAAGGTCGAACCGCACACCCAGAAAGTATCAAGTACATAGCTAGACAGGAAATGATGCGAAGCGAAATAAGGTCACCTTTGAGGTACGTTTATGAACATTCCTGAAAAATGTAAGTCAGTCATATGAAATCCCCGTGACACAGTGTCATCAAGTTGCCACAGAACTTGCGCATGATGTAAAAAAACGGAAACCACTATGAGCTTCAACAAACAACTGGACGATCAACAAATTCAACGACTACGCGATGACATCTTGGACACACTGGATGAAGAGATCGAAATGTCGATGGATGAAGACGGGGACACCACCGACCGCGTCAAATATTTCCGAGAACTGTTGCGATTGCAAGGTGAGCTCGTTAAGTTGCAAGACTGGGTGGTAGCCACCAAGCAAAAAGTGGTAATCCTGTTTGAAGGTCGCGATGCGGCAGGCAAAGGTGGCGTGATCAAACGCATCACACAACGTCTCAACCCACGCGTCTGTCGCGTGGCTGCCCTGCCCGCTCCGAACGAACGTGAACGCACACAGTGGTACTTCCAACGCTACGTGGCACATTTGCCCGCAGCAGGGGAAATCGTGCTGTTTGACCGCAGTTGGTACAACCGTGCTGGTGTTGAACGCGTCATGGGGTTTTGCAATGACGATGAATACGAAGAATTTTTCCGCACAGTGCCTGAATTCGAAAAAATGCTGTCCCGCAGTGGTATCACCCTGATCAAATATTGGTTCTCCATCACGGACGATGAGCAGCATGCACGATTCTTAGGCCGCATTCACGATCCCTTGAAGCAATGGAAACTCAGCCCGATGGACTTGGAGAGTCGTCGCCGTTGGGAAGATTACACCGCCGCCAAAGAAACCATGATTGAGCGGACGCACACACCCGAAGCGCCTTGGTGGGTGGTTCAAGCGGATGACAAGAAAAGTGCGCGATTGAACTGCATCACGCATCTGCTTGAACACTTCAATTACCACGAAATCGAGCATCCAGAGATTGATCTGCCAGACCGTGTACGCAACCCAGACTACACCCGGCACCCGATTCAAGACGAGATGATCATTCCTGAGAAGTTTTAAACAGATCAAGCATCGTCATTTCACATCACAGTCATAAATGAAATGTAAATTGCTAGCCAATGACCCATATTCATGAAAACCTACAAAAACAAAGACGCGGACTGAGTCGAGTTGTTCACGCGTTCGGGTATTCGATTCAAGGCTTAAAAGCGGCCATGCACGAACCCGCCTTCAAGCAGGAAGCTTATGTTGCTTTTGTTTTGATCCCACTCTCTTTTTACTTGGGAAGCACTTGGGTTGAAATTTCACTTTTATCAGGATCGGTCATATTTGTTTTGACAGTCGAACTCTTAAATACAGGGCTTGAATCAGCCATTGATCGCGTGGGCCCTCAGTGGCATGACCTTTCCAAACGATGCAAAGACTTAGGTAGCGCTGCGGTGCTGCTCAGCATTTTGCTGTGCATGGGTATTTGGTTGACTGCCTTATTTCTGAAAATTACGCAATTCGTTTGATTGCACGTTATAGGCCCCGGCTTACCAGCGGCCATCGTCGACAGACTTGACTACGCCATGTCACTCAAAAAATTAATCGAGATGTTGCACAAACAAAAACTAGTTGATGGGATGGTTCACAGTCAGCAAATGCATAAACAAGAATTTGTTGAAACCTTGCTACAGAAACAGCATGATGCTGAATTGCACAACTTCATTGCCACGCAAAGCGCTACCTCGCTGGGCGGCTACCTAGAAGCTCTTCCCTTAGAGGATGCAAAAAAATTATGGTCGATGATCCCAAAAGCGCGTGAAAACGATGTGCTTTGGGAAATCTCTGACGAAAAACGCAGCGACATTGCTGGTGATAGGCAGCCTGACTTTGAAGACAGCAAAATCAATGTGTATGAGCTGGTCGATGGTCGCCTGAAAAACATTCAAATTTCTGGCCGCAAAGATCTTGCTGGGGCAAAACCTATTTGGGTCGATTTGATCAACTCCTCCAAAGCTGAACGTGTTTTTGTTGGCTCACACTTTGGCGTCGAATTACCAGACCCGATTGAAGCAACAGACCTTGAGGTGAGCGCTCGATTCCATGTTGAAGAAAATGATGACATTCATCTCCACTCCAACTTTCTGCTAGACCGTGAAGACACATCAAAAAGCGTTCCGGTTGCGTTCATCTTGCATGGCGGCGTCTTATTTTCACTGCGCAATGAAGAGCTGTCGGTGTTTCGCTTGCAACGCCGTCGGGCGCACACACAACCAGGCTATGTCACGGATTGCGTCGACCTTTTACTAGACCTCTATGGCGCAGATGTTGAAGTGTCCGCCGATTCACTTGAAAACACCTACGCCAAGCTCGGCATCGTTGGCCGGCACGTGCTGAGCGAAGCCATCACCGACCAAGAGGCCGCGGGCATCTTGGCGGACATCGCCGAAGAAGAGGATCAAAACGGTCGGATTCGAAGCAACATCTTGGACACCCAACGCGCCTTGAGCTTTCTGATGCGTGGCCGCCTATTAACATCCGATCAAATCTCGGATGCAAAACAAATTCTTCGTAACATCGACTCGTTGAACAGCCACACTGCATTTCTATTCGACAAAATCAACTTTTTGATGGACGCCACCATCGGCTTCATCAACATCAACCAAAACAAACGCGTGAATCAACTGACCGTCTTCAGCGTTGTGTTCATGCCCATCAACATCTTGGCCGGTGTCGGGGGTATGTCGGAGTTCTCCATGATGACCGACGGCATCCCTTGGCCTATGGCTTACGGTGGATTCCTGCTTGGCTCTGCTTTCATCGGTCTGATTACTTATGTGCTGCTCAAGCATTTTGAAAAAAGTCGTCTCAAAAAATCCCACTAATCGTTTGCTATGACCCACCACAAACACGAAACTTCAGAAATCAAAGACGATGGTCTGCGCTATAGCCGCAAGAAAAATGGATCCCCATTTGAGGGAAGCGGACGAACGGGGGAAATGATGAGTTGCATCAAATGCGGCACGCACAAGCCCAGATCTAGCGGGTCTTTCAGGCGCTTCTTGAATGCCAACCACTTCTTCTGCGGTGAATGCCGCGTGGTCCCAGCTTAAGGGTTCAAACGCCAGCGAGTCGCAGGGAAGGTCAGCTTGAAACAAGAGCCCTGCCCCACCTCACTCGAGATCGACAAGCTAGCACCATGGCGCTGCATCACGTGCTTGACGATGGCCAAGCCCAAGCCCGTGCCGCCCGATTCGCGTGAACGACTACGGTCTACGCGGTAGAAGCGCTCTGTCAACCGTGGTAAATGCTCAGCGGCAATACCAGCACCAGTGTCACGCACTTCGATCATCAAACTGCCGTCCGAACCTTGGCCAACGGACACAAGAATGCTGCCACCCGCAGGGGTGTACCGCACGGCATTGCTCACCAAATTAGAGACAGCGCTCTGTAGTTCACGCTCATTCCCCAGCAACACGGCATCCGCAAGCAAGTGATCGGTTTGAAATTCGATGTGTTGCGGCTCTGCGCCATGAGAAATCGTGTCGGATAGCCCGTGCGCCTCTTGCTCACAAGACTGCATCAAATGCGCCAATGGCAAGGTACTTTGCAAACTTGGGGTGGGGCTGCCCTCTAAGCGAGACAGCGTCAGCAAATCCTCCACCAGACCTTGCATGCGATCCGCCTGAATCGCCATCAATGCCAAATAACGTTTCTGCTCTTCGGCATTCAAGTCTAGGGTTTGTAGCGTTTCAACAAAGCCACTCAATACGGTGAGAGGCGTTCGAATTTCGTGCGACACATTGGCCACAAAGTCGCGGCGCATGGCTTCGGCTTGCTCCAACAGAGTGACATCGCGTGTGAGCAAGAGTTGCTTGCCTTCACCATAGCGATGGCGCTGGATAGAGATGCGCACTGGGCGCTCCACACGGTCCTTGCGGCCAGCCATCACGACAGCCTCATTGGGTTGTTCGACCGCCATATAAGCAGTGAACACGGGATCGCGCAACAAATTTCCAATGCGTTGCATCACATCGCGTTCAGGATGGATGCCCAGTTGTGCTGCTGCGGTTTGGTTGCACCACTCAATCTGAGCATTGGAATCTAGCATCACCACGCCATTGGGTGAGGCTTGAATGGCAGATAAGAAATCTTTCAAGCGTTGCTCGCTTGCGTCAATACTGCGTTCACGTTCGCGCAAGAGTTTGCGGGAACGATCTATCAACACGCCCCACCAACCTGAAATTTCCGGTGCCATCCCCAAGTCGCCCTGCCTCAACCACGAGCGCACGCGGTAACCGCGCCATGCGTCCACCAGCATCCACAACAAGCCGGCCAATAACGCACCGCTCATCAAATAGGGCATCGAAAAGGGCTTATCACCCATGACGGCCCAAGCAAAGCCTAAAGCACCCCCAAAGGCCAGCAATGAAAAGAAAGAGAAGAATCGACTAATCACATGGGCCTTGTTGAAGCAGTTTTAGGGTTGGCGGGTGATTCTGTATCCTACGCCACGCACAGTTTCCACCATGCTACCCGCCTCACCCAAAGCCTCACGCAGGCGTTTGACGTGCACATCCACCGTACGCTCTTCAATGAACACATGGTCGCCCCACACACGGTCGAGCAATTGGCTACGGCTGTGAACGCGCTCGGCGTGGTGCATCAAGTAGTTGAGCAGCTTGAACTCCGTTGGGCCCAATTTGATGCCTTGGTCATTGAAGCTCACGCGGTGCGTTGAACCATCCAACTGCAGTTCACCAATGCGAACCACATCGCTGGCTTGCTCTGGCGCACGGCGACGCAGCACCGCACGAATGCGGGCCAATAACTCTTGCGTCGAGAACGGCTTGGTGATGTAGTCATCTGCTCCAGCGTCGAGTCCGGCGATTTTGTCGGGCTCGTCACCGCGGGCGGTAAGCATCAAAATGGGCGTGGACTTGGTGCGTGGATCGGCTCGCCACCGACGTGCCAACTCCAAACCACTTTGCCCAGGCAACATCCAGTCAAGCAAGATCACATCAGGCAACACCTCATCAATGTGCTTTTGAGCGGCAATACCATCAGCAGCCAACACGGCCAACATGCCGTGGTGACGCAAATTGACCGAGATGAGTTCAGCAATCGCTGACTCATCCTCGACCACCAAAACGCGTGCAACTTTCATCTTCAAATAACTTTCAATCAGTCATAGAGGACTCAACATCGACCAACGGCGTGTGACGCACGTCTTCACCCTTGACGATGTAGATGATGAATTCGGCAATATTTTTGGAGTGATCGCCAATGCGTTCAATCGCTTTAGCGATGAACAACAAATCAAGACTGGCGGAGATGGTGCGTGGGTCTTCCATCATGTAGGTGATGAGCTTGCGCACAAAACCATCGAACTCTTGGTCAATGGCATGGTCTTCACGCAGAATGCTAACGGCCATCGGGATATCGAGGCGAACAAACGCATCCAACGCTTTACGCAGCAAGCCAGAAGCCAACTCTGCCGACACGCGCAAATCGCTTGAAGGCAAACTACGCGGAGCGCTACCCGAGATGATGGACTTAACCATGCGGGCAATCTTGGCGGCTTCGTCACCGACGCGCTCTAAGTTGGCGGTGGTTTTAGACATGGCCATCAACAAGCGTAGATCACGGGCCGTAGGCTGACGACGGCCGATGGTGGAAGCAATTTCGCGGTCAATCTCGACTTCCAAGCTGTTGACTTTGTTTTCTGTGACCAGGACATCGTCAGCCGCTTCTGAACTGAATTGAGACAAGGCATAGACAGCTTGACGAATTTGCGACTCAACCAAACCACCCAACTCCATCACGTGTGAGGAGATGTTGTTGAGATCTGTATCGAACTGTGAGGATAGGTGTTTATCTGGCATGGTTCTCTTTCGGTTTAGCCAAAACGGCCGGTGATGTAGTCTTCAGTCGCGGTCTTATTGGGCTTGAAGAAGATTTGTTCAGTTTCACCAAACTCAACCAACTCGCCTAAATACATATACGCGGTGTAGTCGCTGCAACGCGCTGCTTGCTGCATGTTGTGCGTCACGATGGCGATGGTGTAGTCGGCCTTCAGTTCATGCACCAACTCTTCGACTTTGCCGGTGGAGATCGGGTCCAATGCGGACGTCGGCTCATCCAACAACAACACCGAGGGTTTCACCGCGACGCTGCGCGCAATGCACAAACGTTGTTGCTGACCACCCGAGAGTGACAAACCGTTTTGACCCAGTTTGTCTTTGACTTCTGTCCACAAAGCGGCCTTGGTCAAGGCCCACTCGACGCGCTCGTCCATATCGCTCTTACTGAGGTTGTCGTACAGACGCACGCCGAAGGCGATGTTGTCGTAAATCGTCATCGGGAACGGTGTGGGTTTTTGAAACACCATGCCAACGCGTGCGCGCAAGAGGTTCAAGTCTTGACCTGGTTCCAAAATGTTTTGGCCATATAAATTGATCTCGCCTTCAGCGCGTTGACCAGGGTACAAGCTATACATGCGGTTCAAGGTGCGCAACAAGGTGGACTTACCGCAACCGGAAGGGCCAATGAAGGCGGTGACTTTTCGCTCGGCGATGTCCATGGTGACATTGCGCAAGCCTTGAA
>Ga0075464_10001674_pt1 | contig 10027 bp, 11 predicted proteins | sample DEB19_08_DNA_5_FD_75068 | JGI IMG/M metagenome (GOLD analysis project Ga0075464, IMG submission 75068) | Aqueous microbial communities from the Delaware River and Bay under freshwater to marine salinity gradient to study organic matter... | ecosystem: Environmental > Aquatic > Marine > Coastal ...
ACGGCGTGGGCTATGTCAGCGGGTTTGCCTAGGTGTCCCAACGGAATCTGACCCAACAACGCTTTTTGTTGCTCTTCTGGCAACGACGCTGTCATGTCAGTCTCAATAAAACCAGGTGCCACGCAATTGACCGTGATGCCACGGCTGCCCAATTCACGGGCCAACGCACGGGTCATGCCCGCCACACCGGCTTTCGCTGCCGCGTAGTTGGCTTGGCCTGCATTGCCTGACGCACCGACCACACTGGTGATGCTGATGATGCGACCATAACGCTGCTTCATCATGGGGCGCATCACAGCGCGGGACATGCGAAACACTGCTTTGAGGTTGGTGTCGAGCACGGCATCCCAATCGTCATCCTTCATGCGCATCGCCAAGGTGTCGCGAGTGATGCCCGCGTTGTTCACCAACACATGCAACGCGCCGTGTTCTTTGATGATTTGCTCCATCAAGGCATCAATCGCAGCAACGTCGTTCACATTCAGGTTCGCACCACGACAGCCGGCGTGGGCAGACAGGGCTTGGGTAATTTTGGTAGCGCCATCATCCGACGTCGCCGTACCAATCACCAAATAGCCTTGCTGTGCCAACTCTTGGGCAATGGCTGCGCCAATGCCACGCGAGGCGCCCGTGACCAAAGCTATGTGTTGTTTTTTATCGCTCATATGTTGTTCTCTCTTCGATTAGGCCAATGCGATTTGAACTTCAGCCAAGGTGGCCGGGTCAAACAAAGGCAGGCCTGTCATATCTGCATCAATGCGCTTGACCATACCGGCCAGCACCTTGCCTGGGCCGCATTCGACTAAGGTGGTCACGCCGCGAGCCTTGATGGCGGCGACGCACTCGACCCAACGTACGGGGCCAAAGGCTTGGCGGTAGAGCGCATCACGGACACGATCGGCGTCTGTCTCGACAGACACATCAATGTTGTTCACCACAGGGATTTGTGCTTCGGCAAAGTGTGTAGCAGCGAGCTTTTCTTTCAAACGCTCAGCCGCTGGCTTCATCAAACTTGAGTGAAACGGAGCAGACACAGGCAGAGACAGGGCGCGCTTGGCGCCGTTTGCCTTGAGCACTTCACAGGCTTTTTCCACAGCTGCTTTGCTGCCCGCGATCACGGTTTGACCCGGATCGTTGAAGTTGACGGCTTCGACCACCTCAGCAGAACCAGCGCCATAGGTGGCTTGCACTTCAGCGCATCCTGCGATCACTTGAGCGGCAGTCATACCCAGAATAGCGGCCATTGCGCCGGTACCCACCGGCACGGCCTCTTGCATAGCTTGGGCACGAAAACGCACCAAAGGCGCAGCCTGAGCCAGCGTCAACACGCCAGAAGCTACCAAGGCGGAGTATTCACCCAGCGAGTGACCCGCCACCACACTAGGCAATGCGCCACCTTCAGCCAGCCACACACGATAAGCAGCTACAGCGGCTACCAACATGACCGGCTGAGTGTTAGTGGTCAGCGCCAAGGCCTCTTTAGGGCCTTCGTGGATGAGTTTGGCGATGTCTTCGCCCATCGCATCAGAGGCCTCAGCCAAGGTCTGAGCGACCACGGGGTGGTCTCCCCATGCATCGAGCATGCCGACGGATTGAGAACCTTGACCGGGAAATACAAAAGCAAATTGAGTCATAACGTATCGGATAAGTTTGTCACACCAAGTCTTGTGCAGACTTACAACTTGACGAGCACCGCGCCCCAGGTGAAACCGCCGCCCACGCCTTCGAGCATGAGGGTATCGCCCTTCTTCACTTGGCCGGTACGCACTGCATGGTCCAGCGCCAACGGAATAGATGCGGCGGAGGTGTTGCCGTGGTCTTGAACCGTCAAAACCACTTTATCCATAGACAGTTTCAGCTTCTTGGCAGTGCTTTGGATAATGCGGATGTTGGCTTGGTGCGGGACCAACCAATCGATATCGTTTTCGGTGAGACCGGCCTTCTCGAGCACGGTGCGCGCAGCACCTTCGAGCAAGCCAACCGCCAACTTGAACACGGCTTGACCATCCATCTTGAGCACAGGGTCACCCAGAATATTGCCATTTCGCACATGGCCTGGCACGCACAAGATTCCCACATGTTTTCCATCAGCATGGATATCGGTGGCCAAGATGCCTGGCGTCTCCGACGCCTCCAGCACCACAGCGCCTGCGCCGTCACCAAACAACACGCAGGTGGTTCGGTCTTGGAAGTCGAGCAAACGCGAGAAGATTTCTGAACCCACCACCAAAGCACGCTTGGCGGAGCCGGCACGAATCATGGCGTCAGCCACAGTCAAGGCGTAAATAAATCCGCTACACACCGCTTGCACATCAAACGCCGGTGCCCCTGCAATACCAGCCGCTGCTGGGTCAAGCTGCGCCAGCTTGTGCTGCAAGATACAGGCAGTCGAAGGGAACACCATGTCTGGGGTGGACGTGGCGACGATGATGAGATCGATATCTTGAGGACGGCAGTCAGCGGCAGCCAAGGCCTGTTTGCAGGCCTCAAAAGCCAAGTCGCTGCAATATGAATCAGGCGCTGCGAAGTGGCGAGCACGGATGCCTGTGCGTTCAACGATCCATTCGTCTGAACTTTCCACACCTTGTGTGGCAAGTTCTGCGACCAAGTCAGCGTTGGTCAACCGGCGGGGTGGGAGGAAACTTCCGGTGCCAGCGATTCTGGAGAAAAGGGTCATTAATCAGGTGGCTCAGGCCGAGGCGTCTACGTGTCCTAGGGCTAGCAATGGAGCCGCATGGGCAATACGAGAACGCACACGTTCGAGCAAGTTATGGTGAGCTGCATCATACGCGCGGTTCAAAGCAGTACCAAAGGCTACATCATCTGCTGAGCCATGGCTTTTAAAAACGATCCCGTTCAGTCCCAACAACGCTGCGCCGTTGTAACGGCGGTGGTCAACCCTATTTTTGAAGTCAGATAAGACAGGATAAGCAAAAATACCCGTTATTTTCGTAAAGATATTGTGTTTAAACGAATTTTTCAGTGTTTCACTGATCTTATGCGCCAAACCTTCGCTGGCTTTCAAGGCCACGTTTCCGACAAAACCGTCACACACGATCAAGTTGACCGTGCCTTGGTAAATATCATTGCCTTCGACGTTGCCATGAAAGTTCAAATCGCCTGATTTAGCAGCAATTCGCAGAAGTTCACCAGTTTTTTTAATGACTTCGTTGCCTTTGATGTCTTCTTCGCCAATGTTGAGCAGCCCCACGGTGGGGCTTTCGATGTTATCGAGCACCGAAACCAAGGCTGAACCCATGACCGCAAATTGCAGCAAATGCTGAGGCGTGCAATCCACATTGGCACCCAAATCGAGCATGGTGGTACCGCCACCTTTGAAGTCAGGCATGCGGCCGGCGATGGCTGGACGATCGATGCCATCAATGGTTTTTAGCACATAACGTGCGATAGCCATCAAAGCCGCCGTGTTGCCAGCAGATACCACCGCTTGGGCAGCACCACTCTTAACCTGCTGGATCGCCACGCGCATGGACGAGTCTTTTTTGCGACGCAGCGCAACCTCAAGAGGATCGTCCATTGCCACCACTTCGGAGGCTGCAACGATCTGAGCACGAGGATGTGAAAAAGAAGACAAAGCCTCTGGCAGGCCGACCAGCAAGAGCTTGGCGTCTGCGTGCGTGTCCAAGAAATGGCGGCAAGCCACTAGCGTGACGCGCGGGCCATGGTCGCCACCCATGCAATCGACAGCAAGCGTGGTCATGCGGATTTCATCTCGTCAAAAAAACAAAAGCCCGGGGCACCTAGAGAGCCACGGGCCAATGAAGAATGAATAAATTAAGCTTCAGACTTGGACTTCAACACTTTGCGACCACGGTAAAAACCGGTGGGGCTGATGTGATGACGCAAGTGAATTTCACCCGTCGTTGGCTCAACGGCTGTGCCGGGAGCTGTCAACGCTGTGTGTGAATTGTGCATGCCGCGCTTGGAAGGAGATTTTTTGTTTTGCTGGACAGCCATGATCGGCTCCTGGACTTAAATGTGGTTAATCATTGGGCCACAAACCAACCTAAGTTAGCGTGACACGAAGCCTGCCATTATAGCCCAACTCCTGGGTTTTTAATGCTTACCTGTTTTGAGTGATGCAAGCACGGCAAACGGGTTGGGCTTGGCCTCCGACAGGATCGCCTCTTCCTCAGGCGAAGTTGGTACTTGCTCACTCAAACATGTCGGGTGCATGGGCACCAACGGCAAACTCATCAGCAGCTCATCCTCGATCAGAGCCATTAAATCGAAACTGTCCTCCAAGACCAATAGGTCTTCCTCAGACTCGTCGTCTTCGGCCACGGCAGTGGCTTCATCAGCCACAAAACGGAAATCTTGCTCAATCATCAATGCCACGGGCACGGGGTGCAAACAACGCTGACACGTCAGGGGTACGGTAGCTTTGGCTTCAAGGTGAAGCCAAATCGCCTCTTTGCCGGTTTGGTCGGGGTCCATCGCGCCTTGCGCTGACCATGACACGTGGCCCGAGACCTGTCCACCGCAGTCTGCGGTCAAGCGCTCAAACTCAACCACGGGGGTATCACCCTCCAAGTGCATTTGCGATTTAGCAAAGGCTTTGACATCGAGGCTGTGGAGGTTGTTTGGTTTTTGCATGCGGGCAGTGTAAGAGAATCCAGCCATGACTACCTCTCAGCCCACCCTGATTTTGGGTTCAACCTCCCGTTACCGCCGCGAACTGCTGGCGCGTTTACGCATCCCTTTCGATGTCGTCAGCCCCAATGTCGACGAAACACCCTTGGCCAACGAAGCCCCGCAGGCACTGGCCTGTCGCTTGGCTTTGGCCAAAGCCAAGGCGGTTGCGGCACAACACCCCAACGCCGTGGTGATTGGCTCCGACCAAGTGGCTGATCTGCATGGCGAGCCACTAGGCAAACCCGGCAACCATGAGCGTGCCGTCCTTCAATTGCAACGCATGCGCGGCCAAACCGTCATTTTCCAAACCGCGGTGTCTGTGGTGTGCCAAGCCAGCCAGTTCGAGCAAACCGAACTCGCGCAAATCAAGGTACGTTTTCGCGACCTGAGCGATGCCGAGATCGAAGCCTATTTGCGTGCTGAGGAGCCCTACGACTGCGCTGGCAGTGCCAAGAGCGAAGGCCTTGGCATTGCCCTGCTCGACGCCATCGACAATGATGACCCCACCGCCCTGATTGGGCTACCCATGATCCGAACTGCCCGTCTGCTCCGCGCTGCGGGCATCACCCTGCTGGGAACAACGTCACGATGAACACCACCACGCACACAACCCACAAGGGCACGTTGTACCTTGTGCCCACCCCACTCGACTTTGGCTGCGACACCCAAGCCCCCATCACCGACGTGTTGCCGCAAGAGACCTTGCGCGTGGCAGCAGGGGTGACGCACTGGATCACAGAGAACGCCAAAAGTACACGCGCCTTTTTAAAACGCGTGGATGCCCATGTGCCGCTGGCCAAAACGGTTCAAGAGAACACCATCACCGAGTTGCCACGCGACGTGCATAAAAAAGGTGATCACACCGGCGACTTTGATGCCAAGCCCTTGCTCAAAGCAGCGTTAGCCGGACACGACGTAGGTTTGGTCAGCGAAGCGGGCATGCCTGCGGTGGCTGACCCTGGCTCGTCGGTCGTGCGTGCCGCACATGAGCTCGGCATCAAGGTGGTGCCACTGGTCGGCCCTGTGTCACTACTCTTGGCGTTGGCTGCCAGTGGCTTGAACGGTCAGAACTTTGCCTTCGTTGGCTACCTGCCGCAAGAGGCAACGGCACGCACGCAGCGCTTGCGCGAGCTGGAAAACTTGACCACCAAACTGGGGCAAACCCAAATGTTCATCGAAACACCCTATCGCAACCAAGCTTTGTGGGAGGCACTGGTGAATGGCCTGCAAGGCAACACCCGATTGGCACGTGCCAGTGGCCTGACGATGGCCAGCATGCAGGTCCATTGCAAAACCGTGCAGGCTTGGCGCAGCGCAGGGAAGGCTCAAATCTCAGGTGAGCCCACCGTGTTTTTGATTGGCAAATAACCGCTGCTGCTATCAGCGCACAGCCGGCATGGTCTGAAGCGCACGAACCGCACCCTCGCCCATCGCAGCGCCGAAACGTTTGGCCAATCATTCAGCCACGTTGTCGTGGCGGGTGTAGTCAATGATGTCTTCGGCTTTCACGATCTCGCGAGCCACGTAATCGAGGTTGCCCAAACCGTCGGCCAAGCCCAAATCAACGGCTTGTTGACCGCTCCAGAACAACCCGCTGAACAACTCCGGTGTTTCTTTCAGACGCTTGCCACGACCTTCACGCACCACTTGAATGAACTGTTGGTGAATTTGATCCAGCAAGGTTTGCGCGTGAGCACGTTGAAATTTGGTTTGGGGACTGTACGGATCCAAGAAGCCTTTGTTCGCCCCAGCAGTCATCAACCGACGCTCAACGCCAAGTTTGTCCATCAACCCGGTAAAACCAAAACCATCCATCAACACGCCGATGCTACCCACGATGCTGGCCTTGTCGACATAAATTTCGTCCGCCGCCACGGCAATGTAATAAGCTGCCGATGCACACGACTCTTCCACCACGGCATAGACCGGCTTCTTGTGCTTCGCTTTCAGGCGGCGAATCTCGTCGTTGATGATGCCCGCTTGCACGGGGCTACCGCCGGGTGAATTGATTTGCAACACCACGGCTTGCGAGCCTTCGTCCTCAAACGCCGCACGCAAGGCCGTCACCACCCACTCGGCACTGGCATCAGCGCCATCGGAAATTTCACCCTTGATGGATACCACCGCTGTGTGCGGCTGGCTGGGATTGCTACCGCCTACGCCACCTTTGTGCAAACCCGTCCACAGCAATACGACTGCAAAAGCCAACCATGCCATGCGGAAAAAGATGCGCCAACGACGGCTCGCGCGCTGCTCAGCCAAGGTGGCGAAAGCCAATCGCTCCAAGGTATCTCGCTCCCACACAGTTTTGTGGCTGGGGGTTTCGGAATTTGCGTGAGGTTCAGACATATCGGTAGGTTTTAACAAATTAATCAAGAAATTCGAAAGGCTTTAAGTTGTACGCAGTATGCCAGTGGACCACGCCATCTGCTTCGGTCAACGCTACTTTGACCAAGCCGCCGCGACAGGGGCCCCCTGCACACTGGCCCGTGTCCGGCGCGTACTCCGCGCCATGCGTGGCGCACATCAGCCAACGACCGCTGGCATCAAAAAATTGATCGGGCTGGTAATCCAACTCCATCGCCACATGGGTGCATCGGTTCAGATAGGCGTGTGGCTGGCCCTCAAAACGAATCGCAAAAGCCCGACAGGTCTGGCCTGCGAACATCACATCAAACGGGACAGCGCGACCGCCATCCGTCAAATCGCCGCTGTTGCACAAAGGAATGGCTGACTGCGCGGAATCAGGCATAGAGCAACAACCAGTCGTGCAACTCCTTCACCGCTTGCGCAATGAAAAGTGGGTTCAAAGGTTCAAATTGCCCGTGGTCGTGCGCGCCGTAGCTCACGCCCACACAGGCGCAACCCGCATTCACTGCCATTTGCAAGTCGTGGGTGGTGTCGCCAATCATCAAGGTGCGTTCGGGCTCGACACCAAACTCGCGCATTAACTCATGCAACATCCGCGGACTTGGCTTGCCGGCAGTCTCGTCTGCCGTGCGCGAGCCATCAAACAGACCCTTGAGCGCAACCGTGTGCAACGCTTCGTCCAAGCCGCGCCGACTTTTCCCCGTGGCCACAGCCAACCAGTGGTGGCGCTCACGCAAAACGCGCAACAACGGCAACACGCCATCAAACAAGGCGATGTCATTGACATGCTTCATGTAATGGAATCGGTAACGCTCACCCAACACGTCATATTTTTCTTTCGGCACATCTGGCGCGGCATGCGCCAAGGCCTGCATGAGTGCCATGCCAATCACGTAAGACGCAGCCTCATCCGTGGGCTCAACGCCGCCGACGTCCACCACCGCAGCTTGAATGCAACGCGTGATGATTTGCGTCGAGTCGAACAGCGTCCCGTCCCAATCGAAGGCAATCAAATCAAATTGACGTGGTCGCGCGCTCATACGTCCAAGTGCGGCTGAATAATGGGGGGCTGAACCGTGTCCACAAAGTTTTTCAACTCGGGTGGCAGCGGCGCTTGCAGGGTGACCAAACGCCCGCTTTGCGGATGTTGGAATTTGAGCTGCCAAGCATGCAAGAACATGCGCTTGAGGCCCAGCTTCTGCAAATGCTTGTTGTGCTCAAAGTCACCGTATTTTTCATCCCCGGCAATCGGGTGTCCTTGGCTGGCCAAGTGCACACGGATTTGATGGGTGCGGCCGGTTTTGATCGTCACTTCCAACAAGGTGTAGGGGCCCACGGTGCGTGCGACGCGCACGAGTGTGATGGAACGCATCCCATTCGGGTCGTCCTTGCCCACCACTTTGACGCGGCGTTCACCCTCGCCTACGCCGGTGTCCACGGTGTACTTGAACAAAGGCGAATCAATCACCTTCTTATTGGAGGGCCACAGGCCCAACACCAACGCCATGTAGGTCTTGCCCGTTTCGCGGTCGCGGAACTGGTCTTGCAGGTGCTTGAGCGCGCTGCGCTTCTTGGCCACCAACAACACGCCCGAGGTTTCGCGGTCGAGGCGGTGCACCAGTTCGAGGTTGGTAGACGCTGGACGGGCGCGGCGCAATTGCTCAATCACGCCAAAGCTCACACCACTGCCCCCGTGCACGGCCACGCCAGCGGGTTTGTTGATGGCTATCATGGCCTCGTCCTCCATCAGCACCGGAAATTCTCGGGCTGGGGCCGGCGCATCGGCCTTGGCCTGCACTTGAGCAGAAATGCGAACAGGCGGCAAGCGCACCAAATCGCCAGCTTCCACGCGCTGATCGGCCGAGGCTCGGCCCTTGTTCACCCGCACTTCGCCTGAGCGAATAATGCGATAGACATGCGTTTTCGGTACACCCTTGAGATGACGCATGAGAAAGTTGTCAAGCCGCTGACCGGCAGAGTCTTCGTCGACAGTCAGTGTTTTCACTGAGGGGGTAGGGGTTGGGGCCAAAGCCCCTATAATGTGATTCACCAGCGTTTTGCTCTAAGTCCTTGATTTAACACAGATTAGATCATGGACTGACGAATGCGGTAAGGTCGATGCCCCTTTTGTGCCCGCGATGCAGACCCAGTACCCAAGAGACTGAGTGGCCCGCGCCCCAAAAGTTGAGCCGACGCTCAGAAAACACTGAAACGGAATACCCCAAGTTGTGGAGGCTCTTTTTGAAAAGCCTCGACAACGGATCTCAGCGAGAAGCAAACCCAAATGGTTGTAGGAATGATGATGTTGGAACTCTGCTTGCACTGGCTAAAGCCCGTGCATAAGCGTAGCGTTGCCCGTCTTGTTACAGCCCCCGGGAACTGCCCCGCACGACATGCACCTGCAATTTCATTTGCGCACGTCACGCCCGGCACACGACTCGCCCTTGTCCACGCGCCCAACCACCGTCCCCTTCGCTAAGCGCGAAGTGGCGACGGTCTCAGCGGCAATTCCCTTCGTTTTTTGACGTCCCCTCAGGCATCGTTGGCCCGTCATGGGCCTGTGATGATTTGACACGTGAAGGAACCGCATCATGAAACGGATGCTTATTAATGCTACCCAGTCGGAAGAACGCCGCCTGGCCATCGTCGACGGACAAAAACTGCTCGACTATGAAATTGAAATCGAAGGCCGCGAACAGCGCAAAGGCAACATCTACAAAGCAGTAGTCACCCGCGTCGAGCCATCGCTCGAAGCTTGCTTTGTGGACTACGGCGAAGACCGCCACGGCTTCTTGCCGTTCAAAGAAATCTCCAAACAGTACTTCGCTGAAGGCGTATCGGTAAGCCAAGCGCGCATCCAAGACGTCATCAAAGAAGGCCAAGAACTGTTGGTTCAAGTGGAAAAAGAAGAACGTGGCAACAAGGGCGCAGCCCTGACCACCTTCATCAGCTTGGCCGGTCGCTATGTGGTGCTCATGCCCAACAACCCACGTGGTGGTGG
>Ga0075464_10001675_pt1 | contig 10024 bp, 11 predicted proteins | sample DEB19_08_DNA_5_FD_75068 | JGI IMG/M metagenome (GOLD analysis project Ga0075464, IMG submission 75068) | Aqueous microbial communities from the Delaware River and Bay under freshwater to marine salinity gradient to study organic matter... | ecosystem: Environmental > Aquatic > Marine > Coastal ...
GGCGCGTGAAAAAGGCGGGCCGGGCAATGTCTGACGGCGGAGAACGGGTCTACCTTGAGCGCCGGGCGGTGGACGATGACGCGGGCCGGGCCTGGGTGCAGTGGCTGCGCGAAGCGGTCACGATTGTGGCGGCGGCGGGCGCGGCCTACATGGGGATTCGCGTGGATCTGGCGCGCAATCAGTTGGACATTGACAACCTCAAAATTCAACAGGCAAAAAGCGAAGCGCAGATAGAAAAACTGCGCGAGTTGCGGGAGTTGGGGCATGGCAACCGTTAGGCCGGAATACAGGCCAGCGGCGGCCATTGTGGCGCACCAATACCGCATAAACGCGGGCCGGGTGACGCGCATTGCTGAGGGCTACGCAATGCGGGTGCCGTCCGGGTTTCAGGTCGCCGGGCTGTTGGCGGTGCAAGGGATAGTGATTGTTGAAAAAATGGGGGTTCTATGAGCGCGGTTCAACTTTGGAAGATAAACCCGGACACCATCCCAACGCCTGGGCCGGGGTCGGTGCTGGTGTTCGTGGATCAGGCGGGGGTGATTGCCCATAAGACGGAAACGGGGGAGGTTGTGCATGCGTTGCCGGGCGAAGGCGGCGGGGCAACGGGGCCGCAAGGTCCGGCGGGGCCGCAAGGACCGGCGGGCGCGGATGGTGCGCCTGGATCTGCTGGCGCGGCTGGTGCGGCTGGTGCAGTGGGTCCGGCGGGGCCGCAAGGACCGGCGGGCGCGGATGGTGCGCCTGGATCTGCTGGCGCGGCTGGTGCAGTGGGTCCAGCGGGGCCGCAAGGACCGGCGGGCGCGGATGGTGCGCCTGGATCTGCTGGCGCGGCTGGTGCGGCTGGTGCAGTGGGTCCAGCGGGGCCGCAAGGACCGGCGGGCGCAAATGGTTCGGGCGTTGTTACTGCGATTGCGGGCGGGGCGGCAATAACGGCAAACCAATCATCACAATTGCTGGTTGCGGCAATCGACGTGCAAAACCAGTTGGCGCAAAACGGGAAAACGCTAACCATTGAGGGGTTTTTGTTGGGTACTTCGGCGGTGTCTACGAATTGGAATCTATCAGTATGTTTGAACAACAATGAGCTGACGTATATGTATTTCGGTGTGCCGGTGGCAACTGATAAGCCGATCTACTTCAGGGCCACCATTCAGGCGGACGCCGGTAAGGCGGCGGCGGTAATTGTGAATTGCAGTGGAACGAACTTACTGGCGAATGCTGCAAGCGGCGGACTGTTCACGGTTCCGGCTGGAGTGGTGAATTTGACGTTGCGTGCTTCAAGTTCATTGGCGAACGCCAGCACGCTAAAAGTGCATCGGGCAATATTGCGGTGCGAGTAGATCGCGTTTTTACCTATAGGGGTTTTTGATGCCTTTTCCATTGCTATTCGTTGTACCGGCAGTCACAACGGCACTATCGGGTGTGACGGCTTCCGGGCTGATGGCGGCGGCAACGTCGACGATAACGGCGCTGTTAGCGGCTGAATCAATTGCGGACTGGTTTGATAGTGACAACGGCTGGTCTGTGTTGTCGGATCAACTGAACAAGCGATTGGCGGCGGCGGGTGTTGATATGGAGTTCCCGCCTTTTAACCCGTTGACGGACGAGGGGCGGGCGGTGGTGAAAAACACGATAGAACGGTATGCGCTGGACCGGGTGAATGCAAAGGCCGAGACGCAGTTCACCACGTTGGCGGGTCTGACGCCTGATGCCTTTTTGGCTGAGGCCGGGCAGGTGCTGGCGCGGCGCGTGAACAATGAAACGGGCGCGAACATGGGCGCGGTGTGGCCGGTTGAGAAACTCAAAAGTGAGTTGCACTCGGAAGTACTGCGCCAGTTTGACAACCGGGGCCGGTACGCGGCGGGGTCGCTGTTTAAGCCGGGCGTGCTTGAGGCGGTCAAGGGGAAAATCGCGGCGCGGCATCCTGAACTAATGGAACAGGTAAACGCGCCGATTGATGGCGGAATGTGGGGGCCGCCAGCTACAGAAAAGATAGCGAAGCGGCGCGAAGCGGGCCGGATCAGACAAGCAAAATACAGGCGAACGCACCAGCAAGTGTGGGCGGCGAAGTAATCACGCGGGGTAAAAAATGGCTGTGAATTTTCAGGGCTTGAACAAGCATATAAACTCAAAACTTGAGAGCGTCAAGCTAAGTGACCGCATAAAAGAATTTGTAATCAACGCCATACGGGACGCCATACTCGAGGCGCTTAAGACTGACTGGCTGCAAAACTACATCGCGGAAAAAGTGAGCGCGGCGGCGGCGGCGGTGGGGGTGCCGTTGACGTTGACAAACCTGTCAGACAAGGACGCCACGCGGGCAGACTTTGACGCGGCGGTGACGGCAAAAATAAACGCATTGGCGGGGACCACATTTGCCAGCGTGGCAACGCTGAACCGTGAGGCATTGCAAACCGAAGTGGGGCGGCTGTTGGGGGAAAAATTGGGCGTGGGGCCGTTGTACCCGGTTGAAAACTTCCGGGCGGCGGTGGGTGCCAATCTGGTGCAGTCGCTGGATGGATCTGCGGCGATTTCAATGTTTGACGCGGGGACGTTGCAGGCCCTTGATGACAGGGTTGTAAAGGAATTGCAGCCACTCACGGCAAAGGCGCAAGCCTGGGGGAACCCTATGAGCAAGGCCGGGCCGCCATTGACGACAGAACAGGCTGCAAAGCGGGCGGACAACCGGCGCAGACAAGCCAAATACAGGCGTAAAAATCACCTGCGATGGGTGCCACTGGGCGGCGCTGGATAATGCGGCGTCAACCGTGCGCGGGCGCGGGGGGTTGTATGCTTTGGAATGGGGCGGCGTGGTGCCGTTGCAAGATCCAAACAACCGATAACAAGGGGTTTCAATGAAAAAGATTTTGCGGGCGGCGCTTGCGGGCGTTCTGGTGCTGGTGGCGTCAGGTGCGGCGATGGCATCGCCGGGCGGGCTGGACCGCTACGGGTGCCATACATCGCGGGCGGACGGCTACCACTGCCACAAACAACGGATTGAAAAGATAAAGGAGCGTTACGCGGACGAAGATGCAGCGCAACGGTCGCGGCGCTTGCGGGCGCAGTGTCAGGGGATGCCGAATCAGGGGATTTGCTTTGGCTATTCGGACGGGCAGCCGGTGCGATACAACTGAAAATCGAATCATTGGCGGCGGTGGTGCAGTAGGCAAAAGGCCGGGCAAGTCCCGGCTTTTTTGCGTCAGCGGATTTGTGGGGGATGGTGTTGCCGGTGGCGTCAAACCGGGCGCGGTACAGGGTAGCGGCGTCAATATCGGCATCGTGCAGCGGTGGGCGGCCTGTCAGTTTGTACATGGCTGGGCTGTTGATGCGGTGGCTTGCCGGGTGTGACCAAACAACCATAATTTCGTGTCGGTCGGCATCCGTGAGGGTTGGAATTTGGGCAAGGGAAAGCCGGGCGCGGCGTTGCCAACTGCGGCGGGTGGATTGGGTACGGGCGGCGCGGATCTTGTAGAAGATCATCGGCAATTGATGGCCGGGCGCGGAATGAGACAACATCGCAAACACCCAATAATAGGGGCCGCATTGCATAATCAAGTTGTCCTATATCACAATTGTGTCTAAAGGATGGTTCACAGCTTGACTGACAATGGCGGCGGTTCTGCAATACCGGTCCCGCTACTTGATACGATGTATATTACCGACCCTCTGACCATCATGGGGCCAATGAAGTAGCGGCTTCCGGGGCCTTGACTTGTTTGTTAACGCGCAACTGGCGGGCGCTGTTGACGAGGGGGTCAGGGGCAGAACATTCCTAAACTTTGGAGTGTTCAAAATGTCTCACACATTCGTGATTGATGGCCGCAAGCGGCTGCAAATTTCAAAATCGAAAACAGAACCCGGCAAAGTGCTGGTGCAGATACTGGATAGCGCACGAGATGTGCTGGCGTCCTGTTCAATGGACGCGCCAACGGCGGCGATTGTGGCGCAAGCCTTTGAAATTGAGGCGGTAGCGGCTGAGGGTGCGCCGGGATGCTGCACCACGCCGCGCCCGGATTGCATGGGAATGTTGGTGCCGTCAATCGGGAATAACTGCATGGCAATGCGGGACGATTTGCGGGCAAGAAAAGCCATTGGGCAGATTCAACGGGCAATGATTAGCCCATATGCCGACAACGGGGGCGCGCCGGATCTGCGTGCGTTGCCGGTGGTGGACGTTGCGCAAGTGGGGGCCTGAATCATGGCGACACAAAAAAGCGAACAGGGCTACCACTCGAAAAACTCACGGCTGAAACAGGCGGGCGAAGCGGCGCGGGCGCTGTTGGATCTGTATTCCTGGGAGTCGACTGAGGGGGAAATTGTGTTCACCACTGAACCGAACCCGGCCAACATTGAAAACCCCATGTACTTCGATCAGGAGGTCAAAAGCAAGTGGCAAGGGCTGCGGGCGGCGCTGATTATTGCCGGGCTGGTGCAGGGGGAAGAAAAGGCTTCATTGATGGAGGGCGGCGCGCAGTTTTTGCGCGTGCAGTTTATGGCGCAGGGTGCTGGAATGTGGACAACTGCGGCGGTCTTTGAGGTGCTGAACGGCGTCAATAGTTACGGCTATGCGGATGGGCGGGCGCTGGCTGTTTTTTATGAGCATAAGAAGCTGGCAGCGGTGCGGGTGTTGCGGGACTCTATGCCGCTGGATGCGCGGGCGGATTATCTGAGCAATGACCGTTCTGGAGTGTCTGACTCCACTGTCATTGGGCTGCTAAACCCTTTTGATGTCCCCAATGTTGCCAGCGGGTGGGCAATCATTGGGGATCAATCGGAGAACCCTGAGCCTGATTTTTTCGGGCTGGAAGATCCATCGGTAATTCTGATTCCGGGCATTGATGGCGCGGACGGTGCAACGGGGCCGCAAGGGCCTATCGGGTTTACCGGGCCGCGTGGGCTGGATGGCGTTGGCGGTGGCGCTGGTGGTGGCGCGTGGCGCTGGTTTTCGTCCGGGGTGGTGGAACAGGTGGACTTTTCACAGCCGGGCGTTTTGGCGCGAATGGGCGTGGGGTGTATGAATGGGGCGGCGGTGGTCGAGTCGCCAGCGGGGCCGGGCGTAGGCTTGTATGGGTTGGAGTGGCTGGACTGGCCATCAGATCCGGGGTTCAACATGGACGGCGCGGACTGGGTTATCGAAGCATTTTTTTCGGTGCAACGGACGCAAGCGTGCTACGACGAGGACTCAACAGGAAAAGGCACGGTGCTGCTTGCTGTACAGGCCACCAGCGGCATAGAAAACGGGGACGGAACAAAGCGGGCCGGGCTGGTGTTTCAGGCGGTGCAGGGGCGGCAGGAAATGCTAGGCGGCGGGGTTGCGATGGACGATGCGGCGGTGCAGGGTCTGCGCTTCCATGTGTTTGGTGATGACACAACGCGCTATCACGTAGCGATACAGCGGCGCGGCAACAACGTGGACCGCTATTACACGAACTGGACGGATTTTGCTAACCCTCATGGGGCGGGTTTTGGGGATGGTTCGGGGGAGGATCTAAACCTGAATTACGCGGGAAACACGTTTATGGTTGGGTGCGCGTTGGGGGACCATGTATCGGGCTTTGTGGTGCATGGTTTGCGGGTAACGCGGGGCAGGTCGTTGTATGAGTTGGGGTCGTATGTGGTGCCCGCGTTACCTTGGCAAGCGGAGTCAGTAGGCGGGGCGGTGGGGCCTATGGGTCCAGCCGGGCCAGCGGGTCCAGCGGGGCCGCAAGGTGAACCAGGGGAAATGGGGCCACAAGGTCCGCAAGGGCCGCAAGGACCGCAAGGCGTACCAGGGCAGGACTATCAGCCACCATTCGCGCTAAACGCCAAGTATTTGGGGGCATTCGAGGGCGTGACGGTGGGCGGCGGCGTGGTGCAGTTGGAACCAATGGACGCCGGGGCGGAGCGTTTTATAGCGATTGTTTTAAGCGATGGGCAAGCGGTAGAAATATCGGCCAACGTAGACCAATTGCCAGATGTCACAGTGGGCATTTACCTGTATGACGGATACGGGTTGCAGGGTCCGGCGAATACCTACATTGACGGACTAGCGGAAACAGGCGGAACAGTTGGAGGGGTTCTAAGTTTTCTGCCATCTGTTGGGGGAATCTACTTCTTTTCGGTTTACAACTTCAATGAGGCGCCGGTTACGGTCAATTTTGAAGCGGTCGCCGGAATGCCGCAAAGTTGAGGGGGTTTCGGAATATGAATAAGCGAAATTCAATCAATTTTCGGAGCGTGTCGGGGTTTTCACGCTGTGGAAAAACGAAAAAACAAACTGAAGCCGGGCGCTTTTGTCTGTTGGGATTTTTGGAGGTTTCTAAACTCGAAAAGTGGATGTTGTTTCATGGTGAAAAAATAAAAAAAAGGGGCTTTGAAACAAAAAGCCAACGTGGGGTTTTGGGGCAAAAATTGAAAAATGGGGGTTTTGGGGGTAGTTGTGCTGCAAGTTCTTTTTGTTTCGATTTGTCCCCGGAAAATCGCGTCATTGATAACTTCTATGTGAAAAACACCGTAAAAGGCTTGCCGTCATTGATAACGGAAACGCCGGGATGGGGGTTTTAACGTGTCGTCATTGATAACGAGAATTGACGATAAACCAGAGCAAAAAACACACGAAAAACCAGCCGCACGGATTCAATTTGACAAGTGGGCGAACCAAATACGCGAAGTTCACGCAGTCAGGAAAAAGGCAACCGGGCGCGGTGGTTTTGGTGGTGGCGTGACATGGTGGAAAAGGATGCCTGAGCAGTTGCGCGTTTTCCTGTTGTCATCGCTGTGCGGTGACGATTGGGAACAGTACGAGGGCGTTCAATGGGACGGCTTGCCGGAAGGCTTGCGCAGTGCCATTGCCTTAAATTGCCGGTATCTGGCAAGGGTTGCGGACGGTTGCCCGTGGCGTTGACGGATGCCAACCGGGCGGCGATAGAGCACTCACGGCGCACGGCTGGAAATGCCGGGCGTTCGTGGGGTCTGTCGGAGCAATGCGGGCCGGTTGCGGTGCCATTCAGTGGGGGATCTGAAAACAGGTTAAAAAAGCTACGCGGCGCGGTTGCGGACTACCTGCCTAACGCATGGGCGGGCAAGATACACGCATTGGCGAAGGCCGCACGGCGCACGGTTGCAGTGTGGGAGGGGGACGCGGCGGCGGGTGACGTGTACGCGCATTGGCTGGGCCGGTTCGCGGGTGCGGATGGTGCCGACTTGTCAGAGGAAGGGATACGGGAGCGGGCGTCAACCATCGCGGCGCGGGCCGTTGCGGCGCGGTTCGTGTCTGATGGCAAGGAATGGGGACAACTGCGGGCGCTGGACCGGGTTTGCGAGTTCGTAGAGCGTTATGGATGGGAGATAAAGCCAACGCATAAGCTGTTTACGGTGGAATCATGGGCGGGCCGGGCTGAGTGCGCTAAATGGTGGCGCAGGGCCTTGCGGCGGTGGGTTGCTCAGAGCTATGAGGCGGGCGCAATCGAACTGGGCGCGGTGGGTGCCAACGCCAAACAATGGTACTGCTCGGATAGGGCCGTCAAGCGGCGGATGGAGCAAAACGCGGCCAACGCGGCGGCCATGCGGGCGGCGGTAGTGGAGTCTGCCAGCGGGCAAAAAATGTCCCTATGGGACGTTGCACAGACAACCGTTTCAAACAAGGCAATCAGGCGCGGCGAACTGATGACAAGAATCAAGGGCTGCGAACTGTGGGCGGACTCGCAAGGGCTTTCCGGGCTGTTCACCACAAACACTTGTCCGAGCCGGTTCCATAGTCAACTAAAGGGCGGCGGGCAGAATCCAAAATACGCAGGGGCAACGCCAGCGGACGGCCAAAAATGGCTAACCACGCAATGGGCGCGGCTGCGGGCAAAGCTGGCGCGGGAGGGGTTGCCGATAGTCGGCTTCAGGGTTGCAGAACCGCACCACGACGGCGCGCCACATTGGCATATGCTGATCTGGTGCAAGCCGGAGCACGTTGCGCGAATCAAGCTGGCAATTTGGCTCTATTGGTTGCCTGTGGATGATGCCGGGGACTGGTGCGAACGGGGAGCATTCGAGCAGCGGACCAACGTAAAGGACATGATTAGCGGACAAGCGGCGGGGTACGTTGCGAAATACATCAGTAAAAATATTGATGATGCCTACACCGATAGACACGGGGATGAAATGGCAGGGGCTATGACGGTGGGGCCGGATCTGTTGGGGGGTCTTGAAGTAAAGCCATGCAACCGGGTAGAGGCGTGGGCATCGCTTTGGCGCATACGGCAATTTCAAGCCATTGGGCAACCTAACGTAACGGTCTGGCGTGAACTGCGCCGGGTGACGGCGGAAGCGGCGGCGGCGGGATCTGATGCAATGGTCCGGGCGTGGTTGTCGGTACACCGGGAAAAGGATCGGCTTGCCAACTGGCAAAACTACATGATTGAACAGGGCGGTGCCATGTTGCCGCGCAAGGAATACCGGTTCTGTGTCAAGCGCATTGAACGCGACAAGGCGGGCCGGTATGAAACCGTCCGCGAAAAGTGGGCCTGTGGGGTTCTGGATACCCACGCGGCGGGAATGCAAGCAACGCCAACGAAGCGCGAGCGATGGGGGGCGGAAGGTTTTGCCGCGCAGCGGCGGGCGTTACCTTGGACGCGTTTAAATAACTGTACGCACAACCGGCGAGAAGTGGGCCGGGTGTCGTGCCAAGTGGGTGAAATAGTGCGGGCCGGGCTGATGGTTTCGGACCTGGGACACGTTGATGAAGCGGAAATTGTGGATAACTTCGATTTTTTCGATAGTTATCAACAGGAAATCATTGCAGGGTGTGGATAAGTTGTGTATAAACCGGGTCAGGGTTTGACGCGGTGTTGAACCCCAATTTTTCAAGGGGATTTTTCATGCGTTCTCAACTGATTCGCGCCGGTTCGGTGCTTGGTGCTGCTCTGGCGGCTGTTCAATTTACCGTGGTGGCAAAAGGCACGGACTTTTCCGTCACTGCGCAACTGTCAACCGGTGGTGGTTCTCCAACCCTGGTGGATGTGTGCGACGACTCGGGCAAGCTGCGCGTATTCAAGGACATTGACGATTTTTTCAAGGCTGCGGCAAAGGTCAGTTTGATTACCGGCGCCAGTGAGGTGGCCTACACCGTTGCCAACGTGGCCGCGCTGGAACCTGCCGTTTTCACTGGTGACATTGTGGCGCGCACGAACCGAATCATAGCCAGCTATGGAAAACAGGTTATCGCGTTGACAGAATCCAGCACGGCGGCGGGCGTGGCAATCGCCTTGCTCCCTGCCAGCACGGCGGGCGAAATTGCCTACAAGGCCGAAAAGGTCGCGCAAAAGGCGGAAATTGACGCGCTGAAAACTTGGCTGAATGCCGAAGTGGCGCGACTCACTGCGCTCCTGCCTTAAGGGCGGCCATGTCATCAAGATCCATTGATGACATGAGCCCGGACGCCAAGCAACAAGCGGGGGTTTTCCTGTCAAGTTGTGAGGCTTCCGGGCTTTTTGTTTTGGTGACCTGTACTTGGCGCACCAGTGCAGAGCAAGCGGCACTCTACGCGCAGGGGCGCACGGCGCCGGGGCCGGTTGTAACCTGGGCAAAGCCGGGCGAGTCGGAGCATGAAAAGCGCAACGCGCTGGACGTGGTGCCACTGCGCAACGGGAAGCCGGTATGGGGGACAACGGGCGCGGATCTGGCGCTATGGCAACAGGTTGGCGCATTGGGCGAAGCGGCGGGGCTTGAGTGGGCCGGGCGCTGGCCCGCAAAGCGGCGGGAGTTCCCGCATTTTCAATTCAAGGGGTAAGGTTGTGGATAACTTCAAAAAACGGATCGTGGAACCGTCAACATGGGCGGGCTTGGCGGGCATTCTGGAGGCGCTGAAATTGGTTTTCCCGGCATACGCGGGGGCCATAACGGGGCTGCAAGCCATTGCCGGTGGCGTGGCTGTGCTGGCGCGTGAAAAAGGCGGGCCGGGCAATGTCTGACGGCGGAGAACGGGTCTACCTTGAGCGCCGGGCGGTGGACGATGACGCGGGCCGGGCCTGGGTGCAGTGGCTGCGCGAAGCGGTCACGA
>Ga0075464_10001679_pt1 | contig 10019 bp, 9 predicted proteins | sample DEB19_08_DNA_5_FD_75068 | JGI IMG/M metagenome (GOLD analysis project Ga0075464, IMG submission 75068) | Aqueous microbial communities from the Delaware River and Bay under freshwater to marine salinity gradient to study organic matter... | ecosystem: Environmental > Aquatic > Marine > Coastal ...
CTCTTTCAAAACCCCAGTTGAATCCGGCCAAATATGCCGCCCCAAGTCCCAACTTCTCGCTTCTATGCAGCACACTAATGCGGGCATTGCCGCTAGCCAGCGCATCTGCCAACAAGCCGGTGCCATCTGGGCTACCATCGTCGACTACTAAAACATCTACCTCTGGGGCGTGCTTCAAAACAGCTAAAACACTGGCCTCAAGGCTTGCCGCCTCGTTGTAGGTGGGCATAATTACGAGAGTTTTCATAGGCTCGCCTCTTGAGAGGTGTCAGTGTGGTCTCGCGCTTTTCTTCTTGCGCGATAGGCAATAGCGAGTGCACCAAGCACAACAGCGAGAGCATTGTTTACTAGGTCGAAGATAGGCCCAATTGTCATCGCTGGCGTAGTTGAGGTTCGTAGCGGTACCTCCGTGACCATCACTCCAGGCTCAAAAGTTGGCAGCGAAGCCAAAATTTTTCCATCGGCTCCATAGATTGATGAAACTCCGACAGTGGAAATATTGACTATTGATCTTCCTGTTTCAATGGCTCGCAGGCGAGCCAGAGCGGCCTGTTGAAATGTTTCATCGCTTTGTCCGAAATCGGCATTGTTGGTCTGCGACAAAATAAGTTCCGCACCGTCTCCAACAAGATTTCTGCCGATATCGTCGATTGCAATTTCAAAGCAAATCAGGGCGCCCAATTTGGTTCCGTTGACCTCAAAGATTCCATCGCGATCTCCGAAGGAGTAGCCACGCGAAATCAGGCCAATTAAATCAGGGGCGAATTGATACCAAAAATCTCGATCCGGAACATATTCAGCAAATGGAACCGGTCGTTTTTTGTCGTACCAATCGGTCGGTCCGATGCCCGGCTCCCAGAGGATTGAACTGTTGAAAATCTTGTCACCGCGCTCGGTAATGGTGCCAAAAATCAATGGCACTTTGAATTCGTCATTGACTAGGTTTTGGATCGTGGTGGATGCGGCGACATCCTTGAATGGGCTTAGGTCGGAGGCGTTTTCGGGCCAAACTACGATGTCAATTTCATCGGCTAGAGGCTGGTCGGCGATTAGTTTGCTGGCTTCGATATGGTTCTTCAAAATTGAGCCACGTTCCGTATTGGCAAACAACCCGGCGTTTGCGTTGCCCTGAACTGCCGCAACCACATAACTACCGGACTCGGCCGCTGACGGCACCACAATCAAGGCTGGAATTGCGAGAGCTGTGGAGATCGCGACTGAGGAAATCAGATTGCTTCGGAGTGTTGAAACTTGAAACCCCAAGGCTAGTGCTGCGATGAAGGCAATCATGAAGCTTAGGAGCGGTAGACCGCCGACATAAACCCAATCTGCTAAGAAACTTGTTGATTGCGTCTGGGCCAGGCGAGACCAAGGAAACCCACCATAGGGAACATTGATGGACACCCACTCGCGAGAAGTCCAGGCGATGGCGATGGCCGTGGCAATAGCTAGGCTCTTGAAAGGTCCAGCAATTCGGTGATTTAGCCAAGTCCATATCATGGCGATTAGACCCATTCCCAGGGCAAAGATTATGCCTTCAAGAACGGAAAGGGCAAGCCATGGCACCGGCCCAAGATATAGGCTCATCCACTCGATTTGGCTTGCGTAGAAAGCAAAGCCGCCCGCAAACCCGACGAAGGTCGCCGACCAAAAGCGGAGCCCTCGGACTGAAACTAAAAGCAAAATCACGGAAACAAAAATCAGTGGCCAGATGCCCTCGCGAGGAAAAGCGAGACTCGATATTAGGCCACCCAGTATCGATGTAGGTAGTCGCCAAAATCTCGAGAGCTGGTGCAGTCGGTGATTGGGTTGCACGGTCACTCGCCTAGGGTCGGGTTCAATGTGGTTGGTTCAATCTAGCTGAGGGCTAGCCGTAGTAGGAGTAGGCAACAATTCCGCGTTTGACTTTATCGACAGCATCTTTAGCCGTGGCTGCAAGCTCCGGCGAGGCAGCCTGACCAATTTGGTCGAGTGTGTCGATAATCTGCTTTGACCAGCGAATGAAGTCTCCTGCGAGCAGGTCTGCGCTGTCTAAAACGGTGTCTAGTCTGGCTCCGGTTGCCCAGCGATAGATAGGCAGCGACAGATTTAGGTCAAGCGCATTTGTTTGGCGCAACTTGTGTGAGCGGGCCAATTCTTCAAGGTCTGCCCAGAGGTCTTGGGTTTGGTTGATGACTTCGGTAAAGACTCCCTTTGGCACCCTCGGTTCGAAATCTTCGTCATCTCTTCTCGCCTCGTAAACCAGCGCAGCGGCAACTGCAGCCAGTGTCGGGGCATCGAGTTTGTTCCAAAGCCCTTCGCGAATCGCTTCTGCAATGAGTAGGTCACGCTCGCCATAAATGCGAGCCAGAACGCGACCATGATCCAGAACTTCATAGTCAATAAGCTCTTCATCTTTTTCAGCTGGACGAATGTAGTTAAGGTCCACCAACATGTCGCAAATTCGGTCAAATGTTCTGGCCACTTGGTTGGTTCGACCTTCGATTTGATCCATGATGACATCGAGTTCGCGGCGAAGTTTGAACCAGCGCTCGCCCCAACGCGCGTGTGCTTCGCGCTCGTCGCAGGCGTGACAAGGATGAGAGCGAAGGTCGCGCTTTAGTTGATTCAGACGCTGCTCTTGAAGGTGGCGGCCCTTTGACTGTCGAATGTCTTTGCCACGGTCTGATCTAACTCGACCTGCTGCAAGGGCGCGCTCGATATCGCTGATTTCTCGGCGAAGCGTTGCATATTCGGTGAAGTCACCCTTGTGGCATTCCATTGCCTTCGCGTAACCATCGATTGAGACCTGTTTTTCACGAATACCCTTGGCCAGGCCAACCACCGAGCGGTCGGCTTGAAATTGGGCAAACGAAGTCTCAAGAACTTCGCGGGCTCGCTCTCGACCAAAAGCTTCAATGAGGTTTACGGCCATGTTGTAGGTAGGGCGGAATGGGCTAATCAGAGGGTAGGTTCGTTTGCTGGCAAGACCAGCAACGCTGGCTGGGTCGAGGTTTGCTCCCCATTGGATAACTGAGTGACCCTCGGTGTCGATGCCTCTGCGGCCGGCTCGGCCTGTGAGTTGGGTGTACTCCCCCGGTGTGAGGTTTACTCGACCTTCGCCGTTGTATTTATCTAGTCGTTCAAGAACAACCGTTCGAGCCGGCATGTTAATTCCGAGGGCCAGCGTTTCGGTGGCAAAAACCACCTTCACTAGCTTTCTCAAGAACAGTTCCTCAACTACTTCTTTAAAAGCCGGAAGCATTCCAGCGTGGTGCGCTGCTACGCCGCGCTCTAGACCGGTTAGCCACTCGTAGTATCCGAGTGTCGCTAGGTCTTCATCAGCGATGCTGTGAACTCGTGATTCAACAATCTCTCGAATCTGGTTCTTTTCTTCGGTGGTGGTCAAACGAATGCCGTGGCTCTGGCAAGCCTTGACGCCCTGTTCGCAACCGGCACGAGAAAAGACGAAAAAGATTGCTGGCAAGAGGTCTTGATCGTCCAGGATGTCGACAATCTCAGGCTTGCTAATTCGGTTGATCCGAGCTTGGTGATTTCGAGAATTATCGTGATACGAGTTCTGGCGTCCGCGGTTTGGCTTGTTGAATGGCTGGCGCAGTTTCGCAGCGTGCCGCCCAGCAAGATCGGGGTTCACACGAAGCGTTCCGCCCTCCTCGTCGAATAACTCAAGCATCTCGTCGCCAAATAGCACGTGTTGGTTTAGCGGCACCGGTCGAATTTCAGAAACGATAATTTCGGTATCACCACGAACTTCATCCAGCCAAGCGCCGAACTCCTCGGCATTCGAAACAGTGGCGCTGAGCGAAACGATTTTCACGTCTTTTGGAAGGTGGAGGATTACCTCTTCCCAAACCGCTCCTCGGAACCGGTCGGCTAGGTAGTGAACTTCATCCATGACCACATAGCCGAGGCTGATTAGAGAATTTGAGTTTGCGTAGATCATATTTCGCAGCACTTCGGTGGTCATGACCACAATCTGAGCGTCCGAGTTTTGATTGCTGTCGCCGGTCAGGATTCCGACTCGCTCCGAGCCATATCTTTTGGCTAGCTCGGCATATTTCTGGTTGCTGAGTGCCTTAATCGGTGTGGTGTAAAAAACCTTTAGGTCTTTTTCGAGAGCCAGGTGAATGGCAAACTCTCCAACGATGGTTTTGCCGGCACCGGTTGGTGCCGCGACCAAAACGCCCTTGCCATTGGCCAGCGCGCGGCAAGACTGCTCTTGAAATTCATCCAGTGGAAAATCGATTAATTTAAGAAAACTATCAACCGAGGGAGAATTTTGAGTCTTCTTGGCCTTGGCGAATCTCTCAGCCGGGGTCATCTGTTCTTCTTTCATGAATCTAAGTCAAGTTCTGCGCTTGAAGGGGTATCGATTTCTTCGTCGATTAGTGCAACGCGACGACTTCGTCGCTTGTCATTGAGCGCGGTAATGCCTGCGGCCACGAAATAGAGGAGGATGAGCGGCAGCATCACCAGCAACATCGACATTGGGTCTGCGACCGGAGTTGCTAAAGCTGCAACCACAGCGATGATGAACACCGCAAGTCGCCAAGACTTCAAGATGCTCTTCGCGGTCAACAGACCAGCAAAGTTCAACAGAACCAGAACTACGGGTAGAACAAAGGCGATTCCGAAAACCAACAAGATTCGGATAGTAAACAAGATGTATTCACTGGCATTGATGACGTTGGCGCTGCCCTCGGGAGTAAATGCGATGAGTGTCGACACAAAACCTGGAAGAGATACCCAGGCTAGATAGCAACCAACTAAAAACAGCGGCAGCGCCGAGAAAACAAAAGCGAGGGTGAATCGGCGTTCACGTTTTTTAAGGCCTGGTGTGATGAAAGCCCAAAGATTAAAAAGCCAAACTGGGCTCGCCAAGAGCACACCGAGAAAAATAGAAACCTGAAGTTGTACATCGAAGGCTGACACCACTGATCCAAAGTTGATGGTGGCGCTGATGCCCTGTTGAGTGGCTAAATCAACAATGGGTTTCTGAAGAATTTGAAATACCGGGGTGTAAATAAACCAGCCGATGATGGTGCCAGCGAGGATGAAACCGGCTGACCAAAAAAGTCGGTTTCTAAGTTCTTTGAGGTGTCCCCCGAGGCTCATTTTGCCTTCGGGGTTGCGCTTTTTCAACACTTCAATCGCGGGGGAAATTAGTTGTCTGCGGGCTTGTCGCCAGATGCGACCGGCTTGTCTTCGGAGCTCTTGTCTTCAGTCTTTTTTGGCTCTTCATTCTTCATTTCTTTCTTGAAGATTTTCAGAGACTGACCCAGGCTCTTTGCCAAACCAGGAAGCTTTGGAGCACCCCAAAGGAGCATGACGATTACCAGAATGATGATCCATTCCCAGCCTTGTAGTCGCATCAGTGAAACCTGCTTTCCTTCGAGTCGTACTTCTTCAGTGACCTAATAAGAATACGCTGTCGCTCCTCGCGTTTCTTAGCCTTTGTCTTCAAATACCGCAGTCGTTTGGAGGTGGCTTCTTCGAGCGAAATCAGCGGAATGGGACCTTGGCTTGCTGCCTTGGTATGAGAACCGACTAGGTCAACTAGTTTTTGAGCCTTAGTTGCCACCTTTGAAACTTGATGTGCCACAGCAAGTATCCGGTGGAAGAGTGAACGACCGATAAAGCCGAAAACGACTAAAGACAGCACTACGAGTGCCACCCAGATCCAGAACCAGGCCCAAAAACCCATGACTTAGTCCTGTTCGCCTAGGGGTAGCGTTTCAGCTGTGCGCTCCCCCAGTGCTCGCAGTGCGTACTGCTGAACAAGCCTGCGCGCTTCTGGTGGGTCGACGACCACAGCTGCGCCGCCGTAGCGCGCAATCAGGCGGCCAATGTTTGGCAGGTGACCCACGTTGATTACCGCACGGATGATTCCGTGTCCGGCATCCTTAGGCTCTACGACTGATTGGAATTCACTTATGAGTCCGTAGGCTTCGGGGGCAAGGTCGACAGTCACTTCAGTGTCGGTTGCCTCAGAAACGTAGAGCGAGTCCTCGATGTCACCTACTGCCCTGGCCTCGTCTCCGATGTTGGCAGTGAGCACCTCAACGGCCCGCATGCGGTCAAGTTTGAAGTTTCGGAGCTCTTTGTTGATTAGGCAGTATCCACGAAGGTAGGACCCGTCAGATCTAGGGTCGATGCGAAGTGGGTCAATTTCTCGAACCGACCGCTCATCTTTGGTGTTCACGTATTCGCAGGAGATTCGTTTGCCGCCTACTAAGGCTTTGCGAATAACTTCGGCATTTGCATCGGCAGTGCCGGGGCGAACCTCAATGGTGGCCACTGCGCCACGCCCAGTTCCTTGTGAGAGCAAGGACTGCAGTTCGGCTAGCTCTAGGTCTTCGCTGAAGGCGGCCATGGTCGCCAGGTAGCTGAGCCCCGCTGCCATTGCCGCAGACTGGCGGGTAGAGAGCCTTGGCACATCGTCGACAATATCGTTCTCGATGAGTGACAGCAGCCCTTCATCGGCTAGGTCTACGTCAATCAGAAAGTGGTAGTGAGCGTAGTCATTTTGAACCAAACCTGCATCGTTCACTGACATCACGGCTCTACGCAAGTAATCAGGTTCAACCTCAAAGTGCGTTGCTGCCTCTGCGATGGTCACCACACCTCTGCGGCCGAGGTAGCCAATCAGTGCGAGCAAAAAGTTGAAGCGGTCTTCGGCGTTGAAGCCGATAATTTTAGGCATGAGCGGAGGCCACCTTTTCGAACCCGGCGGTAACAGCTTCGATTAGTGGCTTCGGGCGAAGAACCTTGATGTCGGCCCCAAAATCACGCAACTCCTCGGCTAACAAATGCACATCCATGTATTGAAGCTCAACTTCGGCAAATGCCTCTTGGCTGTCAATTTGATAGTGGAACCAGGCTCTCGAGTCGCGCTTAATTCTCAGAACTGCGATTTGACTGGCCGTAAATTCGCGGAGATCCTGGATGGCGGCCTCGACTCGAGTTACCTCAGGAGCCTCAAAAAGAACTTCGTTTTCATTTTCCTTCACGAAGGTGACCTTCGACACAATTCTTTTCAGCAAGAAATTGCGAACTTCGCGGCGTCCGAGATCCCAGCACATGAGGAGCCACTGACCATCGATGCTTCGCAGCACCCACGGTTGAACGTGACGCGTTGAGACGGTGCCGTCTGGCCGACGGTATTCAAATCGAACCTCGATGTTTTCGTCGAGCGCTCGGTTCAGCGGAATGAACGAGGGCTCATGGGTTTTGATGCGCGGAGCCAACCCGATTAATTCATTCTCTGCGGGAGCGACACCAAGGGCCCTTAGTCTCATCAGCCCATGGTTCACATCGCTAGCGATTGAGGCGTGTGACCAAGCCTGTGCCGCCAAGTTCAGGAGTTGAAGCTGGTGCGCCGACAACTCGATGTTGGTTGGCCACTGAAAAACTTCGGACTTGATTGAATAGCGAATCTCGTCTGAGTCAGCCCCAGCGTTTGGTGTGTCGATTAGCAGGCCGCTTGAGCGAAGGTCTGACTTGTCTCGCTCGAACATGCGATTCAGGCTGTCTTCATCGGTGCCCTGAGCAAGCGCTTCACTGTAAGCGGCGATGCCAAAAAAGAGCTCTTGTTTGGTTAGTCCGCGATTAGTAAACAGCAGAGCGCTAGCAAGCTGAAAAAGCCGTTCTGATTTCTCAGATCGGTTCGGTTGCCACTCGGTTCTTTTCGCCAAGACGCTCTTTCTCCGATGCTGTTAGCTATTTGCGCCGAGAATATCGATTACGAAAATCAAGGTTGAGTTAGCCGGGATTGAACCCTGGGCTGCGTCGCCGTAGCCCTCAGATGGTGGCAGCACGGTGATGACCTGAGAGCCAACGGTTTGTCCTTCGATGGCTTTAATGAAACCTGCGATGAGTTGACCTTCGGCTAGCTGGAACTGAGTGGGCTTGCCACCTTCCCATGACGAGTCAAATACTTCTCCGGTTTCCCAGATGAAGCCCGTGTAGTGCACTGTGACAACTTGGCCAAGCTTGACCGGTTCGCCACGTCCCTTGATTGTGGTGTGCAACTTGAATTCGGTTGGGGCCGCACTCTTCGATGGGGTGATTCCTGGCTGTCCGGTCTTTGGGTCTAAAACAAGTGCTGGAAAGCCTGCTCCGGCCGCGGCCTGGGCTTCACCGGTTGCTCTAGGCAAGAAAACCTTGAGCAAGTCAAAGACAAAGACGATTGAGTCGGTTGGGCCTACTCCTAGGTCGGTCACTCCTTGTCCAGCGTGCGCTAAGGCAGGAGGAAACAGGATTGCTACGCGAGAACCCTCACGAACGCCGCTAAGGGCGCTGCAGAAATCAGGAGTTTCGCCAGCTTTCAAATACTGTGATGCAAAATCGGTTCCATCAAACTTTGAAGATTGGAAAACGTCACCGGTGCCACCGTTGACTCCGACGAACTCCATGTCAACCAGTTCATTGCCGGTGAACTTAGGGCCGGTGCCTTCAACTATCACTTTGGTCTCAATAACTTCTGAGGTGATTGGAGTTGGGAAGGTCACCATCGGGACCTTAGACATGTCCGAATCGACTTGAATCTGATCGGCGTTCTCTCCCGTGGTGAAGCTATTGCAGGCTGGAACAACCCCTTCAAAAATCTTGTCGGCTGGATTTGAAGCCGCACAACCGCTTAGAGAAACGGCAAGAGCGGTGGCAATGGAAAGGGCAATAATTTTTCGCAAGTAATTCAAACTTTCAATAGAAACGGTTTCACTAAGTTTAGTCAGCGAAGGTGAGTTTTAGGTCTGGTCTAGTTCGCTTCTGGTCTCGGCAGCAGCATTGGCGCTGCGGACAGTCTTTCGCAATTTTTTAGGGCTAACTTTGCGCTCACCCAAGTGGTCAGGGTTCCAGACTGAGAGATCCTCATCAGTGAATTCGGGCTTGGTCTTGGTCTTGAAGTTCGGCATTACAGTGCCAGGTGCCATGCGCCGAGCAGTCACTAGAAAACCGGTGTGACCAATCATTCGGTGTTCGGGGCGCACAGCTAGGCCCTGAAGGTGCCAGCCACGCACAATGGACTCCCAAGCCTCTGGCTCGGCAAAATGCCTAGACTCGCGAAGCGCCTCGGTAAACCTAGATAGCTGCGTCACTGTGGCTACGTAGCCAATGATGAGACCGCCCGCCACCAGCGCATCTGCACACTCTTCGATGCACTCCCAGGGTGCCAGCATGTCCAGTACAACGCGGTCGGCCTGGCCATCCTCAATTTTTTTAGGCAACTCTACTTGTAGGTCTCCGATGTGGATTTGCCAGCTTTCAGGCACCATTCCGAAATTTGTCGCCACGTTGGCGCGCGCAATATCGGCAAATTCGCTGCGGCGTTCGAATGAGTCAAGGCGACCTGTCGGACCAATTGCCCTCAGCAGATACATGCTTAAGCCGCCTGAGCCTACTCCAGCCTCAACAACTCTGGCACCCGGGAAGATATCACCGAAAACAACGATTTGCGCTGAATCTTTCGGGTAAACAATGTTTGCACCTCTGGGCATTGACAGAACGAAGTCAGTTAGCAGTGGGCGAAAAGCAAGATACTCAACTCCATTTTGGTTTTGAATAACTGAGCCTTCAGACTGCCCGATGATGTCGTCGTGCTTTAGGTCGCCTCGGTGTGTGCCAAACGCAGCACCCGCAACGAGTGTGATGGTGTTCAGTCTTCCTTTAGGGCCGGTCAGTTGAACTCGGTCGCCCACTCTGAAAGGCCCGGTGGGCAATGTTGGAGTCTGTTGGTTTGACATGGAGTCCTATCTGAAGAGTTTTCTGAGGTCGGCAACTCGCACGCCCTCTAATGTTGGCCAAATGATTCGACCAGCTTGTTCTGGAATTGGAATTATGTTTGGGATGCCGATTGCGATTGTGCCGGCTGCCTCGGCGGAGCGCAATCCGGCGATTGAGTCTTCAAATGCGACGCACTCCCCCGGGCTTACCCCTAAAAGCTCCGCTGCCTTCAAATAGGCCTCGGGATGCGGTTTGCCTTGGATGACGTCGTCGCCGGCGACCACAACATCGAAGGC
>Ga0075464_10001680_pt1 | contig 10018 bp, 14 predicted proteins | sample DEB19_08_DNA_5_FD_75068 | JGI IMG/M metagenome (GOLD analysis project Ga0075464, IMG submission 75068) | Aqueous microbial communities from the Delaware River and Bay under freshwater to marine salinity gradient to study organic matter... | ecosystem: Environmental > Aquatic > Marine > Coastal ...
AAGCACCCCGTGTCCTTGTCGATCTGTTCGCCTTGGCCCAGGCTGAGCTGGTGCCGCATCATCGCGTCCTTGTAGCGTTCTTGGCCGTTGGGTACGTCGCGCCAGCCGTTGGGGGTGTACTTCTCAGCCCCTTTGGTCGTCACGTCGGCCACGGCCATCAAGGCCCGTGAAAACCCGGAGATGCACAGCCAAGCCCGCACCTTGCCGGCATCGAGCTTGGCGCCGGTGACGTGTTGGTCAACCCCAAAGGCGTCGCGCTCCCCGCTCACGCCGCCACCTTGCCGCGCAACTTCGCCTGGATGGCCTGCACCAAGCGGACTTGGTACACCGCGTCGGCCAGGGCGTTGTGGTGCGTGCCCTGGCGCTCGATCTTCACGTCCTTGGTGCCCGGAAGCGTCTTGTACGTGCGAACACAGCGGCTGTTCCAGAACTCCCACGGCCGCTCCCAGCCCGTCGCCGCGTAGGCGTGCGCCAGCATGGGGATGTCGAAGTCAGCGCCGTTGCTCCAGATGCAGCGCTTGTTGTGGCCCAGCCAGTCCGTGAAGGACGACAGGGCCGCGTCGAGCGACTGCTTGGGCTCATGGAACACGGCCTGTGCCTCCCGGCTTTGGCCGAGCCACCAGATCAACGTGGACTCGTCGATCTTGCGCCCGTACGCGAGACAGGAGTCGATGCTGATGGAGGCGTAAAAGCCCTCCGGGTCCATCTCGTCACTGTCGAGGTCAAACTTCACCGCGCCGAGACTCAGGATCACTGAGTCGGCTTTCGTGCCGAGGGTCTCGGCGTCGATCATCACGTGCTTCATGTACGGCTTGAAGGTGGAAGGAGAGGGAACCCGCGAGCGGGCCTTGGAGGTAACCACTCGCGGTCCTGGCCTGTGCTTAGGCCGTGGCTTCGGCCTTGGCCGGCGCGACCTGGACGCTGTCCAGCGCGGTCAGCTTGGCCTGCAGCTTGCTCGTCGCAGTGGCGGCAGCGCCAGCGATCTTGCCCTGCTCCTTGTTCACCGCCGCGAAGGCCTTGTCGGCTTCCTTGATAGCGGCGGCGTGCGCCTTCGTGGCGGCCTTCAGGACCACGTCCGCAGCCTTGTGGGCAGCGGCTTGGGCCTTCTCGGCTTCCTTGGTCGCCTTGTCGGCGGCCTTGGCGCTGGCGTTGGCAGCGGCCAGCTCGGTCTTCAGAACGGCCTTGGCCGAACGCAGTTCAGCGGGGGTGATGGTCTTCGGGGTGCGTGCCATGGAATTTCTCCTTGAGATAGGCAACATAGGACAATTCGCGCAGACGGACTGCACGGGAAATCAGGCGGTCGATGACCGACAGGCGACGAAGGCTTGCGGCCTCAAGTTCGAGACACGCAAGCACCTCTTCTTCGGTAAGCTCGTTGATGGCCGCAGCCAAGCCCTGGAAGGACTCCAGAGCCTGCGCCACGAGGCCACGACGAACTGACATGTCAGCGACGGCCGACAGGCTTCTTGGCAGCCGGCTTCTGCTTCTGGGCCGGCGGCTGGTAGCTGGACACGTCGGGCTCGACCATCAGCAAATCGCGGGCTTCGGCCTGACGGCCATAACCCACGGCGATGTTGGGGTTCTGCACCGGGTTGCTGAACGTGAGCTGCGGGTAGTCGCTCGCGTCGTTGAAGCCCACCGTGGTGACCACGGAGACCGGCGGCATGCCAAAGGCGCGGTTCACGCCGGCCACGTAGCCGTCGAACGCCTTGAGGGCGGTGGGCGACACGGACAGGGTCCACATCGGCGTGTCCTCGTCGGCGTCAGGCGGCAGCACGGCCAGCAGACGGTTGTTCGAGCAGGCCTTGCCCTTGCCGTTCGAGTTGAACTCGTTCATCGGGCAGCCCTGGCACGAGTCGGCCTGGAGGTTGGGCGAGTTGCTGCTGGGGGTCATGGCCTTGGGGTTCAAGCCGATGGCGAAGCAACCGGGCGGGACGATGTTGTCCTTGTCGTACGCGGTCTCGTAAAACGAGTGCGTGGTCACGAAGTCCACGATCACCAGCTCCAGCGGACCTTCGGTCTTGGTGCCGTCGGGCAGGAGGAACTTCTTGTCCTGGGTGACGCGGATCTTGTTGCCGCTGGCGGGCGCGATGCGCGTGGCCAGTTCGCCGGCCTGCTTCTTCAGCGCTTCCTGAATGGTCACGATGTTCGCGGCGGCAGGCTTCTTCACCGCGACAGCAGTCGAGGTCTTCGAGGCAGGAGCAGGGGCAGTCTTTTTGGTGGCCATGTGGCTTCCTAGTTGGGTCAAAGGGTGCGGAGGGTGAGGGTAACCTTGTTGAAGGGAGTGACACCAGGAATGGCGCCCTTCGTCTCCAACAATTCGCGGACAGCGGGCGTACTGAGACGCTGCTGATAGAGCTGGAAGTTCCCAGAGCGCTTGATGTAAGCGTTCATGGCTTCCACGTCGGTGATCTGGCCGACCACCGAAACTGAGACTGAGGCCGAGGCATGTTTGCCTTTGCCGTTGCTGGTGCCTTCGCGCTCCAGGGCTTCGAGCAGTTCGGTCTCGATGGCCTTGTACTCGTCTTCGATGACTTTGACCTTGGCCTCCAGCTCGCGCTTCTGCTCGCGGAGAGCGTACATGGTGTCGATGCGAGAGCCGATGGTGCCCACCAGCTTGCGGGTGACCGTCTCGACCGTGCGTGAGGTCTTCTCGGCGTGGGCGGTGGCGACCTTCTCAATCGCCGGTTTGGCACGTGCCATCAAATTCTCCTTAGATGAACGATCATACAACAATCTTGAATCAGACGCTATAGCTTCTGAAGGTCGAGCGCCGTGATTTCAGGGATGGATGCTACCCGTATCTTCGTCAGGCACTCCCTCAAGGAACTGCCCTGAACTTCGTGACCGAGCAAGCTGATGGTCAGCGTGAGGCGAAACGTCATGCCGTGGACGTGTTTGACGCCCTGCTCGTCAGCGGTCTGGAGCATGTATGCGCGATCAAAGTAATCGAGCAACTCCGTATCGCTGACTTCGCTCACAAACCCTCCAGCAGATTCGTGACCCGTTTGACTTGGTTGCGCTTGTCATGCGCGATGCTCATCATCAAGATTTCCCGGAACGTGCGCTGATCGCTGCGGACGCCGATCGTGAAGACGCAGGAGCCGATTTGTACATCCCGCGCTGTCGTCTGACGCTGTACTGCTTCGCCGAGGTAGTTGAGGATTTCGGTGTCGGTCATGCGAGCCCCAATTCTTTGCGCTTCTGGCGCGCAGAGAAGGTGTACACCTCACGGCCTTCCAGCTTCATCGTGAAGATGTGGATCCGCGCCTTCATGAACGCATCGAGCGCACTGAGCTTGGACTCGAATTCCGTGATCGTCCGTTCATTGGCGACACTAGTGGTGCAGCGCCAAAGGTCAGGCTTATGGGAGACCTTGACCAAGTTCGTGATCACCCCGTCCCGCATCAGCTCGAACAGGCCGAACTCGTTGTCTGTGAGCACCAGCTCGTCGCTCATGGTCCCTCCAAAAGGTCAGTTGTCTTACTGAGCGTGACCAGCTCTCTCCAAACTTGGTGTGCGCTTTCCAATATTTCTGGATGGCGGGCGTCATCAGGGAAGCTAAGCTGCCTGCTGAACTCCCCGTAGTGCACAACGAGAAAAATCTTGGCAGCGAAAATGTCATGAGTCACATACGAGCCGACGGGCAGGCACTGCTCGAAGGTCTTGGCCATCACTTCGAGTAGTTGACATCGACGCCGCCTTCGCAGTTGAGCGGAATGTCCGCGCACCACTCCAGCGGCGTCTTCATGATCTTCTGCATGAACGCGAACGCAGCCGGTGCGAGCTTCGCCTTCACGTGCGCGGACACCTCATCGTGTGTGGTCATCACGACGCGGTACTTCTTGCTGATCTGCAGCATCTGGCAACCCACGATGATGCGAGCCAGTGCTTGGACAAGGTTCTCGCACAGCAGACCGCCGTAAATCTTCTTGCGCTGATCACCGGACTGGTACGACCACTCGTCCCAGCCCTCTTCGCTCAGACTCTTACGCAATTCCGGGTACTTGAGCGCCATGCCGTTGGGCAGCCAGATCGTGTTGGCTTCCCAGTTGATCGGCCCGTGGCTGCCGGTGCGCCCAGCGGCCATGTCTTCGATGATGCCCTTGCAGATGTCCCAGCCGCTCTTGATCTTGTGGTTCTGGCGGCGGTAGGCATTGATGATGGCCTTGCACTCGTTGAGAGTGAAGAACACCGGCGGACCGCCCAGTGCACCCTTGGCCAGGGTGATCTGGAGCTTGGCCGCGCCCATTTGGTAGCCCAGGCCCAGCACACAGACCTTGCCAATGAAGCGTTCAGTCTTGTCGTCGGTCGTGATTTCGCGGCCGTAGATCAGGTCGCCGAACTTGCAGTAGGCGTCACGGTCCATGCCGTGCGCAGTGCCCTTGGACTTGTCCCAGAGGTCTGCTGCGCGGAACGAGTCCAGCAGATCGGCCTGACCCCACAGCCACGCGTTGACGCGGGCCTCAATCTGGCCAGAGTCAACCGTGCAGATGTTGTACCCGGCTGCTGCCAGGATCGACAGCCGCAGCTCCCCACCACGGGTGAGGTTCTGCATGTTCATCTTGTTGTTGCCGCCCCAGCGCCCCGTATGGGCCCTGTAGTAGGCATAGCCCACCGGCAGGTTCCAGCCGTTCTTGCCGGCCTCCAGGAACCGCTCAGCCCGGGTGACGTTCGTCGTGCTCTTGACGGCCAGCCGGCAGTCCACCAGGGCACGCAGCCGTGCCTGCCGGGCGGCCAGCTTCTTTACATCGGCCACCTTGGCGAGGTTCAGGCCGATGCTGAGCGCTTCGATGTCATCGGGCAAGTTGACGAACTTCTCGTCGTCTTTGGCGAAGGCGTAGGCGTACTTGTCTTCGTCGCGCCGCTCGTCCTTGGGCTTCTTCATCCAGGCCGGGCTGATCTTGCGCGGGGGCTCCACGCCTTCAGCACGCAAGAGGTCGGCGAAGCGCTCGCTGCTGCCCACCACCCGCTTGGTGATGAGGATGGCGCGCTCGTCGCCCACCAGGGCGCGTTCGGCAGGGCCCTTGAGCAAGCCCTGGTCCTCGTAGAGCTTGGTGTCGATGAGCGAGGTCAGCAGCACGCGGCGCTTCTCCACTTCACGGTCTAGCTCGGTCTTGACGCGGGGCAGATCGACCTTGAGCACAGGGTCGCAGAACATGCGGCACGTGAGGTCGATCAGCTCCATCTCGTCACGCGGCATGGCCGGCAGCATCTCCTTGAAGATGCCGACCATTTCGTCCACGTCAACGCCGCAATACTCGGCGCCTTGGGCGTAAACGCCAGAGCTGACCAGCTCCTTGTAGCGCTTGCCCTTCATGGCTTCCAACGCACCCTTGAGCTTGCCTGCGCGGCCGTAGTGCACGGCCACTTCGTCCAGGCCGGCGCCAATCTCGTTGCTGTGCAGGCCACGGGCCATGCTCAGCGAGCAGTAATACTTGCTCGGCACCACACCGAAGTGGTGGCTGAGGATCAGGCCGTCGAATTGCGTGTTGTGGCACAGGACGGTGTGCGTGCCCCAAGGGATCGTCTTGAGGAACGCCTTGATCTTCGGGCCAGGGATCACGACGCGCTTCTTTTTGCCGACCTTCACGCCCATCATTGTGGCCTCGAACCGAGGGTCACGGATGTATTCGCTGGTGCTCATCTTCCTGAGCGTGTAGTCGTCGTCGTAGAACGTCTCGAAGTCAATCCCCACAAGCCGATCCCAGTCCACCTTCTCGGTGGGGAACGTCGGGCGATTGAACACAGCGCGCTGCACAACCGGGGCCTTACGGACAGCAGTTGCCCAGCTCATGCTTTGTCCTCAGTTTCGATGACCTGGATGTCGGGAGTCATGGGGATGATGTAAAGGTGGAAGTTGAAAGCTAGCAAGACCGTGCGGTCGTATCGGATCGGGGCACGCAAACGCTCATACACCGGGATGCCGGGCTCGACGCCCATGTAGAACGTCTGCATCTCGTCAGCACTCAGCGCCTTGTGTTTGTAGATGAGGCCGAGGACTACGCCTTCGATCATCCACTGGTCGCGTGCGTTGACGAGCTTCATGCTTCGAGCTTGGAAGTGATACGACGAACAAGGGCCGCACGTGCTTCACCGATGAGAGCGCGGGCTTCGCTGAGAGGCATTTGGGTGCAGCTTCTGTTGAATCCTTGAGCACTTGGAGCGGTCGAGTTGGCGATGTCACAGAGGCGCCAGTAGTCTTCTCGGAGCAAGCTCACGTCGATGCCGCAGCGCTCCACGCCCGCAGCGATCATCTCGATGAATGCTGAGTCCTGTGAGATGGTGGTCACAGTCCCCCCGTGGTGAACAGGTCCAGCAGGTTCTTCATGCGGCCGTCCTTAGGCATCAGGATTTCGTTGTAGATGCGTTCCTCGACCGTGCCCTCAGCCAGCATGACAATGACCTCGGTCTTCTCCTTCTGGCCGATGCGGGCCTGCCGGCGGCTGCCCTGCAGCCACCACTCCAGGTCCGCAGGAGGGCCGGACCAGATCGTGGCGGTGCCGCGTGTGAAGGTGAAGCCGTGGGCCACGCTCTTGGGGTGCCCAAAGAGCACGTCGTACTCGCCGCGCTGGTAGGCCGCTTCGATGCAGGCCCGTTCGTTGTCGTTGCAGCCGCCGTCCAGCACTGCGTACGTCATGCTGCGTGCTTCGGCTTCGGCCACCAGGGCGTCGCGCTGATGCTTCCAGTAGAACAGTACGAGCGGATGCTTGCGCACCTCGCACATGTCCATGATCGCGTCGTAGCGGCCTGTGTCGATGAGCTGCACGACCTTGTCGTTGTCGTACACCGCGCCGCTGGCGATCTGGCAGAGCTTCATCGCCACTGCTGAGGCGTTGACCGCCGAGATGGCGATGCGCTTGCCCTTGTTCAGCGTGACCAGGATCTTGGCCACGTCCATGTCGTCGTAGACCTTGCGCTGCTTGGGCGTCAGCTCATAGTTGACGGAATAGGTGTGCGTGGGCGGGATGTCCACGCAGTCTGCAAAACGATGGCGGATGACGATGTCGTTGATGAGCCCGAACACGGCCTCTTCCGCGCCTTCCTTGTCCGTCCAGCGCACGGCGCGAGGATCGCGGCCTACCTGCTGCGGCTCGCAGACGTGCATGCGGAAGCCGTAGAAACTGGAACCCAGGCGCTCACCCCCGTCGAGCAGCGCCATCGGGTGCCAAATGTCGCAGATGCCGTTGCTCGTGGGCGTGGCCGTGAGCACGGCCTTGTGCTTGAACACCTTCGTCTTGGCAGGCTGGAAAATCTTGAGCGCAGCGCGGCTGCGCTGGCTGGTGTGATGTTTGTACGCGGTGCCCTCATCAGCCACCACATCGCCGTCGGTGAAGCGCTGCCAGAAGACGGCCTTCTGCTTGACGAGCCACTTCACGGCGTCGTGGTTGGTGATGTAGACATCCGCCGGCTCGGCGAACGCCTTCTCACGGTTCGTTGCCGTGGCCACGCTCACCTTCATGTCTGGTGCGAACTTGGCGAAGTCGTTGGCCCAGGCAGCGCGCAGGAGACTGCGAGGCGCCAGGACGAGCATACAGCCGGCCTTTTTGCGCCGGCGCTCGGCCCAGGCCCAGATACGGACAGCGGTCTTGCCGGTGTTGCCGGTGGCGAAGATGTACCCGTTGTGCCTGAGCAGCAAGAAGGTCGAAGGCACCTCAAAGCAATACTTGAACCCTTCGGGATTCGGTACTTCGTACACGCTGCTTTTGCGGCCGGGCCCGACCATCGCATCTTTTGCGCGGGCGTGCACGGTGTACTCCAGCATTTGCCCGCGCCCCTCAGATGTGCGGTCACGGTAACTGAGCGTCAGTGATGTTGGCATCTTCGCTGCGGCGAACGCGAACTGCGCGAAGTCCGCAGAGGCCTGACTGAACGAGCTGAACCGCACGCCCGCAGAAGGCCTTGAGTCGATGGCGCTATCCCAGTGCGGCAGTTCATCGGCGATGACTTCGAGCTGCTTCTGGCTGGCGCCCCACCAAGCCGGGCCAAATTCTTTGTCGTGCAGTGGTGCGTCGAACGTAAAGACTTGAAAGCTCGGGTCGCTACCGCCGCATTGGCGCGTATCCCACGCGATCCCGCACTGCATCAGCAGGTACATCAAGTGTTCGATCTTGCGGCGCTTCTTAAGCCGTATGACGCAGCGGAGAGACTCCCCGCCGAAGTGCCCGTCTGCGATAACTGCGACCATGAGACGAAGTTGAGCGTCGCTCAATGGCAAGACGCCTTCATTGCGAAGTGAGAAGGTCGTGCAGAATTTGCGGTTCAGGTGATTCGCGCCTCGTGCGTGCAACTGCTGCATGTACTCGGCGGCGGAGCAAACGCCGTGAGCGCCCATACTGTCGTAATACAGGACGCGATGTTCGTGCGACAAACGTTGCGATGTGCCGCGTGCGGGGGCAATGGCGATCATGCGATTGCACGGCCGCTTCACATAGCCGAGGGGCTCAACGAACTCAATTTCACGTGTCGTCGGATGAAATTGAGCGACTCGGTCCCCGGGGGTGTATGCGTCAATGCGCTTCCACCCTGTGGGGGTGAGGTATTCTGTGTCTGCGGAAACACAGCCAGGGTCGCTCATGTCGAAGACGATGGGCGTGGTCTTGTCGTGCTTCAAGCTCGCCAGTTGGTGAGCCATCGGCTTGATGAGCTTGCGGGCGCGGGACTTGATCACTTGGGCTCCAGAGCTTTAGTGGTGCGTTCGATGAGGGCGGCCTTGCAACGCGGGCACGTGACGTTGGCGAGCACAGGAGTAACTCCCTGTCTGCCGATCAGCCCGCACTCAGTGCCATAGGTCCAAGACCAGCGGGGAGACGACGCGTGCTTGATGCGTGGCTTCAACAGAGTCTCATCTGTGAGGGGTTCGGGTCGAATGACGCCGTAGAGGCACCGCTCATGCGCCGCGCACACAAGTCCAAGAGCTGTGTGAAGCCGTTGAACGTGTTGATGTCGGCATGCGTGTGGAACGAGATGAACGAACCGATGACCAGGATAGCCGGGTCTTCCTCGACTGAGTTGCCCTCGGTCTCGATCTGCTCGACTGCGGCCGCCGCAGCCTTGATGTGGTCGGCGAGCCTGTGCTTGAGAGGGTTCGCGGCCGCATCCAGCGCGAACTCGAAGCGATTCACCGCCACACCCCCTCTTTGCAGTGGCCAGAACCAGTGCCGTCCGGGCGGTCGCCGTAGCGGCACCACTTGCACGAGTGGATGTTGCCGTTGGCGGGGAACTCGTTGCAGGTCGTGATCTTGACGCCGCGCTGGTCGAAGCCCTTCTTGAAGAACAGGCCCTGCTGGCGCGTGAAGGTTTTCTCGGTCACCTCGTTGATGTCGAGGTACCAGAGCGCGGTGTGCACAACCTCCAGCTTGGGGTAGCGCAGGAACGTGGCGAGCTGGTAGAGCTGAAGCTGCTCGCCGTGCTTGATTTCGTTGCCGTACTTCTTGCCCGACTTGTAGTCGATGGCCGTGGCCTCGGTGTCAGACCAAAACACCAGGGCGTCGAGCTTGAGGCGCAGCCACGCAATAGCCCACGGTGCGGGCTCCCAGGTCTTGGACATGCCCCACTCGCCTTCGAGCGAGACGCGGCCTTCCTCGTACAGCACGCGCAGGAGGTCGAGCTGCGGACCAAAGTGCTTGGCTACTTCGGGCAGGAGGTCGTACTCCTGGCCGGACACGTACATCTCAGCGTTGTCGTGCAGGCGCGAGCCACGGTCGTTAGCGTGCTCGCTCTTGCCCGGGGGCAGCGGGCGCTCGGGCTCGGGGATGCGCTGGTCATGCTTGAGCCAGAACATCTTTTTGCACTTCTCGAAGTCGACGAGTTTGCTGTGGGACCAGGAGTTGACGGCCATGTGTGTCTCGTAAGTAGGTCGAACTTAGATGATAGTGCCGTCTTCGTCGAAGTCGTACTGGCTAAAATACTCGTCAGAGCTGAGGTACTCGTTCTCCTTGCTGAGCTGGTCGAAGATCCAGTCGGCAAAACGGCGCATGAGCGACTCGGCTTCTTTACGGACCTCTTCAGGCACGTA
>Ga0075464_10001682_pt1 | contig 10016 bp, 22 predicted proteins | sample DEB19_08_DNA_5_FD_75068 | JGI IMG/M metagenome (GOLD analysis project Ga0075464, IMG submission 75068) | Aqueous microbial communities from the Delaware River and Bay under freshwater to marine salinity gradient to study organic matter... | ecosystem: Environmental > Aquatic > Marine > Coastal ...
CCTGAGTTGTTGTCCATCTTCATCTTTGTTGGGTGCGCTACAACAAAGGAATGAGTACCATTTTTTTTGTTGAAGTTACTTATTTTATCTAAACATTCGCTTATATAATCGGTACTTCCATTGCCTCTATGCTCTAATTTATTCCATGGGTCTATTACAAACCATTGTATACCGTACTTTAGAACTGCTTGCCTAACCTTGTCAAGTATCTGATCCAGCCCATAACCTTCATCAGGGTATATCCAGTAAATCCTATCCTCCATGAATTGCTTTGCAGACCTTAACTCTAGTTCATTGCTTTTAAACCCTGACTTTCCGATTAGCTTTTCAATTAGTTTCAACAAGTGCAACTCAGTTGGCCAGTTCTCAGGGGTAAAGTATCCACCTTTTAGGTTGTAATCTATGCAAAGCTGAATAAGCAACTGATCCAGAAACTCGCTTTTACCATGGCCCGGGATACCTGTAATTATCGTTATGTACCCGGGGTGTATTGAAATATGGTTACCAAGCCCTCCGCGTGGCTTCCACCCTTTCGGGAAACCATTCTTTAGCAAACTCAGAAGCCCGTCCCAATGATCCTCTATTGAGTAAATTCCGGTTATTGGGAATGGCTTGAATCTGCTAATGTCTACCTTGCCTGACTTGCATAGCTGCTCGTTAACGTCCTTGTAAGGGGATAGGTCTACCCTAAAACACTTCTCTATTCCTATCCTCCTTGCAAGTTCGTTCGACAGGTTCTCCCCATTCTCATCGTGGTCGGTTGCTATAAATACCTTTTCAACATCTTTAAAATACTCCCATGAGTTATCGAGATATGAAAGATTATTGTTGCCTTTTTGCGCTCCGTTGGGCACACTGACAGTGTTTTTAAATCCAGCCTGTACCATCGTTAGACAGTCAATTTCACCTTCAACAATGTAAACTTCTTTTTGCCCCTTTATGCCGTCAAGGTTGTAAAATATCTTTTCAGCATCCTTAACAAGTTTAAATCCCTTGTCACCTGATCTGCTTTTTACGTTTATAAGTGCTCCGTTTCTAAAGTAGTTGAACCTTATGACGTTCATGTCCTTCTGCTTATGCGGCATCCACTCAACGCCATCGGTTACCTTCATTTCAATCAGAACGTCTTGCGATATGTTGCGCTGTAAAAACCACTCAATAACTTTGTCGCTTAACTTAGTTTTATTCTCCCATTCTGGTCTTACATAAGTTTTGAAGTTCTCATTTTTCTTGTAGAATGAGGCTCCGCAATGCTGACACTTGCCTAGTCCTGTCTGAGAATTGTAAGAGAATGGCTTTGCGTTCTTCTTTTTCCTCTCATGGCTGCATACAGGACATGGCTGTGGGTTCTCGCCTGACTTATCACAAAGAACTTCGTACTCGTTCTTGGTATCCTTTTCTATTACGGTTTCGTAAGTCATTGCAGTTTACCTGGATTAACTTGTTGTTTGCCGTTACTCCCGTAAGGCGAAAAGCCTTTTAGAGAAAGCCTAAATTGTTGCTGTGTATCAAGTCTCCATGAGTTTCTAACTGCCAGCGATATGAATGAATCTATTTCAGATGCTGATTTTTTACATTTCATCTGCTCCCATATGTGATCTTCATTTCTCTTTATTTGCTCACCCCATTCAACCCATTCAGAAATTTTGGAATCTGTTTCTGTTTCTGTTTCTGTTTCTGTTTCTGTTTCTGTTTGCTTGACACTAGGCTTTGTGGTACCCTTTACACTAGGCTTGGGTGTAGCCTTAATATGAGGCTTGTTTTTACCGCCTTTTGCCCCGCCACGGGCTATTTTTAGCCTTGACTCACAACTAGGAATAAATAGGTTATCACCATCTATTTTGATCAAATTTAAGTGCATAAGGTTTCCTAGTAGTGATTTTAGTTTGTCCTCAGATACTCCCCATTTACGGCACCATACATTGATATTTATGATCGTTTTATTATCGTTAAGCATGGCCAAATCTATGAGTTCACGGAACAATCCTCGTTGTTCTAAAGTTAATTCAAACACAGATTCAGAATTATTCCAATCCTTCGGCCACCATGTATAACCAAGTTTACCCATGGCAAAGTATTCTAATGTCAGTCATGTACTTATAAACAGATTCAGCGTGTTGATTAGTCCATATTTTACGCTCAATTAGGCCATTGATAGCCTTAATATCAGAGTCGATAAAATCAGGCTTAAGAGAGGGCAGTCCGTGTCTAACTAGCCATTTAAGGAATTCGTACTTATCATGGCATAACTCACAGACAGTAACGAGTGCACTATCTGAATAGTCCCAAGGCTCTGTATTTGGAGTGTAATATAGATGATGGATCGCCAAAGTGTTCATAGTGTCCGAACATTCTGAACAGGCCCAATTATCTCTCTCTCAAAAATTTGAAGTCTTTTCTTCTGCCAGCGTGGGTCTTTCAGCTTTTCTTGATAAGTCATAAACTAAAAAAGCCTTTTAGTGCCTCCCCCGGTGGTAGCGAGTTCGGCATTAAAAGGCTATGAATGTTTTTGATTGCGCTCTACCACAACGCTTTTACAATTCAAATATACAGTTTTTCCAAATCTTCTTTACTAATCACGCAAGGATATTTCATTGAGTTAGGATAAATTTTCCTTACCCTCATCCTTTCCCGTACTGCCTGAGGGCTAATTTTAAGAATCTTGGATGCCTCCTTTAGGGTGTAGGTCATAGAAGCGTCAATTGCTCGTTAATGAACTCAACCTTATGCCTACTGATTATCCCGATCCTCACGACCGTATCAAACTTGGTAACGATATGCTCATTAAGCCAGAAGACTACAATGTCTTTGGTCGCTTTTTTAACCTTAAAAACCTCGCCCGTTTCTTTGATTTTTATGTTCATAGACTTTCGAAGTTGATAGCCGGATACTGGACAAAAGCATTAGCTTGGCTTACGTGGCTCGTTATCCGCTTTCTGGCCGCATCGTAGTAGTCAGGGTCTTTCTCTATGCAGTCTATTGAAAAGCCGTATTCAAGGCAGGCTATTACGCTACTCATGGATCCTCCGTGGGTGTCTAGTATAGTGATCTTACCAGTTCCTTCGCACTCCTCGCAAACCATATTCATTTTGGAGCCACCATCTCCCGCCACATCCTCGTAATAATTACCTTCACCCTTACAATATTTACAGGTGGCGTATTTATCAAGAATCCATTGATATAATGCTACAGGTTTTTGCGTTGGGTGTATTCGCTCTACTTGGTGCTTTTTCTTAAATCCTGCCCACAGGTATTCAAACTTATTGCACTTCCTATCAAAGCTACTCCAAGCTAATTCACACATTGATAAATGTTCCTTTATATCAGCTTGTTTATCCCAAACAATCCAGCCTTTTGATGGCGGTAGATATTCAGTAAAATAATTCCCTCCCCAAACGATTTGATTTTTAGATACCCTAAATAATTCCTGCCAATATTCAGCAGTAGGTATTTCGCTATCGTCAAATGTTACATAGTGTTGGCTTTTCGGGTTCTTCCATTTTGCTGTTGGTCTATCTCCTGTAATATTTCGTTGTCCGTTTTCTCCAATCCCATAAGGTGGGTCAACTATTGCAAGGTCATAGAACTTATCTGGCTTACCTTTCATAAGCTCCATACAGTCTCCTAAGTAAACGTTAACGCTCATTCCGGATACCCGTTATCTTTCCTCCAAGTATCTGGACGCTTTGTCCAGTCGGCTTTAGAAATCTTATCCACTATGGCCGCTGTTCTTTGTCTGAGTTCCTCAGCTAGTTTTATCTCAGGATCATTTAACCAAATTGTTGGTCTTTGATATGGATGCAATGTAGATCGAATGCTGCTATTACTGCTCATTGGTCATATTAAGTTAGTTAATTAATCCATCCTTTCTCTACCATCCACAGTACAAACCTTGCAAATCCAAAGACCGCAAAAGCCGCTATAAAGCCACCAAATACGAGTAATGCCAACAGCTCTCTTTCATGCTTTCTTTGATACGCCCTATCCCTAGCCTTGAGGTATTCGGGCATGGTTAATGATCGTTTCATCTTTCTATCAAATCAAATGGTATGTACTGAGTGGTCCCATCATCACGCCTGAAGCAGCGCAATACCTCGCCTCTGTTTTTTCCATCCCGTCTTTTGCTGGCATGGACCCAATCCGGTTCGTTCGTGTCTCCGAACTCCCAAATAAGCTGATCGAACTTTAAATGATTTTTAATGAACCAGAATATCTGAGTGTTGGTACCGACTCCGTAATAGTCGCAGTCCATGTCGATAGCCTCACCTTTGCAATGCTGGCTTGTTTTGCTACCTCCTATTGCGGCGTTAAGCTCAGGGGACCGGAAGAAAGAAGATGCGAATAATGGACCTCCTATGTGTTCCCTGGTGGGGTCAAAGATTTCAGCGGCAACGAATTTCATTGCCTCCAGTTGGTCCGCGTCAGGCTCGTTTTTGATGCCCTTACGGGTTGCGGTCTGGCTCTTTGTCGCCTCCGCGTAGTTCAAGTATTTGCTTATTCTCATTTTTCTTTGGTTTAGTTTTCGTTAAATCCGATAGCGTCCATTGACGTATCCAAAATTCCATTTCCTTTTGATCTACTTCAAAGTAATGACCAAACGCCCTTACCGCCCTCTCTGTTTCTTCTGATAGCTTAGGCATTAATTCAAGTGAATGTAAATCTTTCCTATGCCGGTACTGACCAGCTTTATATCAGCGTATTTGTAACGGTCGCACATTTTCATTGGAATAAATTTAATTGGTTATCACTACATTTCCATCTTATTACCGTCCTTCCGTTCTGCTTCACCCTGTCATGCTCAATGACTTTCTCTTTGCCCACAAGCCCGTTAGTTCGTCCTGTCACGCGGTTTATAGGCCATCCGATAGCCTTAGATATGTCCTGATTAGAACATGGCTGAATCCTTTTAATTACCTCGTAGACCTCTGATTCGGTTTTGGTTAGGTCGACCGCCCGATATGCATCGAGGCTGGTTTCTTGCATCTGGGTTTTCATTGTGGTAATTCGTTTAGAAACTTACGGCAAACTTCCACCCGTTCATGGGCCGCGTCTATTTTTTCCTGATCGCGGTCAATAGTAAACTCGATGTATCTCTTTTCCATTGGGATGTCGTCATAGTTTGAATTCTTGTCGATCTCATTGCAAGCGGTTTGATACAGTTCGTCTGCCTCTTCGTCAATTACGCCCATCCTCCACATGACCTTTTTCTTTTCGTCCTCGACAAGTTTAAGAGGGGTATTCACAAGGCAGTAAACCAACTTTGAAGTTTTAGCTCCTGTTAAGTCCATGTAGGCCTGTAGCTGCCAGAAGTATTTAACATCCAATGGCTTTACCATACATGAAAAGAAGGTAAATATATCCCATGACGTTTTAAGGTCGATAATAAGCGTAGCCTCTTTGATTGTCGATCCCTCGAATAAGTCAGGAGTACCAACAAAGTAGTCATTGCTCAATAGCTCCTTATTCTTTGCAAACATCTTCTTTTTCACAAGGGAGTAAAGGTCAATAGAATCCTCCTCGGCCATCAATCCTTTTTCAATGTACTTGTTATGAATCTCTTTGTAACGTCCGTACTTGTGTTCGATGTAGCATTGAACTAGGTGGGCTTTGGCGGTTTCGCCTAAAGGATCTTTGGTTTTGGAGTTAGTCATAATCAACCCCAAAGAAGAGGGATGAAATTTATAGTCGGTAAACGTCATACTTCTACCCCGTTTTGTTGTAGCATCTCTTTGCGCTGATCCTCACGGCTTTTAATTATAGCCTCATCCGGTGTGAATTGGATTGTATCCTGACGGTCAAGGTTTGCTCCAAATATGTTACCGATAAGCTGACAAGCGTCTTTAATTGCCAGCGTCTTAGCCAACGGGAAGGCCATTGATATAGCCCCGTTATTGATGTTGTTAAGGTCTGCCGGACTCGTGCCTTTAGCGGTCTGCAATTGGCTTGCGCCTATGCCATCCTGAAAATTCATTTCGCCTGTGGCCGGATTGAAGTAATGGACTCTAACGGTAACCCATACGCCATTGAACGAAGTACCTTGTCCGGTGATCTCTATGCGGTAGTATTTGAATATCTTTCGCAACAGATACTCCACCTTGTCTATAGGCAAATACCTATGAGTTTTTATGAACGGGTGAGTCTTTACCCATTCCTTTTTAGGCTCATGGTTAAGCAAAGCGTTTAGTGCTTCACTCTTTCCGGCCAATTTCATATCGTCCGAGAAAAGCTCTTGCAACGTTGGCAGCTTAAACTTCTCAGGAACTTTGGGAAGGGTAGGCGTTTTCCTTTCTGGCTTAGTCTCCATTATAGATGTGGGTTTATTTTGGTTACTTTTCTGGCATGGCCTCAACGCCAACAAATCTGTTTCTAAGCGGGGAAAAGTGACGCTCCCCAAAAGCCTTAGCGTGTTCGATTGATTCCATTTGTAGCGGAGGCAATTCTTTGAGTAGTTTCAAAGACTTACACTCAATTAAAACAATTCTGTAATTTTTCATATATGCTGTTTTTGGTTACTTTAAGATACTAAAAATCAATGACTTTGCCCATTTGTCGGAGCATTTCAAGAGACTTTCCTAAGTTGGTATAGCCTCTTTCTTTTAGGTCTTTTTCGGGAATATAAAAGCCGGGCTTAGAGATTACATGATAATTTTTGGTGATGGGAATAGAGTCAGAGTATCTGTAAGTCTTGTTGTTGCGGTCGATGAATTGAAATAGTGTTTTCATTTTCTGTATCGTTTAATTATTTCCTCGTCTGATAATCCTTGTCTCTTGTTTTAGAGTCTGGATACATTGTATTTCCCATGATTTTTATTGTTAGTTTATTTCGCTATTATTTTACCTTGTTCAAATTCTATTAAGTACCCTAGTGATCTAAGGAAGTCAGCAAATCTGTTCTTCTCTTTTTCTGGGACGTTATGGAAATACTGGTATTCCCTTTCCCCCGTCTTAATGTGGTAGCCTATGAAGTGTATATGTTTCATATCATTTCAAATAAAGTTTTCAAATCTGGTGCCGTATGTTCAGGAATAAATCTCTTAGTTCCACACGGGTATTTTATAAGCGTTCCCATCGGTCGGCTAAACATACAAGAGAGAGTTCCGTCCGCTCTTTTGAATACTCCCAATGATCCCATAGGTTGCCACTTTTCGGAGTGGGTAATTGTAAAAACCCCGTCCGATAATTTGATTATGCTTTTGTAGATCATTTCTTTGAGTGTTTGGTGATGAGTTCTTGTAACTCTGCGCCATGCCCAAGTATCGAGCGACAATCAATCCTTTTAAAGGCGTGACCGTTTTCATCATGCTCTATTGGCAAATTGTTAAGCACAGTCAGAGCAGTCAAAAGCTCTACTTTATCCTCCTCGTCTTTAGCTATCATTCTTGAAAGTTCGTCTACTGTTCGGGTTAGGGATTTGGCTTGCTTATACCCAGCATCATAACCAGCTAAAAAATCAGATACTTTCTCCGAAAACCATCCATTCTCTTGTTTCTTATAACGGAATGATTCAGCGTACTGTAGTGCTAATTCTCTCTTACTCATTTGTAGTTTAGTTTTGTTCGTCAAATCTTTCTGAGTCTATCCAAATACTCCTCATTGCTAACATATTCGTCAATACCCGCCTTGGCATCTTCAATTGTTGAGGCGCGGTAAATATTTTCCTCATCTCGATAATACTTGTAGAACATATTAAATTTTATTGCCCACGGCTCTAAATCTTTTTCAATTTTAAAGCCTCGGTATTCTATAATGTCTTGGGTCATAGTCTTTAGTCGTTTTCTTGTTCTGGTGTATTAGCGTAACTCTCGTAACAATCGGAGCAAAGAAGATAGCCGTCAATGGCCTCCATAGATGATTCAGGAACATTAACGGAGCAGAAGTGACAACGTTCGTAAATCTCGCCTTCCTCCCCTAAATGTGGGTTAAACTTAACCACGCTTGCGGATTCTTGTTCCATTTTTCTGACCTCGCTTGAGGTCATGTGAAAAGGTGATTGAGGGGTATAGTTCATAATTTCTAGTTTAAAGGGTTAAGAAAGTGGCCCGCGAGTCGGTCGCGTACCGTTTGATGAAATAAAGGTACTATAAAAAATGTATAGCACAAGGGATTGGTAAAATATTTTTTATAAAAATTTTGTAAAGCTGGAATCTTTGTGTACCTATGTATCATGAAACAGGGAAGAAAACCAATATATGACGTTGAAAGCCTCGAAATTGGCTCAAAAATGGAGATTAAGGGCAAGACCAAAGAATACCGCCATCAGTTTTTGAGGTCATTCAATAAGAGGGGTAAGGCCAAATTTAAACTGGTCAATGAGGAAAAGAGGATATTTATTGAAAGGGTAAAATAATGGAGACCATAATCACAGGACGAAAAGGCATTTATTTTTTGATGCATTTAGGAAAGGTAGTTTATATAGGTGCAACTAGAGATTTTCCTAGAAGGATGATTGGACATTATGACAAAAAATTTGATTGTATAAAATTCATCGAGTGTGAGGATAACAAATATTATGAACGTAGGTGGATGGAGCTATTTAAGCCAAAATATAATACTCAAACTTTTACTATAGATTGGCGAAGAAAGCTAATCAAAGAGAAAAAATATTCGGTGTCGGAATGTAAATTTATAAACGATTATTAAATAGAACAACAGCTTGTTGAGCTTGAGGATGGAACAAAACTACTAAAAGAAGTAAACGCCAAAAAATCAAAGAAATGAAAGCCACTTTTGAAAACTCAGTAGATGTACTACTAAAAGCGTACCTGAATGATACTTTAGAGCATGGTAATTGTTATGCCTGTGCTGTTGGAAATCTGGTAGCTAACGGTCTTAATCGCACTCTCATAAAAGACTGGCAAGAAAAAAGATATAAATGGCAAGGAACAAATTTTCATTGTGATTATCCATCTAAACAAGGATGGGCTAAAGTTTTCTGCACAATTGGAACGCCAATATACTACACACAATACCTCAGGCCTGATAGTTATAGAGGAATTGCTAAGGAACAAATAGACTCTACTGGTTATACTTGGCGGCAATTGGCTAAAGTTGAAAAGGCGTTTGAATCTGCTAAATATGGAGCCAATGAGGATGACTATATGTTCAACGGACTTATGGCAGTAATAGACGTACTAGCCGAGATTCATGGAATAGACTTAACGGTAAGGGAGAGCGCAAAAGTCCCATTTAAGGCAGAATTTGAACTTAAATAATCCGCAAAAGGACGTTCTTAAAACAGGTTTAGGTCGGGGGCTAGCGGATGGCCCCCTTTATTTGAAAACACTTTAAAAATTGAAAATAATGGTAGAAACATTTTTAGTCAAAGAGTCGACAGAATTGATTCATGACCCCGAAAAATTACAGGAGTGGATGGATAAATGCGCTGAGCTTGGTCTAAATAAGCAGTTAGAACTAGCGGAGCCTAATAAATCCCCGATCCCATTTGAAGCTATGAATGAAATTCAGAAGCGGGTATTTGAAACGATTTGCCCCGCTAGGCGGAATTACAAAGAATACAGCAAGACTGCGATTCCGCTCGAGGTTCTTTCATTGATTGCGCTGTCCGAGAAAGAGGGGTATTTTGATAAGATTGAAATATGGGCTGACGATGAGGAGCCTGACCCGCTTGCAGTTGGGATTGTAAAAACTGGACAATGGGATAATACAAAATATCTTATTGCAAGGTGGGGTCATGAGGCTATGGCTTTTGAACTTCTTACGCAGAAGGCGATTATGAGGTACAAGAAAAGACTTGAGATTTCATTGAAGAAGAAAATTTCTGAGGCAGAGGTCAATCTTAAAAACATCGACAACAACGTCAATGCATATTTTCAGGTTCAAGCCGAGGGTTATTCAATCGGAGCGGACAATCTCATTTTCTAAATGAAGCTCCCCGTTTGTTGTTTCGATTAAACGACTTGAACGAAACGGCAGAAAGAAATTTACGGCACTTACGAGAAATAGTGTAGCCTTTTTCGGTTTGTGTAGGATGCTGTTCATTCGGAGCGGTGTCCTAC
>Ga0075464_10001683_pt1 | contig 10015 bp, 9 predicted proteins | sample DEB19_08_DNA_5_FD_75068 | JGI IMG/M metagenome (GOLD analysis project Ga0075464, IMG submission 75068) | Aqueous microbial communities from the Delaware River and Bay under freshwater to marine salinity gradient to study organic matter... | ecosystem: Environmental > Aquatic > Marine > Coastal ...
ACGCCCAACCATGCATTGTGGAAGCGTTTTGACGACGCTTGCAACGAGTCCCACAAAGTGGTCGAAGCCTGGCTCGAAAAAACCAAAGAACAAACCGAAGCCACCAAGGCCCAGCGTCGGGTGTTGATCGACGAAGTGCTGGCTTGGGCTGAGGCCAACAAGACCAACACCGACTGGAAGCACCACATCCGCAGCCTGAATGGTTTTGTCACGAAATGGCGTGAAGCCGGTCACTTGAGCGAAAAAACCTTTGCCGACATCCAGCCCGCCTGGAAAGCGGCGATGGACGCCGCAGATGCGCCTTTGACCACCGCCCGCAACGACAGCTTGGCCCGCCGCCGCGCCATGATTGAAGAGGCGCAGGCCTTAGGCGCCGAGCCACAGCTGCGCATTGACGCTGTCAAAGCCGTGCAGCAGCGCTGGCAGCACGAAGCCCAGCAAGTGCCGATCGAGCGCAAGCAAGAGCAAAAGCTCTGGGATGCTTTCCGCAAACCGATTGACGACGCCTTCCAGCGTAAAACCGCCGACCGCGAAAAAGCTGCGGGTGCTTTGGGCGAGTTCGACCGCATGGTGGTTGAGGCCTCGAAAGCCGTGGCAGAAGCCACCGCCAGTGGCGACGCGCAAAAAATTCATGCCGCCGCCAAGGCGCTTGAGGCCGTGGTGCGTGGCCAAGTGCCGGTGGCAGTTCCCGTGGCTGCCGTGGCACCGGCTGTTGTTGCCGCACCAGCCGAAACCGCTGTGGCCGTTGACGCAACACCCGCAACCGCTGAAGCCGATGCAAGCACTGAGGTTGCTGAAACCGACGCAGCGGTTCAGCCAGAAGCCGCTGAAGAGACCGCTGCCGAAGCAGCTTCACCCAATGTCGACGCCGAAGCCGAAGCCGAAGCCGAAGCCGAACCCGCCGCGCCCGTCGTTGTCAAAGCCGCACCTAAGCCCGTGGTCGCCATGCGCGGCGATGACCGTCCAGGCAATCGCAAGGCTGAGCCGGTCCCGGCTGGCCGCGGTGGTAAGTTCGGTGATCGCAAAGACCCCCGCGCCGGCGGCAAAGATGCGCGTCCACGCACCGGCATGGAAAACAAATTTGAACCCCTGCGTGATGAACGCGGCGGCCGCGGTGATCGTGGTGATCGCTTCAGCGAGCGGCCAGCCTTTGAAGAGCGCGGTCCGCGTTTGGGCGACGCCGCCTTCCGGGCTCAGCGTGAAGCTTTCGAAACAGCCAATTCAGCCCTCAAAAAGCTCGCTGAGCAGGCCCATGGTGAGGTCTTGACGCACTTGATTTCGGCTTGGGAAAAGCGCGATCCAGAGCAACTGCCAACCGGCCAAGATCTGGGCAAACAAGTGCCAGCCGCTGTACGCACACGTTGGACTCAAGCGTTGACAGCACCTGCTGCCGGCGATTCAGCTGAAGCCTTGTTGCGCATGGAAATCGCCACAGAATTGCCCACACCGGCCGAGCACATCAGCGCGCGCCGCCTGTTGCAGCTGCAGTTGTTGACCCGTCGCAATGCACCGGCGCCGCACGAAACCTGGGCTGAAGACATGGCCAAAGTGTTCGCCAGCCCGTACGATGCGGCGCAAACACGCCGCGTGCAAAACGTCCTTAAGGCGCTGCTGAAGCGCTGAAGAACTGCGCAAAGAGCGGCATCAGTTCCGGAAACTCTTGCGCAAATCTCTCCCGGTTGACGAAGTAAGCCTCGGACGTCACGGCGAAAAACTCAGCCGGGGCGGTCGCTGCGTAAGCGTCGAGCCAAGGCGGCTCGGCGCCGAAGCGTTCGGCCATCGTCAGCTTGCCTTGATACCGCATGTAACTGCCTTGCATGGTGACGCGCCAGTTTTCCCAAGCGAGTCTGGACGGCAGGGGCGGACAGCCATCGGCGCTTCCACTGCGCATGTCCAGCTTGTGCACAAATTCATGAATCACGACGTTGTAGCCGGCTTGGGCCGAGTCGCCTGCGGCGGCGACATCCGCCCAACTCAGGGTGACCGGGCCGTGCTGCATGGCTTCCCCGCTCAAGGCTTCTTTGTAGTGGTGCACCACGCCCGCGTCGTCGACCACTTCGCGGCGGGCCAGCATGGCGCCGGGATGCACCACGATGCCTTTGAAGTCGTCATACCAATCCAGTCCAAGGTGCAGCACCGGCAGGCAAGCCTGCGCTGCAATCGCCACGGCCATGGCGTCCGTGATGTGCAGCCCATGAGCACCGTTGAATTCTTTATCGCTTAAAAACTCAGCCACCATCGCGCGGAGTTGCTCGGGGTCGTTGGCGGGGTCGAGAGTCAGAAACGGATAAGCCTGCAGCGTGCTCAACCACAAGGCGTCAGGGATGGCGGGTTGGCTTCGTTTGGCTAGTCGGCGCTGCTGTAGATGTTGGCGCAGCCATGTCAGCATGGGGACAGCACCCGGCCGGACTAGACGCTCAACTGCAAGCGCTGCAAGCCGGTGCGGGTCAGTCGCATGACTTCAGCCCGCGACGGTTTGGCGACGGCATCCCAATCGCTCAGCACCACGCGACGCTGCTTGTCGCCAAGATCGTGTTGGCTGGGTCTGTGCGTGTGGCCATGGATCAGGGTGCTGGCGCCGGCGGTAGTCAGCCACTGTTTGGCAGCGTCGGTATCAACATCTGCATAGGTTTGGCCTGACTGTTTGCGCGACTCGCTTTGGGTGCGCAGTCCGCGGGCGATGCTTTGACGCTCAGCCAAGGGTTTGGCTAAAAAGGAGTCTTGCCAAGCGCTGCTGCGCACTTGCTGGCGAAACTGCAGGTACTCGGTATCGGCTAGGCACAGCGCATCACCATGTGACAGCAAAAAACGTTCGTCACCAAAGTACAAAACCGTTGGGTCGTTGAGCAGCGTGGCGTGGCATAAATCCATCAAGCGCTGGCCGACCAGAAAGTCGCGGTTGCCATGCATGAAATAAAGTGCCAACCGGCCACCTGCGGCAGCCAAAACCTGGCTGCAGCGGTCTTCAAAGCTCAACTCGGGGCTTGCGCATGAACTCACCACATCGTCGCCGACCCAAACCTCAAACAGGTCGCCCAGAATGAAGACCGCATCTGCCGGCGTCGTTTGCAGGTAGCGCTGCCAAGCCGCGAAAGTCAGGGGTTCGTTGGCTGTCAGATGAAGGTCTGAAATGAAATCGACCGTGCTCCAGACCGCGGGAGCGTGCAGCTCGGCCATCTGGGGCACGGTCATGGGGGGGCGATGATCAGGCCAGGGCCACGGCTTTTTCAATGATCACGTCGGTTTGTGGCACGTCGTCATGAAAGCCTTTGCGGCCGGTTTTAACGGCTGCAATCTTGTCAACGATTTCGCTGCCCGAGACGACTTTGGCGAACACGGCATAGCCCCAACCGGAGGCGGAAGGCGCGGTGTGGTTTAAAAAATCGTTGTCAGAGACGTTGATGAAAAACTGCGAGCTGGCCGAGTGCGGCGCGCTGGTGCGGGCCATGGCCACCGTGTAGTGGTTGTTTTTCAGGCCGTTGTTGGCTTCGTTTTCAATCTCGCCATCCGTCGGTTTTTGTTTCATGCCGACTTCGAAACCGCCGCCTTGCACCATGAAGCCGGGGATCACGCGGTGAAATACCGTGTTGTCGTAGTGGCCCTTGTTGACATACGACAGAAAGTTGGCGACCGACTTGGGCGCCTTCTCCTGGTCAAGTTCGAGCGTGATGACGCCGTGGTCAGCAATGTGGAGTTCGACTTTTGGGTGGCTCATGGTGTAGTTTTAGTTAATCAAAGAAACAGATTTTATAAGAACTGGTTGCTTGGGCACATCGCTCGGAAAAGGCCCGCCTGCGCCAGTGGGCACGGACTTGATCTTGTTGACGACGTTCATGCCGCTGACCACCTTGCCAAAGACGGTGTAGCCAAAGAGTTGGGATGCATTCAGCAACTTGGTGCGCGGGGTGTTTTCGTAGACTTGGCCCTGGAATTCAAAGCGCGGCACCGGATCACCCGGTGGAATCAGCGTTGGGTTCAGAAAGTCGTTGTCTTTGACGTTGATGAAAAACTGCGCAGTGGCTGAATGCGGGTCATTGGTGCGGGCCATGGCCAAGGTGCCGACAGTGTTTTTGTCGCCGCCTTTGGCAAGCGCTTCCTGGCCTTCGTGTCGCACCGGCGGACGGCCTGGCTTCTCGGCGTACTTGGCGTCAAAACCACCGCCTTGGACCATGAAGTTGTTGATGACGCGGTGAAAGATCGTGCCGTCGTAGTGCTTGTCTTTGACGTACTGCAAAAAATTGGCAACCGTTTTGGGTGCTTTGTCGGGGTACACCTCGACGACAAAATCACCGTCACTCGTGACGAACTGGACACGCGGCGCAGTCTCAGCTCTGGCGGCCTGCCATCCGCTGACAAGCAAAAGACAAGTCAAGGCCAGGATGGCGAGGGTGCGACGCTGCGTGTGTGTGATGGGTGAATTCATCTGACGGGTGGGTATTCAAAAAAATGTGATTCAGTGGCCGGGTTGTCACGGGTCAAGGTTTGGCTGGCGGGTCAAACAGGGTGCGAATCAGCGCCAATTTGGGCTGAATCGTGGTTTTGTTTGGCTCGAGTTGCAGCGCTTTGTTGTAAGACTGGCTGGCCAACTTGACATACACATCACCCAAATTCTCGTGCGCTGTGGCATAGCTCGGATTCGTGCGAATCGCCATTTCAAGGGCTGTGCGAGCCTGTACAAACTGGTTGTCTGCAGCGTACAAAACAGCCAGATTGTTGTACGGCTCGGGGAGCTCCGGATAGTCTTGTGAGAGCGTTGTGAAGAGGCTCATGGCGTCGGCTGACTGGCCCATTTCGGAGAGGATCACCCCCTTGATGAAGCGCATTTGCGGGTCTTTGGGTTTGCTCTCCAAATACCGGTCGGCATCAACGAGGGCTTCCTTGAGCTGCTTGGCGCTCACCAATTTAGTGACTCTGGTGTAGTCATCAACGTAAGGCGCGAAGGGCGTGCCGAAGTTGGCGGTGGTCGTCGTCACGGGCATACCGTAGGGTTGGGCCCGCACGACCGAGGCTGAAAGAGCGGCTGCCAAGGCACTGATCCACAAGGCGACGGCGGCGGCTTTTCGAAAGGTGTCAGCGTAAGTTTGCATTGTTTGGTGTTGGGTGGCGATCAGACCTGATTGTCTGTGCCGAACGGCTCGCCTGAACTGAAAAAAGATTGTAGCGGGCGGGTATAGTCAGCTCTCGCCCCAATCTCCAAACCCCCAGTTTTCTTTCCCATTCATGAGCCTTCGCATTTACAACACGCTGTCGCGTGACGTAGAAGAATTTTCGCCGTTGCTGCCGGGCCACGTCCGCATGTATGTGTGCGGCATGACGATTTATGACCTGTGTCATATCGGCCACGCCCGCATGATGATGGCTTTTGACCTGGTGCAACGCTGGTTGCGGGCCAGTGGCTACCAAGTCACTTACGTGCGCAATATCACCGACATTGACGACAAAATCATCAAACGCGCCGTCGAGCGCGGCATCACCATTCGTGCCCTGACCGACGAGATGATCGTCGCCATGCACCAAGACATTGGTGCTCTTGGCATTGAGCCGCCGACGCTGGAGCCCCGCGCCACCGACTACGTGCCACAGATGCTGGCGCTGATTGCTACGCTGGAGGCCAAAGGCTTGGCTTACCAAGCCAGCAGCGGCGACGTCAATTTTGCGGTGCGCAAGTTTCCGGGTTATGGCAAGTTGTCCGGTAAGTCACTGGACGAGCTACGCGCGGGTGAACGTGTGGCCGTGCTTGACGGCAAGCAAGACCCGCTTGATTTTGTGCTTTGGAAGTCCGCCAAAGACAGCGAGCCCGAAGACGCCAAATGGGACGCCGCAGCCTTGGGTTTCCCCTACAGCAAAGGCCGACCCGGCTGGCACATTGAGTGCTCGGCCATGAGTTGCGAGACGCTGGGTGAGAGCTTTGACATTCACGGTGGCGGCGCTGATTTGCAGTTCCCGCACCACGAAAACGAAATCGCCCAAAGCGAAGGCGCCAACGGCAAACCGCTGGCGCGCTTCTGGGTGCACAACGGTTTTGTCCGGGTTGACAACGAAAAGATGTCGAAATCACTCGGCAACTTTTTCACCATCCGCGAGGTGCTGGCGCAGTACGACGCCGAGACCCTGCGCTTTTTCATCATCCGCGCCCATTACCGCAGTGCGTTGAATTACAGCGACGTCCATCTTGACGACGCGCGCAGCTCGCTCAAACGGCTCTACACGGCCTTGGATCTGGTGCCGCCCGCAGCCGTGAAGATGGATTGGAGCGAGCCGTATTCGGCGCGTTTCAAAGCCGCGATGGACGAAGACTTCGGCACGCCAGAAGCGATTGCCGTCTTGTTTGACTTGGCTGGCGAGGTCAACCGCACCGGCTCAAACCAGCTCTCAGGCCTGCTCAAGGCGTTGGGCGATTGCTTGGGCTTGTTGCAAGGTTCGCCGGCGGCTTTCCTGAAGGCCGGTGCGGCGTTGGACGATGCGACCATTCAAGGTCTCATCGCCGAACGCGCTGCGGCCAAACTGGCCAAAGACTTTGCTGGCGCTGACCGTATTCGCCAGAACCTGCTGGAGCGCGGCATCGTTCTCAAAGACGCGGCAAGCGGCACCACTTGGGAGGTCAAGGCATGAAGATTTTGGCGAAAACCGGCCCTGGACTGGTTGAAATTGTTGAGTCTGACCTGCCCGCTAAGACGGTGCCAGCCTATTGGGCCGAGGCCTGCAAGTATCTGGTCAAAAAAGACCGCGTCATGAAGCGGCTGATCCCGCAGTTTGGCGAAGTCGGGTTGCAGTCCCGCGGCGACGCTTTTGGGACCTTGGCGCGCAGCATCGTCGGCCAGCAGATTTCGGTGAAAGCCGCGCAAAGCGTCTGGCATCGCTTTGAAGTGCTGCCCAAAAAAATGACGCCGGCCAATGTACTCAAACTCAAAATAGACGACATGCGGGCGGCAGGCTTGAGTGCGCGCAAGGTCGAATACCTGGTCGATCTGGCGCTGCATTTTGATGCCGGTTCGGTGCACGTCAACAACTGGGAGACGATGGACGACGAGGCCATCATTGCAGAGTTGATCGCGATTCGTGGCATTGGCCGTTGGACCGCCGAAATGTTGCTGATCTTTCATATGATGCGGCCGAACGTGTTGCCGCTCGACGATGTGGGCCTGATCAACGGCATCAGTAAGTGCTATTTTTCAGGAGAATCGGTCAGCCGCAGCGACGCCCGCGAGGTGGCTGGCGCTTGGGCGCCTTACTGCACCGTCGCAACTTGGTATATTTGGCGCTCACTCGATCCCTTACCGGTCGCGTATTGATTTGTCGATATTGAATGTGCCGGCCCTGTGCCCGCTAATGGAACCCCTAGATACAAAGGAGCAAGGTCATGGCTAAAAAAACCTTTCTCGATTTCGAGCAGCCGATAGCAGACCTCGAAGGCAAAATCGAAGAACTGCGCTATGTGCAGACAGAGTCTGCCGTCGATATTTCTGACGAAATCGACCAACTCGCCAAAAAGAGCCAGCAGCTCACCAAAGACATCTACAGCGACCTGACGCCGTGGCAGATCACCAAGATCGCCCGCCATGCGGAGCGTCCTTACACGATGGACTACATCAGCGAGATCTTCACCGACTTCGTGGAGATGCATGGTGATCGCCACTTCGCTGACGACCTCAGCATCGTCGGTGGCTTAGCCCGTTTCAACGGTCATGCCTGCATGGTGCTCGGTCAGCAGAAGGGTCGCGACACCAAAGAGCGTGGTCTGCGTAATTTCGGCATGAGCAAGCCCGAGGGTTATCGCAAAGCCCTGCGCCTGATGAAAACCGCTGAAAAATTCAAGCTACCGGTGTTCACCTTTGTTGACACGCCCGGCGCTTATCCCGGCATTGACGCCGAAGAGCGCGGCCAGTCTGAAGCCATTGGCCGCAACATCTTTGAAATGGCGCAACTCGAAGTACCGATCATCACGACCATCATTGGTGAGGGTGGCTCCGGGGGCGCACTGGCTATTTCGGTGGCCGACCAAGTGATCATGCTGCAATACTCCATTTACTCGGTCATCAGCCCTGAAGGCTGCGCCTCGATTCTGTGGAAAACCTCAGACAAAGCCGAAGTCGCGGCCGATGCCCTTGGCATCACGGCGCATCGGCTCAAGGCCTTGGGCGTGATTGACAAAATCGTCAACGAACCGGTCGGTGGTGCGCACCGCGACCACAAACAAATGGCGGCTTTCTTGAAGCGCGCGTTGAACGACGCTTTCCGCCAGGTCAGCGACCTGAAGGTCAAAGAGCTGCTGGACCGTCGCTACGATCGTCTGCAAAGCTATGGCCGATTCACTGACACCAAAGCCGAAGCCCGTTAAGCCAACGTTTGTTTTGGTCAATCCGGCGTACAAGGCGCTATCGGATTTTTCTGCGGCTTCATGCTTGGCCGGCACCACCGCTTTTGCAAGGACTGCGTCTTTTGCGGTCGCTTTCAGCGGCGGTGCCGATTCGACGGCTTTGTTGCACGCTGCCTGTGCGTTATGGCCGGGGCAGGTCAGGGCGATCCATGTGAACCACGGCCTGCAAGCTGCCGCCGATCAATTTGAGGCCAATTGCAAGACTGTTTGCGCGCAGCTGAAGGTGCCGTTGCATGTGGCCAAAGTCAACGCCGGACACGCGGCCGGTGAGAGCCCCGAAGACGCGGCCCGTAAGGCGCGTTACACCGGCTTAGCCGATGCAGCCCGTGCGCTCGGCGTCAGCCAAGTGCTGCTCGGCCAGCATGCAGACGACCAAGTCGAAACCATCTTGCTGGCCTTGAGTCGCGGCGCTGGCTTGGCGGGTTTGTCGGCCATGCCGGCAGTTTTTGAACGTGCTGGCGTGCAGTTTTCGCGCCCATTGTTGGACGTGCCCGGTGCCAGCTTGCGTGACTGGCTGACGCAAATGGGTCACGCCTTTGTCGACGACCCGAGCAACACCGACGAGCGTTACACCCGCAACCGCATTCGCGCACGCCTGTTGCCTGCCTTGGCCGACGCGTTTCCGCAGTTTCGGCAAACCTTTGCGCGCAGCGCCAGCCATGCGGCGCAGGCGCAGAAAGTGTTGGACGAAGTCGCTGCGCAAGACCTGCTGCAAGTGGGCAGTCCGCCCGCGATCAAAGCCTTGCAAGCGCTGTCGCGGCCGCGCCAGGCCAACCTGCTGCGCCACTGGCTGCTGGTGTGCCATCAAGTTCGAGCGAGTGCTGCGCAACTGGCGCAACTGCTGGACCAAGTGGCCGCCTGCACCACCCGGGGCCACCAGATTCATCTCAAGGTGGCCAATGGGCATGTGCTGCGTGCTGCCAGCCATTTGCAATGGTTGAGCCCGATATAATCATGGGCTTTGCCGTGTCCGCGGCACATCTTTTTTAATCCTTTCGCCACTTTTTTTGACTGACTTTTTGCAATGGCTTTGATCGTTCATAAATACGGCGGCACCTCCATGGGCTCAACTGAGCGCATTCGAAACGTCGCCAAACGCGTGGCCAAATGGGTCCGCGCTGGCCACCAGATTGTGGTGGTGCCAAGTGCTATGAGCGGGGAAACCAATCGCTTGCTCGGCTTGGCCAAAGAGCTGTCGCCGGCTAAGCAAGACGATGCTTACGCCCGCGAGCTCGACGCGCTGGCCGCCACCGGCGAGCAGGCGTCAAGCGCCTTGCTGGCGATTGCCTTGCAGGCCGAGGGCATGCCCGCTGTGAGCTATGCCGGCTGGCAAGTCACCATCAAGACCAACAGCGCCTTTACCAAAGCCCGCATCGAGTCGATTGATGACCAGCGCGTGCGCGCCGATTTAGACGCAGGCCGGGTCGTGATCATCACCGGCTTTCAGGGTGTGGATGTTGGCGGCAACGTCACCACGCTCGGCCGTGGCGGTTCAGACACCTCGGCTGTGGCGATTGCTGCCGCCTTGAAGGCGAAGGAATGCCTGATCTACACCGACGTTGATGGTGTTTACACCACCGACCCGCGTGTGGTGCCCGAAGCGCGACGCTTGGCTACCGTGAGCTTTGAAGAAATGCT
>Ga0075464_10001684_pt1 | contig 10013 bp, 8 predicted proteins | sample DEB19_08_DNA_5_FD_75068 | JGI IMG/M metagenome (GOLD analysis project Ga0075464, IMG submission 75068) | Aqueous microbial communities from the Delaware River and Bay under freshwater to marine salinity gradient to study organic matter... | ecosystem: Environmental > Aquatic > Marine > Coastal ...
CCACTGGTTGACGATTGGATTCAGCGCTCATGGCGGCGCTGCATGTCATGGGGCCAACAACCCCAACACGGGGTCCATTTCGAAACAGTGAGCCAAGCCCATAGTCGACGACTGCAGGAACAACACCAACCGTTGTTGCGTGCCGCACAAGCTGAACTCGACAGATTAAGCCGCGCCATATCTGGCACACGCTACTTTGCCTTGCTGACCAATGCGCAAGGCGTGGTCATCGACACACGGGGTGCGATTGATGCGCATGACGCCCGCGCCACCAACCTTGCACGCATCGGCGTGAACCTGTCCGAGCAAAGCGTGGGCACCACCGCCATTGGCGCCGCATTGGCCGAGCATCGCCCCATCTGGCTGCATCGTGGCGAGCACTTCTTCAATGACAACAACGCCTACAGCTGTGCAGGCGCGCCCTTGTTCAGCCCACAAGGCGACTGCATTGGCATGTTGGACTTGACAGGCATTGATGTGCCTGAAAGGCCTGAGTTAAAACACTTAGCGGCACAGTCGGCTCGCAGCATTGAGAATGCACTGATTCAGCAGCACGCTCCCGCACTGCTGCTGCACATCAACTGGGCGGGGCAACTTTTAGGCAACGACAACGATGGCTTGATTGGGCTTGATGCAGATGGTTTTGTCATTTGCGCGAACCGGCAAGCACGCCAAATCATGGGCTTATCCGCCCATGCACAACCGCACGCTGGGGATGTGTTTGCTTGTGCTTGGCAAAGCCTGTTTGACTTAACGCAGCAAACGCGCTGCTTGGAGTTGCCGTTATGGTCTGGTTTGCGCATTCAGGTGCAAACCGGACAAACCCATCACCCATTGGCTGTCACGCCCACAGCCCCTGCGCTCAAAGCCGCAGAAAGTGATTTGATACGTCGCGCGATGCAGCAAGCCCACGGCAATGTGATCGAAGCCGCACGGCACTTGGGCATTCGTCGCGCGACGCTTTACCGAAAAATCTCACACGCAAAACCTAGCCGCAAATAAGTTACGGGTTGGCATTTGGAAAGAACAATTGCTCGCCGCCAATCTTGTAGGCGCGGATGACGTTCTGCCCTGCAGGTGAGACCACCCAATCCACAAACTTCTGTGCCAATTCGGTTTTGACGTGCGGGTGTTTGGCGGGGTTCACAACCATCACACCGTATTGGTTAAACAGGCGGTGATCGCCCTCCACCAATACTTGCAAATCTTGGCGATTCTTGAAATTCAACCATGTACCACGATCGGCCAAGGCATACGCGCCGGTGGATGAGGCAATATTCAAGGCGGGGCCCATGCCGCAGCCACAAGCTTTGTAGCCAGCGCCTTGGTCATCTAGACCCGCTTGTTTCCAATAGCGGAGCTCTGCGGCATGCGTGCCGCTCTTATCGCCGCGCGACACAAAGGGGGCCTGTGTGTTCGCAATTTTTTGTAGCGCCAACACGATGTCTTTTCCTCGTACTTTGGCGGGGTCATTGACAGGCCCTACCAACACAAAGTCGTTGTACATAACGGGGTAGCGCTTCAAGCTAAATCCTTCGGCTACAAACTTTTCTTCCGCGGCTTGGTCATGCACAAACAACACGTCCGCATCCCCCCGGCGGCCTGTGTCTAAGGCTTGACCGGTGCCCAAGGCCACCACCTTGATGTCGACGCCCGTGGCCTGCTTGAAGGCGGGCAACAGGTGCGCAAACAAACCCGATTGCTCGGTCGAGGTGGTAGAGGCCATCACGATGCTCGGCGCTTGCGCCTGTGCAACGCTGCTTCCCAAGGTCAAGGCAACGACCAAGATACTGGCCCATGAGAACAAATGTGTACGACGTGTCATCCCAACTCTCCTTTAAGAAATAAATGTGCCTCGGGGTGGCTCTGATCCAACGGTTGGTTGAAAAACGCTGCCACCGGCAAGTCCGCCAAAATGCGGCCGCCCTCCAAATAAATCACGCGGGTGGCCAAGCGTTTGACTTGACCTAAGTTGTGACTGCTGAACAGCAGACTCACCCCGGAGGCAGCCACCCACTCGCTCAGCAAATGCTCAACCTCGCGTTTGGCGTTTGGATCAAGGCTAGAGGTTGGCTCATCCAGCAGTACCAAGTTTGGCTGTAACGCCCAAGCCCGCGCCAACGCCAAACGCTGCTGCTGTCCACCCGACAAGTTGCGCGCAGAGCGCGCGGCCAACTCTTGCAAACCCACACGCGCCAAGGCTTGCATGGCACGGACAGGTGCCTCACGCCAAGACACACCCTGCAGCCACAAGCCCCACATCACGAACCGCAGCACACTGGTGCGCAGCATGTGCGGGCGTTGAAACACCATGGCTTGATGCAGCTCAGGCGACTGGCATACCTGCCCACGCGACACCTTGAGCAAGCCATGCGCCACACGCAACAAAGTGCTTTTCCCAGAACCATTGGCACCCACCAAGGCCACCCGTTCGCCCGCATGCATTTGAAAACTCACGGCATCCAAAGCCAGATGCGTGCCGAACAAAACCGACGCCTCTTTGACTTGCAGTACGACGCTCATACCAAGCCTCCTTGGGCAGCGACAACGACTGAACCATCGATGCGCTGGCGCCAGCGACGCAACACCGAGATGCACACATTCAGCAGCAGCACCACGGCCATCAGCACAAAGCCCAGTGCCAATGCCAAAGGCAAATCACCCTTGCTGGTTTCCAGCGCAATGGCCGTGGTCATGACACGGGTGAAACCTTCGATGTTGCCGCCCACCACCATGACCGCACCGACTTCAGAAATGGCGCGACCAAAGGCCGCAATCAAAACCGTCAACAGGGTGTAGCGTTCGTCCCACGCCAAAAGAACGCTGCGCAACCAGGGCTTCGCCCCTAACGATTGCAACTGCTCACCATGACTGCACTCGGCATCTTCCACGCATTGACGTGTCAGCGCCGTGACCACGGGCAACACCAGAACTGCTTGTGCCAACACCATGGCCTTGAGGCTAAACAACCATCCCAATGCCCCCAAAGGTCCCGTGCGCGACAGCAGCAAATACACCAGCAAACCCACGACCACAGAAGGCAATGCCAACAAGGTGTTGAGCACCGTGAGCAGCACATCACGCCCAGCAAACCGAGCCACACCCAACCAAGCCCCCAAGACCACGCCAAGGCTGCAAGCAATGGCCGTGGCCAGCACACTGACCCACAGTGAACGCGCCACGATGGCCCACAACAAGGGGTCCAGTTGGGTCAGGAGCTGCAAAGCCGTTAGCGCGGTATCGGTCAACGTGGTCATAAAACAATCAAAAGTTCAGTTATCGTAGTTCTCTAGCTAAACCTCCACCATATGTTCCTCCGTGCATAGCGTTCAACTCCACTACACCCTCAACCATCGCGATGACGCGACCAACGCATCGAGCAAAGAAACCGCTTTACTGCGTCATCCACTGATGGCGTTGCTACAAGCCGTGGATCAGCAGGGCTCAATCTCGGCGGCGGCCAGACAAATGGGTTTGTCCTATCGCCACGTCTGGGGTGAACTCAAACGCTGGGAAGACGTACTGGGTCATGAACTCATCGTGTGGGAAAAAGGCCAATCGGCGCGTCTGACCGACTTTGGCAACAAGCTCATGTGGGCGGAACGCCAAACACAGGCCCGCTTAGCCCCTCAGCTCGAAGCCCTGCGTGCAGACCTCGAGCGCACCTTTGCTGTGGCCTTTGACCCACAAGCCCACGTGCTCACCCTGTATGCCAGCCACGACGACGCCCTGCCCCTCTTGCGCGAACACGCAGCTAGCGCCGGCCTGCATTTGGACACCCGCTTTTGCGGTAGCGTGGACGCCATTCGCGCACTCAATGAAGGGCGCTGTACCTTGGCAGGTTTTCACACACAAAACCACCCCGAAAAAACCTCACACACGGCCAAGGCCTACCGTGATTTGCTAAAACCGGGTTTGCACAAAATCATTGGTTTTGCCACACGCACGCAGGGCCTTATCACGGCGGCAGGCAACCCCAAAAAACTCACCAATTTGATCGATGTGGCACAGACCCAAGCCCGCTTTGTGCAGCGAAGCCCAGGCACGGGCACGCGGGTGTTATTAGACGATTTGCTTGCTGCTCAACAACTCACCACACACGATTTGAACAACTGGCCAGACGAAGAGCCATCACACACTGCGCTTGCTGAAGCCATCGCGTCTGGACGTTGCGATGTGGGTTTGGGCATTGAAAGCACGGCGCGCGCACGCGGACTCGGTTTTGTGCCCTTGGTGCAAGAAAAATTCCACTTGGTCTGCCTGAAAGTTGCCCTCGACACACCTGCAACACAGGCCCTGCGCTCTGTGCTTCAAGATATAACTTGGTCCCAGGTTCTCAACACCCTACCTGGGTACCAAGCAGCAGGCAGCGGACAAGTGCAATCACTCAGCGCGCAACTGCCTTGGTGGACCTTCAAACGCATGAAAGCAACTGGTTAAAACCCTGTATTCTTTGTGAACTAATTTCAATCTGAATGGCAAAACTTCAGTCAAAAATGGAATTGCAAACCGCTAGCCTTGGTACCATCACGGGTTGGCAAAAAATGGAGGCACTCTGTGTCAAAACTTCTTAAATTTGCATTAGGCGTTGACCGCATCAGTGAACAGTTTGGTCACGTTGCTGCGTTCAGTGTGCTGGCTGCGGCAATGATTTCAGCGGGTAACGCTTTTATTCGCTACGGACTCGATATCAGCTCAAACGGCTGGCTTGAAATTCAGTGGTACTTGTTTTCAGCAACCGTGATGCTGGGCGCTCCTTTGGTGCTCAAACTCAATGAGCATGTGCGCGTGGACTTGTTCTACGGCAAGCTCAAGGACAAGGCCCCTGTCTATGTGGACTTGTTCGGCCTCGTGCTGTTCTTGCTACCCGTCATGGCCATGTTGGCATGGTTGAGCTTTCCGCTGTTCCTCAAGATGTTCTTGACGAACGAAATGTCTAGCAACGCAGGTGGCCTGATCCGCTGGCCCGCCATGTTGCTACTCCCCTTGGGCTTTGCTTGGATGTTCCTGCAGGGTTTGAGCGAAATTATCAAGCGCGTGGCTTACTTGCAAGGCAAGTTTGAAATGGACACGCACTACGAAAAGCCAGTGCAATAAGGACTCATGATCATGCAAATGGAAAACTTCGCACCCATCATGTTCGTGGGCCTTGTGCTCACGATGCTGATTGGCTTCCCCGTCGCGTTCTCGCTGGCGTTTTTGGGCTTGGCGTGTGGCTTCTTCGCCATCGCGATGGACTGGTTCCCCGCCAGCTTCATGTCCAACCTGCCGCTGAACGTGTTTGGCATCCTCAGCAACGACTTGCTGTTGGCCATCCCCTTCTTCACCTTCATGGGGGCCATTCTTGAAAAGTGCGGCCTCGCAGAAGACATGCTCGACTCGATGGGCCAGTTGTTCGGCCCCGTCAAAGGCGGTTTGGGCTACTCGGTCATCATCGTGGGCTTCATCTTGGGCGCCATCACCGGCACCGTAGCCGGTCAAGTGATTGCCATGGCCATGATCTCGCTGCCCGTGATGATCCGCTACGGCTACAACATGCGATACGCCACCGGCGTGCTGGCGGCCTCTGGCACCATCACCCAATTGGTGCCACCGTCACTCGTGTTGGTGGTGATGGCTGACCAACTCGGTCGCTCCGTGGGCGATATGTACAAAGGCGCTTGGGGCCCCTCGATGCTGCAGGTTGCCATCTTTGCCCTGTACACCTTCGGCTTGAGCTTAGTCAAGCCTGACCATGTACCAGGCGTTCCTAAAGAAGCCCGCACCTTGAACGGTTGGGCGTTGTGGAGCAAGTGCTTGCGCGGCATCATCCCTTCTGCATTCTTGATCTTCGCAGTACTCGGATCCATGGGCGGCTTGCCAGGCATTAACACCGCCATCGCAACCCCCACTGAGGCCGGCGCAATGGGTTGCGTGGGCGCGTTGTTCTTGGCAGCATTGCATAAACGCTTGGACAAAGACCTGATTTGGGAAGCCATGCACAGCACCATGCGCTTGACCGCGATGGTGGTGTTCATCCTGATCGGTTCACGTGTGTTCTCGATGGTGTTCCAAGGTGTCGATGGGGCCAAATGGGTCGAACATTTGCTGACCGGCTTGCCGGGCGGTCAAGTGGGCTTCTTGATTGTGGTGAACATCTTCATCTTCTTCTTGGCCTTCTTTCTCGACTTCTTTGAAATCGCCTTCATCATCTTGCCCATGCTCGGCCCAGTTGCAGAGAAAATGGGCATCGACATGGTGTGGTTTGGCGTGCTGCTGTGCGTGAACATGCAAACCAGCTTCATGCATCCACCCTTCGGTTTCGCGCTGTTTTACTTGCGCGGCATTGCCGACACCTTGTTCAAAGAAGGTCGGATATCAAAACCTGTCAAGTCCAACGACATCTACATGGGTGCCATTCCTTGGGTGATCATGCAGTTGATCTTGGTCGTGATCGTGATCTTTGTGCCCGAGACCGTGACCATGTTTTTGGACAAAGAAGAAACGGTCGACATCGATCAGGTGGTCATTGAAATGCCCACGGAGCAAGAAGTGCCCGAAGCAGAGCTCAAACTCGAAGGCGCCAAACCCTCCGCCGGCGAAAGCGCTGCCCAAGAGCAAAAACGCATGGAAGACTTGTTTAAGAAATAAGTCACCTCCACATGAGGCGCCCCTCCGGCCAGTCCGAGAGGGGCTTTTTCTTGTCAGCACAACACACGCAAACCATGACAACTCCAGAACCCACACCTCACGCATTAGGGCCACAGCCTTTTGTGTTTCTCCCCACCGAAGGCGGGGTCGAAGGGCCAGCTTTCTCTCGCGCGTTTCAAGCCATCACGTGGATCACGCTACTGGGCTCCGGATACTGGTTGCTCAGCCTTTGGCAAGAAGGGAAATTTGGTGGCGACACGAGCCTCAACGGCTTGCGCAATGCCGGCTGGTTTGTCTTAGGTTGGGTCTTGCTCGCGTGGACAACCTGGCATGTGATGCACAGCCGTGCGCGCATGGATGCACAGGGCATTCACCAGACTTGGATTTGGGACAAACACATGAACTACGACGAGCTCGCCTATGCCAAGCTCATTCGCATTCGTGGCTTGGAGTGGTTCATGGCGCCCCGTTTTTATGTGCGCACCTTGATGGGTAAGTTTGCGGTGTTCTACGTCAGCGATCGTGCTGTCCAACAGCAGTGCGAGCGATTGAGCCAAGAACTCTCGGAATTTCGTCAGTTCTAAACCACGCATTTCAGTCATAAAAAAACCGCGCCTGAGCGCGGTTTTTTATTTGCAAACGCAAAGGCTGGTTTACAGCTTTTGTTTTTGCATGAACTGATCAAACTTCGCTTCGGTGAACTGGAACCACAGGTTCGAGTCCGCACGGAACTTGGCGTAATCAGCGTAGACCTTTTTCCAGTTGGGGTTCTTTTCCGAGATTTCATCGTAGAACGCCATGGACTCTTTGAAGGCGGCAGCCATCACGTCTTTGGGGAACTCGCGCAACTTGGTGCCAGAGCCCACCAACTGCTTCAAAGCAGCAGGGTTACGTGCGTCGTACTTGGCTTGCATGTCAGAGTGCGCTTGTGCAGCAGCCGCTTCGACAATGGCTTTGTACTCAGGCGACAGTGCGTTAAAGGCTTTGTCGTTGATGAAGAAGTCCAATTGTGGGCCACCTTCCCAGAAACCTGGGTAGTAGTAGAAAGGCGCGACTTTACTGAAGCCAAGCTTCAGATCATCGTAAGGGCCAATCCACTCGGCAGAGTCAATCGTGCCTTTTTCCAAAGCAGGATAAATGTCACCGCCAGGAATGTTTTGTGGCACAACGCCCAAACGTTCCAGCACCTTGCCACCGAAGCCGCCGATGCGAAACTTCAAGCCTTTGAGGTCAGCCAAAGATTTGATTTCTTTGCGGAACCAGCCACCCATTTGGGCACCCGTGTTGCCGCCTGGGAAGTTGATGATGTTGTACTTGGCGTAGAACTCGCGCATCAGCTTCAAGCCATTGCCTTCGTACATCCATGCAGTCATTTGACGGCTGTTCAAGCCGAAAGGAATGGCGCAACCCAGAGCAAAGGTTTCGTCTTTACCAAAGAAGTAGTAAGGGGCTGTGTGCGCCATCTCAATGGAGCCTTGTTGCACACCGTCCACCACGCCGAATGCAGGCATGATTTCACCAGCTGCGTGTACCGAGATTTCAAACTTACCACCCGACATGGCTTTGACGGCCCGAGCGAATGTGTCAGCAGCACCGTGGATGGTGTCGAGCGACTTAGGGAAGCTCGAAGCCAAGCGCCAACGGATGTTTGCTTGCTGTGCATGAACTGCAGGGGCTGCACCAGCAGCCAAGATGCCTGCAATACCTGCATTTTTAATAACGGAACGACGGTCCATAAAAGACTCCCTTGAATTGTTAAAACAAATCCTGAAAGAGCGCACTTTTGACGGCACGAACCTTCAGCGATGGGGCATTGTAGGCACCTGTCATAGGGGATTGATGCACGGGTTTTCCCCCTAAGAACTTGTGTTTCAAAATTCTTCAAGCTGCGTGAAATTACTTCACGAATAAAATTAATTCAGAAACGTTACAAACCGCTTTTGAATGGCCGCTTGAATGCCCGCCGCATCCAAGCCTAACTCGGCCATCAGTTTGACGGGGTCACCATGCTCGGTGAACACATCGGGAATGCCCAACAACAACACGGGCTTGGGTTGCTGTAAATCCTGCAACGCTTCGAGCACAGCCGAGCCAGCACCACCCATGATGGCCCCCTCCTCCACAGTGACCAACACCTCGTGCGTGGCGGCGATTTGGGCTAAAAGTTCGGTATCGAGTGGCTTCGCCCAACGCATGTTCACCACGGTGGCATTCAGTGCCTCGCCTGCTTGCAATGCGGGGTAAAGCAGCGTGCCAAACGCGAGGATGGCAATGCGCTTGCCTTGACGGCGCACTTCACCTTTGCCAAACGGCAAGGCGTTCAAGCCAGGCTGCACAGGCACTCCCGCACCTGCGCCACGCGGATAGCGCACGGCCACGCAGTGGTCTTGTTGGTAAGCGGTGGTCAACAGCATCCTGCATTCGTTTTCGTCGGCGGGGCAAGCCACGCTGACGTTAGGAATGCAGCGCATGAACGGGATGTCATACAAGCCGGCGTGGGTCGCACCATCTGCACCGACGATGCCCGCGCGGTCTAGTGCCAACACCATGGGGAGCTTTTGCAACGCCACGTCGTGAATCACTTGGTCATAGGCGCGCTGCAAAAAGGTGGAGTAAATCGCCACCACAGGCTTCACACCCTCACACGCCAAACCCGCCGCGAACGTCAGGGCGTGCTGCTCGGCGATGCCCACGTCGTGGTAACGCTCGGGGAATCGTTGATGGAACGCCACCATGCCAGAGCCCTCCCGCATGGCGGGCGTGATGCCCACCAACAACGGGTCATGCTCGGCCATGTCGCACAGCCAATCACCAAACACTTGGGTGAACGTGGTTTTACTTGGTGTCGCAGCAGGCACCAAGCCCACCGCAGGGTCGAACTTGCCTGGGCCGTGGTACGCGACCGGATCAGCCTCAGCCAATTTGTAGCCCTGCCCTTTTTTGGTGACCACGTGCAAGAACTGCGGACCGTCCAGGTGCTTGATGTTTTCCAGCGTCGGGATGAGTGACTCGAGGTCATGCCCATCAATTGGACCGATGTAGTTAAAGCCAAATTTCTCAAACAGCGTGGCGGGCACCACCATGCCTTTGGCGTGTTCTTCAAAGCGCTTGGCCAACTCGAACAGAGGCGGCGCGCCCTTCAGCACTTGCTTACCCACCTCTTTGGCCGTTGCGTAAAACTTGCCACTCATGAGTTGCGCCAAGTAGCGGTTGAGCGCGCCCACGGGAGGGCTGATGGACATGTCGTTGTCGTTCAAGATGACCAGCAACTTCGCTGTAGAAACGCCACCATTGTTCAATGCTTCAAAGGCCATGCCAGCAGTCATCGCACCGTCACCAATCACCGCGATCGCATGGCGTTGTTCGCCTTTTTGTTGGGCGGC
>Ga0075464_10001687_pt1 | contig 10000 bp, 12 predicted proteins | sample DEB19_08_DNA_5_FD_75068 | JGI IMG/M metagenome (GOLD analysis project Ga0075464, IMG submission 75068) | Aqueous microbial communities from the Delaware River and Bay under freshwater to marine salinity gradient to study organic matter... | ecosystem: Environmental > Aquatic > Marine > Coastal ...
GGGCGAAACCGACGAAGAAGTGCTGCAAGTGATGCAAGACATGCGCGACCACCAGATCGACATGTTGACCATCGGCCAGTACTTGGCTCCGTCCACCTCGCACCTGCCGGTGCGGCGCTACGTGCATCCGGACACCTTCAAGATGTTTGAAGCGCGCGCTTACGAGATGGGCTTTTCACATGCGGCCGTGGGCGCGATGGTGCGTTCCAGCTACCACGCCGACCAGCAGGCGCATTCGGCAGCAGAAGCCGTCGCGTTGGCAGCGGTTCGCTGAACTGCGCACAGCAAAAACTACAACAGCGAAGCCGGGTCTTCGCTGTCAATCACCTTCTGCGACCAAACCTTGAGCTTGCTGGCGTCGGCCCGCAAGATCTCTTGTTTGACGGCCAGAATTTGTGACGGGTGCATCGAAAAACTCCGCAAGCCCAGCCCCAGCAGCAGCCGCGTCATGCTGGCGTCGCCGGCCATTTCGCCGCAGACGCTGACGCCTTTGCCCTGCGCATTGCATTCGGCAATGGTGTCGGCCACCAGCCGCAACACCGCTGGGTGACACGGGTCGTACAAATGCGCCACGGCTTCGTCGGCACGGTCGATCGCCAGCGTGTACTGAATCAGGTCGTTGGTGCCGATGGACAAGAAATCGAAATACTTGAGGAATAACTTGAGTGTCAGCGCCGCCGCCGGAATCTCGATCATGGCGCCCAACTTGACCGGCCCGTAAGGCACGCCCTTGTTGTCGAGCGTTGCCCGTGCATGGTCAATCAACGACATGGTCTGGCGAATTTCCGCCGCGTGCGCCAGCATCGGCACCAGCAGGTTCACCTGACCATGTGCCGCCGCCCGCAAAATAGCGCGCAGCTGCGTCAGGAACATCGGGGGATCCGCCAAACTCCAGCGAATCGCCCGCAAGCCCAGCGCCGGGTTGAGGTGCGTTTCTTGTGCCTTGGTGTGCCGGTCCAGCGGCTTGTCTGCACCGATGTCCACCGTGCGAATCGTCACCGGCAAACCCTGCATACCTTCAATCGCTTGGCGGTACGCCAAGTATTGCTCTTGCTCATCGGGCAGATTGCCGATGCGGCCCATGAACAAAAATTCGCTGCGAAATAAACCCACACCGACAGCGCCCGCCTTGACGGCGCCGGTCGTGTCTTCGGGCATTTCAATGTTCGCCAGCAGCTCGATTTTTTGGCCGTCTAAGGTCAGCGCCGGCGTGTGCAGCAGGCGGTTCAAGCGTTCGCGCTCCAACTCGCCTTGGCGCTGTTTGAAACCGTACTCGGCCAAGATGATGGGCGACGGATCGACGATCAGCACGCCGGCATCGCCGTCGATGATGACCCAGTCGTCTTGCTTGATCAGCTGGCTGGCACTGCGCGCGCCAACCACCGCCGGAATGTGCATGCTGCGCGCCACGATGGCGGTGTGCGAGGTGCGGCCGCCGACATCGGTGGCGAAGCCAACAAACAAGCTCTGTTTGAACTGCAGCATGTCAGCCGGCGACATGTCATGCGCCACCAAGATGAGTGGCACATCCATGGTGTCGTCTAGCAGCAGGTCTTGTTGGAGCTTGCGGCTGCTTTGAGACTGCGGCTGAACCGGCGAAGCGACACCTTTCATGTGGCGCAAGATGCGTTCGACCACTTGCTCCAGATCGGCCTTGCGCTCACGCAAGTACTCGTCTTCCATCTCATCGAACTGCCGCGCGATCATCTCGTACTGCGTGGTCAGCGCCCACTCGGCGTTGTAGTGACGCTCAGAGATCCAGCCCTTGACGCCGCTGATCAGCTGCTCGTCTTGCAGCAGCATGAGGTGCACATCCAAGAGTGCCGCGAGTTCGTTGGGCGCGTCACTCGGCAACTCACGCTGCAGGCGCGTGATCTCATCCGTGACCGCATTGCGCGAGGCGCGCACGCGTTGAATTTCCGCTTCGACCTGACTGGCATCGACAAAGTAATGCGCCACGTCGGCCCGGCTGGAGGCGACCAGCACCGCACGGCCAATCGCAATGCCGCGTGAGACCGCCAGACCGTGGATGGAAAAAGTCATTCGCCCTCGCCAAACTTGTCGGCGATCAAGGCCAGCAAGCCCTCCATCGCGGCTTGTTCATCGGTGCCGCTGGTTTCAATGTTGACCGTGCTGCCGATCCCTGCGGCCAGCATCATCACGCCCATGATGCTTTTGGCGTTGACCCGGCGCTCGCCACGGCTGATCCAGACTTCACACGGGAAACTGCCAGCGAGTTTGGTCAGCTTGGCCGAGGCGCGGGCATGCAGGCCCAATTTATTGCTGATGGTTGTGCTGGTCTTGATCATGGTTTCGACGGTTTTGATTTTGGGGAGCGGTGATGGCCACTTGCATCACGCCTTGGGTGGCACCAATCAGGGCACGTGCCACCAGCGCGTCAAGCGCCTCATGCCGATACGACACGGTGCGCAGCAACATCGGCAGGTTGACGCCGGTGATCAGCTTGGAGTGCACGCCGTCGACCAGTTTGAGGGCGACGTTGCAGGGTGTAGCACCAAACACGTCGGCCAGCACCAGCGCGTCTTTAGCGCCCAGTTGCGCCAACATGATGCGGGCCTGTGCCAGCGTTTCCTCTGGCGGCGTATTCGGCTGCACGTCGAGTGCGGCCACGCCTTCCGGGTTGTCCGTGAAAACGTGCGCGACGCATTGGCGCAGCGCCGAAGCCAGTGGCGCGTGGGCGATGATGAGAATGCCATTCATGGACGTGAATTATCAGCCTTCCCTCTGAGGAACCAAGCGTATGAGGCCACCGAGCAACACAAATAGACGCCCAGAGCTGCCTGAAAACTGGCAACTTCGGACAATCCGATGGCCTTAAAGCCGTCAATCAGCAAGCCAATCCCCCACTGCACGACAAAAACACCGGAGAAGATCATCAGGTTATAGGCCGACAGCGCGCGTCCCACCAAGGACGCATTGAAGGCCATGCCAACCGCCGGCTGAGTCATCCCTAAAACGCTGGACATCACGCAAAAGATCGCCCAGCCGATCCAACCCGTGGTGCTTGCGCCCGCAATGTTGACAGTCAGCGCCAGCAGACTCAAGGGCACACCCCAAGTGATCAGCCGCTCAGCACCCCAGCCCCGGCTGATCAAGCGCGGGGCCAGCATGCCCCAGCCCCAAAAGGCCACCAACATGCACGCGTTGAGATAAAAAAGTCCAGTCGCCGACTCCAGCGGCGTGTAACCCGCCACCTTCAACATCCAAGGCCCGGCCCACAGGGTCTGGATGGCGATCAGTCCGCCGTAATTGAAAAACGCCAGCGGTGACAAGGTCTGAAAATACCGGCTGCGCCAAACCGGTGCATAGCTCGTCGGGCTGGCCTCTGCTGACGCGGTAGCAGGCGCCACAGGCTTAGGCGGCACGATCCAAGCAATCACCGCCATGCACAGCAGAATCAAGATCGCCAGCAGCCAGAACAACGGACGCCAACCGGTCAGCGGCATCAGCCACTGCACGGGCAGTGTCGAGGCCAGCATGCCGAAAGAACCGGTCATGAGCATCCAGGAATTGGCGCGCACCAGCGAGGGCCCATCCAGCCAACGGCGAAAACCGGTGAGCGGCGCCATCAAGCAGGCGCTCACGCCCATGCCAATCAGCACCCGCGCCGCCAACAGCCAGGCAAAGCTGCTGGCCAGCGAAAACGCCACACATCCCAAGACCGCGAAACTCAAAAAATACAGAATGACGCGCTTTGGACCATAGCGGTCAAGCCAGCTGCCCAGCGGCAACTGCATCGCCGCAAAGCCGAAAAAATAGCCCCCCGCCAACAAGCCGAGGTCGCTCGCCTGCAGGCTGAAATCCAAGGTCAACACCGGCGACAGCGTGGCGGTGATGGCCCGCACCAAGGCGGAGCAAAAATAAGCCGCCGCAAAGGCCAGAAACACCAACGCAGCGGCTTTTCGATCGAGTCTTTCGCTGTCGGGCTGAGGCTCGGCTTTTGTAGATTCGAATGCGGATGTCGGCATCAGTCGAACTTCAGACTGGCGAAATAAATTTCTGCCGCCACCGGCTCAATGGCCGACGCGTACATCACGACCTGGACCACTTGTGAGCCCTGGCTGAAGTAAGCCGCCCAGCCATTCACCGCAGTGCCGTCAGGCCGCTGACCTTGTGCCACCACCAGCACCGGGGCAGGCTCTTGAGACGCACCAGGCACCCTGAGTGGACGTGACTGCGTGGTCGCCGGCATGGCCTTCATGTTGGCCAGCGTCAGCGCCTGCCATTGCGCGAGCACCTCCGGCAGGTTGGGCGCATCACCCACATCAGCAAAGGCCACGGCAAAAGTCGCACCGCCAGCGTCACAGCCCAGCATCGTCATCTTGGTCGGCCGCCCCCCCAGCGGCACGATCTTGTCGCCTTGGTCGGGCTTGCAAGGCAGCAGCAGCTTCAGCCCACTGTTGCCAGGCTGGACATCACGCCAGTTCAGCTGGGGGCTGCAACCCGAGGCGAGCACCATGCCGATCATGGCCAGCACTGCACACATGGCGCGCACAACGCCAGTCGCAGCTTCAGTAGGGACAACGCGATGCGCCGTTGTGGCAAGTGCCGACGTGAGCAGCGGCGTGATGGGGATTCTCAAAGCGAGCCTTCTACTTTTTAGCGTTACAAAAAGAGTCCCGACTTTACAACCATTCACGCTGTAGCCCACCGCGGCTCAGTGCGCTTGGCGCCAACTGTGCCGCAACATACACAAAAATGCACCCTTTTTGCGCGTTAACAGCCAGACCAAATGCACTTATTTTGTGCGGCCAACGCACGAAACCTGACGCCAGCCATGCGCAAGTTGGCGTGACACTTGCTTCTACTGGCTGACACTGAATTTAAACCTTTGGAAATCCTCATGAACCGCAACGACATCACCGAAAAAATCATCACCGTCAAAGTCAGCAAAGGCATCACTTGGGAATCAGCGGCCAAGAAAGTCGGCCTCAGCAAAGAATGGGTCACCGCCGGTTGCCTCGGTCAAATGACCTTTGACGAAAAACAGTCGAAGATCCTCGGCAAGATTTTTGGCCTCACGGCTGAAGAGCAAAAGTGGTTGCAAGTCGTGCCTTACAAAGGCTCGCTGCCGACACAAGTGCCGACCGACCCGCTGATCTACCGCTGGTATGAAATCGTCAGCGTCTACGGCACCACCATCAAGGAACTGATCCACGAAGAGTTTGGTGACGGCATCATGAGCGCGATTGATTTTTCAATGGACATCGTGCGCCAGCCAGACCCCAAAGGTGACCGCGTCAATGTTGTTTTGTCTGGCAAATTTCTGCCGTACAAGCAATATTAAATACAGCGCGCGGTCAGCCCGTTTGCATGCGGGCAAAATACGTGGATGAACTCTCTTCAAGGCATTCGCGTCCTCGACCTCTCCCGCGTCTTGGCCGGCCCATGGTGCACCCAAACACTGGCCGACCTCGGCGCTGATGTTATCAAGATTGAGCGCCCCGGCGCCGGTGATGACACCCGCAGCTGGGGCCCGCCGTTTTTGCACGACAACGCGGGCCAAGAAACCCATGAAGCCGCCTACTACCTCGGCGCTAACCGCAACAAGCGCTCGGTCACCTGCGACATTTCACAGCCGGCCGGACAAGCCCTGATCCGTGAGCTGGTCCTGCACTGCGATGTGTTTGTCGAGAACTTCAAGGTCGGCGACATGGCGCGTTACGGCTTGGACTACGCCTCGCTCAAGGCCCTCAACCCGCGCTTGGTGTACTGCTCCGTCACCGGCTTTGGCCAGACCGGTCCTTACGCGGATCGCGCGGGTTACGACTACGCGATTCAAGGCATGGGCGGGCTGATGAGCATCACCGGTGAGCGTGATGACTTGGGCGGCGGGCCGCAAAAAGTCGGCGTCGCCGTGGCTGACCTGATGACCGGCATGTACGCCACCGTCGGTATCCTGGCAGCGCTTCGGCATGCTGAGAAAACCGGCGAAGGCCAGCAGGTCGACATGGCGTTGCTGGACACGCAGGTCGCCATGCTGGCTAATTTGGGCGCGAATTATCTGGTCAACGGCAAGGTGCCCGGCCGTGTCGGCAACGCGCATCAAAACATCGTGCCTTACCAAGTCTTTGAAGTCGCACCGCATGCCGATGGCACCAAGGACCATCTTATTTTGGCCGTCGGCAATGACTCGCAGTATGCCAAATTTTGCGTTGTGGCCGGAGTGCCTGAATTGGCCAGCAACCCCCGGTACATCAAGAACCGTGACCGCGTGGAGAACCGCGCGCAGTTGGTGCCGATGCTCGAGGTGGTGATGAAAACCCGCAACAAAGCCGACTGGCTGGCCGCGCTCGAAGCGGCCAAAGTGCCGTGCGGTGCCATCAACAATTTAAGCGAAGTATTTGCCGATCCGCAAATCGAAGCCCGCAGCATGGTGACGCGTTGGCAGCATCCGCTGAATGATGGCCTGCGCTTGGTGGCCAGCCCGCTCAAACTCAGCGCCACACCGGTGCGCACGGAACTGCCACCACCGCTGCTGGGCCAGCACACTGAAGAAGTGTTGCGCAGTGTGCTGAACTACTCTGCCGCGCAAGTGGCCGAATTGAAAACCAACGAGGTGATTTGATGTCCTATGGTGTGTTGCTACACAGCGCCGCATGACACACAGTTTGAAGCGCCGTCATTTCAGCACGTCTCTGGCAGGCTTGGCGCTGCATCTAGGCGCAGGCATGAGCAGCGTACTCAGCCCGTCGTGGGCCCACGACGGCTCCCTGCCGATTCCCAGCTCACTGCCAGAAGTGGCGGCTGCGGCGGCGCGTCAAGGCCAGCCGCTGGTCTTGCTCATCAGTCTTGCCGGTTGTCCCTATTGCGAAATTGTCCGCACCAACTATCTGCTGCCAGCGCGCGCCAATGGCTTGCCTGTCTGGCAGATCAACATGCAAGACAAACAGCGCTCGCTGGTCGGATTTGACGGCCAATCCAGTCACGCTGCCGAGCAGATTGCGCGTTGGAAAGTGCGGCTTGCCCCGACTGTTTTATTTTTAAACGCCTATGGCCAAGAATTGGCGGAACGCCTGGTGGGCATTGCGTCTGTCGATTTTTATGGCGCCTACCTAGACGAACGCATTGCCATTGCCCGGCAGGCCGCAAGTGCGGCACCAGGCAAGCGTCTCTAACGTCTCACCGCCCCTGAACTTTTAAAGTCGGCCGAGATCTACGCATCAGTTAGATGCAGATTAAGATCAATACCATGCGTGCGTTTCCCATGTTTCAAACTTTCACCGTTGTGCCTCAATGGGTTCGCCTGTCAGTGGTCGGCGTGCTCGCGCTCGGATTGGCCTTTGGTTTGTCGGCCTGCAGCAGTTCGCAAGCCGCACCTGAGTCTACGTTTGTGCTGCTCGACGGCAGCAAAAAAACCACGGTGGACTTCAAGGGCAAGGTCACGCTGGTTAATTTCTGGGCGACCAGCTGTGTCACCTGTGTTGCGGAGATGCCGAGACTCATCGCGACGCATCACAAATACGCCGCTCAAGGCTTTGACACCGTCGCCGTCGCCATGAGCTACGACCCGCCGAGTTACGTCGTTAATTACACCGAAACGCGGCAACTGCCCTTCAAAGTCGCCATCGACAACACCGGCGCCGTTGCCAAGGCTTGGGGGGATGTTCAACTCACGCCCACCACTTACCTGCTGAACAAGCGTGGCGAGATCGTCAAGCAGTATGTTGGTGAGCCGGACTTCGCGGCACTGCATCAATTGATTGAGAAGTTGCTGGCTCAGACTTGATGCCTTCGAGCGTCGTGCCCCTGCGCACAATGGCAAAAAGCCACTCCGCTTGCGTCGTGGCTTTTTGCTTGGCGCCCGTGTTGGCTATCCGCCCATCACTTATTCCGGAAAGCGTCGTGGCAAGCCTTGCATGAGCCGCCTGTCGCAGCAAACGCAGTCTTCACAGCATCCAGATTTCCAGTCTTGGCCGCGGCCGCCAGTTTGGCAGTCTCAGTCACCAGCTTGTCGCTCGCTTCTTTGAATTTAGCTTGCTCGCTCCAGATCTCAGCCTTGGCTTTGGTATCCCCACCCTTGTCAGTGCCTGGACCGAAAGCAGCCCATGGCAGTTTGGCCATGCTGGCGACTACGTCGGCGTTCTCTGCCGCTACTTTGGCATCAAACGGTGCACGGCCGGAAGCCATGGCGCCGATGCGTCCGAAATGCTGACTCATCACGAACAATGCGCTTTGGCGGTATTTAATGGCATCTTCAGTTTTGGCAAACTGCGCAGAGGCTGGCGCGGCCAAGGACAACAAGGTGGCTGCGGCGGTGGCAAGGGCAAAAGCTTTCATGAGATTCCTTTGGGTCATATCGGTCTCGCCGATGAGAAAATGGATGATGGACTTAAAGTTTAGTGAAAATAGACATGTGTCTGTTTCGATTCTCACATTAATTTAAGAATGAAAGTTTCCATGCCCGCCATGCAAAATTTAATTCGCGTTCGAGTTTGGGATCTCCCCACCCGCATTTTCCACTAGGCGCTGGCAGTCTGCTTTGTCGGCTTGCTGGTCACGGGTACGGTTGGCGGTGAAGTGATGACATTTCATTTGCGCTTCGGCTATGCCACCTTGACTTTGCTGATGTTTCGCCTTGTTTGGGGCATTTTTGGCGGCCGCTGGTCGCGTTTTGCCAGCTTCCTGTACGGTCCACGTGCAGTGTTGACGTATCTCAAGAGTCAGCGCTCAGCGGGCGTTGATGTGGGCCACTCTCCCATGGCAGCCCTTTCTGTCTGGGCCATGCTGGTTTTTTTAACCATTCAAGTCGCTTCTGGCCTGGTCAGTGACGATGAGATTTCATTTGCCGGTCCGCTGACCCACCTTGTGTCAAATGCGACTGTCAGCCTAGCCACTGCTTATCACGCCGATATTGGCAAATGGATATTACTGGCGTTGGTGCTGGTACATCTCGCCGCTATTGTTCATTACACACGCCGCAAACACCGCCTGGTGATCGCCATGATCCACGGCGACAAACAGTTGTTGGCCACGGCTTTGCCTTCCCGCGATGATGCGGCCTCCCGATTGCTGGCCCTGTTGATATTTGCTCTGTGCAGTGCAGCCACGTATTGGATCGCTAGCCTTCAAGCCGCCGCTTTTTAGGTGCACGCGTTCACGGCTGTCAGGTCTGCATTTCCCGCTACACTGAATTTTGTTTTTTTAAGACTTCCATTGCGCAGCCATTCCATTCTCTTCACCACGCCGGCCTCACCGGAAGAGTTGCTGTATGCACGCCTCATTTTTTCTGACTACGCACAGCAATTAGGGGTCGATCTTCAGTTCCAGAATTTCGATGCTGAACTTGATGACTTGCCTGGTGAGTACTGCGCACCACGCGGTGCACTTTTACTCGCGTGGGTTGACGGCGAATTGGCTGGCTGCTGTGCCCTGCGACCGATCGACAACGTTGATTACCCGAACGCTGCTGAAATGAAGCGACTGTTTGTTCGCAAGGCCTTTCGCCGCATCGGCTTAGGCCGGCAACTGGCTGAGACGGTGCTTGATGCAGCTCGCTCTGCCGGGTACCACTGCGTGTTGTTGGACACCATCCACGACATGGAGTCAGCCCGGGCGCTTTACGTTGACATCGGCTTTGTTGAAGTTCCACCGTACTATCACAACCCCTTACCCGGCGCGCATTACCTGAAAGTCAATCTTTAAGAGCCCAGAATCGAAAAAACCACCGAATAAATCGGTGGTTTATCTTCAGTTTGAACTGAACGCTGTGAATTACAGAGTCTTCGCTTGAGCCAACATGGTAACGGCGTCGCTGACTTCAAACTTGCCAGCTGCCTCGACATTCAGAAACGCAATATTGCCGTCTTTGATCAGCATGGAATAACGGTTGCTACGCAAGCCCATGCCGCGCGCGGTCAGGTCCAAGGTCAGGCCTGTTTCTTTGGTGAAATCTGCGCTGCCATCGGCCAACATGCGAATCTTGCCATCCGTCTTTTGGTCGCGAGCCCAAGCACCCATGACAAAGGCATCATTGACA
>Ga0075464_10001688_pt1 | contig 9994 bp, 11 predicted proteins | sample DEB19_08_DNA_5_FD_75068 | JGI IMG/M metagenome (GOLD analysis project Ga0075464, IMG submission 75068) | Aqueous microbial communities from the Delaware River and Bay under freshwater to marine salinity gradient to study organic matter... | ecosystem: Environmental > Aquatic > Marine > Coastal ...
AGCGGCACGCCTTGGGTGACTCCCCAGCGCCATCAACTGCCAGCCTCAGGTTGGCGCATTGCGCGAGGCATGTGCAGTGAGTCTGACCGTGCCCCCGAAATTGTTAAAACCTTGGAGGACACACCTTTTTATGTGCGGTCTTTGCTTCGCACGCAGCTGCTCGGTGAGCGCGTGACGGCGGTGCACGTGTCCTTGGACATTCCACGACTGGTGTCATGGCCCGTGCGTTGGATGTTGCCTTGGCGAATGCCGCGGCGAGCTTAATTCAAGATGACTTTAGCTGTGCACGACGCCAGCCATCTTCAACTGTGCACAAGTTAAGAAACGCCCAACTCGCCCAGGCCTCCGGTATCCAGTTCAGACAGCAACTGGGCCAGGGCTTGCTTTTGTTTTGGATCCTTCGCCTCTTGCATGGCATCGGCCAACACGTCGCGGATATCTTCCGCCTCGACCAACTCCATGTCCCAATTGGGAAATAAGCGATCGCGCACCTCGTTGTCTTCACTGAGCAGCACCACGTTGGAATGACGAGGATCCGCCGTGATCATGTGCATCAGGCTGGTGACGTTGTCTTGCGGCCCCTCCAACCATTGGAAAAAAATACCGCTGCCAAAAACCAGCAAGCCCGTGATGCCAAATTTGGGATTGAAACGCTTGGCGCAGGCAATGATGCTGGCGATCGCATCGGGCCCGACACCCGGTGCTGCGCGGCTGCAGTAAACCAAGTTATGCAGAGGCCGTCCAGAGTGGCCGAAATAGCCTTCATCGTTTTGCATGGGTTGGTGCTCTTTGGGGTTGCTGCTTGGTTGGAAAAAATGGGATCTTCATGCCTGCGAAATGAACATGTCACAAAACAGTGAAATCGGTCGATTCATCCTACACGCAAACAAAGCAGGCGGCAAAATAAACCAAACTGAGACGATGGCTTGCAAGTCAGGGTTCATCCCGTTTTAGTGACCATGAAATACACAATCGGGAAGGTCAACACCGTGGCCATCGCGCCCGCAATTTGCCATAGGCGTGACAGTCGCCAATAGGCCTCGCAGACGATGTCCGTATCGCGCAGCAAAGCCCGCTGTTTGAGTTGAATGGGCACTAAAACCAGCAACCAAATGAGACCTGACAACATCAGCAAATAGTAAGACCACTGAATCCAGGCGGGATTGGCGCTGTCGCCCCAATGTTCGGCCATGGTGTGACCGGTCCAGACGACGCCCAATGAACCCAGCAAGGTGAACAGAACATCCGTGATCAGCACCATGCGGTTGCTGAATTGAATGATGGCGTGCTGGCGAGTGCGTTCAGCCAGAAAGGCCCAAACGCCGCTCACGATCACATTGCCGACGAAAAGGCAGGCGCAAACCAAATGAACGACTTTCAAATTAGCGTCCATCGGGCTTTTCCGCTCCATTCTGAAGCGCAGTCTCTTGGGCATCATGGCCGGGATTGCGCAGCGCAGGATTTTGCTGTGCCTCGCGTTGTTGCCGTGTATGTTGGCGCGCGCGCCGCACATCATGCAACTGCCAAGCCACGAACAAGGCGCCAGCGCAAATCAAAATGACCACCTCGATAAGTTTCAGCGACACGTGATTTACCGGTGCATTCTTTCGCGCCGTTCCAGGCGATCAAACAGATCTACGATCCATTCCACGCGCTCATCAAAACTGCGAACAGGTAATTTCCAAGGCCGATGGTGTGTGCCCTCCATTCGTTCGTTGCGCACAATATCGACCAAATAGTGAATCGCCGGGACAGGACTGAGGCTGACGGCAGGCAAAGCCGGCGCTTTGAATGCCACCGAGGTGGCTCGGGCAATCAATGCCAGCTTGCGTGCGGTCGACACCACGGTTCGTTCGTCCACAGCGTTGAGTCCCTCGCGTTCTAACTGCTTGCCAATTTCGGCATAGACCAAACGTGCAGATTGAATGGCAGGTCGGCAATCCCAGGGCAACTCCGCCAAACCAAATTCGCCACGCCTGTACAAAGCGTCAGCGCGTAAGAGCAAGCGCTGCGTGAAGCCGGCAATGCGGGCATCGAACACCGGGTTGGCCAGCCAGGTGTCAGCGTCCATGCCGATTTCACGAAACCATGCGCGCGGAATATACAGGCGGCCATTGCGCGCGTCCTCGCCAATGTCTCTGGCGATATTGGTCAGCTGCATGGCCACGCCCAGTTCAGCCGCACGCGCCAGTGCCGAGTCGGTATTGGCGCCCATGATGAGGGACATCATGGCACCCACGGTACCCGCTACGCGCGCGCCATAGGCTTCCACATCGGCCAGCGTTTCATAGCGCCGCGCCTGGGTGTCCCACAAAAATCCATCGAGCAGCGCTTCCAGCAAGCCACAGGGAATGCCGTAGTGATGCACCACCATGGTCAGCGCCCGGTCGGCGTCTTGCGGGCCAGGCGTGCCGGCGTAAATGGCTTTCAGTCGGAACTTCAAGTCGTCCATGGCGGCATAGGGATTCGTGCCCGTGTCGATGGCATCGTCCGCCAATCGGCAAAAAGCATACAGCGCAATGGCAGGGGCGCGCACACGGGTCGGCAACAGTTTGGACGCCGCAAAAAATGATTTGGACCCGCCGCGCATCAAGGCGGTGCAAGCTTCTAAATCGTAGGCCAGTTGCGCCTTGTCGGGCGCTGATTTGGCAAGAGTTTGGAGGCTGTGATCAGACGAAAGCTGTGACATCCGGAACCACCTGTTCGAGCATTTTGGCAGACAACAACACACTGGGCACACCGGCGCCGGGCTGGCTGCTGGCGCCCACCATGAACAAGCCCTTCACGTCTTGGCTTTTGTTGTGCGGTCTGAACCAGGCACTTTGAACCAAGATAGGTTCCAGGCCAAAACCAGCCCCTTGGTAGGACCACAGCCGATCTTGAAAATCTTGCGGGGTGGTCACTTTGGAAGAAACGATGTGCTGCTTTAAATCCGGCAGCACGCTTTCTTGCAAGGCGGTAGCGATGGCTTCGCGGTATTGCTCTGATACGGCGGGCCAATCGGTGTGGCTGCTCAAGTTGGGCACGACCGACAGGGCGTAAAAAGTATCGCAGCCCTCGGGGGCCAGAGAGGGGTCTGTGGCCGTGGGGCGATACAGATACAGGCTGAAGTCTTTCGACAGCGTGTGGTTTTTGAAAATATCTTGCAACAAGCCTTTGTAGCGGGGCCCCAAAACCATCATGTGGTGCGGCACCTCTTTGTATTGGCGGCTGGTGCCAAAATACCAAACAAACAAGCCTGAAGAGTATTTGCCTTTGGCAATGCGCCGGTCTGTCCAATGCTTGCGGTGTTGCGGCTCAATCAGGTGGCGATAGGTCCAAGCGGCATCGCCATTGCTGACCACAATATCCGCGGGCAGGAACTCGCCGTTGTCCAATTCGACGCCCTGGGCGCGGCCATTTTCAACGCGAATGCGCGTCACGGGCGCGTTGTAGCGAATCGGCACTTGGCGCTCATCGAGCAGCTTGACCAGTTCGCGCACGATGGCGCCGGTGCCGCCCATCGCCGAATGCACCCCCCAGCGCCGTTCCAGGGAGTGGATCAGCGCGTAAACGCAGGTGACAGAAAACGGGTTGCCACCAATCAGCAGGGGGTGAAAACTCATGACGATGCGCAATTTCGGATGCTGGATGTGTTTGGCGACCAGGCTGTAAATGGAGCGCCAGGCTTGCATCCGAGCCAGGTTTGGCATGGCTTGGACCACATCGCCCAGGGTTTCAAAGGGCACCATGCCCAATTCCACAAAGCCCAGCTGATAACATTTTTCGGAGGCCTGCATCAAATTTTTAAAGCCCTGCACATCCTCGGGGCTGAGTTGGGCAATTTGATCGAGCATCTGCTCTTCGTTGTTGCTGTAGTCAAAGTGAGAGCCATCGTCAAAGCGGATACGGTAGAAGGGCGACATCAAACGCAGGTCCACATGGTCCTTCATCTCGCGGCCACACAAGGTGAACAGTTCGCCAATCAAATGGGGCAGTGTGATGATGGTCGGGCCGGCATCAAAAGTGAAACCATCTTGCTTGTAAACATAAGCCCGGCCACCGGGGGCATCCAGCTTTTCCAGCACCTGAACCCGATAGCCTTTGACACTCAAACGGATGGCGGCTGCGATGCCGCCGAAGCCGGTGCCGATGACGATGGCGGTGGGTCGGGAATCCCGTAAGCGCGAGCCGGTGGCGTCAGGCGTCACGGTGCGATCGCCCCCGTCGGTGGCGCCACCGTTCATGCCGTCAATGGATCTGTACAGTGCTGTCATGCGAGTCCAATGGAGTGGGCAAAAGGGGGGGGATAGGCGCATCAAAGGGGGTGGTGCTGGTGGGGGAGGGCTGCGCACGCAGCGCCCAACGCCACAACGCCGTGGTGTCGATCGGCAGTACCAGCATGAAATGCTCCAGAATCGCCAGCGCCAACATGGTGCCGACCAAAACGGCGCCTACCGATTGCGAAGGACTGGCCAAGGGATGATGGGCGTACAGCAGCACATAGGCCAATCCCGCAAACGCAGCAGCGACCGAAAACGGAAAGAATGCGTTCATGCGGCGCCGCCTGAAAAAGCTTTGCAGATAAGCCAAGTGCGCGGGCAAAAAGGCCTCACTCAAATTGCGCACGCCAAAAAAGAGGTTCAACTTGGCGCTGGTGCGCATGACCCACAACACCAAATAAGTGCCCGTACCCACCTGGTTGGGGGCCTGCCAGGTGATCGCCACAATGGCGATGCCGACGCAAAGGATGGCGATTTCATGCCAAACCACGGCTTGAAAAGAAGTCCAAAAGCGGCTCCACCCTTGGCTGTCTTGGCGCAAGGCTGTTTTTTGCGGGCCCGTGATCCAGCCGGTCAGAAAACTCAATTCGTTCCAGCCCCAGGCCAAAAGTGCACAGGTGAACGCACAGTAAGCGTCTGCAATGCCAGTTTGATTGGCGGTATGCGCCAGGCCCGCCAAAGCGCACAGGCCCACGGCCGAGGAAATGAGCAAACTCAGGGTGATGGCGGTACGCGACATCCGGTTCAACACCAGCACGATGCCCGTGCTGAACCACCAAATGAAAATCGCAAATCCGAGCGCGACCCAGGTATCGGTCATTCTTGGCCTTCTGTGCGGTGAGCTTTGATATTTACCAAGCGGGCACCATGCGAATTTGCGCAGGCAAAGCATGCTGCTTCACAGGCAGAAAGTACAAACGCACAAAGGTCATCGCACCGGACGCGGCCCAACGGGCGCGCTGCAGATAGCTGAGTAAACCGCCGCGTGCTTTGGCTTGGTCCATCTGCGTTTGGACATGGAACAAATGCGCCAAGCCCGATCTGAAGCTGGGGTGGTCAATGTCCAGACTCACAGGGAACACTTGCTTGGTGATTTCGTTGGTGATGCGAAACACCTCGTAGTCGTAAGTCGAAGAGTCCAGTCCGATCTCGTTGTGCAGCATGGGCCGGCAATGGTCACGCACGTACATGGTGGCATACACGGCCAGCAAGAAAAATCGAATCCAATAGACGTTGCCTCCGCGCAGCAAGTGGGGATTGGCACGCATGATCAAAGCGAACGATTCGCCATGGCGAAACTCGTCATTGCACCAGCGCTCAAACCAGCGAAAGATGGGGTGAAACCGCTTGTCAGGATTTCTTTCCAATTGCCGGTAAATGCTGATGTAGCGTGCGTAGCCAATTTTTTCGGACAGGTAGGTGGCATAAAAAATGTACTTGGGCTTGAAGTAGGTGTAAGCCTTGGTTCGCTTCAAGTCACCCAGGTCAATGCCCAGTCCAAAATCTTTGAGTGATTGATTGATGAAACTGGCGTGGCGCGACTCATCGCGCGCCATATAGCGCATCAGTTGTTTGATATCGGGGTTGTCAATATGGCGGAAGATTTCGTTGTACAAAATGCAGCCCGAAAACTCCGAGGTGAGAGAGGAGATCAGAAACTCCAAGAATTCCTGCCGCATTTCAGGACTGACTTGAGAGAAGCGCTCGGCCACATCGGTGGCAAATTGCGCGTCACGTTGAAAGTGGTCGTGGTTGTTATCGCCCTCATACTCGGCCATCATGATGTCCCACTCGGCACGCACGGAAGAGACATCCAGGCGGTTCATGGCGGCAAAGTCTGTGGTGTAAAAACGCGGACTCAGCAGGGTGCTTTCAAGGGCTTTTTGCGACGCCTGTTCGGCACTGTCAATGACGGGTGTGGTTTGCATGATGGATGAGCTCGCTTCGATGGGAATGCTTCTGAACGGAGCCTGGTTTATTCAGGTTGCAGGGTCAAGAATCTGGAAAATTCTGCCGAGTTGGTGGGGCCAAAGGACTCTAATTCCACCCGTTGTCCGGTACTCGGATCCATCAAAGTGATCCGTCCATCCGCTCTCGCAATCAGTTCAAAGGGTTGTGCAGAGCCGATGCCCCGGGCATAGCGTTCCCGCGCCAAAGCCCTTAAGGCGCCGCGCACAAAGCCCTGTTCGCCTTGCAGCACGGCCAAGGTGGCCCCCGTCAAACCATCGGCAACGCGAACACCGCCGTGCGCTTGGTCTTGAAAAATCAAAGAGCGTTGCACGGTGGTGGCTGCCACCAGTTGATCAGGCCCATAGCCCATGATGCGAACCCATCCGACCGAAATCAGTGAAAACGCCATGATGCCCGCGGCCCCAAACAGCAACCACTTGGGAAAGTGATCGGGGGCAACTTGCGCCGCCCCCCTGGTCATTGGGGCAGCCCTCATGTCAAGCTTCCTTGCAGGTGGACCACGCGGTGCTCAGAAGGGTCTTGCGCTCGGGTATTGGCCTGCAGGCCGGTCTCCGCCGTCCATGCTGCGCGCAGCTTGGAGGACACCCTGTCCACATCCGCAATGGCGCGCAAAGTGGGTTCAGGTCGGGTGATGCGCCAGGCCCTGACGCTGGGCCACAAGTGGACCCAGGCAATCCGGTCTGAACCCTTGAGGGCCAAATGGATGTCGCCCGAGCCTCCAGCCCGTATGCAAACGTCAGCGGCGTGGATTTGTTTCAAAGGCAGATTGAAGGTCACCGTGAGGACGATACCCAAACGCATGACCACGCGCTTATTGGTCACGGTGTACACCGTTGTTTTGGCGGTGAACCATGCCAAAGCCCCTACCGAAAGGAGACCGATCGCGGTCAAGGGCGCGATCCATTTGATGCCCTGTAAAACCGCCATTGCACCGGCCCCTGATTCCAGCGCAGGCCATGCACAAGCCATGACCAAGGCGGCAAAATAAAGCATCATTTTTCGGATGTGAAATGCCGAAGTGGCCAATGCCCACACTTGCGGAGAGCCCTGCCAAACGACATGCTCATCGCTCGGCAGCCTTTCAGGTAAGCCGTACTGAGGTTCAAACTCGTAGGTGTGTCCCTGATGGTCGATGGACATGTGATTTCCTTGAATGTCTTGTGAGGGATGGGCCGCTGCGGATTCAGAGCGTGCAGGGTTAAATCAGGGGCTCGCTGCGATGGGCATCGGCATACAAAGTGCCGCCACCGTAGTAAGCGCTGATTTTTTCCTCTTCCAGTTTGGTGATCTGATCGGGATTGCGCAAGCCAGGGACGCCCGCAAAATGCCGGGCATAAATGGCATGAACTTCCACTTGGTTTCTGCGAATCAAGGCAAACGGGATGGGCAGCAACACGCTGTGCCCACCTGCAATGTCCACCTCCAAATAGCGGAACATCATTTCAGCCGAATCAATCCAAATATCTTTCACCACACCGCCTTGCTTGCCGTCGCCCGCCATGACCGGCAGTCCGCGGGGATCGACGTCTTGCGGCGCGACCGTGAAATCTGGGGCCACACGCAAAGGTTGAATCAAGGGTGTGCCGTGAGCGCTCATTTCCGCCACATCTTCACGACTTGCATAGGCTCCGGCGCCTACGGCCGCCAGCATGGCATCGCCCTGGGGTTCTATGGGTGAGCCTGAGCCCCAGCCCATGGAGACCCCTTGGTAGTCAGGCTCTTTGCGGCGCAGGTCTGGTACGGTGACGCTGCGCCCGCCTTCCAGCAAGAACGTCTTGGGCGTGGGAATGGGAAAGCCCTTGACCACGGCGCGGCCATTGCTGCTGGACTCCATGGGATAGCCCTCGCGGTGGTTTTCCTGAACGAGGTAATAGATCAGGCCCGCAAAAAAGATCCAGAACACATACAGCAAGATTTGCGCGAGGTCGATGTAGCCGGTGATATTGCCTACAGTTTGCATGACGACTTCTCCTTATGAAAAATTAAACGTGCGACTCGGTCAGGCCGAGACTGGGGGGAACAGCGGGTAAAACCCGGGGGCTGCGCTTGACCAAGGGGCCTACCGCAATCAAGGTGAGAAACAGCAGCAGCATTTCGACGTGGTAGACCATGCTGTAGCCGACCGAGGGGTCGGTCAGCGCTGGCCCCAACACCCCTTGTGTGCTCAGGTGGGTCATGACATCGCGCAATGCGCCACCCAAGAACATCGCCAAGCCTGCCGCCGCAGACTGGACGGCGCCCCAGGCGCCCAAAGCCAAGCCGATATAGGCGTTTTCCATGCGCATGGCGGTGAACAATGTGCCCACCGCAAACAAGCCACCGCCATAGCCAATGCCCATGGCACCCACGCGAAACAACCAGCCGGCTTCCAAGGGCGCTGAAAATATCACCGCCGAAAATGCGGGCAATCCCGCCAAGGCACCGTAGGCGGCCAAGCGCATCGGGTCGACCCCTTTGGCCAACTGGCGGCCCGCCACAAAAAATCCCAGCAAACCACCAGCGGCAAGCATCGCCGTCAAAGCGCTGGTCGCGCCCACGCTGAGTTTGAGAATTTCACCCCCGTAAGGCTCCAGCACAATATCTTGCATATTGAAAGCCATGGTGCCCAGCGCTGTGGTCCACAGAAAACGCCGCGCCATGGGCAAGGCGATGAACTCGGCCCAGACCGCAGAGAAGGGCCGGCGCACTTCGGTTTTGCTGGCTTTGACGCGCTGCGGATTGCGAGACTCTTGTTTCCAAAGCGAAATGGCATTGAGCACCAGAACCACCAGGGCAGTGCCTTGCACCACTTGCACCAATTTTTCGGGTGTGAAGTGCGACAACAGAACGCTGAAAATCAAGCTGCCGCTGACCGCACCGACCAACAACATCGTGTAGAGCATGGCCACCACGCGGGGACGGGTTTCTTCGCTGGCTTGATCGGTGGCCAGGGCCAGGCCGGCTGTTTGTGAAGTTTGCAGCCCGGCACCCACCATCAAGAAGGCGATGGCCGCAGCGCCCTGGCCCACCCAATCGGGGACCGGCACCTGCCCATGGCCTGACAAAACCAACAAAGCAAAAGGCATGACCGCCAGGCCGACAAACTGAATCAAGGTGCCGCCCCACATATAGGGCACACGGCGCCAGCCGAAGGCCGACACATGGACATCCGACTGATAGCCGGTGACGGCACGGAACGGCGCCACCAGCAAGGGCAGGGCCAACATCATGGACACCAGCCAAGCCGGTACGCCCAATTCCACAATCATCACGCGGTTCAAAGTGCCAATCATCAAGGCGGTGGTCATGCCCATGGTGAATTTGAACAAGGACAAGCGCAACAACCTGGCCAGAGGTAAACCCACACTGGCCACATCCGCAAAGGGCAGCCAACTCAGCGGCATTTGCTTGGCGTATTTGGTGAACATTTGCGCATTCACGAGCGAGTCCACTCCATGGCTTGTGAGGTGTAAAAACCGCTGGAAACACGTTGACTGCGTGCGCATTGCCAGTCTGCCAGCGGGGCGTGGGTCGTCATCAGTTGCGCAATTCTTTTCTCAGCCATCGGTTCAAGCCAAGGCGCACGGTCTTTTTGCGGAAGCCAGCGACCCACAGAAATCATGGCCGCCAAAAAGGGCGTGCGGGGCGCAAAAGTGAAAACGATGGAACGCCGGGTGCGCTGGGCCAATTGCGACAGTGCCTGCACGGCATCGTCCGTCTGGTAGTGGATGATGGAGTCCATCGCGACCACATGGTCAAATTGGCCAAGCCCTGGATCGAGC
>Ga0075464_10001692_pt1 | contig 9988 bp, 9 predicted proteins | sample DEB19_08_DNA_5_FD_75068 | JGI IMG/M metagenome (GOLD analysis project Ga0075464, IMG submission 75068) | Aqueous microbial communities from the Delaware River and Bay under freshwater to marine salinity gradient to study organic matter... | ecosystem: Environmental > Aquatic > Marine > Coastal ...
CGTTTTCTAGACCACGTGCAACAACACGACAAGGTCTGGGTCTCCCGTCTGATCGACATCGCCAACCATTGGCAAGCCAAGCACCCTTACACTCCAACTCTGTGACCAAAGCATGACCTCTGCCCACTTGACGATTGACCGTCTCAACAACGCAACGCAGGCCGAAGCACTTCAATTGCTTGACGGTCTGTACGAACACTCACCCTGGGTGGCTGACCACGCGCTGGCAGCGCGGCCCTTCAAGTCACTGACCGACCTGAAATACAAATTAGCACTCGCGCTGCAGAGCGCCAGCAAAGAGGCGCAGCTTCAATTGATTCAGGCCCACCCCGAACTGGCGGGCAAGGCGATGGTTAGCCAAAGCCTGACGGCAGAGTCAAGCAACGAACAAAACAAAGCTGGGCTGACGCAATGCACGCCACAAGAGTTCGCCGTCATCCAGCAGCTCAACAGCGACTACAACGCACGCTTTGGCTTCCCGTTTATTTTGGCCGTGCGCGGGCCGCGCGGCGTCGGCCTGAACAAGCAACAAATCATCGAGACCTTTACACGGCGTCTGCATGGTCACCCTGAGTTCGAGCGGCAAGAGTGCCTGCGCAACATCAACCGCATCGCTGAAATTCGGCTCAACGACAAGTTTGCCTACGAACCGGTGTTGGGCAACTTGGTCTGGGATTGGCAAGAAGAGCTGAGCGCTTTCAGCGACCCCGGCTACGCTGAGCAAGGCCAGCTCACCGTCACCTACCTGACCGATGCACACCGGGCTTGCGCGCAGTTCATCGTTCAGCACATGCACGACAGTGGCTTTGACGACGTGCGCATTGACGCCGTGGGCAATGTGGTCGGTCGCTACTTGGCGGACACACCCACCGCCAAAACGCTGATGACCGGCTCGCACTACGACACCGTGCGCAACGGCGGCAAGTACGACGGCCGCCTGGGTATTTTTACGCCGATCGCTTGCGTGCGTGAGCTGCATCGCCAACACAAACGTCTGCCGTTTCACTTTGAAGTCATCGCCTTTGCCGAAGAAGAAGGCCAGCGCTACAAAGCCACCTTCTTGGGTTCGGGCGCGCTCATCGGCGACTTCAAACCAGAGTGGCTAGACCAGCAAGACGCTGACGCCATCACGATGCGCGACGCCATGGCGCACGCTGGCCTCAAGGTTGAAGACATCCCGAAACTCCAGCGCAACCCGGCCGATTACTTGGGCTTTGTCGAGGTGCACATTGAGCAAGGGCCGGTGCTGAACGAGCTTGACTTGCCACTGGGCATCGTCACCTCCATCAACGGCGGTGTGCGCATGCAATGCGAGATCAGCGGCACCGCCAGCCACGCCGGCACCACACCCATGAACCGCCGCGCTGACGCCGCTGTTGCCATGGCCGAGCTGGCCTTGTATGTAGAACAGCGTGCGCTCAAAGACGGCGACTCTGTGGCCACCATCGGCATGCTGCAAGTGCCAAATGGCTCGGTCAATGTGGTGCCCGGTCGCTGCCTTTTTTCGCTTGACATGCGCGCGCCCAACAACGCCCAACGCGACGCGCTGGTGGCCGACATTCTGGCTGAACTGCAGCGTATTTGTGAGCGTCGCGGGGTTCAGTTCAAAGCTGAAGAAACCATGCGCGCTGCGGCTGCGCCCAGCGCACCGGCTTGGCAGGCGCGGTGGGAGGCGGCTGTCTCGGCGCTTGGCGCACCGCTGTACCGCATGCCCAGCGGCGCTGGACATGACGCCATGAAGCTGCACGAAGTGATGCCGCAAGCCATGCTGTTTGTACGCGGTCAGAACTCCGGCATCAGCCACAACCCGCTGGAGTCCAGCACCAGCGACGACATGCAATTGACGATTGATGCCTTCATGCATCTGCTGACCCATCTCGATTCCAACTAAAAAACACTGCACACCATGACCACCACCTACGAAAAAATAGACGCTTGGGTTGACGCCCACTTTGACGAGCAGACGCGTTTTCTGCAAGCCTTGATCCAGGTGCCGACCGACACCCCACCGGGCAACAACACGCCGCACGCGCTGCGCGCTGCCGAGCTGATTGAAGCCATGGGCTTGCCGATTGAGAAACATGAAGTCCCACAAGCAGAAGTTGAAGCCGCCGGACTTGAAAGCATCACCAATCTGGTGGCGCGCCGGCACTACGGTGATGGCGGCCGCACCATCGCCTTGAATGCGCACGGTGACGTGGTGCCACCGGGCGAAGGCTGGACTAAAAACCCCTATGGCGGCGAGATTGAAAATGGCAAAATTTACGGCCGCGCTGCAGCCGTGAGCAAATGCGATTTTTCAACCTTCACTTTTGCTGTGCGTGCGCTGGAGGCTGTGGCCAAGCCAACGCAGGGCGGCATTGAATTGATCTTCACCTACGACGAAGAGTTTGGCGGCGAAGTCGGTCCGGCTTGGTTGCTGCAGCACAAGATCATCAAGCCAGACTTGGTGATTGCTGCCGGCTTCAGCTACCAAGTGATCACCGCGCACAACGGCTGCCTGCAAATGGAACTGACGGTGCACGGCAAGATGGCGCACGCCGCCGTGCCGCACACCGGCATTGACGCGCTGCAAGGTGCCAACCGGATCTTGACGGCACTCTTCGCACAAAACACGCTTTACCAAAGCATCACTTCCAAGGTCGAGGGCATCACGCACCCGTACCTGAATGTCGGCTTTATCTCAGGCGGCACCAACACCAATGTGGTGCCTGGCAAGGTTGTGATCAAACTAGACCGCCGCATGATTCCCGAGGAAGACCCGGTGGCGGTGGAAGCCAGCATCCGCGCCGTCATAGCCGGCGCAGTGGCAGACTTCAACCAAGGCCGCACTGACGAAGGCATTCATGTCGATGTGAGGCGTATGTTGTTGTCAAAGGCCTTGAAACCGCTGCCGGGCCACAAGCCGCTGGCAGAGGCCTTGCAGCGCAACGCCAGCGCTATCTTCAACGAACCGATTCCAGCTTGCGGCACCCCGCTCTACACCGACGTGCGAATCTTCGGTGAGGCTGGTATTCCCGGCGTGCTGTATGGCGCCGGACCGCGCACCGTGCTGGAGTCGCATGCCAAGCGGGCCGACGAACGGCTTGACCTTGAAGATCTGCGCCGAGCGACCAAAGTGGTGGCCAGAAGTCTGCACGATTTGCTGGGCTGAGATGTCCTGACATCGGGGTTTCTGCTGATTTTTTGCATGGATAAGGTGTATACACTTTGGCACACAATTCAACAGCAATGGAGTCCGCCATGGCCAATTCAGCATCCATCAGCCCCAATGGGGCCGTTCACCCCGTCGACGAAAAACTACCCACTGGCAAGCTAGCAGCGCTCGGCCTGCAGCATGTGCTGGTGATGTACGCCGGTGCAGTGGCCGTGCCATTGATCGTTGGCCGCGCCCTCAAACTCAGCCCCGAACAAGTCGCCATGTTGATCTCGGCAGACTTGTTTTGCTGCGGCATCGTGACCTTGATTCAATCCTTGGGCACCACCCAATGGTTTGGCATCCGTTTGCCGGTCATGATGGGGGTGACCTTTGCTTCCGTTGCGCCGATGGTGGCGATGGCCAACAACACGCCGGGCGCCGCAGGCGCGCAATTGATTTTTGGCGACATCATTGGCGCGGGCTTGATCTCCATACTGATCGCGCCGCTGGTCAGCCGCATGCTGCGGTTTTTCCCGCCAGTGGTCACCGGCACCATCATTGCGGTCATTGGCATCAGCCTGATGCGGATTGGCATCAACTGGATTTTTGGCAACCCGTTCGGCCCAACAGCACCGAGCATCGTCAACCCCGAGCACGCCAAATGGCTGGCTGACACCACCGCAGCTGCCGGCGCTGCCGCGCCAGCAGCCCCCAAAGGCCTGGCCTTGGTGGCCACCGTGCCAAACCCCAAATACGCTGACCTCACAGGCGTGGGCATTGCCGCGTTGGTGCTGGTGTCCATCTTGCTGATCGCCAAGCTGGCCAAGGGCTTTGTGGCGAATATTTCGGTTCTGCTTGGCATCGTGATTGGCGGCGTGGTCGCAACGACTTTAGGCCTGATGAACTTCGACAAAGTCGGCAAGGCCGCTTGGTTCGATGTGGTGATGCCGTTCCAGTTCGGCTTTCCCGTGTTTGACCCGATCTTGATTTTGACCATGACCTTGGTGATGATCGTGGTGATGATCGAGTCCACCGGCATGTTTCTGGCACTCGGCGAAATGACCGACCGGAAAGTCGATCGCGCCGCCCTCACCCGCGGCTTGCGGACGGACGGTTTAGGCACCTTCATCGGCGGTATTTTCAACACCTTCCCGTACACCAGCTTTTCTCAAAACGTCGGCTTGGTCGCAGTAACAGGCGTGCGCAGTCGCTTTGTCTGCGTGGCGGGCGGCGTCATTTTGATCGTGCTTGGCATATTGCCCAAAATGGCGGCGCTGATCGAGTCACTGCCGACCTTTGTGCTGGGCGGTGCTGGCTTGGTGATGTTCGGCATGGTGGCCGCAACCGGCATTCGCATTCTGGGCGGCGTTGATTTCAAGAACAACCGCTTCAATGCGCTGGTGGTGGCGGTTTCGATTGGCATCGGCATGATCCCGCTGATCGCCCCCAACTTCAAACAGTGGATGCCGCACAACCTGCATCCACTGATTGAGTCAGGCATCTTGCTGGCGTCCATCAGCGCCGTGCTGCTGAACCTCTTCTTCAATGGCGCCAAGGATGACGAAGAGGCTGTGAAGCGGGCTGCGGCCCAGGCTGACGCGCACTGACAAGGCGAAGTCCTAGAACATGGTTGCCGGCCTGCTGGCAGGGTAAATCCGGAGAATTTCTCTGCTGGGCCGGCCGGCTCTAGGCGCGTGATGACTGAAAATACGGCATTCCAAACCGGCGACTGCCCTTGGAATTGGCACACATATTGCTCCACATCGAAGTCATTACTTTTCACTTTGGAAACACCATGAAAACGCGCACTTTCTTGAAAACCGCCGCAGCCTTGGCCGCTGTCTTGACATTCGGCGTTGCCCAAGCCCAGAACACCCCCATCAAGTTCCAGCTCGACTGGCGCTTCGAAGGCCCAGCCGCCCTCTTTTTGACGCCTGTTGCCAAAGGCTATTTCAAGGCCAAGCAACTCGACGTGACGGTCGACGCCGGCAACGGTTCTGGCGGTGCCGTGACCCGCGTGGCGTCAGGCACTTACGACATGGGATTTGCCGATCTGGCCTCCCTGATGGAATTCCACGCCAACAACCCGGACGCGCCCAACAAGCCCGTCGCCGTGATGGTGGTCTACAACAACACGCCGGCCTCGGTCATGTCCTTGAAAAAAACCGGTATCAAAACGCCGGCTGATTTGAATGGCAAAAAACTCGGTGCACCTGTCTTTGACGCAGGCCGCCGCGCTTTCCCGATTTTTGCCAAAGCCAACAACGTCAGCAGCGTGCAATGGGTCACCATGGACCCACCCCTGCGTGAAACCATGCTGGCCCGTGGCGATGTGGACGCCATCACCGGCTTCACCTTCACCTCTTTGCTGAACCTTGAAGCGCGCGGCGTCAAAGCCGAAGACGTCGCCATCCTGCCGTATGCCGACAACGGTGTGAAGATGTATGGCAACGTCATCATCGCTTCACCTAAGCTGATCAAAGAAAATCCAGCCGCCATCAAGGCCTTCCTGCAGGCTTTCGCCAAAGGCGCGAAAGACGTGATGGCCAACCCAGCCGCAGCCATCAACGACGTCAAAGCCCGCGACGGCATCATCAACGTCGCCCTCGAAACGCGTCGCCTGCAGCTCGCGATTGACACCGTCATCAACAGCCCTGATGCACGCGCCGAAGGTTTTGGCCAGCTCAAAGCACCCCGCCTGTCACTGATGGCGTCGCAAGTCTCTGACGCCTTTGGCACCAAGACCCGCGTCAATGCAGACGCCGTCTGGAACGGCAGCATGCTGCCCAGCGTCGCGGAACTGAACGTGCTGCCAGCCAAGCGCTGAAAGCGGACAACTTCTTCGCTCTTCTGCGGGCCAGCATTTATTGATAAATGCTGGCCCGTGGTTTAACTGGACACCCCATTTTGAATTCATCCACCACACCGACCAGCTTTGTCGACTTCCAGGACGTTTGGCTGGCTTACAACGAAGAACTGCTGGCCCAGCAAAACTTCGCCGTAGAAGCCATTGACCTGCAAGTCCGCCAAGGCGAATTCATCGCCATCGTCGGCCCGTCGGGCTGCGGTAAATCGACCTTCATGAAGCTCACGACCGGCTTGAAAATGCCGTCTAAGGGCCGTATCACGATCGATGGCGCACCGGTCACCGGCCCGCTGAAAATTTCCGGCATGGCGTTTCAAGCACCGTCGCTGCTGCCTTGGCGCACCACAGTCGACAACGTGTTGTTGCCGCTTGAAATCGTCGAACCTTTTCGCAGCAACTTCAAAGCCAAGCGCAAAGAATACGAAGAGCGCGCCCGCAAGCTGCTGCAAAAAGTCGGACTCGCTGGCTATGAAGATAAATTCCCATGGCAACTTTCAGGCGGCATGCAGCAGCGCGTGAGCATTTGCCGCGCTTTGATTCATGAGCCCAAAATGCTGCTCCTTGACGAGCCTTTTGGCGCCCTTGACGCCTTCACCCGCGAAGAGCTGTGGTGCATTTTGCGCGACCTCTGGACTGAGCAGCGGTTCAACGTCATTTTGGTCACCCACGACTTGCGCGAGTCGGTCTTTTTGGCCGACACCGTGTATGTCATGAGCAAGAGCCCGGGCCGCTTTGTGGTCAAGCGCGAGATTGATCTGCCGCGTCCGCGTGACCTTGAAGTGACTTACACCAAAGAGTTTTCAGACATCGTTCACGAGCTGCGTGGTCACATCGGTGCGATTCGCAGCACCGGCGTGGCTGACGCCGCAACCAAGGCAGGTGCAGCATGATGAGTTCTAAACAATTTGAGCGCTGGTCGCCGTTGATCTTGCTGGCACTGCTGGTCGCCTTGTGGGAGGCGGTGTGTGTGCTGTTCGCCATTCCCGAATTCATCTTTCCTGCGCCCACCAAAATTGCGCAAGCACTGGTGGAGTTTTCAGGGCCCATCGCTGACGCCGCCTGGAAAACCTTCTGGGTCACCATGGCTGGCTTTGGTTTGTCCATCGTGGTGGGTGTCCTGCTGGGATTTTTGGTCGGTTCGTCTCGACTGGCCTACGCTGCGGTTTACCCGCTGCTGGTCGCCTTCAACGCCGTGCCCAAGGCGGCGATTGTGCCGATCCTGATTGTTTGGTTTGGCATGGGCGTTGGGCCCGGCATTTTGACGGCCTTTCTGATCTCGTTTTTCCCGATCACCGTCAACATGGCGACTGGTCTGGCCACTCTGGAGCCCGAACTTGAAGACGTGCTGCGCGTGCTGGGAGCCAAGCGCATGGATGTGCTCATGAAAGTCGGACTGCCGCGCTCCATGCCTTACTTTTATGGCGCGCTCAAAGTCTCCATCACGCTGGCCTTTGTGGGCACGGTGCTGGCCGAAATGACCGCCGGCGACTCAGGCATTGGCTACCTCATGCAAAGCGCCGGTTCACAACAACGCATGGCCTTGGCCTTTGCCGGTTTGATTGTCATTGGCGCCATGGCCATGCTGATGTATGAACTCTTCAGCGCCGTTGAAAAACACACGACAGCTTGGGCGCATCGGGGCTCACAGAGTCATTGAAGTTGAGTTGGCACGCCTCACTTCAACTTGATTACTCGCTGAGCGCCGAACGCAGCGTTGCGCACTTTCGCCACAGCGGGCCACTGCGCATTCTGCAAAGCCTTTATCCGGAGGGCGACAGCGTGTGTCACAACGTGCTGGTGCACCCGCCCGGTGGGCTGGTCGGCGGTGACACGCTCGACATTCAAGCCACGGTGGCCAGTGGCGCGCATGGGTTGGTGACAACGCCTGGTGCGACACGTTTTTACCGTTCGCTGGGTGAGCAGGCTTTGCAGCGCGCCCACGTGACGCTGGCCGCAGATGCACGGCTGGAGTGGCTGCCGCTAGAGGCGTTGTGCTACAGCGGCTGCTTGGCCGAAAACCGGCTGACAATGGACCTCGCGCCAGGCGCTGAAATGATGGGCTGGGATGTCACGGCGCTGGGTTTGCCGAACGCCGGTCTGCCGTTTGTGAAGGGCAGCTTCAAGCAACACATCGAAGTGCCCGGCGTCTGGCTGGAACGGGCGAATTTGGCTGCGCAAGACGAGTTGCTGCTGAACAACCCGCTGGGCTTGGCCGGCCACCGCTGCATGGCCACGCTGTTTTTTGCAGCCGGCAGCAAGCTAGACCGCAAGCGCCGGCAAGCCGCGCTGGATGTCGCGCGCGAGGTGCTTGACGCGCACAGCCTGCAGTCGACGGCCGGCGCCACCAGCCCGAACGAGCAGGTGGTGGTGGTGCGCGTGTTGGCCCCCTTGGTGGAACCGGCCATGGATTTGCTGAAGCAAGTGTGGCGTGCGTGGCGACGGCATTATTGGCAGCTAGAAGCGCCAAATCCGCGCATTTGGTCAGCCTGACCTGTTGTCATGCAGGATGCGCCAGCAGGCGCGACAATATCGGCTGCAAAAAATATCTGCCAACTTACACAAGCACACCATGAAGATTGAAAAAAACTCCGCCGTTACCCTGCGTTTCAAAGTCACCGACAACTTGGGCAAAGTCGTCGAAGAAAGCAAAGAACCGATGGTTTACCTGCACGGCGGCTACGGCAACACCTTGCCCAAAATTGAAGAAGCGCTGGACGGCCAAGTCACCGGCTTCAAAACCACGCTGGACCTGTCGGCCGCTGACGCTTTTGGCGAACGCGACGAAGGCCTGGTGCAAACCATTCCAAAGACCCAGTTTCCGGCTGGCGTCAAGGTCGGCGGACAGCTCGAAGGCCATGGCGACGACGGCCGCACGCATGTTTTCACCGTCATGAAGATCAAGGGCGACACCGTTTTGTTGGACGGTAACCACCCGCTGGCAGGCAAAGATCTGAAGTTCAGCTTGGCCGTGATGGATGTGCGCGCCGCCTCAGAAGAAGAAATCGCGCACGGCCATGTGCACGGCGAGCACGGCCACCAACACTGAGCTAAATCGCCACCATGTGGCGAACGCCGTTGGCCTGCATGTCTTTGCCCAGACCGCGGCCGATGAACTCACCGCGCTCCATCACGAGGTAGTCGTCGGCCAGCGCTTCGGCAAAATCGTAGTACTGCTCCACCAGCAAAATCGCCATGTCGCCACGGTCAGCCAGCATGCGAATCACGCGGCCGATGTCCTTGATGATGCTGGGCTGAATCCCTTCGGTCGGCTCGTCCAAAATCAACAACTTGGGCTTGGCTGCGAGCGCACGCGCAATCGCCAGCTGCTGCTGCTGGCCGCCGGACAAGTCGCCGCCGCGCCGGTGCAGCATTTGCTTGAGCACCGGAAATAACTCGTAAAGCTCAGCGGGAATCGGTGTGCTGGCGCTCTTGTAAGCCAACCCCATGCGCAGGTTTTCTTCGACCGTGAGGCGCGCAAAAATCTCGCGTCCTTGCGGCACAAAACCTATGCCGGCACGGGCCCGCTCATAAGGCGTGTTGCCCTGAATGAGCTTTCCGTCAAATTCGATGCTGCCGGTCTTGATAGGCACCAGCCCCATGAGTGATTTGAGCAGGGTTGTTTTGCCGACGCCGTTGCGGCCCAGCAGCACCGTGACTTTGCCCAATTGCGTTTGCAAGCTGACGTCACGCAGGATGTGGGAGCCGCCATAGTACTGGTTGATGTTTTTGACGTTCAGCATAAGTTTTTCAATTCAACGGCCAAGATACACCTCGATCACGCGTTCGTCGGCCTGCACTTGGTCGAGCGTGCCTTGGGCCAACACAGAGCCGTCGCACAGCACAGTGACGATGTCGGAGATGGTGCGGATGAAGCTCATGTCGTGCTCCACCACCAGCAAGGAATGTTTGCCCTTGAGTGTTAAAAACAGTTCTGCCGTGCGTGCGGTTTCCTCGTCGGTCATGCCGGCCACGGGTTCGTCGAG
>Ga0075464_10001693_pt1 | contig 9982 bp, 11 predicted proteins | sample DEB19_08_DNA_5_FD_75068 | JGI IMG/M metagenome (GOLD analysis project Ga0075464, IMG submission 75068) | Aqueous microbial communities from the Delaware River and Bay under freshwater to marine salinity gradient to study organic matter... | ecosystem: Environmental > Aquatic > Marine > Coastal ...
CAAGTAGTAGCGCAACAAAAAGTTGTGCATCGAGTATTCAAAAGGAATCGCAAACTTGAAGCCTTTCCAGTTTTTCGGGTCGCGGTTGTTCTTGTGTTTGAGCGCCAGTGTGATGGCCTGACCATTGATGTTTTGGATGGTGGCTACATTCATCGGTGTGGCGTTGGAGCCCAGACCCATCGAAATGGCCAGCGGCATTGGCGACAGAAAATGAGTCGCGTCATATTCCTTGTTGATCATCTTGTCGCGAATCAGCGCCCAACCCGCGGTCTTGGTGAGCTCGACAGTGAGACCTTGTTGTTTGTAAAAGCCCAGTGGCTGTGCCATGATCAACGGCGTTGCGCAAGTGATAGGGATGAAGCCAATTTTCAGGTTGGTTTTTTCCAATGCGCCGGCTTTCTTGCCGGCCTCTTGCGCCATGGCTTGCATGCTGGCCACCGGAAGCAGACTGGAGATGGCGGCCATGGCCGTGCCCTTGCCGACGGCGCGTAAGAAGCGACGGCGCACTTCGTCTTGCGGAAAAATAGCTTTGACCAAGGTGGCTTCAATGAAGGCGTTGGAGTAAGCCTCGAACTCGCTGGTCAAACTGCGTCGACGCAGCTCGGTGGTGGCGCTGGCAGCATTCTCTGCCTCGTGCTCGGCCGCGGAGTGTTCTTTGCCGCAGCTGCATTTGAGCATCAGCGGACGGTCGGCGTCGTACGGGGAAAAGTAGTCGGACATGCTGCGCACCTTTTCAAATGAAGATGCGTCTGCTAATGCAATTGCCGGGCCACCTAAAAAGCACAAAATTGGTGCACCGCACCGAACTGCAGCGCTTCAAAACATAATGGTTGTAAAGTTAGGGTTGCATCTAGCGCAAACTCGTGCCGTCTAAAAGTTCAATATTTGCTTTGACAACTCAACACCAACCATTTCATTCTCCCGCGGTCGCCGGCTTGGCGCGTTACCTTATTGCCGTAGCCGTGGCGGGCTTGTTGATCGCCGCGGGCTGTAGCCCCCAGCTGAACTGGCGCGATGTTCAGCCTGGCAGTAGCGGGCTGACGTTGTTGCTGCCCTGTAAACCCGACCAGGGCGAAAAGATCGTGCCGCTGGGCGGCCGGCCCACCAAGATGACGATGATGGGCTGCGACGCTGGTGGTGCGACGTTTGCCGTGGCCCTCGCTGATTTGGGCGATGTTCCCAACTTGCCGGAAGTGCTCGCGCAGTGGCAGGCGCTCACGCTGACCAACATGAAGGCCACGCCGGCGACCACGCAAACGCGCCTGCTCAGAGTGGCCGGTGCATCTCAAGAGCCCGCTCCGGTGCTGGTGGTCGCGCAGGGGCAGCGACCGGACGGCAAAGCCGTGAACGGCTGGGCGGCTTACTTTAGCAAGGGCTCGCAGGTGGTTCAGGTCGTGATGTACGCGTCTGCCATTGAACCGGTCGCGGCAGAAATTTATTTCGCCAGCCTGAAGTTTGATTGATGCCGGCATTCGCCTCCGCGCCCGCTAAAGCCGAGCGTCAGTCCGACAGCGAGCGACTGGACAGAAAAACTGCGGCTTTCGTATTTCTAGCTTTTGCGGCGGCCTATTTTTGCTCGGCTTTGGTGCGGGCTATCACCGCCACCCTGTCGCCAGTGCTGACGCTGGATTTCGGCCTGACAGCGAGCGACCTTGGGCTTTTGGCCGGCGGTTATTTTTTTGGCTTCGCGGCGATGCAATTGCCGCTCGGACGCTGGCTTGACCGCTATGGCCCGAAGCGCGTGATCTTGTATTTTTTGAGTTTCGCCGTCGTGGGTTGTGTGGCCTTTTCAATGGCTAGCAGCTTTGCTTGGCTGCTGGCGGCTCGGATGTTGGTCGGCATGGGCGTGAGTGCGTGCTTGATGGCGCCGCTGACCGGTTTTCGTCGTTGGCTGGACGGGCCATCTTTGGTGCGCGCCAACTCATGGATGCTCATGACCGGATCTTTCGGCATGTTGGCGTCGACGCTGCCCGTGCAGTGGTTGATGCCACTCACTGGCTGGCGTCCTTTGTTTTGGTTGCTGGCTATTTTGATTCTGCTGTGCATGGCGGTGATTGCCTGGATCGTGCCGCCGACGCCCATGGCTGATGCGAGGACGTCAGCCGAAGACAACCCGGCGAGCTATGCGCAGGTCTGGCGCAACCGGTATTTCCAAGCCATGACGCCGCTGGCATTTTTCAATTACGGCGGGCTGATTGCGATTCAGACCTTGTGGGCCGGGCCGTGGATGTTGAAGGTGGCGGGCTACACGCCTTTGGCGTCAGCCACGGGACTTTTTTATCTCAACGCCTGCATGTTGGTGGCCTTTTGGGGCTGGGGCATGCTGGCCCCACGCCTGATCAACCGAGGCTGGCGTGCTGAGCGCTTGATCGCTTGGGGTGTGCCGCTGAGCCTGCTGGCACTGGCTGTCAATATTGTTGGCGCCAGCGCCACAGGCTGGATCGGCTGGGCGGTGTTTTGCGTGACGTCCAGCGTCTTGGGCTTGGCGCAACCGGCGATTGGCATGGCCTTCAAACCGTCCTTGGTTGGGCGTGCGCTGTCGGCCTTTAACCTGATGATTTTCTCGGGTGTTTTTGTTGTGCAGTGGGGGATTGGCTTGCTGGTTGACGCCTTCCAGGCCGTCGGCTTGTCCGAAATCGCCAGTTTTCAGGCCTCTATGAGCGTCTTTTTGTGTTGCTCTATCGCCTCATACGCTTGGTTCCTCAGAGGGAAGGCTGATAATTCACCCCCATGAACGGCATTCTCATCATCGCTCACGCGCCTTTGGCTTCGGCGCTGCGCCAGTGCGTCGCGCATGTTTTCACGGACAACCCGGAAGGCGTGGCCGCACTCGACGTGCAGCCGAACACACCGCCTGAAGAAACGCTGGCACAGGCCCGCATCATGTTGGCGCAACTCGGTGCAAAAGACGCGCTGGTGCTGGCCGACGTGTTCGGCGCCACGCCTTGCAACGTGGCTCAAAAACTGGTCGACGGCGTGCATTCCAAACTGATCACCGGCGTCAACCTGCCGATGCTGCTGCGTACTGTGTCGTACCGGCATGAGACGCTGGACGCGCTGGTAGCCCGTGCCCTGATTGGCGCTACCCAAGGGGTGATGCAAGTCGCCATCACCGCTCCTCAAAACCAAAACCGCCGAAACCATGATCAAGACCAGCACAACCATCAGCAATAAACTGGGTCTGCACGCCCGCGCTTCGGCCAAGCTGACCAAGCTCGCCGGCAGTTTCGCGTGTGAGGTCTGGATCAGCCGCGGCGAGCGCCGGGTCAACGCCAAAAGCATCATGGGCGTGATGATGTTGGCCGCTGGCATCGGCAGCACGGTGGAAGTTGAAACTAACGGCGCTGACGAACAAGCGGCGATGGACGGCTTGCTGGCCTTGATGGCCGACAAGTTTGGCGAGGGCGAATGACTTTTTCCATCCACGGTCTGGCGGTCTCGCGCGGCATTGCGATTGGCCGCGCGGTGCTGGTGGCGTCCAGCCGGGCCGACGTGGCGCATTACTTTGTCGATGCCGGCCAGGTCGAGACTGAAATTCAACGTGTGCGTGCCTCACGCAATGCGGTCACTGAAGAGATCACTCGCCTGCAGCGTGAGTTACCGCGTGATGCGCCCAACGAACTCGCGGCGCTGTTGGATGTGCACCTCATGCTGTTGCAAGACGAACATCTGATAAGCGGCGTCAAGGGCTGGATTTCTGAGCGTCACTACAACGCCGAGTGGGCGCTGACCACGCAGTACGAGATGATCGCGCGGCAGTTCGACGAGATGGAAGACGAGTACTTGCGCGAGCGCAAGGCCGACCTGGAGCAGGTTGTCGAGCGCATTCTTCGGCACATGAAAGGCGTCGCTTCGCCGATGCAACCGCCAACCCAGGCCGGCCGCAAGTTGCAGCAAGCCCTGTTGTTGGACGACACCCTAGACGTGCCGCTGGTGCTGGTGGCGCACGACTTGTCACCGGCCGACATGCTGCAGTTCAAGCAAAGCTTGTTTGTTGGCTTTGCCACTGATGTCGGTGGCCGCACCTCACACACCGCCATCGTGGCGCGCAGCATGCACATTCCGGCGGTGGTCGGGGCGCGCAGTGCCAGCCAACTGATCAAGCAAGACGACTGGGTCATCATCGACGGCGATGCCGGCGTTCTGATCGTCGACCCGTCGCCGATCATATTGGCCGAGTACGGCTTCAAGCAACGCCAGGGCTAGTTGGAGCGCGAACGCCTGAACCGTCTGCTGCACACGCCAGCGCTGACCCTGGACGGTCAAAAAATCGAGCTGCTGGCCAACATCGAAATGCCTGAAGACACGACCGGCGCGGTCAAGGCGGGCGCCGTGGGCGTCGGTTTGTTTCGCAGCGAATTTCTGTTCATGGGCCGCATCGGCAATCTGCCCGATGAGCAAGAGCAATACCTGGCGTACCGCCAGGCTATTGACGGTATGCAGGGCCTGCCAGTGACCATTCGCACGGTGGACATCGGCGCTGACAAGCCCTTGGACCGGCACACCAAGGCGCAAGAAACGCACCTCAACCCGGCGCTGGGTTTGCGGGCGATTCGCTGGAGCCTGGCGGATCCACCCATGTTTTTGACACAATTGCGCGCCATCTTGCGGGCGGCGGCGCATGGTCAGGTGAACCTGCTGGTGCCAATGCTCGCGCACGCCTCAGAAATTCGCCAAACCATGGCGCTGATCGACCATGCGCGCGCCACGCTCGACAACAAAGGCGTGCCTTACGGGCCGGTCAAGCTGGGCGCGATGATTGAGATTCCGGCGGCAGCGCTGACGCTCAAGTTGTTTCTCAAGTACTTCGACTTTTTATCCATCGGCACCAACGACCTGATTCAGTACACCCTGGCGATCGACCGCGCCGACGAAGCCGTGGCGCATCTGTACGACCCGTGTCACCCGGCCGTGCTGCGCTTGGTAGCCGACACCATCGACGAGTGCAATGCGCAGGGCAAAGGCGTCAGCGTCTGCGGCGAAATGGCCGGCGACGCCAGCATGACGCGGCTGCTGCTGGGGCTGGGCTTGCGGAGTTTTTCGATGCATCCGTCACAAATACTGGCCGTCAAGCAAGAGATTTTGCGGGCCGACGCCAGTAAGCTCAAGGCGTGGTCGCAGAAGGTGATTGACAGCGAAGACCCGGCTTCGCTGCTGTAGTTTTTGCTGCTTTAATTCGGATGGGCAGTTCAGCGTGCGGCGGCCGCCACAGCTTCTGCTGCCGAATGCGCCTGCTGGTCGGCGTGGTAGCTCGACCTCACCATCGCACCTACTGCAGCATGTGAAAACCCCATCTCGTAAGCGCGCTCTTCAAACATCTTGAAGGTGTCCGGGTGGACGTAACGCCGCACCGGCAGGTGCGAAGTGGACGGTGCCAAATACTGGCCGATGGTCAGCATGTCGATCTGGTGATCGCGCATGTCCTGCATCACTTGCAACACTTCTTCGTCGGTTTCGCCCAAGCCCACCATGATGCCGCTCTTGGTCGGCACGCTCGGGTGCAACGCTTTGAATTTTTTCAGCAGGTTCAGCGAGAACTGGTAGTCGCTGCCGGGGCGGGCTTCTTTGTACAGGCGCGCTGTGGTTTCCAGGTTGTGGTTCATCACGTCGGGTGGCGCTGAGGTCAAGATGCTCAGTGCACGGTCATCGCGGCCACGAAAGTCGGGTACCAGCACTTCAATCTGCGTGCGGGGTGAGAGTTCGCGAATGCGCGTGATGCAGTCGACAAAATGCTGGGCGCCACCGTCGCGCAAGTCATCGCGGTCGACGCTGGTGATGACGACGTAGCTGAGCTTCAGGGCGGCAATGGTCTTGGCCAGATTCTCCGGCTCATTCACATCGAGAGGGTCAGGTCGGCCGTGGCCGACATCGCAAAACGGGCAGCGACGCGTGCATTTGTCGCCCATGATCATGAAGGTGGCCGTGCCTTTGCCGAAGCATTCGCCGATATTCGGGCAGCTGGCTTCTTCGCAAACGGTGTTGAGTTTGTTCTCACGCAGGATCTGCTTGATCTCGTAAAAGCGAGTGGTCGGGCTGCCGGCTCTGACGCGAATCCAGTCTGGTTTTTTGAGGACTTCGGCGCGCTCGACCTTGACCGGAATGCGCGAGAGTTTGGCCGCTGCTTTTTGCTTGGCCAGCGGGTTGTAGTCTTGCTGGCTTTGGGCTTCGCGGACGACCGGGTTGCCGTTTTCAAGTGTGCTCATAGGGTTCTCGTCTTGCAGAGGCATCAGGGGGAAAGGTAGGTGACAAGCTTGTGGCCGAGCACGTTGGCAGCTTCTTGCCAGCTCACCGAGATCCCGATTGTAGAAAGATCCGTCGTCTGCAGTCCAACGTAACCGCAGGGGTTGATACGTGAATAGGGTTCAAGGTCCATCGCCACATTCAGGGCGACGCCGTGGTAGGTGCAATGCCGACTCACCTTGATGCCCAGCGCGGCGATTTTGCCAAGGCCGCGAAACGGGTCGGCCGGATGGCGCGTGCCGCTCAGCGCAGCGTGGGATGTCGGGTCATCCAGCCGCACATAAATGCCGGGCGAGCCGGTCACGCGGTGGCCGGTCACGCCAAAGTGCGACAGCGTTTTGATGACGGATTCTTCAATGCGGTACACGTATTCTTTGACGTAGTAGCCGGCCCGTTTGAGGTCGATCAGTGGGTACGCTACGACTTGGCCGGGGCCATGAAAGGTCACTTGGCCGCCTCGGTTGCTTTGCACCACAGGGATGTTGCCGGAGTTTAAAACGTGGTCTGCCTTGCCAGCCAGACCTTGGGTGTAAACCGGCGGATGCTCGCAAATCCATAGCGCATCGGGGGTTTGCGTGTCACGGGCATCGGTGAAGCTTTGCATCGCCTCAAAAGTGGCGAGGTAATCCACCAGACCCAGCTGGCGCGGCTCGATACACGTCAAGGACAGGGCCGTCACAGGCTGCATATCAGTCAGTGCGCGACGCTCACAGCACCACCTTGACCATCGGGTGGGTTGACAGCGTACGGTAAAGCTCGTCGAGTTGTTCGCGGCTGGTGGCGGTGACGGTGACGGTGACGCCCAGGTATTTACCGCCCTTGCTTTCCCGCAGTTCAATCGTGCTGGCGTCAAAGGCCGGGTCAAACGAGTGCGCGATCAGGGTGATGGCGTGCACCAAGCCATCGACCTTCAGCCCCATGACTTTGATGGGGAAAAGCGACGGGTATTCGATCAGAGATTCGGGCTGCACTGCTGGAACAGATGGGGCGGTCGGGCTGTTCATAACGCTGCCTCTGCCTTGGCGCGCTGGTAGCCCGCAAACAACTGGGCGTAGACCGGGCCGGGTTGGCCGCTGCCAACAGCCAAGCCGTCAAGCAGGGTGATGGGCAAGACTTCTTTGGTGGCCGACGACAGCAGCAATTCGTCGGCGGCAAAGACTTCTGCGCGGCTGATGCGGCGCAGCTCAAAACCCAAGCCGGCATCGCGGCAGAGGAATTCGATCAAGCCATAGCGAATGCCTTCTAGCACCAGATGGTCTTTAGGTGTGCCGAGGACGCAGCCGTCCTTGACGACCCAGACGTTGGAGGCTGCTGCTTCACTCAGGTAGCCGTCCCGGAACATGACGGTTTCCATCGCGCCAACATCGGCACTGAGTTGCCGCGAAAACACCGCGCCCAGCAAGCTTGTGCTCTTGATGTGGGCTTTTTCCCAGCGGAAGTCGTCAGCACTGACGCAAGTCACGCCTGTGGCCCGTAGCGCAGCCGGCACTGGCTTCATGAGGTTGGTCATGACAAAAATGGTCGGTGCGACACCGTTGGTCATGACATGATCACGCAGCGCCACGCCGCGAGAGACCTGGATATAAATCAGCTGGTCTGGCGGCGTTGCAGTGCCGGCTTCATGGGTGAAATCGGCCACCAGCTGTCGGGCGACTTCGCGCCATTCAGCGTGGGTCAATGGATTGCTGATGCGTAACTCAGCCAAGCTACGGTCCAGCCTTGCCATGTGCTGGGCAAAGCGAAAAGGTTCACCCGCATACACCGGGACAACTTCATAGACGCCGTCGCCAAAAATAAAGCCGCGATCCATCACGCTGATCTTGGCATCGCGCAAGGCAGTGTAGGCACCATTCAGATAACACAGGGTGGTGGGCAGGTTGGCGCCGTGGTCAACAGGGGATTGCAATGAAGTTGTTGTGCTCATGGGATGAATTGTCCTGCAAAGTTAGCCGCTTGGGCTGAGTGTGCGCTGGCCTTTGAACCAAACGCACGAACGCCGAAGATGGCGATCCAGTCCATGACGGCTGCCGCCGGGCTGGGCAGCGCGCTATGGTCTTTCGGGGCAATCACCATTGGCGAGGGGCATCCAGTGGGCTTAAAAAGGATGAAAGTGAACCAAACTCAACAAGTCATGCGAGAAAGTTGCTTGAGCTAGGGGGTTTCTACGTACAATGAGCGGCTTTGCTAAAACCCGAAATGTATCGGGTCTGTAACCTTCGGGTAATTTGTAAAGTGAACAATGACGCAGTGGCCGAGGGAATCAAAGCGTCTGCCAGCCGGTTCCATCGAACCTGAGTGGCGCAAAGACGATGAAGAGGATTTGGGTACAAGTCAAGAAGATTTCAAGCCCCTGACCCGCGAAGAGGCCGACACGCTACGGCGAGTCAGCCCGGTGCTGTCTTTGTGGCGTGTGGTGCTGGCTCAGGTGGGTGTGGGTTGTTTGGTGGCGGTTGCGGCTTGGTTGCTGACGGGTCGGCTGGCGGTAGTTGTGTCGGCGGGATATGGCGCGTTGGCGGTGGTACTGCCTGCAGCCCTGTTTGCCCGAGGCTTGGCGCGACAACAGTTGCGGCTTCAAGGGAGCCCGGCATTGGCGGGTTTTGTGGTGTGGGAGGTGGTCAAGGTGGCCTTGACGGTGGCGATGTTGCTGCTGGCTCCTAAGTTGATTGCGGATTTGAACTGGCTTGCCCTGTTGGCAGGCTTTGTGGTGACGATGAAGGTGTACTGGGCGGCCATGTGGTTCAGCCGGACGCCGCCATCGACGGTCAAAAATTTTTAAGATTGACGAATTGGTAACTTATGTCTGCTGCTGAACACGCTGGAACGCAAGGCCCGACGTCTGGAGAATACATCCAGCATCACCTGCAACATTTGCAAAAAAACTTCTCTTTTGAGAACGTCAAGCAAAGCAGCATTGTTGACTTCAGTGTCTTCAATCTGGACTCTGTTTTCTTCTCTGTGGTGTTGGGTATGTTGGGTTGTTTTTTCATGTGGCGCGCTGCGCGCCGTGCGACATCTGGCGTTCCTGGCCGTTTCCAGGCTGCCGTTGAGATGTTGGCTGAAATGGTCGAAAACCAAGCCAAGGGCGTGGTTCGCAACGCTAAAAGTCGCAAACTGGTGTCCCCTTTGGCTTTGACGGTGTTTGTTTGGATTTTCCTGATGAATGCGATGGATATGATTCCGGTCGATTTGATTCCGATGTTCTGGCATTCGGTCGGCCCTTCGGCTGGCTTTGGTGACTACATGCGCGTGGTGCCCACGGCCGATCTTTCGAGCACGCTGGGTCTGTCGGTCAGTGTGTTGCTGGTCTGTTTGGTTTACAACGTCAAGATCAAGGGTATTGGCGGCTGGCTCCATGAATTGGTGGCTGCCCCGTTTGGTGACCGCTGGTTTCTGTATCCGATTAACTTCCTGATGCAGATGATTGAATTCATCGCCAAGACCGTCTCGCACGGTATGCGGTTGTTCGGCAACATGTTTGCTGGCGAACTGGTTTTCATGCTGATCGCTCTGATGGGCGGCGTATGGGCCTGGCAGTTCAACCCGCTCACGGGTATTTTCTGGCTGGGATTCGGGCATGTTGTCGCTGGAACTGTGTGGAGTCTTTTCCACATTCTGGTGATCACGCTGCAAGCCTTCATCTTCATGATGTTGACGTTGATTTATGTGGGTCAGTCGCACGATTCTCACTAATATTTCTCTTTCGCTTTTTTCTTTCTCTTCTCTTCTCTTCTCTTAAGGATAA